>Ga0335069_10013062_pt1 | contig 11672 bp, 8 predicted proteins | sample Lox_Sample_11_FD_206714 | JGI IMG/M metagenome (GOLD analysis project Ga0335069, IMG submission 206714) | Soil microbial communities from Loxahatchee National Wildlife Refuge, Florida, United States - Lox_Sample_1.1 | ecosystem: Environmental > Terrestrial > Soil > Wetlands | place: USA: Florida...
ATCCCGCATTGATGCCGTCGTGGGTGAAATATGGGTCTTCCTTCGATCCGCCGATTTGTACCCCGAGTCCCCAGTTCCCCATCCCGGGGGTCAGCATCTGTTTCGTCATGGCTTGCGAGAGCACGTGGTTGGCATATCCGGCCAATGATTGCTGGTTCTCGATGATGTACTGTGCCAAGTCTGAAGCCGTTGTCCACAAACCTGCGGCGGCCATCTCCGGATAGGTATGTGCGCCTCCAGTGATCGGCGTTCCGTCTTCGTTATACGGTGTGGCCATGGGGCGATCGGCACTCGGCAGTGGCTGCTCGTAGGTGCTGAATCGCATTCCAATGGGCGCCAGAACGGCATCGTGCATCAGTTTCGGAAATGGTTCCTCGGCCGCGTCAATGGCCATCATCTGCATGATGGTGAATCCTCCGCCGGAGTAATTCCAGCGGCTTCCGGGCACTGTGGCTACTTTGACGGGCGGCGTATTCGCCGGAGCCTCTCCGTTCAAAACCTGCACGAGGGTTGGTACCGGCTCGCCATGCGCGTAGCCAGGGAAGCCGTGGACCGTCGTCCCGGCGGTATGCATCAGCAGCTCCCGCAAAGTGACGATCTTGCCAGCGGCTTCAGGGCCGACAGGAAGTTTCCAGGACGACAGTGCCGTATTCACATCGTCATCGAGCTTGAGCCTTCCTTCTTCCACCAGGTGAAGTGCCGCCATTGCGGCCACCGGCTTGCTGATGGAGCCGGCCTGAAACCTGGTCTCGGGCGTCACCGGTTTGCCGCCTACCTGCTCCGTGCCAAAACCGCGCGCCCATTCCAACTGTCCGTGGTGAATGACGGCGACGCTCACGCCCGTCACATGCAAAGCCGCCATTCTCTCGGCCAAGTCCGCGCAGTGGTCCCCCTTCACATAGAACGGTTGCCGAAGGCACCCCACCACTCGATCAAGGTGCGTCTGAATCGAAGGCTCCGCTCCTTGCGCGTTCGATCGCGAACCAGGTGTCACGCATAGAACTACCAAAACAAACAACACCTTGAGAAACGATCCTGGACCGCGCTGCGGTATTGCCATTCGGCCTCCTACTCATCGTGAATTGAAATGCCCTGCAGATAGCACGTACGGGCAGGACCTCACTTTGGTCACGGGAGGCTCCGAATCGGCTGCAAAAATCAACCCCATCCTAAGTGCCGGGATTAACGATTCAAAGCCGGCCCGATTCTCACCTGGTGTGTTTCAGGCCACTTCGCTTATCCGCCTTGTCTCTCGAATTCCGGATGGGTCCCGATAAACGGGCCAGGCCGAACGTGCTCCCGGGCACACAGGGAGAGCCCCTGACCGTTGCGAAGATTTTCGCTTCCTTGGCGCGTGATGAGCGAGTGAGCCTCTCCGTCGGATCGATCCAATGGAGCCACAAGGAAAACCGCACCTGCCCGATTTCCGAACAGGACCAAAAGCGGGCCTGCCCTCCGGACAAAATCTCTCTCTTGGGAGCGGCGACGCGCCGTCACCATCACAGCCTCCACCTCTTCTCCCTTGCTATCCTGTCGCGTGCATTTTGCCGATTTCACGTATCCACCCTACGAAGTTCCGTTTGGCGAAGCCTACGGTGGCCGTTATGAGTGCGTCTTCGTCATGCTGCACCCCTTCGTACGTGTGCCTGCCGCGCTCGCCTGGGCCGCACAGCGCTGCTATCCGAGCGACGCCCAGATTGCCGAGCTAGGCGCAAAGTGTAGTTGGACCGAAGTCGGAGCGGCCACTGGGCTTTCTTCCTGTGCACGCTTGAATCAGGCACTCCTCACGTCCATCGGCTCGCTGACCGAACATCTCTCCGACGCGCACGGGGGCGATGTGTTGAAGACGTACCTGCAGTCGCATCCAGTGTGGATGCCTGTCGAGGGGTGTTTCGCTCCACTTCTGCAACCAGACTTTCTGTCCGCGTTCGCCGCTGCGAGTGCCAATGAAGCCGTCTTCGTACCGGAGTTCCCACACGCCGATCCTGTGGTGAACCTGCCCTTGGACGGCCTTCGCCATGGGTCGATTCCCTTTCCCTCGCGCGGCACGCTGGTTGCTCCGGACGCATCCTTCCTCTTCACCGTGGACTGGGACAGTTTCTTTACCCTTTTTTATGGTGCGCAGTCGTTCGTGCGGCGCATCGCCTCGGAGCGCAACCTCGAAGGCTTCTTCGCCTCGCCGACCACCGAGCACGCGTGGTTCAACTACTCGATGGGCTGCGCCACGGTGACGCTGTCGCCTGAGCACTGGCAGACGCGGGCCCAGTAGCGTATTTGCCGCGTCACAGTGTCTCAAAGCCGCAACATACCAGCCAACGCGACCAAGCGAGCGGCGACCTTGCACCATAGCTCAACGGACCGCAACTCGGGACGTGCCTAAAGCCACGCCGCAGAGCACATTTGTCCATGTGAATTTAGAAATGGCCGACGACGAAGACTTCCTGTATCGTGCTCTTAGCCGCCTCCATGCTTTCCTCGCCCATCCGCTGGGCGCTGCTTTTCCTCGCTTTCGGCAGCGCAGCATCCGCTCAGATGATGAGCTTTCCGGCGTCGGGCGCTGCCATGTCGTCACTTGATGCCATTCAACAAGGGCGACTCGACTTCAACCTCTTCCTGATCGGCAGCCGGAATCCCCACACCACCGAAGTCCAAAGTCCCGACAGCTCGGTATCGCGTCTGGATCTGAAATCTCCCGGCAAGGCAAGGCGCGAATACGAGCGGGGATATCAGCTTCTGATGCAGAAGGATCTTCAGGGCGCAATAGAACACCTCAATAAATCGCTCAACATCTATCCGAAGTTTGTCGCGGCGCATAATGCGCTCGGTTCGGCGCATCTCAAACTCGGCGAAAACAAGCAAGCCTACAGCGAATTCGCACAGGCGATCGCGCTTGATGACCATCTCCCTAACTCCTACCTGAATCGTGGATGCGCGGAGCTGGCGCTTAAGGAGTATTCGGCGGCCGTTGAATCTCTTCGCAAGGCCACGTCGTTGGCTCCGCTTGATCTTCAGCTGAAATTGGCGCTGGCCTATGCGGAATTTGCTAATCATGACTACTCCCGGGTGATTGCGATCGCCAACGAGGTCCACGAGCGCAAGCACGAGGGGGGGCCATCGTGCATCTCTTTGCTGCGGCGGCCTTCGATGCACAGGGCAATCTGACTGAATCGGCCCAGCAAATGGAAACCCTGCTTCAGGAGGACCCACTGTCGCCCTCGGCCGGCCAGTTCCGTCAGATTCTGGAAAAGATCAATACAGAACAAGCGAGGCTGGAAGAGGCTAAGCTGCACCCTGCGCCGCCAATGGAGGATGTCCCGAGAACTCCGCCAGAGCCGACACCAGCGGAATTCGCACGTCGTCGTCAGTTTGCAGCGCAGCAACAGCAAGAGAACGGTCAGATCGCGGAGGCCGAAGCGGCGCCCGATCCCACTTGCATCGATTGCGGCGCGGCCAGCGCAATGCTACGCCCAAAGGCTCCCGGAACTGGTTCAGAATTCGACAAACCGAGCGCCAACGCTCCCGACGCGACTCTCCATATCGATGTTGATGAGATTTCTCTGTTCTTCGCTGCGACGGATCGTGGGCGATCGGTAACTGATCTTGCACTCGACGATGTTGAGATTCGCGATGACGGACACCCTCCGACCGCGATCCTCGGATTCCGCAATGAATCCCAGCTGCCGTTGCGACTCGGGCTGGTGATCGACACAAGCGATTCCATCGCCAACCGTTTCTCGTTCGAGCAAGCCGCCGCAGCGAGATTCCTGGAGCAGACTGCATTCCGCAAAGACGATCTCGTCTTCGTTGTTGGCGTCAATAATGTTGTCCTTCTTGCCCAGGACTTCACGTCGGATCAGACAGCCACCGCGCATGCTTTGCATGAACTTGCGCCGAGCGGCGGCACAGCGTTGTGGGACGCGGTTGCCTTCGCTGCCGACAAGCTGGCCGGGACAACGGAGACGCAGCCCGTGGCCCGGATTCTGGTTGTGATCAGCGACGGCGAAGATAACTCCAGCAGCATCTCGCTAAAGGATGCCATCGCGCACGCACAGCACGATGAAGTGGCGGTCTACACAGTCAGTACCAGCGATGGCGCACAAGCAGGTCAGACTGACGAGCTAGTCGGCGACCACGCCCTGCGCACTCTCTCAGAGCTCACGGGAGGGGCTGCTTTCAGCCCCGGAGCTGTCCGCTATCTCAACCGCAGCCTTGCCGAACTGCAACAGGCCATTCGCAGCCGCTATCTGGTCTTTTACGAACCGGCCTTTTTCGAGCGCGATGGGCGCTACCGGACCATCGATCTAGCGGCTCAGAAGAACGGCCGTCCGCTCAAGATCTTTGCGCGCAAAGGCTACTATGCGACTACGGGGACGCCGGGATCTTCAACCCCTTGAAGCTCTGGCTCACGCCGTCATCCATCCTGACTTCCGGCTCGAATCCTTCACCCCTCTCCGGGCTACGGGTCACTTTCTCCTGTTGTATAGAGGTGGTATCCTTGCGCGTCATTTCAAAGGCATCCGGGAGGGCCACTTGAGAAGAGGGATCATTTTGTCAATCGGCGGATTGGCGCTTTTGGCGGGCTGCGGCGACCAGGGGAATAAAGCACCCGGTATTCCGGTAGGTCCGAAGTGGAAGGGCCCCGCGTACCGTATCGCGTTCGACACGCAGGCGCCGAAGCCAAACCCGGCGGGCGTTGCCTTGCCGGCCATCAAGTTCACAGCGAATCCCGATGCGCTGGAGAAGCGGGCCAGCCTGATCGTGCGATTCGACGCTTCAGGGGTGAAGAAGGACACACCCGTGATGGACCAGATGATCATGGCGCCGGTCGACATCTCAGGAGCCGAAGGGACTCTTCCCGACGACTACATGAATCTGGCTGATAAAGGCCTGGCCCAATTGCTGGGAGCCTACTGCATGAAGGGCAAAGTGAAGGTAACTGTGGCGCTGGCTCGTTCGTCGATCAGCCCGCAGGCCGCCGATGCCGAGATTAACGAAAAGCGGCTCTCCGACTGGGTACCAGCCGAGGTCACGTTCAAGAACCCGCACCCCAAGTGCTAGTTGGATGCGCCGGTCCCTGCGGATCGGCGCTCGGCTGCCGAGGGGACGCGCTTGTCGATGATGGGCTGGGGGAGGCAATGCGGCTGGCGGGGAGGCTGCGGAAGGCGAGGGGGGGGGAATCGGCTTAAGGCTCAATCCCCGGAAACCCGCCGGAAATGCACGCGAAGATGGACCTGTTGCGTAAGCTGCCTCCAAGATGAGAGGAAGACAGGACTTACGCCAAAATGGCATCTGGAATCTTCCCAAAATGGAAACGGCAGGGCTTACCTACAAGAGTTCGCAGTGGGATACTCGCCTCGGTTCGCTAAGAACTCTGCCATAATGACACTCTCAGCAATGACTCCGGTTCCTCGCCATCAGTGTCTTATCTATCAGGGCTTAACTCCCCGGCTCTTCACCACTCTTGCCACCATCGTGCGCCGGAAGTTGCGCCAGAACCAGCGTTGCCTCTATCTGGACAGCGCTCCGATGGTTGAAAGGATGCGCGCAGCTCTGCTGGCGGCGGGCGTCGATGTTGCGCACGAGACCCAGGACACCAGCCTTGTTCTTTCATCCTCGCTGGGGCATCTGATTGATGGGAAGACTTTCGATGCGGATCGGATGATCGGCTTACTGGAAGATAATCTGCAAAAGGCGCTGTTGGACGGCTACGCCGGTCTTTGGGCCATGGGGGATATGACCTGGGAGTTCGGGCCGGACAAGGACTTCTCCAAGCTGGTTGAGTACGAGTGGCGCCTGGAGGAATTCCTCCGCACCCACGAGCAGATCGGTGGAATCTGCCAGTACCATGCCGAGACGCTGCCACGCGAAGCGCTGCACAAGGGACTTCTGACGCATCGCGGGCTCTTCATCAGCGAGACTCTGTCGATGATCAACCCGCACTATTTGCCCGCGGAGAACTTTCCTCCCGAAGCGGCCAGGGAGCCGGAACTCGACAGCTTTGTGACGCAACTCTGCAATCAGGAAGTCTCGAATTAGGCGAGCCGATTTTCTCCACAGCGAAATGGCTGATGCGCTTCAGCGTGCCTTCGCAAATGGCCATTGGGCGAGCCGTCGCGCGCGCAACAGATAAAGCAGACTTCCGCTGCACGCGATGAGCGCAGCAACGGCAATCCCGGCGAGCGCATGGTTCCGGTTCATGAGCATGAAGATGAAGCCGGCCATGGCGACGAGGGGGGGCAGGGGAAAGAGCGGCATGCGGAACGGTCGTTCCAGTTCCGGCCGCCGCACGCGGAGCACGATCACGCCGATCTGCTGCAAGAAGAACTGGAGCAGGATGCGGGTAACCACCAGCATGGTGATGACCTGCTGCAGGGAAAAGAAGCAGAAAGCCGTTGCGACGAGGCCGAGCGCCACGAGCGAGCGATGAGGGATTCCATACCGGGGATGGACCTTGTCGAGGACGCGGAAGAAGTTGCCATCCCGCGCCGCAGCGAAGGGCACACGCGAGTAGCCGAGGAGCAGCGAAAAAACCGAAGCGAAAGCCGTCCAGACAACGAGAAATGCGACGAGTCTTCCCATCCAAGCTCCGAAGGCTGAACCGGCGATCTCAGCAACCAATTGCAGATGGAGCGCGCTCGTCGAACCGCTGACGACAGTCGACGCCATGTCGTGAATGGCTGGAAGAGCCGCGAGATTCATCGCAACGTAGAGCAATGCGACAAAAAAAACGGACAGCAGGATCGCGCGCGGGATGGTCCGCTCGGGATGGCGGACTTCGCTGCCAAGGAAAGTGATGTTGTAGTAGCCCCAATAATCGTAGGTCGCAATCAGCGTCGCCTGCGAGAGTCCGGCGATGGCGAGCCCGGCGGAAAGGCCCGGTGCCGCGGGAAGATGCAAGGCGCCCGACGCTACGGTATGCGCAAAGCCGGAGGTGATGACCCCGGCCATCGCCGCCATCACACCGCCAAACAGGATCCAGGCAAGCCGCGTGATCGAACTGAGGTTCCGATAGAGGAGTCCCGTCACCAAGAGACACGCGCCGGCAGCAGCGAAATTCGAATAGTGAAGCCGATGCAGGGAGGCGATTGGCGTTCCATCGAGGCCGGGCCAGAACCAAGCGAGAAAGCTCGACAACCCGATGCAGCCGGAGGCGATTGACAGCGGGGCCGAAAAGCTCAACTGCCACACGTAAAGAAAGCTGAGCCAGTTGCCTGCTCCGTCGGAGCCGTAGATCTCGCGAAGAAAAGCATACGAACCGCCGGCGCGGGGGAACGCAGCGCCCAGTTCGGCCCATACAAGGCCGTCTGCCACAGCGATAAATGCGCCAAGCAGCCACGCCGCCACGGAGAGCCTGTAGCCGGCGGCGGCAATCACCAGGGGCAGCGTAATGAACGGGCCGACGCCGATCATTTCGAGCATGTTGAAGAGCACGGCTGAGCGCAGGCCGATGCGCCGCTCGAGGGATGCAGATGTGCCGCTGCTGGATAAAGAAGAGATCACCAGATCCGATGCTACTCTGGCGGATTGTACACTGACGAAGACCATGGTCCTGAACCGGAGTGCTCTTCGCACAGCTTCGTTGGCCGCGCTTTTCCTTGCGGTTTTGCATCGCACCCTGGCGCAACAGCCGGCGGATTTGTCTGCCGATCTTCCGGCGGCAGAGCCGAGTTCGATCGCGCTTCAACTGCCTGAAGATCGCGGCCAAGCTGCTTTTGAGCAAGCGCTGCTGCGGCTCCGCACGACAGCAAGCGTGATGGCGATTGTGGCCCATCCCGACGATGAGGATGGAGCGCTGCTGACCTATCTATCGCGCGGCCTCGGAGCACGTTGCATACTATTCACGCTCACGCGCGGCGAAGGCGGGCAGAACGCGATGTCGGCTGATAGCTACGATGCGCTGGGGATCATACGGACAAACGAGTTGTTGCGCGCCGGAGAGTTCTACGGTGCAAAACAACTTTGGGGCACCGAGGTAGATTTTGGATTCTCCAAAACGCAAGAAGAAGCCTTCGCTCGCTGGGGCCATGACCGCGTGCTTTACGACGCAGTGCTGGCTGTACGTAGCGAACGGCCTCAGGTGATTGTGTCGACGTTTGTCGGCGGGATCACAGATGGGCATGGCCATCACCAGGTTTCCGGTGAGATTGCACAGGAGGTATTCAAGGCAGCGGCCGATCCGAGCGTGTTTCCAGAGCAGCTGAAGCCGGTTGCAGAAGGCGGGCTTGGCCTTACGGTCTGGCAACCGCTTGCGGTTTATTCGATGGTTCCTTTCGCGCCCGTGACCGAGAAGGGCATGTTCGACTATGCGACGGGCAAATGGGCGCCGGCGAAGTTCCACAATTACGTGACGGACGAGTGGACGACGGGGGTGCTTTCGGCCGATGTGACGATTCCTGTGGGAACGCGGGATTCGACACTGGGCCGCAGCTATGTGCAGATCGCGAGGCAAGGTTGGGGCGAGCAGAAATCGCAAAACGGCGGCGCGAACCCGACGCTGAGCGGCCCTTCAAGCACGAGTTACCACTTGTGGGCGGTTTCCCCAGGGGCGAAGGCTGCCTCGGAGGTGCGCGGAAAGAATGACAGCCTGTTTGCGAACAATCGGGTCCGCATCGATACAAGCTTCGCGGCCTTGGTGCGCCTGGTGATGGGTCCAGCGCCAGCATGGTTAGAGGATGGGCTCCATCAGATCGACGGGGCGCTCGCTGCATTGCAATCGTCTTGCCCATGCACGGCAAGCGGCCAAACAGCGAACTCCCTGGCGTCCGCGTACAAGCGCACGCTCGAGTTGAGAGCAAAGCTCGCAGCCAGTTCGATCGATGCACAAGCGAAGGCCAGCCTGCTGTTCGAACTTGACACGAAGATCAACCAGTTTCAGGGAGCATTGGCAGAAGCATTGGGGCTCGATCTCGTCGCCTATCGCACCGGCGAGAGCAAGGCAGGAACCAGCGGATTTCGTGGCAGTTCGGCTGACGAGACCCCACGCAGTGTTTCTCCGGGCGAGGAATTCAAAGTACACGTGCATGCAACCAGCGCCTCAGCTGATGCACACCTGATCAAGACCTGGTTTGAGAGCCATAACCACGAACCATGGCTGCACGGCGAGGCAATCGATACGAACGCGGCGGGCCAGGTTTCCGATGCGGTCTTCGATCTGCGGGTGCCGGACGACGCAGAATCGACCAAGCCGTTCTTCACGCGGTCATCGATTGAGCAGCCCTACTACGACATTGCGAATCCGATGTGGCGCGAGCGGTCGCTTGCTCCCTGGCCTCTGGCGGCGTGGGTCGAATATGCCTACGACGGAGTACTGATCCGGATGGGCCGTGTGGTGCAGACACTACGGCGGGTCACAGGCCCAGGCGGCATCTACGAGCCGCTCGTGGTAACGCCGGCGATAGGCGTGCGGGTGGACCCGGCAGCGCGGATTTTGCCGACGGATGGCGGGCCGTTGCCTGTGCGTGTCACGATCCATACGCAAGCTGCGGCGGATGGGACAGTCGCGCTGAAGCTCCCCGAGGGTTGGCGGTCTGAGCCTGCTGAAGCGACATTCCATCGCACGATCGCCGGGGATGCGGACCCGATTCTGTTTTCGGTGAGTGCGGCCAGAGGAACGGCCGGCGCATTCAAAATCCAAGCCGAAGTGCGGTCAGGCGGACGGACCTATGGCACGGGATGGCGGAGCGTCGGCTACGCCGGCCTGCGCCCCTACAACCAATATCAACCTGCCGAACTGAAGACGCGGCGAATCGATGTGAGTCTGGCGCCCGGGCGACGGATCGGCTACATCATGGGTACCGGCGACTTGGTTCCGGATGCCATTGAAGGGCTAGGCGCGAAGGTACACCTGCTGTCATCAGACGAAGTGGCTTCCGCAGACCTGTCGCAGTGGAATGTTCTGGTTGTGGGAATCCGCGCGTATTCGGTGCGCCCGGAGTTGGCGGCGGCACAAGCCCGGCTGGATGCGTTTGTCCGCCAGGGAGGCACTCTGATCGTTCAATACCAAAGCGCGGACTTCCCTGCCCCTCTCCCCTTGTCGATGGGGCGGATGGCAGAGAGGGTGGTCGATGAGGCGGCGCCGGTGAAACTGCTCGACCCGAAGAATTCAGTCTTTACCTTTCCGAATCAGATCACCGCCGCCGATTTCGATGGATGGGTTGAAGAGCGCGGGCACTCATTTCTTGATACCTGGGACAGCGGCTATACGGCTTTGACGGAGACAGCGGATGCGGGTCAGGATCCGCAACGCGGCGGACTGCTCGTAGCTCATTTGGGAGAGGGAACCTATATTTATGTTGCTTATGCGCTGTACCGGCAGCTGCCGGAGTTAGTCCCCGGATCGTACCGGATCTTAGCCAATTTATTAAGTAACGGGAGACAGAAGTAGGAACGTGCCAAGACCTGAGTTAGTGCCTCAGGCTGCACAGGACAAGCAGAATCGCTCATCCAAGACAACGACCTTACATTATGAACAGGTGATGAATTTAGCGTTTATTTATTGCAGTTTCTTCTAGAAGCGTCCCTGTTAAAAATATGTGAATTAGTCAAATATTCATCAAAGTCTGCGAGCCTTTCAAATGGATGCGGCCGAAGAGAACGTCTCTGCGTTGGTTATCTCCAGGCCGTTCTGATTTCCTTTCGCAACTCTGCAGGAACGACGCACTGATACCTGGTGGACCTTCCGGTGTGCGGAAGAAGTAAGCGTTTGTGCGGTTGACAAGCGCAGGCACGAAACAACCCGAAGCGAGGTAAAGAGAGGCCCAATGAACTTCAGATTCTGCAGCGCTGCCGCGATCGTTCTGGCAGCCAGTCTTGTCGGCTCGTATGCCTATGCAGGTGATCCCCCCGCGCCCGCAAAGAAGAAGCAAGTAGCGAAGAAGCCACCGAAGCCAACGGTGGAAGATCAGATCCAGAGCCTGCGCCAGGAGTTTCAAGGACAGATCGACAGCTTGAAGAGCGATCTGGCTACCAAGGACGCGCAGCTGAAGCAGGCCCAGCAGACGGCAGCGGACGCTCAGGCGGCGGCAGCCAAGGCCGAGTCGGATGCCACGGCGCAACAGCAAGCCAACACAGAGAACGCGACGGCCGTTTCGACGCTGAAGAGCACGGTCGACGATATGAGGAACACCAATGCCTTGGCGGTCTCCTCGCTGAGCGACGAGACTGCAGCAATCAAGAAGGCGATCGCCAGCCCTGAAGCGCTGAACTACAAGGGCATCACGATTTCGCCCGCCGGGAGCTTCATTGAAGCGGCGACGGTATGGCGCAGCGCTGCCACCGGCGGCGGCATCAACACGCCGTTCACGGGTGTTCCTCTGGAACACGCGGATGCAGCGCAGCTGAGCGAGTTCTTTGGGTCCGGGCGCCAGTCGCGCATTGCGATCAAGGCTGTCGGCAAGCTCCCCTTTGGGACGCTCACCGGCTACTACGAGATGGACTGGCTGGGCACGGGCATCACCTCGAACAACAACCAGTCGAACAGCTACGTGGTGCGTCAACGCCAGATCTGGAGTGAAGCGGCACTGCACAGCGGAACCACGGTCAGCGCGGGCCAGATGTGGTCCCTAGCAGCGGAGACCACCAAAGGCACATCGAACGGCTCGGAGATCCTCCCTGGCACAATCGACCCGCAATATACTGCGGGCTTCGTGTGGACGCGTCAGTATGGATTCCTT
>Ga0335069_10013063_pt1 | contig 11672 bp, 10 predicted proteins | sample Lox_Sample_11_FD_206714 | JGI IMG/M metagenome (GOLD analysis project Ga0335069, IMG submission 206714) | Soil microbial communities from Loxahatchee National Wildlife Refuge, Florida, United States - Lox_Sample_1.1 | ecosystem: Environmental > Terrestrial > Soil > Wetlands | place: USA...
GTGAATGATTCCGACCGTCGAGCTAAAGCCCAGTTCCAGAGCGCGCTTTCCGATCGTGAGCGCATCTTGCGGATTGCTCACGCCTCCACCCACGACGGAGTTGATGTTGACGTGAAACTCGGCGTGTTCGGCGAGCAGCTGCAGCTTGCGATCCAGTACCTTCAGGCTCTTCTTCGATACCTCGTCCGGATTCACGTTGTCGATCGAGATTTGCAGCCACTCCAGGCCAGAGCGATTCAGCCGCTGAATGCGCTCGGCGGTCAGCAGGTAGCCATTTGTGATGAGGCCGGAGACGATGCGCCGCTCCCGCATGCGATGAATGATGTGGTCGAGCTCGGGATGCATCAGGGGCTCGCCGCCGCTGATGGTAATGACCGATGTCCCTAATTCCTTCAGCTTGTCGACGCGCCGCCGCATGGTCTCGATCGGGACGGGCTTCGAGAAATTATCGAACTCGTTGCAGTAGGTGCAGGCCAGGTTGCAGCGGCGCATAGGAATGATGTGCGCCAGGAGAGGATGGTCGGTATCGACCAAGGCCTTTAGGATCTGCCACAGTCCGTGCGCATCGCGTTCGATTCGTTTCAGACTGCGGCGAAGTTTGGCGGCTGCGGATGCCATAGATGACGTGAATCTTTATTTGAACATCTCCAGCGGCAACCGTCCAATTGCACCCAGTTTTTGGCGAAAAAACGGGGTTGAACAGCGACTCAGGTAAGATTGTGAGCATCCACGTTTTCGTGTCCTGCCGCCGTCAGCGCGGCGAGCGCGGTCTCAAGGGTTTCGGTTTTGATTAGCACATAATCCGTGTCGAATGTGGAGATTGCGAAGATGGGAACCTCGGCCTCCGCAAGCGGCTGAATAAAAGATGCGAGCACCCCGGTCATGGCGAAGGCAAATGGCCCTTCCAGTTTTAGCGCCCGCCACCCTCTCTCGCAGATGACGCCGGGGCACTGACTCGGAATGATGTTCTCCGCACACACGACAGAGACTTCTTCGGGAGTGCGCACGACACACGTGAAGCTGCCATCCCTCGCCCAGTGGGGGATTTCAGCGCCAGGCGCAATGCGGCACACAGCCAGCGCCTCGACAGCCGCGCGGTATTTCAACTTGTGTGGCAATCAGAAGGAAATGTTATACGCGATCTGGCGCAACGGCATCCGCAAATACGCAGGAAAACGCTTTTGATCTCGCGCACCCCGAACAGCGAAAGCCTAAAGCCTAAAGCCTACTGCATCTCTCCGCCCATGGGAACGTAGCGGAAGCGCTTGCCGTCGTAGAACACGGCCGAAGTCTCGCCCGTGTCGCCGGCTTCCTGCACGTAGACGGCTTGAATCGTTTTCTTCTTGAGAGCAAACCGTCGGACGGAGATGCTGCGGTAAGGCAGATTCACAATCACGTACTTGGCTTTCGGTTGCGCCGCGTGCCAGGTGTCAGGGCCTTGCCCGTGGATGATCAATACGACGAGCCCGCGCAGGGCGGGATTGCCTTCGGAAAATGTCGTGGTCAGCTTGGGGTCTCCATAGCCGAAGAAGTCGTAGTACGGGTCAATCACTCGAAAGTTGTGCTCGGCCTGATCGAGCATCGGATTCTTGCAACGCGCCGCAACTACAATGTCTTCGACGCCGTCACCATCGAGATCGCCAACCGCCGGGCTCACCTCGGGCACGAGCGTGAATTCCGACCCAAACTGCTGGTGGATGAAGTCGTTGTCTACTTTTCTTGAGGACGACGGAGTTTGGGCCGCCAGAGAGACCGCAACCGCGAGGGTCAGGACGAACAACACACAAGTTCTCGGCATGGAGCTACTCTAGTCGCAAGGCGGCGTTACTGGCAGGTCACTAAAGTCACCCGCGGCGGAAATGCTCCCAGCCGCCCGCCTTCAGGGAGCGGCTGCTCCCTGCGCCGCTGAGTCGCATCCCGAGAGAGGCAGCGACTCGGCCGATGCGAGTCACTGACACGCCCTCGATTTGCGCAGGTACCCGCCGCGGCGACGTGAACAACAGTTCGTAGTCTTCTCCACCATGGAGCGCGAATTCGAGCGTGACTCGAGTTTTGCCGCGTCCGCTTGCAGAGCAGGGAACTGCTTCGGCTTGCAATTCGACTCCGACGTGGCTTTCCTCGCAGATGTGGTCTAGATCGGTCGACAATCCGTCGCTGATATCGATCATGGCAGAGGCAATCCCATGCTTCCGCAGCCATCTCCCGACCGCGATGCGTGGCTCCGGGCGGAAGTGACGCTCCCGCTCCACGCCAAGCCGCTCGCCCTTCCGCAACCGATCGAGGGCAAAGGCCGATCCCCCCAGAGTTCCCGTGACGTAAATCGAATCGCCCGCTTTCGCTCCCGAGCGAAGGATGGCCTTCCCTTTCGGCACTGAGCCGACCACAACGATATCGGCCTGAATGCCACCGTCGGATTGCGCCGTGTCCCCTCCGGCCAGCGGCACCTCGTGTTTGGCAGCGAGAGCCAGCAACCCGCGAAGGAAGCGGTCCACCCATTTTTGCGGGACATCTCGATCCGCTGCAAGTGACAGGAAGGCGGCCACCGGTTCGCCACCCATGGCGGCGATGTCGCTGAGCCCCCGAGTTAAACAGCGCCAGCCGACGACTTCGGGGGCATGCCAGCCCCTGCGAAAATGCACGTTTTCAATCGTGAAATCAGTGGTGACCAAGACCTCATGTCCCGAGGGAATTCGGAGCGCGGCAGCGTCGTCGCCAATGCCAGTGACCATAGCGCGCCCGCGGGGCGCTATGGTTCGCAGGTGTCGAATCAGGCCTTTTTCACTGACAGGCATGGGTTCAATATACCCTCTCGCCAAGCGCCGGAAGGCGGGTGGCCAACTTGGCCGAGGGTAATCCGGACGGTCGGTCACTTCAGATTACGCCCCCTTGGTAACCACTCGAAAGGGCGTAGCCCGGTTGACAGGGGGAACCCAGTTTGCTACCGTTAACCAGCCGTTCAAATACAACTGCGCTGAAACCAAGTGCTGCATCATGAAGGCTTTGCAGCCCATTTGGAAGTAAGCTTGGCCTGGTTCCGTCGTTAGGACTGATGCCATCCGCGCCTGCTGCGGTTGGTGGGATCAGGATTCCGAGCCCGAGCATGACAGTTCCGCTCCGGCAGGATTCCGAAAGCAAAAGCAATCATCATTATTTAACGTCAGGATTGGACTATTGCGGAAACGGTTCTACATTTTTTTTGTTGCGCGTGACGAAGCCGGCGAGCTTCGGAAGATTTCCATTCCGGTTCAGTACCTTTATATTCTCCTGGCCGGGATTGTGATCGGCAGTTTGTGCCTGACCGGCATCGCGAGTTCGTACACGCGGATGCTCACCAAAGTTTCCCACTACAACCAACTTCGCGCGGAACAGGCTGAACTGAAGGACCGCTACACCAAGCTCGAACAGGTGGCCAAAGAGCGCGATATCCAGGTTGCTTCGCTCGGATCGCTGGCCAGTGAGGTTTCCGCGCTGTACGGACTTAAATCCGACCCGGCGCTCGTGGCGGCTTCCACCGAACAGATTCAGAGATCGCAGGTCGAGTCCTCGCTCGACCAGCTTTATGCACTCCGCACCACTGCCCTGACAGGAGCAGCCGCCGTGGGCATCTCCATGGGGCTGACCCGGAACTCAACCACCGCCGATTGGATTCGCGCTAACGCTGCGCCCAACCTCTGGCCGGTTGAGGGACAAATCACGGGCAGCTTCGGCGAGCGCATTGATCCCTTCAACGGGGAAGGCGCGTTCCATTCCGGCGTGGACATTTCTGCAGGCGTCGGTTCGACGATTATCGCTCCGGCCGATGGCGTCGTCACATTTGCCGACTTCATGGGCGGTTATGGCCGCGCGGTGATGGTGAGCCACGGACACGGCATTTCCACGCGCTACGGACATCTCGCCAGCTTCGCGGTTACCGCAGGCCAGGTCATTCACCGCGGCGATACGATCGGCTACGTAGGCTTAAGCGGCCGCTCCACCGGTCCGCATCTCCACTACGAAGTGCGCATCAACGACACTCCAGTCAATCCTTACAAGTACCTCCGCATCACGACGGCTCACCTCACGGGTCTGGCCGCGGGGTCCTAAGCCCTTTTTCCCCAATTCTGGTATGTCATCCTGAGCGAAGCGAAGGATTTTGGTACTTTTCATGCCGTGCCGATGCCTTTGCCTTCGGACAATACTGCACTCCTTAAGTCGTCGTCCCACTCATGCAAGTCTCGCAACCCATGAACGGCAAGTGTGCGTTTGACTCGGGTCGGAAAAGCCCCACGCAAATGCCGCGATCAACCCTGAATCGCCCGTCGCAAGCGGCTTTTGCCTGCCTTAGCCGCGAATTACGCGCGGATTTTCTTCTCCTATCAACGCTCGTAGAAGCATGCCCTTAACATTTAAGTGTCAATTTCTTTCACTCTATTCAGAAGGCCAAAATATGTGTAAAGTGATGGCCTGTTGTCGACTATCTATCCAGGGGCGCTCCGCTTGAAAATCAATCGAATTTTTGTTCTCACCCTTGCCGTGCTATGCCTCGTGGCTGGCGCTGCTTTTGCTCAAACATGGACACCACTCACCAACCAGCCTGGCTTTAGCCTGGGCGCGATGCTGCAGCTCCGCGACGGCAGGATTCTCGTGCACGAGGAACAAAGCGGAAACTCGGCCAACTGGCACATTCTCACGCCCGATGCATCGGGCAGCTACGTCAACGGCACGTGGAGTTCCGGCGGCTCGCTGCCCGCCGGCTATTCGCCGTGGTATTTCGGCTCGCAAGTTCTGCTCGATGGCAAGACGGTTGTCGTGGAAGGCGGCGAGTACAACAACGGCTCTGCCGTGTGGACAACGCTGGGCGCGGTGGGAACGATCTCCGGCGGTTCGATCACGTGGAAGAAGAACAATCCGCCTACCGGATGGTCAACCATTGGCGACGCCGAGAGCGTGATTCTCGCAAACGGAAAGTATATGCAGGCGAACTGCTGTACCGCGCAGAACGCCATCTACAACGGCCCGAATTCGTGGCTTACGACCGGTTCGGTGCTGCAGTCGAGCAACGACGAATCCGGTTTCATGCTCCTGAGCAACGACCTTGTGTTGACGGTGGATGCGAAGAGCGACAGCCCGTGCGGCACGACCAAGGGTTCCGAACTCTACGATCAAAACTCGGGTCTCTGGTCCTGCGGGCCCCAGACGCCGGTGCAGCTCTACAATTCCAGCGACGAGGAACTCGGCGCCGGGATCCTGATGTACAACAACAAGCTGTTTCAGTTTGGCGGCAATGTGGTGGCCACTGCCATTTATGACGTCGCCAGCAACACCTGGACTGCCGGCCCGAAGCCGCCCAGCAACCTGGATCAAGCCGACGGTCCGGCCGCGCTTGAGCCGAATGGCAAAGTGCTCGCCATGCTGAGCCCTGGCCTATTTCAGGGTGGCTGCCAGTTTGTTGAATACGATCCGACAGCCAACAAGATCGCTACCGTCGCTAATCCAACCAACTGCCCGGGCGATTCTTCCTACGTCGGACATCTCATGCTTCTGCCGACGGGCCAAGTGATGTTCACCGACTTCAGCGGCACCGTCGAAGTCTATAACCCGGCGCCGGGCGTGGTTACGGGCGTCGCACCGGCGATTAGCGCGGTCAGTTCCACACTCACCAGCCCCTCGACCAACAACACGCTCTCCGGTCTCCAGCTCAACGGCTTGTCTATGGGCAGCGACTACGGCGACGACTACCAGGGACCGACGAACTATCCCCTGGTGCAACTGGTCCAGGTCGGCGCTCCGAACAACGTCTACTATGCGACGACCCACGACGAAACGACTCACTCGATCGCCCCAGGAACAGCAGTAACCACACAGTTTGACGTTCCTGCCGGCGTACCGGGAGGGCAGTACAACTTGATTGTTGTGGCCAACGGAATCGCCTCGGCTGCGGTGCCGGTCACCATTTCCGCCAGCGCCGATTTTAGCCTCTCGGCGAACCCGAGTTCGCTGACGGTCGCGCAGGGCAACAGCGGAACCAGCACGATCACCGTAACCCCGGTCAACGGCTTCAACGGCAGCGTCAACCTGACTGCTTCCGGCTTGCCGAACGGCGTGACAGCGCAGTTCAATCCAAATCCAACCACCACCACCAGCACGCTGACGCTGACCGTTAGCGCCACCGCTGCGACTGGCACTTCCACCATTACCATCACGGGCACTTCGGGCTCGCTGTCGCACCAGACGACCGTGCAACTGACGGTGACTGGGGCAGGTGGACCGGTTGTTACACTGACCCCGACTTCGCTCACATGGGGCAAGGTCCTCGTAGGCCTGACCAAAGGGCCGAAGACGGTTCACGTTGCCAACACTGGAACCGCCGCGCTGAACTTCACCGGCATCGCAGTCAGCGGAGACTTCGCGCTGACCACCGTAGCGAAGTCCTGCAAGGTGGGTACACCGGTAGCGGCAGGGAAGAGCTGCGTGCTCAAGGTGACCTTCACGCCAACCCAGACCGGGTTGCGTACGGGCGCCGTCACGCTCACCGACAACGCGGCGAACAGCCCGCAGTCGGTGCCGCTGCAAGGCACGGGCAAGTAAGGAGAGTTGGTAACTGGAAATGGGGCCGCGTCTGCGGCCCTTTTTTTGTGCAGCCAGTTACTCTTGACAGCCCGCCTTACCGAGGTGAGACTCGAATTAGTCCTCTTTTCCGAGTGACGACTGTCATCGATGCAAGGATTCCCCCAGCCCGAGTCGCACTCCGGCCTCCACAACGAGACGGCCCTCCAACATGAGTCGGCTGCACACGATCATGGAGATGGTGGCCGTGTGGCTGCCACTACCTCACCGAGTCCCAGCGATGGCCCTCGTCCCCATCCCAACGGCAACGATCCGCCCAACTCGGGCCAGACCTTGAGCGAACTCGAACTCGACGCCGCCCTCCAGTTGCTGGTGGAGCGCGCCCAATACATCACGGGTGCAACCGGCGCTGCCCTGGCTCTTCCTCATGCTGGCGAAATGGTTTGTCGCGCAAGCGCCGGCTCCTGCGCCCCAGCCGTGGGCGCGAGTCTTCAGGTCCGTTCCGGCCTGACCGGCGAAAGCATTTCGCGCCGCCAGTTGTTGCGCTGCGATAATGCCGAGTCCGACCCGCGCGTCAATCTCGCTACCTGCCGCGCACTGGGGATCGCTTCCATTGTTGTGCTCCCCTTGCTTCGCCGCAACGGCGAAGTGCGCGGACTCTTCGAACTCTTCTCCGATCATCCTTACGCTTTTGAAGAACGCGACCTGATCGCCCTCGAACGCATGGCGGACCTGACTCTGACCGCGCTCGATCTGGCCGAGCAACGTCATGGGGTGGTGCCTCCCGCGCGCGTTCCGCCTCCCGTGGCAATACCGGCGGAGGCATCGACGGCAGATCGAGCAGAAACTCAAGCACCCACGTTGCCCGCTTCGGCACTGCCGGCGCCCGCGGCGATCCCCGCTCCAGATTTGTCGATCTCTCTAGCGCCGACTCCGCTCGTTCCTGAACCACAGCCGCCTACGCGCGTGACGGAAGCCTTACCGGTTCCGACAGTCGTGCAATCAACGGTCGTGGCTGGTGCATCCGCTCCGAGCGTGGAACCGCCGCCCGCTGACCTTGCCACCTCGCCCGCCACCGCACCCGAACCTTCTCAGGCCGCGCTCCCCGAATCCATGCGGCGCGTGCGCAAGTGCTCCGCCTGCGGATTTCCTGTTTCCGAAGGCAGATCGCTATGCCTCGACTGCGAGAAAAAACAGGGCGCTGGCAGCGTGTCCACCGCGCCTGCGGCTACCGAGGAGACTCGCGTCGAAGATATCCCCGCCTTCCTCGCCAACGCCCAACCCGTCAAAGAGTCGTGGCTTGCGAACCATGTGAACCTGCTCGCCATCGTTGTTCTTATCCTCGGAGTGCTCGTGGCGGTGGTCGTTTTCCGCTAGAATTGCCCCGCCGTCGGAGGGACTCGATACGCCTGTTTTCCTTGACAAAGCCCCCGGCAAACCCATACTCTTCGCTTAATCACTCGTTACACAGAAAAGGGTACCCCGCATGAAGAATGTGTACGAAGTATTACGGCAAAAAGAGCTTGAGTTAACCAGGCTCGAAAAAGAAGTCGAAGCATTGCGCGTCGCTGCTCCGCTGCTCTCGGAAGAAAAAGAACCCGTGTCCGAGTCGCCGAAACCTACCCTCACCGCTGCCGTTCCGCAACAGCCGATTCGTATTCCGGCTCCGGTAGCGGCACAGGCTGCCGCCCCCGCCGCACGCGCTGCCGGCTGGGAAGACGCAGCCAAACGCTGGCCATAATAGAAGATGTTTTTCGTTTTTCTGCCCAGGGATAGCACATGCCCATGGGCTTATTTTTTGCGACCGCAGTGGTCTCGCTCCGGGGCTCTCAATTTGCCGGCGGGCTTATCTTCGTCAATAGCTGCCGAAATGTGGCATTCTCCCGGATGTTGTCGAACGTCCGGTCTTCGATCAACATCAGGAACGCATCGTCGTGCGTTTGAGCGGAAATTTCAAGATACTTGAGAGCGTCCTGCGCGCGTCCCAACCGGCTCGCCGTTTCTGCCACCCAATAAGGAGATAAACTGCCGCGATCATAGAGCCTCTTCTGCTCTTGCAACTGCGACTCCAGTAAACCTCGTTCGCCACGCTCAGTCCATCCCTTCGACGCCGCTTCGACCACGGCCAGATCGGCCGCTCGGCGCGTCAGGGTCGCTTCCTTTCGCATCTCCGCCAAGTAGTTGGGATAGTCGCGCGTGTCAAAGTAGGCATACCTCAAATAGCGATGAGGCGACGCGAAATCCGGTTCGGCCGCTTCCATCTGCTTCAGCAGTTGCAAAGCCTCTTCGCTGCGCCCTGCCGCCCACAGCAGGCGGCCTTTATCGGCAAGAATCGACACGGAATTCGGGTCCAACTGCCGCGCCCGCTCGATCTCAACCAGCGCAGGCTCGTGTCGCCCGATCGTCTGCAGGAAGGTTGCGTACCAGTGATGAGCCTTCGCATTGCTGGGATCAAGCTCAATCGCGCGGCGATGCTCCCGCTCCGCACCGGCCACGTCCCACTTCGCGTAGAACATGACGAAGGCCAGCGAAGCATGCGCTTCGGAAGACTTATCATCAAGCTCGACTGCCTTCGTTGCCGCTGCAAAAGCGCGCGCGTAAGCTTCACGCGCCGGCATCGCCGAGTACTCGCGCAACAGGTTGTAACTGTCGGCGAGACCCATGTACGCAGGAGCGTAGTTGGGATCGCGGATGATCGCCTGCGTGAAGGCATCCACCGCCTGATTCAGGCTCTCGGGCGTGCGCTTATTCCAGTAGAAGCGCCCTTTCAGATAGAAATCTTCCGCTTCGGAACTTCCGGCCTTGTGGACACCATCCGACCACGACGCCACCGCTGACTTCGCGCTCACTTCGCGACTGCGATAAATCGGCCGGAAGATCCAGAAGGCAAGCAACACCGCCAGTACCGGAAGCGCAAAGATCAGCTTGCGCCAAACCGATTGCATCGCCGGAGCAGTCTCGTCTTTGACCGCCACATCGATTCTCACAGGCGAATCATTGCGGATGGGTCCAATCCAGCGGTATCCTCTTCGCTCGACGGTCTCGACAAACAGCGGATTATCGGCGGAATCGCCCAAGGCATCGCGTAGCCGTTTCACGGCGCTGCGAATGGCGCGGTCAAAATCGACATACACATCGCCGGGCCACAACGACTCCCGCAATTCCTCGTGCGTGATGATTTCGTTGGGACGGCTCAGGAGCAGCGCCAGCATGCGGAACGGCAGGTCCTGGAGATGAACCTTGGTACCATTGCGGCGCAGTTCTCCGGCGTGCAGGTCGGCCTCGAACACGCCAAAGCTTACGATTTCCGGGTATGAGTACGCAGAGCGCATTGAACTACGCGCTTACAGGGGGAGAGGATTATTTTAACACCCACAGCATGCACCTCAACCCCTGATTTCCCGGGTGCATTCCGTCGCTTGCCGGGCGGACAACGAACGCGGCTAACGTCCTGCCAACACTACTCTTAGCGCGTCATGCCGAAGTCGCGCACAAATCGCTTCTCTGTCACTGACAGATCTGCCTTCCGGGCGCAGACTTCTCCGCGAATCACGATCAAGGGACTCTGCAAAGAGACCCGCAAGCAGTCCTTGATTCCCAGGAGACCTGATATGAATTCCAACATTCGGCGAACGAAACACCCCGCCCGAGTCGTGCTCGCGCTAAGCTCCCTCGCTGCTTTTGCCCTCATGGCCGGACTCGCGATCCCGGCGCAGGCACAAACCGAAACCGTACTCTATTCCTTCACCTACGGCCCAGAGGGCGCCTTCCCCCTGGCGGGTCCGATGCTAAAGGGCACCACTCTCTACGGCACAGCGTCCCAAGGCGGCGTTGACGGCAATGGCACGGTTTGGGCAGTGAACACGACAACAGGGAAAGAAACCACCTTGCACGAATTCCAGGCCGGCGACAATGACGGCTATTCCCCCATGGGTGGATTGGTGTTTTACAAGGGCAGCTTCTACGGCACAACCTGCGGCGGACCCCACGGGCCAAACGGTGGGCCCGGAATGATCTTCAAACTGACGAAGAGTAAGAAGATCTACGTCGAGACGATACTGCACGTTTTCAACACCGCTGACGGCGCTTGCTCCGACTACGTCACGCCCGTTTTTGACAAGCTGGGAAATCTCTACGGCACGACGACGGGCGGAGGCTCGGGGAACTCCGGCACACTGTTCAAGATGGCGCCGAACGGCACGTTAACCATCCTCCACAACTTTTGCAACTATTGCAGCGGCGACGGTCAGGTGCCTCAGTCCGGAGTGACGTTCGACAAGAAAGGCAACCTCTATGGCACGACGCAGGTGGGTGGGGCCTACACCTATGGGACGCTGTATGAAGTCACCGCGACCGGCACCTACAAGATTCTCTACAACTTCATGGGCGGAGATGATGGACTATATCCATTAGCTCCTCCTGTGTTGGACAAGAAGGGCAATCTGTATGGCACCACGGAGAACGGCGGTTCCGGCGGATATGGAACGATCTGGAAGTTCGACCCGAAGACTGGGCAAAAGACCATCCTTCACAACTTCGTTTATCAGGACGGCCAATCACCCTGGGCCGGGACGCTGGTCTTCGACAAGCTGGGCAATCTCTACGGCACAACTTCGGCCGGAGGGACGGTCAACGGCAGCGGCACCATCTACAAGCTGGCGCCGGATGGCACCCTGACGACTCTTTACAGCTTCTCCGACTCACCCGACGGCGACCAGCCGTACGGCGGCGTGGTGTTCGACAAGCAGGGCAATCTCTACACCACAACCACGCATGGCGGAGCCACCCCATACGGCGCGGTAATCAAACTTACACCGTAAGTGATCGGCAGTTATGAATGGCGACGGACTAAGCAATGCCGTCGCCTAACCTTAATGCGAAAGATACGAATTCATCCATCAGGAGACCAGAAATCATGCACTCAGTCGATAGAAAACCAAAATACGTCACATTGATAGCCGTCACGGCTAGTGTTCTCGCCGCTTTGATGTTTGTCGCAGCAACCGCAATTCCGGTGCGGGCGCAAACCGAATCGCTGATCTACCAGTTCCAAGCCACGCCGGACGGCGCAAATCCAAAGGCAGGAGTGGTTCTGAAAGGAAAGACGCTCTACGGCACAACTTGGG
>Ga0335069_10013064_pt1 | contig 11670 bp, 13 predicted proteins | sample Lox_Sample_11_FD_206714 | JGI IMG/M metagenome (GOLD analysis project Ga0335069, IMG submission 206714) | Soil microbial communities from Loxahatchee National Wildlife Refuge, Florida, United States - Lox_Sample_1.1 | ecosystem: Environmental > Terrestrial > Soil > Wetlands | place: USA...
AAGCGACAGTACGAGCAGTTCGAGCGTGATCGCCACGCCCCTAAACATGTCCGGCAAGCTCTTGGCGATGAGATCGAAATCCATGGCTCAGGCCCGCCGCACGCCGCGGTTGGCGTGCTTCTCCGCGCGGTGAAACGCGACGTTCGAGACGGCCGTCAGCACCAGATAGAGGAGCGCCGTCAGAAGGAAGAACAGGAAAGCCTGATGGGTGGCGCCGCTCGCGAGGTGCGCCTTGCGGGTCAGCTCCTCGATGCCGATCGCCGAGGTCACGGCCGTGGCCTTGATCAGCACCAGCCAGACATTGCCGAGGCCGGGAATGGCGAAGCGCCAGACCTGCGGCATCAGGATGCGCCGGAGCATGAGCCAGCGATTCATGCCGCAGGCCTTGGCCGCTTCGAGTTGCCCCTTGGGGACGGCGAGGATGGCGCCGCGGAAGACCTCCGTGGCGTAGGCACCGTAGGCAAACCCGATGGTGACGACACCGGCGACGAAGGGATTGACCTCGATATAGCCGGTATAGCCGAAGAGGCCGGCGATCTTCTGAAGGACGTTGCCGCCGCCGTAGAAGACGAGATAGAGCAGGATGAGCTCCGGCTCGCCGCGGATGACCGTCGTGTAAGTGGTGGCCGAGGCGCGCGCGATGAAGCTGTGGGCCAACTTGCCCGTGGCGCCTATGAGCCCGAGGACGATAGCGATCGCCATCGAGGCGAGCCCGACAGCGACGGTCATGGCGAAACCGGGCAGAAGCATCCAGGCGTAATCGCGCAGCGCTTGAATCGCCGATGCGGACATGACGGCCCCCCGAAGTTGCGGTGGCGTCCGCCCGGGCCGGACGCCACCGCCTCAGCTGTTACGTGCCGGGCGCGCCGTAGATGTCGTAGGCGAAGTACTTCTGCTCGATCTTCTGATAGGTGCCGTCGCTGCGGATCGCCGCGATGGCGTCGTTGAGCCCCTTCAGCAGATCGGCTTCGCCCTTGCGGACGGCGATGCCGGCACCCTCGCCGAACCACTTCTTGTCGGTGAAGTCGGGGCCGACGAACTCGAAGTCCTTGCCCTGGTCGGTCTTGAGGAAGCCTTCGTCGAGGGCGACCTTGTCGGCGACCACGGCGTCGAGGCGGCCGGCGGCGAGATCGAGGTCGGCGTTCTCCTGCGTGTCGTAGGCCTTGATGGTGGCGACGTCGCCGAAGTTGTCGCGGACGAAGTTCTCGTGGATCGTCGAACCCTGCACGCCGATGGTCTTGCCCTTGAGGCCGTCCTTGGTGATCTGCAGGTTCGAGCCCTTCTTGGCCACCATCTTGGCCGGCGTGTTGTAGTACTTGGCGGTGAAGTCGACCTTCTGCTTGCGCTCATCGGTGATCGACATCGAGGCCACGATCGCATCGTACTTGTTGGCGAGCAGACCCGGGATCATGCCGTCCCAGTCCTGCTTCACCACCTCGCACTTGGCCTGCATCTGCGCGCAAAGCGCATTGGCGATATCGACGTCGAAGCCCTGCAGCGAGCCGTCCGGTGCCACGAAGTTGAAGGGCTTGTAGGCGCCTTCGGTGGCGATCTTCAGGGACTTGCCGGCCATCGGGCCGGCGGCCGGCGCGGCCGCAGTCTGGGTCGTGGTGGTGGTTGCCGCGGGAGCGGCGGTTGTCGTTGTCGTCGACGCCGCCGGCGCTGTTGTCTCTGTGCTTGCCGCCGGGGTGGTGGTGGACGCGGCGGGGGCCGCCGCCTGCTGCTCCGCCGGCTGATGGCCCCGCAGATACCAGACGCCGCCGATGATAATAATCGCGACGACGATCAGGATACTGACAATACGGCTGTTCAAGATTGCTCCTCCAGTCGAGTGAAATGCCGCGGTTGAGATTGCATTGCTTGGTTCGCCTGGCTTTCAGGTCGGATGGGCCGGGGCGGCATGCCCGGCGGAAACATTGCTGGCCAGGAATTTTTGCAGGCGATCTGACTTCGGACTGCCGAAGACCTCCTTGGGCGGGCCCTGCTCCTCAATTCGGCCCTGATGCAGGAAGATGACCTCGGACGCCACTTCACGGGCAAAACCCATTTCATGGGTCACCACCAGCATGGTGCGGCCTTCTTCGGCCAGTTGCCGCATGACCCGCAGGACCTCGCCGACCAACTCCGGATCGAGCGCCGAGGTGGGCTCGTCGAACAGCATCACCTTTGGCTCCATGGCGAGCGCCCGGGCGATAGCGGCACGTTGCTGCTGGCCGCCGGAGAGGTGGCTGGGATAGTGGTTGCGCTTGTCGGCGATGCCGACCTTGGCAAGCAGCGCCTCCGCCCTGCCGACAGCTTCGGCCTTCGAGAGCTTCAGGACATGGACCGGGGCCTCGATAATGTTCTGCAGCACGGTCATGTGGGACCAGAGATTGAAACTCTGGAAGACCATGCCGAGCTCAGAGCGGATGCGATCGACCTGCTTGTGGTCTGCCGGGACGGCGTGGCCGTCGCGGGTGGGCTTCATGCGAATAAGCTCGCCCGCGACATAGACTTTGCCAGAATCCGGCGTCTCCAGGAGATTGATGCAGCGCAGGAAGGTGCTCTTGCCGGAGCCGCTCGACCCCAGAATGGCCTTCACATCCCCCGTATGGGCCTGCATCGAGATACCCTTGAGGACCTCGAGGTCGCCGAAGCGCTTGTGCATGTCTTCGACGACCAGGGCGGGCGCCGCCATCGTTCATAGCCCCGTCTGTTGGTCGCGGCTATGACTGCCGCTTTGCCAGTCCACCATAGGCCGGGGGTGCGGCCGATGCCAAGAGCGAAGCAGGAACTCCGCGTTCGGAGAGGTCTCCTGCGGCAGAAAGCAAAAAAGCGACGATGAACCCCATGTCCAGCGAGAACACCTGATTCAGCGGCCGATCCGCCGGGTCAGAGCATCTCAGAACATTATGAGAACAACCTGCTTCAGCGTCAAGCAGGTCGCCGTGGGCTCGGCGGGGCATGGGAAGCGAAAAGCGGCTATGGGTGCGCGCTCTCGAGCGCTTCCCGTAGCAGGTCGTGGTAGTAGCGGACGCCGTCTTCGTGGCGGGGGCTGAGGGGGCCGCGGTCGAAGATGCCGGCCTCCATATTGGCCTGAGTACCCTCGCAGATCGCGAAGTCCTCGCGGATCACGTTGCAGGTCCAGTCCATGGTACAGCGGTGGCGTTCCATCGCCTCCGGCGAGGTGTCCGCGAACAGGAAGTTGTAGTACTGGCGGACGCGCCGCGGGCCGAGCGGCACGATGCGCGAGATGTTCATGCCGCCGGGGAAGGTCGAGAGTGTCATGTTCGGATAGCGCCACAGCCAGGTGCCGCCGTAGACGGCGCCGTCCTTCCGCGGCGCTTGCATGACCACGGTGCGGTTGCGGCCTTCGGTCGCGAAGTTCGCAAAGTCGATGACCGCGTTGAAGGTCGGATGGATGCCGGGGATGTGGTAACCCTCGACATAATTGTCCGTATAGACCTTCCAGTTGCAGTCCATCTCGAACACTTCCTCGCCGACGAAGCGGTAGTCCTCGAGCGGATAGGGCGCCGCCTCGCGCACGAGATCGCCGAGACCCTCGACGAGGGGAATGGGATTTTCCGCGAGATTGACGAAGACAAAGCCGCGCCAAGTGGCGACGCTGATCGGGAGCAGGCCGTAGTCCTTCTTGTCGAAATCGACGGCGTCGCCGAAGTTCGGCGCGGCGCGCAGGCGGCCCGCGGTGTCGTAGGTCCAGCCGTGATAGACGCAGCGGATGACGTCGCAGCGGCCGGCGCCCTCCTTGAGGATCGGCGCGCCGCGATGGCGACAGATGTTGTGGAAGGCGCGCAAGCTGCCTTCACGGTCGCGGACCGCAAAGAGGCGCCAGCCGGCAAATTCGATCGCGATGTAGTCGCCCGGTTTGCGCAACTGGTCTTCGCGGCCGAGCCAGATCCATTCGCGGCGGAAGACCTGCTGCCGTTCCTGCTCATAGATGTCGGCCGCATGGTACCAGGAAGCCGGCAGGCCGTAGGCAAGACGCGGGCGGTTCGAAATGTTCATGGCGCGAGGGCTTCCCTTCCTTGTCATGCCCGCGAAGCGGGCATCCATGGGCTAGCAACGGGTCCGGCATCGCTGGATTCCCGCTTGCGCGGGAATGACAATCGAGAGCGAAGCGAGCCGCCCCGCGTGCGCTGAACCCGTGCGGTCGGCAACAGCCTAACCGCCGTTGCCGAGCTCGTCGAGGTTGCGCTGGACCTGGGCGCGGATCGGAAGGTCGGCTGGCAGCGTGGCGAGCAGCTCCTGCCAGTAGGCGCGGGCGCCGGCGATGTTGCCGTTCGCCTTCTCGACCAGGCCGCCATAGAAGAGCGTGATGTAGCTCTTCGGCCGCAGCGCCTGCATGCGCTTGACCACGTCGGGAAAGCCGGGCGGCAGGCTCTTGTCGCCGACCGCCTGGGTGCCAAGCATGGCCTCGGCGTAGCTGGACTGGGTGTCGAAATCGGTCGGCGCCAGCGCCGCGGCCTTGGCCCAGGCGTCGCGGGCCCCGACGCGGTCGTCGAGCACGCCATAGGATTGCGCGAGCTGCTGCCAGCCGGCGAGGTCGTTGGGCTGCGTTTTCAGCCGCTGCGCCAAGCCGTCGACCATGTTGCGGATGAAGGCCGTGCGCTGCTCCGGCGTCATGCTGCCGGCGGCCTGCATGTCAGCGGCGGTGGGGCCGCTGGCGGCCGGGGCGGCCGGCGGCCTGCGGCCGGGAATCGTCGCGGGATCGATGTTGAGGGCGGCGGCGGTCTCCTTGATGCGCGTCTCGACCAGCGGCAGCCACTGAGCGCCCGCCGGCGAATCCGCCTCGAGCTTCACCCAGAGATCCAGCGCCTCTTGTTTCTTGCCGGCCTGCGAGCGGGCCATGGCCTGGTAATAGCGGGCCAAAGGATCCTGCGAATCGATGCCGAGCGCCGCCTCAAAGGCCTGCAGCGCCGCCACGGTAACCTGACCATTGGCGGCCAGGGTGAGCGACTCGCCATAGGCCGACTGTGCCCGCGCATCCTTGGCGCCATGCGCGATGCCCTGGGCATAGGCATCGGCGCTTTCCTTGAAGCGGCCGAGCAGCGCGTAAGTGCGGCCGAGCAGTTCCCAACCCTTGACGTCGTCGGGATTGGCGGCCAAGCGGGCGGCGAGCTGCGTCGCCAGCGTGTCCATCGACGGCTGCTGCTGGCCATTGCCGGTTCCGGCCATGTCGGAACTCCCTGTTGGCGACGAAAGCTCGGGATGGCCGAGCGCCAGATAGAGCGCCAGCGCGGCGAGCGGCAGGCCGATGGCGACAGCGATCGCGGGCCCTCGGCGCGGCTTGGATCTTGCGGGCGAGCTGGTAGGCATCAGCGGACTCCCCGTAGCAGCGTCGCCGGCACCAAGGATGCGGCGCTCGATCTCGAGCCGCGCCGCCGCTGCCTGGTCGGCCGTCAGGACGCCGCGAGCCACGTCGCGGTCGACCTCGGCCAACTGGTCGCGATAGACGGCGAGATCGTAGTCGGCCGCCGCCAGCTGCCCCGTTCGCCCCTGCCAGAGCGGCCGCACGAGAAGGGCCACGGCAACGGCCGTCATCAGCGTGGCGATGGCCCAGAACAGCAGCATCCGTCAAACCGGGTCGCGGCTCTGGCCGTCGCCGGCAAGCAGGCTTTGCAGGCGCTCCGCCTCATCGGCGCTCAACGGCTTCGGCGCCAGGACCACACCCCGACGGCGGCGGAAATAGACGATAATTGCCGCAAGCGCCAACAGGAAGATAGCGGGCGGCCCGTACCAGAGCAGCCAGGTCTTCGGCTTCATCGGCGGCTTGAGCAGGACGAAGTCGCCATAGCGGGCCACGAGGTAGTTGCGCACCTGATCATCGCTGTCGCCGGCAACGAGGCGCTCGCGCACGATGCGCCGGAGATCGGCGGCGAGGTCGGCGGCGGAATCGTCGATCGACTGGTTCTGGCAGACGACGCAGCGGATCTCCTGGCTGATGGCGCGGGCCCGCGCTTCGAGCGCCGGATCGGCCAGCATCTCGCTGGGCTCGACCGTGTGAGCGATGCTCGCGGTGGCGAGCAGGAGTAGCGCAGCAAGGATCGCCTTCGCCTTGCCCCCTCCTCTTCGCCGACCCTGGACCCCCGCTTTCGCGGGGGAATCATGATGGAAACACATCACGCCGCCCTTCATCCGCGGCACTCCTTGATGCGGGCGAGGAGAGCGACGGCGGTGTCTTCGTCGGTGACGGGGCCCCACTGGCGAAAGCAGATGCGGCCGTCACGACCGACGACGAAGGTCTCCGGCACGCCGGTGATGCCGAAGTCGATGCCGGTGCGGCCCGACTGGTCGAGGCCGATGCGGGCATAGGGATTGCCGAGCTCCTGGATATAGGCGCGGGCGGCGTCGGGCTTGTCCTGCCAGTCGATGCCGAAGATCGGCAGGCTCGCGTCCGCCGCCATGTGCATGAGGAACGGATGCTCGGCGCGGCAGGGCACGCACCAGGAGGCGAAGAAGTTGATGAGCACGACGCTGCCGTTGAGATCGGCGCGCGCCACGCCGGGTACGTTCGGAAGCAGCGGTCCTAGCGCAAAGTCAGGCGACGGCTTGCCGACGAGGGCCGACGGCACTTCCTGCGGATTCCGATTCATCCAGAGGGCCGCCAGGAAATACCCGGCGACGGCGAGGAAGAGCACGACCGGGAGGAGGTAGAGCAGGCGCCGCGACAAGGCGCCCGCTTGCTGATCCGGCGCCACCGTCACGGGCGGGCCACAGCCATGACGCGGCGACGGGACGGGGCACCGACGCGCAACCGCCGGTCGGAGAGCGAGACGAGACCGCCCAGCACCATGAGGAACGCGCCGCCCCAGATCCAGGGCACCAGCGGCTGATGGTAGAGATGCACGGCGACGCCGCCGGCCGCGTCCGGAGTATCGATCACGGCATAGAGATCGGCGAGACCGGTCGTGTGGATCGCGGCCTCCGTCGTCGGCATGCCCTGCACCGGATAGACGCGCTTCTCCGGATGCAGCGTGACGACGGGAGCACCCTCCTTCGTCACCGTGAAGGTGCCGCGCGTGGCCGTGTAGTTGGGACCGGCGACGTCGGCGACGCCATCGAAGCGATAGTCATAGCCGGCGAGCGAAACCGTGTCGCCGGCACGCATGGTGCGGATCTCCTCCTGCTTCCAGGCGGCCGAGCCGGTCATGCCGAGGATGGCGACGGCGAGCCCCGCATGGGCGAGCGTCATGCCGTAGGCGGCGCGCGGGAGCTGACGGGCGCGGCGCAACGCTTCGGCCGGCGCGCGCAGGCCGATGCGCTCGACGAACTCGACGACCGTTCCAACGAGGAGCCAGGTGCCGAGGGCGGCCCCGAGGATTCCGAACAGAGGCCCGCCGGTCTTCAGCCACCAGACGAGCCCGGCGACGAGGAGGGTGGCGATGGCGGCGATCGTCAGCCGCTGCAGCGCGCCGGCCAAGTCAGCCCGCTTCCATGGCAGCAGCGGACCGATGGCGGTGACGACGACGAGCAGGGCCGCGAACGGATTGAAGATGAGGAAGTAGTAGGGAGCCCCGACGGAAATCGCGCCGAGCTGCAGCACGTCGGCGAAGAGCGGCATGAAGGTGCCGAGGAACACGACGACGCAGCCGACGGCGAGCAGCAGGTTGTTGAGGATGAGGGCGCCCTCGCGGCTGATCGGCTGGAACAGGCCGCCGTCGCGCAGCGTCGGCGCACGGATGGCAAAAAGGGTCAGAGACCCACCGATGGCGACGACCAGCAGCAGCAGGATGAAGACGCCGCGCGCCGGATCCGTGGCGAAGGCATGCACCGACGTCAGCACACCCGAGCGCACGAGGAAGGTGCCGACGAGACTCATGCCGAAGGTGAGGATGGCGAGCAGCATGGTCCACGACTTCAGCGCGTCACGCTTCTCCACGACGATCGCGGAATGCAACAGTGCCGTGCCGAGCAGCCAGGGCATGAACGAGGCGTTCTCCACGGGGTCCCAGGCCCACCAGCCGCCCCAGCCGAGCTCGTAGTAGGACCACCAACTGCCGCCGGTGATGCCGGCGGTCAGCGCAATCCAGGCGGCGAGCGTCCAGGGCCGGACCCAGCGCGCCCAGGCGGCATCGACACGCCCCTCGATGAGGGCGGCGACGGCGAAGGAGAACGCCATGGAGAAGCCGACATAGCCGAGATAGAGCATCGGCGGGTGGAAGGCGAGGCCCGGATCCTGCAGCAGCGGATTGAGATCGGCGCCGTCGGCCGGCGGCTGCCCGAGGCGCGCGAACGGATTCGAGGTCAGCAGCATGAAGGCGAGAAAGCCCACGGCGATCATCGCCTGAACCGAGAGCACGCGCGCCTTCAGCTTCGGCGGGAGGTTGTTGCCGAAGGTCCCGACGGCGGCGCCGAAGATCGCGAGGATCAGCACCCACAGCAGCAACGAGCCCTCGTGATTGCCCCAGGTGGCCGCCGCCTTGTAGATCAGCGGCATCGCGGAGTTGGAATTGTCGGCGACGACAGCGACCGAGAAGTCGCTGCTCACATAGGCCTGCATCAGCGCCAGGAACGCGAAGCCGATGAAGAACAGCTGCCCCTGCGCCGCCGGCGGGGCGACGGCCATCCAGGAGGCGTTGTCGCGCGCGGCGCCGACGAGCGGCAGCACAACCTGCATCAGCGCCAGGGCCAGCGCCAGCACGAGAGCAACCTGACCGAGCTCGGGAATCATGGCGCCGTACCCTCCTGCCAGCGTCCGGACTTCTTCAGCGCGTCGACGACTTCCTTCGGCATGTATTTCTCGTCGTGCTTGGCGAGCACTTCGGCGGCGACGAAGGTCTTGTCGGGGCCGAGCGTGCCCTGGGCCACCACGCCCTGCCCTTCGCGGAAGAGATCCGGCAGGATGCCCCTATAGACGACGGGCACGGCGGTCTTCAGATCAGTGACGCGAAAATGCACCGTGGTGCCGTCCCCGTCATGCACGATGCTGCCGACCTCGACAAGGCCGCCGACGCGCAGCATGCGGTCGGCCGGGATCTGCTTCACGGCGAGATCGCTCGGGCTGTAGAAGAACACCAGCGAGTCGTTCATGGCGTAGAGCGTCAGGGCCGCCGCGGCCCCGAGCAGCAGCATGCCGGCGGCCACGAAGACGAGGCGGCGGCGCTTCGGCCTCACCGGCGGCTCTCCGGGCGGCCGCCGCGCTGCGCCGCCAGCTCAGCCTGCGCGCGCCGCAACTGCCGCAGACTGCCGATCAGCAATCCGGCCAGCACCGCCACGGCAAGCGCGTAGGCCGGCCAGACGAAGACCGCATAGCCGCCCATGGCGAAGAAGCTGCGGAGCGACTCGGTCACCGATCCTCGGCCTCAGCGACCGGCCGCAGCCGCCGGCTGCAAGCGGGCCAGCTGCGCCGCCCGCAGCTTTGCCGCCAGCAGCTCCGTCTTCATGCGCAGGAGCAGCACGACGACGAAGAACCCCGTGAAGCCCAGCGCCATCAGGAACAGCGGGAGCAGCATGGACGGATCGATCGACGGGCCGCCGAAACGCAGGATGCTCGCGGGCTGATGCAGCGTGTTCCACCAATCGACGGAGAACTTGATGATGGGAATGTTGACGAAGCCCACCAGCGCCAGGATGGCGGCGGCGCGGGCGCCGCGCACCGGGTCGTCGAAGGCGCGCGCCAGCGCGATGTGGCCGAGATAGAGAAAGAAGAGGATCAGCACCGAGGTCAGCCGCGCGTCCCAGACCCACCAGGTGCCCCACATCGGCTTGCCCCACAGCGAGCCGCTGGCGAGGGCCAGAAAGGTGAAGCCGGCGCCGATCGGCGAGGCGGCCCGCGCCGCGATATCCGCCAGCGGGTGACGCCAGATCAGCGCCACGGCGCTGGCGAGGGCGATGCCGGTATAGACGAAGAGCGCCATCCAGGCGGCGGGCACATGGATGTACATGATGCGCACGCTCTCGCCCTGCTGATAGTCGGCCGGCGAGGCGAAGAGCGCGAAATAGAGGCCGGCGGCCAGCAGAACGACCGTAACCGCAACGGCCCACGGCAGCGCCGCATCGGCAATGCGCTGAAACCGCGCCGGGTTCGCAAAACGATGCATGATCCCCGAATTATGGTGGCGCCGCCGCCTCGTGCCAAGGCAAACGGCAGGCTGGCCTATCACAGATCAGCGAGACACGGGGCCCGTCAACCCAGCGCCTGGCGGAGAGCGGCGGCGGTGGCCCACGGGCACAGCGGGATGGCGGCCAGCAGCAGGGCCCCGAGGATGGCGAGATGGGGAGCGACCGTCAGCCCCGCCATCGCCGCATCCACGGCAGCGACCCCGAAGATCAGGACAGGGATGTAGAGCGGCAGGACGAGGAGCGCGAGCAGGGCGCCCGCCCGGCGCGCCCCCAGCGTGAGCGCCGCGCCGAGCCCGCCGATCAGGCTGAGCGTGGGCGTGCCCAGCACGAGGGCGAGGATCAGCACGGGATAGCCGGCCGCGTCCATGCCCAGGATGAGCGCGAAGAAGGGTGCGATCAGGGTGAGCGGCAGGCCGGTGAGGAGCCAGTGGGCGACGATCTTGGCGAGCACGACGAGGGGCAGCGGCGTCGGCAGGAGCGCCAACTGGTCGAGGCTACCGTCCTCGTACTCGGCAACAAAGAGCCGCTCCAGCGACAGAAGGGCCGCCAGCAGCGCCGTCACCCACAGCACGCCGGTGCTGATGCGCGCGAGGATGTTGGGCTCAGGCCCGACACCGAACGGGAACAGCAGCACGGCCAGCAGGTAGAAGACGAGGACGAGCGCGGCGTCGCCGCCCTGGCGCACGGCCAGCTGCAGGTCGCGGCGCACGAGGGCGAGGAATTCTGTCATGCCGCCGCTTCGACCGGCAGCGCCGCAAAATCGGCCAGCGACAGCGGCTCGCCGTCAACGCCCGGGTTTCCGTGGGCCGCGATGACGGCCATGCCGCCGGCCGCGCAGTGGGTCTCGACGATCGCCGCGAAGCGCTCCACGCCGTCGTCGTCGAGGGCATTGGTCGGCTCGTCGAGCAGCCAGAGCGGCGCCGGCACCACCAGCAACCGCGCCAGCGCGGCGCGTCGGCGCTGGCCGGCCGAGAGCAGGCGCGCCGGCAGGCCGGCGATCGTGTCGATGCCGAGGCGAGCCAGGGCATCATCGATGGCGGCCGGATCGCGCCGGCCGTACAGCTCCTGGCAGAGCGCGAGATTCTCGGCGACGGTGAACGACGTCTTCACCGCATCGAGATGGCCCAAATAGCGCAGCCGGCGGTGATGCGATTCGGGATCGCGCGCCGCCGGGGCGCCGTCCCACGTCAGGTCGCCCGCGATGGGGGCCAGCAGGCCGGCCATGCAGCGGAGCAGCGTCGATTTGCCGCTCCCGTTGGCGCCGCGCAGCAGCAGCACGCGGCCGCCGGCGAGGCTGAAACCGAGCCCGGCAAAGACAATGCGCTCGCCGCGCAGGCAGGCGAGGCCGGTGCCGGCGAAGACGCTCACCGGCGGCCGTTCCCGGAGCCGACGCGAGCGTGACTCGGCGTTCGTTCGTGCAATCGACCCCCGTTCGCCGCGCCGGCGACCCGCGCGACGTCGCCAGCCTACCCAGCGCGCGGGCGCATGAACAGCGGCGTTGCAGGGGCCCAAAAAACTTGCGCCGCGTTCCACCGGATGGGGATGGAACGCGGCGCTTCAGTTTCGGACCACCACCGGGGGTCGGGGCCGGTGGTAGCCCATGTCCCA
>Ga0335069_10013068_pt1 | contig 11668 bp, 9 predicted proteins | sample Lox_Sample_11_FD_206714 | JGI IMG/M metagenome (GOLD analysis project Ga0335069, IMG submission 206714) | Soil microbial communities from Loxahatchee National Wildlife Refuge, Florida, United States - Lox_Sample_1.1 | ecosystem: Environmental > Terrestrial > Soil > Wetlands | place: USA: Florida...
GTGCTCCTGCCGGATGGCCTCATCGTGCTCGCCGTCGGCGATCGCCACGGGCACGTTGATCTTCGCCAGCTGCTCCGGCTTGTAGTCCGGCTGGGTCGCCCACATCTGGCTGATCTGCTGGACAAAGGCGTCGTATTGGTCGGGCGTCTTCGACAGCCGCTTGTAGTCCTCGCCGGCAACCTCGATGTACTTGTTGAACACCGGGCTCTTGTCGATGTCCGGGCGCAGGCCGGCGACGTTGGTGTTGGCGCCGAAGGCGAACAGCTTGTTCAGCCGCTCCGGATGGTTGATGGCGATGTCGATGCCGATGATGCCGCCGTCGCTCCAGCCGACGATGGAGGCCTTGTCGATCTTCAGATAGTCCATGAGCGCCACGACGTCCGACGCCATCAGCCCGTAGGAATAGGGCTGCGCCGAGCGCGTGCTGCGGCCGTGGCCGCGGCTGTCGGCGGTGATGACCTTGAAATGCTGGGCGAACACCGGGATCTGATTGCCCCAGACGTCGCTGTGGCCGAGCCCGCCATGCAGCATGATCAGTGGTTCGCCCGACCCGTAGACGGCGTAATACATCTGAATGTCGTTGACCGGCGCGTAGCCGCTGGCGTCGGCCTTCGGCATCGGCGGGAACGGCGGCAGGGTCTGCCAGATCTCGTCGGCGCGCGCGGACGAAAGGGTCGCGACGCCAGCGAGCAGCGCGAACGCGACGGCCATCAAACGTTTCATGGGAGCCTCCCTGCGAGATTGCGAGGGAGGATCATCAGGCCGAGGCGCGAGATCGTCAATGCGTTGGCGAACGGGCGGTACGCCGTGCCGGCCCGCTCACTTGAGCTCGTCGACCGATTTCACGACGTGGGTCACGATGCCGTAGGCGCGCGCTTCCTCCGCGCTCATCCAGAAATTGCGATCGGTGTCGCGCTCGACCTTCTCGAACGCCTGCCCGGTGGCGTCGGCGATCGACTGATTGATGCGCTTGCGCATCTTGATGATCTCCTTCGCCTCGATGGCGATGTCGCTCGCCGGGCCGCCGGCGCCGCCGAGCGGCTGGTGGATCATGAAGCGCGTGTTGGGCAGGCAGTAACGGCTCTCCTTCGCCGCCGCGAGGAAGATGTGAACGCCGGCGCTTGCCACCCAGCCGGTGCCGAGCATCTGCACCTTCGGGCGGACGAACTTCACCATGTCGTGGATCGTGTCGCCCGATTCCACATGGCCACCCTGCGAGTTGATGATCATCCGGATCGGCTCGCTGTTCTCCTCGGCGAGCGCCAGCAGTTGCGCCACCGTGCCCTGGGCAACCTTCTGCGTGATCTCGCCGAAGAGGATGATGGTGCGGGCCTTGAACAGGTTGTCCGTCACCTTGGAGGGCGAGGTCGCCGGCGCCTCCGGCGGCTTCTCGGCATCGTCGTCGCGTGGTGCAAGCGTCGTCATCGTGGACCTTTCATTCGGAGAATGGCGTGCTCTGCATCGCACACCCAAACGCTGCCAAGCTGCTTAACCCAGGGCGCGTGCGATGGCAACGCCGCCATCAATGAAATGGGAAGCCGGCGGCTACTCCGCTGCCGCTTTGCTTTCCGCGCCGCGTCCGAACCCGCCGCCGCCGGGAGTCTCGATGACGAAGACGTCACCCGGATTCATTTCGGCCTTGCCGGTCGAGCCGAGCGGCACGGTCGTGCCGTCGGTCCGTAGGACATAGTTGCGACCGACCGCACCGGGCTCGCCGCCAGCCATGCCATAGGGCGGTATGCGGCGATGACCGGACAGAATCGCGGCCGTCATGGCCTCGCGGAACCTGATGCGGCGCACGACGCCGTCGCCACCGCGATGCTTCCCGGCGCCGCCGCTGCCGCGACGGATGGCGAAGCTCTCGACCAGCACGGGATAGCGCCATTCCAACACTTCGGGATCGGTGAGGCGCGAGTTCGTCATGTGCGTGTGCACGGCATCGGTGCCGGCGAAATCCGGGCCGGCGCCGGAACCGCCGCAGATCGTCTCGTAGTACTGGTGCCGCGCGTCGCCGAAGGTGAAGTTGTTCATCGTCCCCTGCGCCGCCGCCTGCACGCCGAGCGCGCCGTAGAGCGCGTCGGTGATCACCTGCGAGGTCTCGACGTTGCCGGCGACGACAGCCGCCGGATAGCGCGGGTTCAGCATGCAGCCCGCGGGAATGACGATATCCAGCGGCTTGAGGCAACCGGCGTTCATGGGAATGTCGTCGTCGACCAGCGTGCGGAAGACGTAGAGCACCGCCGCCTTGCACACGGCCGAGGGCGCGTTGAAGTTGCTGTGCTGCTGCGGCGAGGTGCCGGTGAAATCGATGACGGCGCTGCGCGCCTTCCGGTCGATGTCGATGCGCACGCGGATGACGGCGCCGTCGTCGAGCTCGTAGGCGAAGCGGCCGGGCTTGAGCACGCCGAGCACGCGGCGCACCTGCTCTTCGGCATTGTCCTGCACATGCCGCATATAGGCGTTGACGACCTCGAGGCCGAAATGGCCGACCATGCGGCGCAGCTCCTGCACGCCCTTCTCGTTGGCGGCGATCTGCGCCTGCAGGTCGGCGATGTTCTGGTCGGGATTGCGCGCCGGGTACTTGCCGGAGGCGAGGAGCGCACGGAGCTCGGATTCGCGGAAGCGGCCGCGCTCGACGAGCTGGAAATCGTCGATCAGCACGCCCTCCTCCTCGATCGTCGTCGAGTCCGGCGGCATGGAACCCGGCGTGATACCGCCGATGTCGGCATGGTGGCCGCGGCTGGCGACGTAGAACAGGATGCTCCGTCCGCCTTCGGCGAACACCGGCGTGATGACCGTGACGTCAGGAATGTGCGTGCCACCGTTGTAAGGGGCATTGAGGACGTAGACGTCGCCGGGCCCCATGGCCGCGCCGCGCTCGCGGATGATGGTCTGCACGCTTTCGCCCATGGAGCCGAGATGCACGGGCATGTGCGGCGCGTTGGCGATGAGCTGACCGTCCTTGTCGAAGAGCGCGCAGGAGAAGTCGAGCCGCTCCTTGATGTTCACGGAATGGCTGGTTTTCTCGAGGGTCGAGCCCATCTGCTCGGCGATCGACATGAACAGGTTGTTGAAGATCTCCAGCATGACAGGATCGACCCGGGTGCCGATGGCGATCCCGCGCTCGGCCGGGATGGCGCGCGTCAGGACGAGATGCCCCTTGGCCGTGAACTCGGCGCGCCAGCCGGGCTCGATGACGTTGGTCGAATTCTTCTCGATGACGATGGCCGGCCCGTCGACGCGGTCGCCGGGTGCAAGGTCGGCGCGATCGTAGAGTGGCGTGTCGCGCCAGGACCCACCCGCCCACATGCGCACGGTCGTGCGCGGCGCCAGCGGACTCGAGCTCGTGCCGCCGGAGAAGAATGAATCCTGCACGCTCTCGGTCTTGCCGATCACCTCGACCGACACCGCCTCGATGATCTGCGGCTTCTCCGGGACGATGAAGCCATAGCGCTGGCGGTGGGCCGCCTCGAAGGCGGCAATGACGTCGGCATAGGCGCCGAAGCCGACAACCAGCGGCGCATCAGTGCCTTCGTAGCGCAGGTGGATGCGGCGGACGATCTCGATGCGGGCATCGTCGATGCCCTGGCGGCGCATCTCGGCGCGGCCATCGGCCGCGAGGGCCACGAGCGTCGCTTCGATGCCGGCGATGGCGGCGGGCGCGAGCCTGGCCTCCACCGCCTTCTCGCGCATGACGCGCAGGTCGGCGAGCCCCATGCCGTAGGCCGAGAGCACGCCCGCCAGAGGATGCAGGAACACGCGGGTCATGCCGAGCTGATCGGCCACGGCGCAGGCATGCTGGCCGCCGGCGCCGCCGAAGCAGCAGAGCGTGTACTCGGTCACGTCGTAGCCGCGCTGGATCGAGATCTCTTTGATGGCGTTGGCCATGTTGGCGACGGCGATCCTGAGAAAGCCTTCGGCGACTTCCTCGGGTGGCCGCGCACTGCTTGCCTTGCTCCGGATCTCCTCGGCGAGCGCGGCGAACTTCCGTTCGACGACGGCGCGATCGAGCGGCTGGTCCGCCTGGGCGCCGAAGACCCTGGGAAAATAGTCCGGCTGGATGCGGCCGAGCATGACGTTGGCATCGGTGACGGCGAGCGGCCCGCCGCGGCGGTAGCAGGCCGGCCCGGGATTGGCTCCCGCCGACTCCGGGCCGACACGATAGCGCGAGCCGTCGAAGAACAGGATCGAGCCGCCACCTGCGGCGACAGTGTGGATCTGCATCATCGGCGCACGCATGCGCACGCCGGCCACCCGGGTCTCGAAGGCGCGCTCGTACTCGCCGTCATAGTGCGACACGTCGGTCGAGGTGCCGCCCATGTCGAAACCGATGATCTTGTCGAAGCCGGCCTGCTTCGACGTCTCGACCGCGCCGACAATGCCGCCGGCCGGGCCGGAGAGGATCGAATCCTTGCCCTGGAAGAAGCGCGCATCGACCAGCCCACCATTGGACTGCATGAACATCAGCCGGGTGCCGCCGAGCTCGGCCGCGACATTGTCGACATAGCGACGCAGGATCGGCGAGAGATAGGCGTCGACCACGGTGGTGTCGCCGCGGCCGACGATCTTCATCAGCGGGCTGACCGTATGGCTGACCGAGATCTGCGTGAAGCCGATCTCGCGCGCCACCGAGGCGACGGCGTTCTCATGCACAGCATGGCGATAGCCATGCATGAAGACGATGGCCGCGGCACGGATGCCGCGATCGTAGGCGGCCCGCAGGTCGCGACGCGCCGCCGCCAGATCGACGGGAGTCAGGACCTCACCTTCGGCGGTCACGCGCTCGTCGATCTCGACGACGGATTCATAGAGCATCTCCGGCAGGACGATGCGGCGGGCGAAGATATGCGGCCGGTTCTGGTAGGCGATGCGCAGCTGGTCGGCGAAGCCCTTGGTGATCGCGAGCACGGTGCGGTCACCCTTGCGCTCGAGCAGCGCGTTCGTCGCCACGGTCGTCCCCATTTTCACGGCCGCGATCCCTTCCGCCGGGATGGCGCCGCCGGCGGCGAGGCCGAGCAGGTCGCGGATGCCCTGCACGGCGGCGTCGCGATAGCGCTCGGGATTCTCCGACAGCAGCTTATGGGTCAGGATGGCCCCATCAGGCGCCCGCGCCACCACATCGGTGAAGGTACCACCGCGGTCTATCCAGAACTGCCAACGTCCGGTCTCGGTCACGCTGCCTCCGATGTCGCGGCGGACTCGTCGCGCCAGGCGAGCGCGCCGCCGCGTTCATCTATACAGTATCCACGATCTGATGCCATTCGCCGGGCGACCGACCGATCTTCGCCCATAAGCGTCAGGGGGAGGGCCGCCGATGTTCGCGTGGTTCGAAGAAGCATCCGAGACAGAGCGGCGCACCTTCTGGGGCTGCTTTGGCGGCTGGGCGCTCGACGCCATGGACGTGCAGCTTTACAGCCTGGTCATTCCGACCCTCATCGCCGGCTGGGGGATTTCGCGCACTCAGGCCGGCATGCTTGCCACCAGCGCCCTCCTGCTCTCGGCCGTAGGCGGCTGGATCGCCGGACTGCTCGCCGACCGCATCGGACGCGTGCGCACGCTGCAGATCACGATCGTCTGGTTCGCGTTCTTCACCTTTGCCAGCGGCTTCGCCCAGAATTTCGAGCAGCTCTTCATTGCGCGCGCTCTCATGGGCCTCGGCTTCGGCGGCGAATGGGCGGCTGGCGCCGTCTTGATGGGCGAGGTGATCCGCGCCGAACACCGCGGCAAGGCGGTCGGCACGGTCCAGAGCGGCTGGGCCATCGGCTGGGGCGCCGCGGCGCTGCTCTATGCCCTGATGTTCAGCCTGCTGCCCGAGGCGGTCGCCTGGCGCGTGCTCTTCTTCGCCGGCATCCTGCCGGCTGGCCTCGTCTTCTTCATCCGCCGCTTCGTCGACGAGCCGGCCGTGTTCACCGCCACGCAGCAGCAGATCGCCGCCGGGGCCGAGCGGCCGCACTGGCTCGCCATCTTCGACCCGGGCCTGTTGCGCGCGACAGTGCTGGCGGCGCTGCTGACCACCGGCGCGCAAGGCGGCTACTACGCGATCACGACCTGGCTGCCGACCTATCTGAAGACGGTGCGCCAGCTCTCGGTCCTCAATACCAGCAGCTATCTCGCCGTCATCATCGTCGGGTCGTTCGTCGGCTATCTTGTCGGCGCCTATCTCACGGACCGCATCGGGCGGCGCAACAATTTCTTCCTCTTTGCCGCATGCTGCGTCGTCACGGTCCTCACCTACACGCAACTGCCGATCGACGATCGGACCGTGCTGATCCTCGGCTTTCCCCTTGGCTTCTTCGCCTCCGGCATCTTCAGCGGCATGGGCGCCTTCCTGACCGAGTTGTTCCCGACGCAGGTGCGCGGCTCGGCCCAGGGCTTTACCTATAATTTCGGTCGCGGCGTCGGCGCCCTCTTCCCTTACTTCGTCGGCTGGCTCGGCGAGACGATGCCGCTCGGCCAGGCGATCGGCGTCTTTGCCGCCGCGGCCTATGCCATCCTCTTCCTCGCGGCCCTGGCCTTGCCGGAGACGCGCGGCCGCCTGATCGCCGCCTACGAGTAAACTGGGCGGCCGGCGTGAGCGACGTAAGATTGCCATTTGCCGGCATTTGCGGGTTTTTCCTGTCATCAGGTCGCGGGATCGGGCAAGAACCCGTCGGCATAAGGATAGTCAAACCGCAGGCAATCCGCGATAATCCGCGGGTCAGTGCGATGAAACTACCGTGCGGTTGCCGTCCAGGCCTGCGCGGGGCGTTGCCGTATGCATGGTAGCCATGCGGGTTTTGTTCTTGCGTTCCGGTGAAATCGCACTAAATTCCTCGGCTTTCCGTTATCCTCGAGCGGTCAGCCGTCGATGTCCGCATCGCCGCTGTCCGCAAGTTTTGGAACGTTGATCATGTCTGATGAATCGCACAAGAAGCCCGAATCCGACCGCGCCTATGAGCGCAAGCGTCGGAAGTGCCTGCGCTGCCAGGAAGCCTTCGTGAGCTCGTGGCCGGGCGAACGGGTTTGCACGCCCTGCAAGGGCAGCAGCGAGTGGCGCGACGGCATCGCCGCCTGACCGCCGATCACGCCGCGACCGGCCAGCGCTCGCACGGATAGGCGCTGTCCCAGAACATCCATTCGTACTGCGTCGACCGCATGAACGCGCGCAGCATGGCGCGGCGCAAGGCCGTCGTCGTCGCGGCGGCCGTCCGGTCGACGATGGCCGTCACCGCATCGACCCGTTGCTCGGGCCGAAGTCAATCGCACTCTTGCGTCGCGGGTGGAATCCCCTAGCCTTGCGGGAGCGCGGATCCCTGCTGCGCGGCCACCCGAACCGGCGAAGACGACGCAAAGCATGAGCATCTGGGGCAAGATCATCGGCGGCGCCGCCGGCTTCGCGCTGCACGGACCGCTGGGGGCACTGCTGGGTGCCGCCGCCGGGCATGCCATCGACAAGATGCGGGGGGGCCGTACGGACGAACTACCGGGCGACGCCATGGCGACGGTCGACGGGACCGATCCGCGGGCGGCGACGAAACAGGTCGCCTTCACCATCGCGGTCATCGCGCTCGGCGCCAAGATGGCCAAGGTCGATGGCCTCGTCACCCGCGATGAGGTCGACGCCTTCAAGCAGGTCTTCCGCGTGCCCGACGCGGAAATGGAGAATGTCGGCCGCGTCTTCGACCAGGCGCGCCATTCGCCCCTCGGCTTCGAGGCCTATGCCCGCCAGATCGCCGCGATGTTCCGCCGCCAGCGCACGGTGCTCGAGGAACTGCTCGACGGCCTGTTCCACATCGCCAAGGCGGACGGCCGGGTGACCGACGATGAGATCGCCTATCTGAAGGACGTTGCTGGTATCTTCGGCTTCAGCGAGACCGATTTCGGGCGCATCCGCGCCAGCCATCTGGGTCCCGACGCCGCCGACCCCTACAACGTCCTCGGCGTCACCCGCGAGACGACCGATATCGCGATCAAGGCGGCCTATCGGAAACTGGTGCGCGAGAACCATCCGGACCGGCTCATCGCCAAGGGCGTGCCGAAGGAATTCGTCGACGTCGCCACCGAGAAGCTGGCGGCGATCAATGCCGCCTACGACAAGGTCGCCAAGGAGCGCAACCTGCGCTAGACGGCCATGCCGTCTTTGCGGTTCCGCGCTGGTGCGGGTTCTGCTCTGATGCGGCCCTGCGATTCTCTCTGGGGCGGTTGTTGGTCAGTTTGCAAGAGGCCTCGACGACGGCAGCCGTGCCGTCCGAACCCTCGCCGGCGGCGCGCGGCATGCCGCTGGCGACCCTCGGCAGCCTCCTGGCCGTAACCTTCGTCTGGGGCATCAATTTCGCGGTCGTGAAGGTGGGACTCGCCTTCCTGCCGCCGATCAGCTTCGTCGCCCTGCGCTTCCTCATCGTCGGACTGATCCTGCTGCCCTGGCTGCGCTTGCCGCGCCGGCGGTTGGGTGACCTGCTGCTGCTATCGCTGGTCCTCGGCGTCGTGCATTTCAGCCTGATGTTCAGCGGCATGAAGTCGCTCGACGTCTCCACCGCCGCCATCGCCATCCAGCTGCAGGTACCCTTTGCCGCCATCCTCGCCGCCATCTTCTTCAAGGACAGACTCGGCTGGCGACGCCTGACCGGCATGGCCATTGCCTTCGCGGGCGTCGTGCTCATCGCCGGCGAACCGCGCCTGCAGGGCAACCTGCGGCCGCTGCTGTTCGTGGTCACCGCGGCCTGCGTCTGGGCCGGCGCCAACATCCTGATCAAACGGATCGGCGACGATGTCGATGTGCTGTCGCTGAACGGGTGGATCGCGCTGTTCGCGGCGCCGCAGCTGATGCTGGTGTCGTCCTTCACCGAGAGCGGACAGATCGCTGCCGTCCTCGCCGCCGACTGGCGGCTGTGGGCGTCGCTCGCCTTCCAGGCCCTCTTCGTCACCGTCTTCGGCTATGGCGTCTGGTACCAGGCGATGCGCCGCTTCGCCGTCAACCAGGTGATGCCACTGACGCTGCTGGTGCCGCTCTTCGGCGTGCTGTCGGGCGTCGTCTGCTTCGGCGACCGCCTGACCTGGCCGATGCTCATCGGTGGCCTCTGCACGATCGTCGGCGTCGCCATCGTCATCATTCGCCGCCCCCGCATCATTGCTCCCTCGACCCGGGCCGGCCTGTAGCCATCCCGCCAGGCTGCGCCGTCTGCGGCATTCTTGACGTCTTTCCATATGAGAGATAATTTCTCAGATATGGAAACGCTGCATGCCCATGACGAGGAGTCGATCGACTGGCGGATTGCCCAGCGGCTCAGGAGCCTGCGCATCGCGCGCGACTGGTCTCTGGATGAGCTGGCCAAGCGCAGCAGCGTCAGCCGCGCTACCCTGTCCCGGCTCGAGAATGCCGAGGTGAGCGCCACGGCCAGCGTCCTCGGCAAGCTGTGCGCGGCCTACGACCTGTCCGTTTCGCGACTGATGTACATGGTGGAAGACGACTTCGCCCCGCTTGTACGCCGCGGCGCGCAATCGGTCTGGACGGATCCGGAGATCGGTTTCCGGCGGCGCTCCGTCTCGCCTCCGGCCCAGACGCTCGCCGGCGAGGTCCTCGAATGCGAACTCGAGCCCGGCGTACGCATCGCTTACGACCGTCCGCCGCGGCAGGGCCTGGAACATCATCTGCTCCTGATCCAGGGAAGACTGGAAGTCACCGTCGACGGGCAAGCCTACGATCTGCGCCCCGGCGACTGTCTGCGCTACCAGCTGTTCGGCCCGAGTGCCATCGCTACGCCGGAAAAGAGCGCGGCCAGATACATCCTCTTCATCGTGTGACGAGACCCAGGGGATCGACGTGGACATAGCGACAATCGAGCGTGCACATGCGCCCACCCCCGAGGTCGTCGAACTGCTCACCGAACTGGATGCGGCGCTGGCGGGGCCTTATTCCGCCGACCAGCGGCACGCGCTCTCGATCGAGAAGCTGTTCCAGCCGGACGTTCGGTTCTTCCTGGCGCGCCTGGACGGCCGCGCGGTCGCCTGCGGCGGCGTCGCCTTCTATGACGGCTATGCGGAGCTCAAACGGATGTACGCGAAACCTGCCGTGCGCCGACGCGGCGTGGCGAAGGCGGTGCTGCACCGGCTCGAGGCCGAGGCGCGCGATGCCGGGGCGACGCTGCTGCGCATCGAGACCGGCCTCTATCAAGAGGAGGCGCTGCGGTTCTACGAGGGCGCCGGCTTTCGCCGTTGCGGCGCGTTCGGCCCCTACGCCGACATGCCGCCCCACGCCATCGAGACCAGCCTGTTCTACGAGAAGGCGGTGTAGCCGTGCCCTCGCCAGCCGGAATAGTGGTGCTGGCCTCAGGGGGAAATTGGGCGGCGCGGACGCAACCGCTCAGCCCGACGATGCGCTGGCGCCGGGCAGGTCGCGTCGTCGGCGACGCGCTTGAGCGGACAGGCGCGCCAACCTGGTGACCGCGATAGGGTTGGCTGTTAGATTAAAATGACAGGCGCTTGCGTATCCCAGCGCACGGCAGGAGGCCGCGATGGTGCAGGCCCGCGATGGGAGGTCCGCCGATCTGGCCCCGGCTGCGACGGGCCGGCGGCTATTCGAATCGTTGGACGACGTTGTCGAATTTCTTCGGACATTCGCACGGCGCTTTCTCTCCGATCTCTGCCTGGTGCGAACAGCGGCGCTCAGCTTCACTTCGGTGGTATCGCTGGTGCCGGCGGTGGCAGTGTCACTGGCGTTCCTTTCAGCCCTGCCCGCGTCGGGCACGCTGCGCTCCGATGTCGAGAACCTGCTGACGCGCCATCTGCTGCCCGATGCGGGTGAGACGGCCGTGGAGGCCTTTCGCACCTTCATCACGAAGGCAGGCGCTCTCTCTGCCCTCGGGTTCATCGGGCTAACCTTGACCGCGATCATGGCGCTGGTCACCGTGAATTCTGCATTCGACACGATCTGGCGGGTGCGTCGGCCGCGACCGCTGGCGCTTCGGCTCCTCGCCTACGGCGGGATCCTGACGGTCGGGCCGCTGCTGATAGGCTTGGCCCTCTCGATCAGCGGGCTGCTGCTGGCGGCTGGCGAACGCTTTGCCGGCGAGGCCTTCACCTGGTCCGTGGGATGGATCACGCCGTTCGTGCCGCTCCTGCTGGAGGTGGCGGCCTTCACACTGCTCTACTACCTCGTGCCGAACTGCCGCGTGAGGTTGGATGACTCGATGGCCGGCGGGCTGGCTGGAGCGCTACTGTTCGAGGCTGCCAAACGCTGCTTTGCGCTCTATGTCGTCTGGTTTCCGACCTACAATGCGATCTACGGAGCGATCGCGGCAATCCCCGTGCTGCTGGCCTGGATCTATCTATGCTGGATCGCGACGCTGGTCGGCGCTGAGCTGGCAGCCACCCTGCCGGAGTGGCGAGCGCTGCGGGCAAGCAAGGCCGACGGCTAAGTGACCATCAGTGCTGTGCGGTCTCGATCACTTGATCGGACCGCCGCGGACTGCCATCGTCACCCGTACCCAATTGCAGTCCCGTGAAAATGGCATCGAAAGACCCCCTGCTGCAGCCGTTCCGGCTCAAGCACCTCACGCTCAAGAACCGCATCATGAGCACGGCGCATGAGCCGAACTACACCGAAGACGGCATGCCCAAGGACCGCTATCGGCTCTACCACCTGGAGAAGGCCAAGGGCGGCATCGCCCTCACCATGACCGCGGGCTCGGCT
>Ga0335069_10013069_pt1 | contig 11666 bp, 11 predicted proteins | sample Lox_Sample_11_FD_206714 | JGI IMG/M metagenome (GOLD analysis project Ga0335069, IMG submission 206714) | Soil microbial communities from Loxahatchee National Wildlife Refuge, Florida, United States - Lox_Sample_1.1 | ecosystem: Environmental > Terrestrial > Soil > Wetlands | place: USA...
CCCCTCCCCCCCCAAAAAAGCGAACGAGAGGCGAATATATCAACACAACACTATATATATCATAGACTTACAGCACAAGGAATCAGCTGCAGCTTTGCCTTCTACAGGCGATCATAAGGCGAAGAGTTGATCTCTGCCCCAATCGGCCAGTTCCCGCTGTATACCCATCCGTTACTACGCCCAGCCTCCCAGCGTTCGCTTTTTTGGTCCTCTTCACGCCTCGGGAACCCAACCTACCGCCTCTTCCCTGCCTTCTTCGCTGCCGGCTTCGGCTTGGACTTTACCGCCGGCTTGTGCGCGGAACTCGCCGCGCCCTTGGCCGGCAGCATGGCGATGGACTTGTGGGCCGGTTTGGAGTGCGGCTTCAGCACCGCCTTTTTCACCGCAGCCCTCGCGGCAGGCTTTGCGGCAGGCTTCTTCGCGGGCGCCGCCGCCTTGCCCTTCTCCGGAGGATGTTTGACCGGCGGGTGCTTCGCCGCAGCCTTGACCGGGGCGTGGGACTCTTTGGCTGCCGGCTTGTGAGCCGGTCCGGCCGCCTTCGCTGCGGGAGCCGGCTTCACCGCGGGCGCCGCCTTCACCGGGGCTGCTGCCTTCTTTGCCGGCTTGGCCACTGCGGCCGCCTTGCCGCGTTGCGGAACTACCGGCTCCTCCTCTTCCTCGTCTTCTTCCTCGTCGTCTTCCTCGCCTTCGACTTCGGCCACCGCCACCGCCACCTCTTCCTCTTCCTCGCCTTCGTCCATATCCGGCTCGATGTCGATCTTGGGAATCTCGAGGGCGATCTCGTCCTCGTCCTCGTCCTCGCCCATCTCGTCCAGATCCTCCTCGCCCTCCTCGCCCTCGTCTTCGTCGAAGGTTTCCTTGACCTTCGCCTCCCCCCGCTTGGCCCGCGGACGCTTGATAGTCACTTGCGGCGGCGGCGCTGGCGGCGAATACGGCTCCAGGAACGCCTTCATCTCCTCCGGCGTGCCCAGATGCCCGTCAATCAGCTGCAGAAACACCTGGTGCACGATCTCGCCATAATTGCCCAGCTCCGGCCGAATCCGCATCTCCTGCATCAGCGCATACGGAACCTTCTGCCGCATCTCCGGCCACACCTTCAGGAAGTCCTGATAGCGCCCCTGAACGGCCTTATCCTTGCTTGTAAACCCAAGCCACAGAACCGCTTCCGGATCATAGCTCGTGAAGAGCTTGTACGCCGTCGAAGGCTGCTGGTTCTCCTTGGCCAGAAGCACCTTCTGGAAGCCCGCCGCCAGCGCATCCAGGTTGTTCCACTCCTCCACAAACCCCGGCCGCAGCAGCAACTTCTTCAACCCGTTCAGATCCTTGGGCGCCATCTTGGCTGTCAACAGCTCCATCTGGGCGGCGGAGATGTCGGAGTGGACACCCTGCATCAACAACTCCACTGACAGGTCATGGAGCGCGTGCAGCTTGTCCACATCCGCCTTCGCCGGGGTCCACTGCGGGCACAGCACCTTCATCCAGCCCTCGGCATCGTGCGCCTGCAGCACCTTCAGCCCATCGTCCTCATGCCCGATCTGTTCCAGTTCCCGGCTCCGCTCGTGCGCCGACAGGTACTCGATCACGCCGTCGTTCTTCGCATTTTCATACCGGGTCTGCGTCCTCGGATCGAGCTCCCACCCCAGCCGCGTCTTGTACCGCGTGGCGCGAATCAGCAGCGACGGCTCGTCCAGAAACCCGTAGTTCGACACCAGACGAAGCATCCGTGTCTCAATGTCGGCCACTCCGTTCAGCGGATCCATCAGCAGCCCGTACGACCCCTCGTTCAGCGAGATGGCCATGGCGTTCACCGTGAAGTCGCGCCTGCGCAGGTCTTCCTGGATCGACGCCCAGTGATAAGTCGGCTGCCCGGGCTTCTTGTATTCCACCCGGTGCGTGCTCACTACGTCCACCCGCACGGTGCCTGGGAAACACAGGTACAGGGTCCGCGAGGCATCATCCTCGCCCCACACGTTCGCGCCAAGTTTCTCCAGTGGTTTCTTCAGCTTGAGAGCGTTTCCGTAAACCGCCACTTCAAGTTCTCGCACGGCATGGCCGCTGGTCAGGTCGCGCACCGCGTCGCCCGTCAAAAACAGGATCATCTCGGCTTCACGGGCAGCCTCCCGCAAAAGGCGAAGCGCACTCTGCTGATCGGCGGAGAGCCGGTTTTCAAGCAGGTAGATGTAATCAGGCATCGAAGTTCCCTCGTACAGGCGTCTGGCGCGCCTCCAAGTGCCTCATCCAGAACCGCTTAAGCCACCACAGGCACCCGGTTACAAAGGTGTACCTTATCACAACTGCACCCGCTTTACCAGACGTGCCGCAGCCAATCTCGCACCGCGCGCAGTTCAATGCGAAATGCGCACCCGCAAGCCGCAAGCCGGCAGCTCTCAGCCCTCAGCCCCTGGCCCGGAGTCTTGAAGACGTCTGCGTTGGGCTTTGCTTTTGCGGCGTTGGGCTTTCCTGTTGCTTTTCTGGTCTGTCAGTCCCGGAGGGAATCTGCTTCTCGCCCCACTGAAGCCAGTAAGCCTCAACCCACCCGGCTTCCAGTGCCCTGCAACCAGAAGCCGAACGCTGAGAGCTGAGGGCTGATAGCTGATAGCTGTTTCCGCGACCCTGCCGTACAATGGCAGTCCAATGGCCTCACAGCGCAAGCCGGTGATTGTACGCAAGTTCAGCCGCGACTGGGTGGCCGGCTACGCTCCGCTCGCGTTCGCCCAGCAGGCTCCCGAGCTGGAGATCCTAGATTTGGCCGGCAAGGTGGTCTGGATCCGCTGGGATACGGTCAAGTGGGTCTGCTATGTGCGCGATTTCCCGGCCTCGCCCGCCGACCAGTCCAACCCCGAACGCCTGCTGCACAAGCGCTTCGCCGTCCGTCCCCGCAGCGCCGGCCTGTGGCTGCGCATGACCCTCCACGACGGCGAAGAACTCGAGGGCCTCGCCGCCAACGACAAGTCCCTGGTCGAAGGCGCCGGCCTGCTCCTCACCCCGCCCGACCAGCGCTCCAACACTCAGCGCATCTACGTCCCCCGCCAGGCCATCCAGTCCCTCGAAGTGGTCAGCCTGATCGGCGCCACCCGCCGCCGCCCCGCCCTCCCCGCCCAGCCCGAACTCTTCTCGCCCACCTCCGAATGACGGACTGGTCTTCTCCTGCGACGGGGACCCGGTGTGGCGACGGGAATCCGGTGTCGCCCTTGCATTTCTTGTCTGTCTTTCCCGAAGGGAATCCGCTTCTGGTCTTTGCTTTTCTTTCTGTCCTTCCCGTAGGGAATCTGCTTTTGGCCCTTGCACCATCAAGCAGGTCCACCCGCAAAAGACAGTCTCACCCATCGAACAAATCACCTGATCCTGTTCCCTGCCCCAAACCCGGTCCGCTGGTGAAGTACAATTCGAACCGATGAAGCTAGGCGAACTGGCAACCGCGTTAGGCGCGGAGCTCCGTGGAGACGGGGAACTGCAAATCACTGGCGTAAAAGGAATTGAGGAGGCAGGCCCCTCTGAAATCACCTTCGTCGCCAACCCCCGCTACGCCGCCCTGGCGCGCACCACGCAGGCCGCCGCCGTACTCGTCGACCCCGATTTCCCTGAAATCGTCGCCGCGACGCTGCGCATCCGGAATCCGTACTACGCCTTCGCCCGGGCCTTAGGCCTTTTTTATCAGCCACCTGCGTACCCTCCCGGCATCCACCCCACCGCCGTGATCGATCCCACCGCCGAAATCGGCGACGGAGCGCACATCGGCGCCTATGTAGTGATCGGCCCCAGAGTTAAACTAGGCCCCCACGCCACGCTCCTGCCCCACGTGGTGCTCTATCCCGGCGCACAGATCGGCAGTCATCTCTTCGCCCACGCCCACTCCGTCATCCGCGAAGGCTGCATCCTCGGCGATCATGTCACCCTTGAAAACGGCGCCGTGATTGGCGCGGACGGCTTCGGCTTCGCCAAAAATGAAGCCGGCCATTGGGAAAAAATCCCGCAATCCGGCCCGGTGCGCCTCGGCGACCGGGTCGACGTGCAGGCCAACGCCTGCATCGATCGCGCCACGGTCGGCGCCACCGAGATTGCCGCCGGCGCCAAGATCGACAATCTTGTCCAGGTCGGCCACGGCTCCAAAGTTGGTGAAAACACGCTGCTTTGTGCTCAGACCGGCCTCGCCGGTTCCTCGGTCGTGGGCAGCAACGCCATCCTTGCCGGACAGACCGGCGTGGCCGGCCACTGCACCGTCGGCGATGGCGTCATCCTCACCGCGCAGTCCGCGGTTTCGCACGACATTCCCCCGGGGAAAATGATCTCCGGCTCTCCCGGCTTCGACAACCGCGTCTGGCTGCGCGCCGTCGCCATCTTCCAGCGGTTGCCCGAGATGCTGCGCCGCCTCGACCGCCTTGAAAAACAAGCAGGAGTCAAGCGGGTAAACGCCACAAACGAAACAGGAAAGACCGGCGGACAATGAAACTGGCTGGACGCGGAGCGTGCACAGCGGCTCTGCTTCTTCTCGGCCTTGCGGGCTGCCACTCGGCGCACGTGGAGGTGACGGTGGAGAATCGCACCGGGGCGGAGGTGCGCCTGCTCGAGGTCGACTACCCCAGCGCCAGCTTCGGCGCCGACAGCCTCGCGGCGGGCAGCACCATGCACTATCGCATCCAGTTGCAGGGCACGGGGCCGGTCAAAGTGCAATATTCCGCACCGGATAAGAGCCAGCCGCAGGCCACGGGACCGGCCCTGTCAGCAGGCGAGGAGGGCCGGCTGACCATCGTTCTTCTGCCCGGCGGAAAGGCCGAATTCCGCCCCGAATTACACCCCGGCGGGGGATGACAAGAAACGGATGCGGGTTGCCTCGCCGTGCTAATCTGCCCTTTGGTGGCTTCTGAATTCATTCCTATCTTTCAGCAGGAGTATCGAGACTTGCGGCCGCGGGCGCCCATGCCGCCCATCCACGTCCGCTTCCGCCGTTTCACGTCCCTGAACACCACCATCCGTCTGCGCGAAGGCCAGATCTACGTCAGCCTGTCGGACCTTCTGGAAGGCGCACCCGAGCCGGTGATTCGCGCCATCGCGCACATTCTTTTGGCCAAGCTCTACCGGAAGCCGATCGACCCCTCGCATAACCATCGTTACAAACGGTTTGCCTCCAGCGCCGCCGTTACCCGCCAGACCGAGTTGATCCGCAGCTCCCGCGGCAACAAACGATACTTCGGTCCCGAAGGTCGCTACTATAACCTCGATGAGGTCTTCGACTCGCTCAATCTGCGCTTCTTCGGCGGATTGATGGGCCGTCCCGAACTCACCTGGAGCGAGCACCACGCCAGGCGCTCGCTGGGCCACTACGATGCAGCCCATAACACCATCGTCGTGAGCCGCGTTTTTGACAGGCCTTCGTCTCCGCGCTACGCGATCGAGTACCTCCTTTACCACGAGATGCTGCACCTCAAGCATCCCGTGAAGATGAACGGAACGCGCCGCTGCGTGCACTCCCGCGAGTTCAAGGCGGAGGAACGCCAGTTTCCTCAACTGCAAGAGGCGCTTGCGTTTATCAAGAGGCTGTAAGTTCAGGCAGTCTTTTCGATGGCGAGGGCAGGCTGCTCGGCGGGAACCGAGCTCCGCTTCGCAGCCCAGAAGAACAGGACCACACCGGCGACGACGCAACCAGCGCTGGCGAGCTGCGCGTTCGACAAACCCCACAGAACCGGGGGGTTGCGGCGCAGGAACTCGACCGAAAAGCGGGCCACGCCGGTTAGAACCAGGTATTCGGCGAGGATGCTGCCGGTGGGCCGCCGCTTCCCTGCCCGAAACCACAGCACGGTCCCGATGATGAGTCCGCCTGCCAATTCGTAAAGCGGGGTGGGGTGGACAGGCACGTTGATCGGCTCGATGCCGTGGGGAAACGCCATGCCCCAAGGCAGGCTGGTCGGCTTGCCGTAGCATCCGTCCCCGGAAAGGAAGCAGCCGATGCGGCCGATGCCGTAACCGAAGGCGGCCGCCGGGGCAGCGAGATCGAGCGTGCGCAGGCCGCCGATCCTGGCGCGAATCCCCTGAATCACCAGCGCGGAGATGCCGAATACCAGCCCGCCGAACCAGGCGAAGCCGCCGGTGTCCCACAGCACGCTCCAGCCCTGGGCACGGAACTCTGAGGGGGTGTCGATGACGTGCCAGAGTTTGGCCCCCACGATTCCTGCGATCACGGTAACCAGAACCATTCCGATGGCGTCCGCGGAGATCCGGGCGCGGCGAAAGCTGCGCTCCATGATCAGACCACCGGAGACAGCCGCCAGCCAGAGCATCAGTCCGAAGGTGGGAATGTCTTTCTGGAAGGCGCCGAGGTGCAGGTGGAGGTAAGGAATCATCGCTTCCCCAGTATAGACGTGGGCGAAATCCCGTAGGTAGGCGGTGCCGGTTCCGGTTTTTTTACACGCTCCCCTGTTCGTCTTTATGGCGGCCGGGCGATACTTGAATCATGGGTACGATCCTTCAACAGGGATTGCAGGTTCTCTATACACGTCAACAGATTGCGGATCGGGTCGCCGAGCTGGGCGCCGAAATCACCCGGGATCTGAAGGGCGAAAAACTGGTCATGGTCGGAGTGCTGAAGGGGGCGGCGCCGTTCCTGGCGGACCTGGCGCGGGCCGTGCAGGTGGATGCCACGTTCGACTTTGTGGCGGTGTCGAGCTATGGCAAGGGCCAGCGTTCGTCCGGGGCGGTGAAGCTGATCAAGGACCTGGACGAGACGGTGGAAGGCAAAAATGTCCTGATTGTGGAGGATATCCTCGACACCGGCCTGACGCTGAGCTACCTGCGCAAACTGATGCTGAACCAGAAACCCAGGACGCTGCGAATTGCCACGCTCCTCGACAAACCCTCGCGGCGAATCGAAAAAATCGAAGCCGATTACGTGGGCTTTTCGATTCCTAATCTGTTCGTGATCGGCTACGGCATGGATTATGCGGAGCGGTACCGCAACCTGCCGGATATCTGCCTGATGACGCCGGATCATCCCGAGTAGACCGTGAGGGAGCCATGGAAGATCCCCGCGAGATCCTGCTGGGCGCATATCGGGACTTCAACGCGCGACGGCTGGAAGCGGTGCTGGCGCGCATGACGCCGGACGTGGTGTGGCCGAGCGGGATGGAGGGCGGATACGTCTACGGGCATGACGGCGTACGCGACTACTGGACGCGGCAATGGGCAATGCTTGATCCGCAGGTGGACCCGGTAAGCATGCAGGAGGACGACGGGGGCAGGATTGTGGTGACCGTCCGCCAACGGGTGCGGGATCTGGACGGCAAAGTCGTCGTGGACAGGGTGGTTCGCCACGCCTTCAGCCTGCGCGAGGGGCTGATCCGGCGCATGGATATCGAGTAAGCGGCACGGCGGGTCTGCAATGTCATTTTGGGCCGAATCATTCAGCACCCGGAGGCGTGTTTTCGCTTCTAACCTACTGGGCTTTGATTGAATGGTCAGACGTTCCACAAAGTTCTATACTCTTTCCCCGGGGCCGATAGAAATAGAGCCCCATGCAAGGGTAGAAAAGCTAGATAAGGAGTCATCGAGCATGGCTGCAGTATCTTCGGTTCAATACACGGACCTCGATTTTGATCACGGCACATTTGATGCGGCAGCCTTTACGGCCAATGCCCTGACAAACTGGCAGACGCTGGCGGGGGTCATCGATCACACCCTGCTCAAGCCGGAAGCCACCCGCGAGCAGGTGGAAAACCTGTGCGATGAGGCGGTTCGGTATCGCTTTGCCTGCGCCATGGTGAACCCGGTGTGGGTGCCGACGGCGGTTTCAGTACTGGCCGGGACGGGAATTCCGGTGGGTGTAGTGATCGGTTTTCCGCTGGGGGCATCGCTGGATTCGACCCTTCGCCAGGAAGCCGCGGCTCTGACCCGCCTCGGCGCGAAGGAACTGGACATGGTGATTCCGGTGGGGCAATTGAAGAGCGGGAATCATCACGCAGTGGAGCGCACGGTGCGCGCCGCAGCGAACATGGCCCACCATCACGGGGCGATTCTCAAGGTGATCCTCGAGACCTGCCTGCTAAACGTGGAGGAAAAGCTGCGCGGGGCAGAGATTGCGATCCAGGCCGGCGCGGACTTCCTGAAGACGTCGACAGGGTTTTCGAAGGCAGGCGCGACACCCGCCGATGTGGCCCTTCTGCGCGGGGTGGCCGGCGGACGCTGCGGGGTGAAGGCGTCGGGCGGAATCCGCACCCTGGCGGATGTGAAGACGATGCTGGACGCCGGGGCGAACCGGATCGGGGCCAGCGCCAGCGTGGCGATTGTGCAGGAGATGGAAGCGGAGTAGAGAGAGAGAGAGCCTCAAGCCGCGAGCTTCCAGCTGCCAGCTCATTCGCGTCTTCGCATATCTTTGGGCGGACGCTGCAAAGGTGGGATCCGTGCTTCGTCCGGTCCCGGCCAAAGCTGAAGGCTCGTAGCGAACAGCTAAAAGCTGGCTCTCTGCTTTATCATTCCCTTCTAGTCCCATGTCATCCATGCACCCAGACAAGACCAGGCACGAGTATGAAGGCGACTACCGCCCGGCGGCGGCGGCGCATCTCGATCCCTTGAACGTGCGGGTCGAGCCGGCCGATCTCACCTACCTCGTACAACTCGCCGATGCGCTGAACACCACGCTCGATCTGCAGACACTGCTGAATCGCACCTCAGAACTGGTGCGCGCGATCATTCATTACCGCATCTTCGCCATCCTGCTGCTGAACGACCGCACGCATGAGCTGCGCGTTCGCTTCCAGATCGGGCACCCTCCCGAGGTGGAAAAGATGCGGATTCCGCTCGGGAAGGGCGTGGTGGGCCAGGTGGCGCTCACCCGCCAGGCCATGTTGCTGAACGATGTGCAGAACACGCCGGAGTATATCCCGACCAACCCGGACGTGCGCGCTGAACTCGCGGTCCCGCTCATCGCCAAGAATCGCCTCATCGGAGTGCTGGATATCGAAAGCGAGGAGGCAAACTATTTCCGGCCGGAGCACCTCCACCTGCTCACGCTCACGGCATCGCGCATCGCGCAAGCCATCGAGAACGCCCGCCTGTACGCCCGCGTGTCGCGGCAGGCGCAGACGCTCACGGTGCTGAACGAGATTGCCATCGAGCTGACATCGATACTGGATCTCGATCCGCTGCTGGATCGCGTAGGGCAACTGCTGCGCCGGCTCATCGACTACCAGATGTTCACGATCATGCTGCTGGATGACAAGGGAGAGACGCTGATCACGCGGTATTCCTGGCGATTCGGGTCAACGCATGCGCCGCGGCGGCGGATTCCCATCACCAGCGGGCTGGTGGGGGCCTCCGTGAGGGAGTGGCGCGTGGTCAACGCACCCGACGTGCGCAAGGATCCGCGGTATCTGGAGATGAATGCCGAGACGCGCTCGGAGATGATTGTGCCGCTGTTTTACAAGGGGCGGGTCATCGGAGTGCTGGATCTCGAACACACGCGCACCGGGTACTTCAACGAGGACCACGAGCGCATGCTCACCACGCTGGCGGCGCAGGTGGCCATCGCCATTGAGAACGCGCGGCTGTACCAGGCCGTGCGGAGGCAGGAACAGCAACTGGAGCGCGACATCTGCATGGCGCGCGAAGTGCAACTGCGGCTGCTACCGACCAGGCCGCCGGAACATGCGCATGCGGAGATGGCGGTGCGGTTTCTGCCGGCGCGCACCATCGGCGGCGACCTGTACGACTTTCTCGACTATGGCGAGCACCGCAGCGCCATTGTGCTGGGCGATGTGAGCGGCAAGGCGGCGCCGGCGGCGTTGTTCGCGGCACTGGTGAGCGGCATCATGCGCGCGGCGGCCAACCAGCGGCTCGAGCCGGCAGAGATGCTCGCGAGCCTGAATGACTCATTGCAGGAACGCAGGCTTGACTCGCAGTATGTGGCGATGCTCTTTGCGCTGTGGAACGACGACGATCGCACGCTGACGGTGGCCAACTCCGGAGCACTGCAGCCCATGCTGTGCCGGGAGGGAGAGGCGACCGTGGTGCGCGCGGAGGGCTTTCCGCTGGGCATGTTTCCCAACGCGAGCTACGATGATCTCACCATAGCCACGAAGCCCGGCGACGTCGTGGTGTTCGCCTCCGACGGGATTCTCGATGCGGAAAATGCACAGGGCGAGATGTACGGAGACGAGCGGCTCGCGAGCGTTCTGTGCGGGAAGCGCCAGCGGGACGCCAGTGAGATCGCCGAAGCCATCCTGGCGGACGTGGGACGGTTTCAGGCCGGCACAGAGCGCTTTGATGATGAAACGATCATTGTGCTGAAAGTGCGGTAGAACAGTGGTCAGGGGTGAGCGATCACTCTATTGATAAACTCAAAGCATTCCTGTTTCCGGAGTCCCTTTGTATAGCGCCACTCAAGAACGCCTGATCCGTCCAGCGAAGAACATTCTCGGCAGCCTGCGCTTGCCCGGCGACAAGTCGATCAGCCACCGCTACGGTATGCTGGCGGCATTTGCGCAGGGCACCTCGCGGTTCACGAACTTCTCCACGGGCGCGGACTGCGCATCGACGCTGCGCTGCATGAAGGCGCTGGGTGCAAGCGTGCGCACGACCGGCGACGGAACGGTGGAAGTGACGGGCGTGGGCGGGCGCGTGACTACGGCAGACGAGCCGCTCGATTGCGGCAACTCCGGATCGACGATGCGCATGATCTCAGGGCTGCTGGCGGCGCAGGAAGGAACCTTTACGCTGGTCGGCGACGCTTCCCTTTCCCGCCGGCCGATGGAGCGAATCCGCAAACCGCTGGGCGAGATGGGCGCGCGGCTCACGCTTACCGACGGACATGCGCCGATCACCATTGAGGGCGCGCCACTGCGCGCCATCGACTTCACCACGCCGGTGCCCAGCGCGCAGGTGAAGACGTGCGTTCTGCTGGCAGGTTTGCAGACCGAGGGCACAACAACTGTGCGCGAATCCGTGCGCACGCGCGATCACAGCGAACTTGCCTTGCGGGCCTTCGGCGCACAACTCACGCGCACCATCGACGCGGTGTCGATCACGGGGCCGCAGGCGCTGCAGGCCATTGACGGCAACGTGCCCGGCGACATCTCTTCGGCGGCGTTCTTTCTTTGCGCGGCAGCGCTGTTCCCCGGCTCTTCGCTGGTGCTGGATTCGCTGGGCCTGAACCCCACGCGCGCCACTCTGCTCGATGTGCTCACCGCACTGGGCGCGCACATCAGCGTGCTCAATCTTGAGGAGAAGAACGCCGAGCTGGTGGGCACCGTGCAGGTGTCGGCTCCGCCGGACGGACTTCGTTCGACGACCATCAACGGCGCGCTGGCCGCGCAATTGATCGATGAGTTGCCGGTGCTTGCGGCCATCGGGCCCTACACCAGCGGGGGCATCCGCATTCGCGATGCGAAGGAGCTGCGCGTAAAAGAGTCGGACCGCATCGCACTGGTCGCGCGTAACCTCCGCGCGATGGGCGCAGAGGTGGAGGAATTTGAAGACGGGCTCGATGTTCCGGGCGGACAGACGCTACGCGGCGCCGCAATCGATTCCGGCGGCGATCATCGCATCGCCATGGCGTTTAGCGTGGCCGCATTACGTGCCGAAGGAGAAACGGTCATCCACGGCGCGGATTCGGCGGCCATCAGCTTCCCGGAATTCTTTGATCTGCTGGACCTGGTCGCAGAAAGGTAGAACAGGTTTCA
>Ga0335069_10013070_pt1 | contig 11666 bp, 11 predicted proteins | sample Lox_Sample_11_FD_206714 | JGI IMG/M metagenome (GOLD analysis project Ga0335069, IMG submission 206714) | Soil microbial communities from Loxahatchee National Wildlife Refuge, Florida, United States - Lox_Sample_1.1 | ecosystem: Environmental > Terrestrial > Soil > Wetlands | place: USA...
AGGATCGTCTCGGAGATGCCCTCGGAGTAGACATCTGCTGTATCAAAAAAGTTGACGCCGCGATCGATTGCCATCGAGACCAGCTCGTCCGCTTCTTTCTGCCGGAGAGCGCCGATGTTGGTCCAATATCCTTTTCCGCCGAACGTCATCGCACCGAAACACAATTCGGATACCCTGATTCCTGTATTTCCCATAAACCGGGTTTTCATTTGAATCATTCCTTCTGGTGGGTGGAGGTTGTAACCATCTTCCATAGAATGTAAGGATTTCTTCCGAAATGATGATCCGGATGATAATGCACGATTATCACCAAACGAAAAATCGGGCAGAAGAGAAAAGAATTTCGGATCATTATCTCCGACACCTTGTAAAATTCAACCGGCAGATGCTTGATTGCCACGGCTGCCGTATGTACATTCATCTGAACGGCAGGACCGAAGATATCTGCGGCAGTTCCGCAGAGTTCCACTCCCGGGTGACCGATGCGGCGAATTGCATTGATCATGTTTATCTACGGCGTGGTGGCGGGTCTGGCGGAGGTTGTACGGCCTTTTTGTCTTCCCCCTCCGGAATCCGTGAGAGATGCACGGGAGGAGATCGTCGGCAGGTGGTTTAACAGCAGGGAGAGCCGGTTCGACGATTATGAGGAGGAGATTGAATTTCACGCCGATTGCACGTTTCACACCATTCTGAAACGCAATGGAGATGAATGGCCCGGCCAGTACGGATTCTTCTCGCTTGATACGGCCTGGGAGAGCGGGCGCCACCGGCAGATCATCACTGTCAGCCTGAACTCCTCGGGGAAAATTGGTTTCTATTTCACCCGGTCGGATGCACTCCGCACGATGCTGGGAAGAACCATGTATGTCCGCTCGAGAGGCTGGAAGGGATGGATGCTCTGGCTTGTCGTCATTCCGTCCGTCCTGAGCGCTCTGCCTGTCTGTCTGATCTGGAGGAGCGCCGGAGCGGCCGTCTGAGGGAAAATTATCCCGGTATCCTGTGAAAAATCCGTTCCCGGACCGCCTGCCGGATCAGAATCCCTCGGCTGTGCCGTTCCCCCGGGGATCGGCGACGCCCTCGAAACCTTCCGGCGTGACGAGGATCGTCTGTACTTCCCCGAGGTATTCACGGGAGGTCATGCGGTAGCCGCGCTCGGAGAGATGATCCAGCACATCCCGGGAGATCGTCCCCTTCTCGTAGAGAACCTCGTCGGGGAGCCACTGCTGATGGATCCGTCCCGCGAGTTCCGCCCGGACGAGCGGCATATCGAAATCGACGATATTCAGGATCACCTGGAGGACTGTGCAGATGATGGTTGTTCCTCCCGGAGCGCCTAAAATGAGGAACGGTTTATCCTCCTTCAGGAGGATGGTGGGGGACATCGAACTCAGCATGCGCTTTCCCGGTTGGATGCCGTTGGCATCGCTTCCGATTGCGCCGAACTGGTTGGGAACACCCGGTTTGATGGAGAAATCGTCCATCTCGTTGTTGAGGAGGAAACCCGCACCGTCGACCGCGACGAGTGAGCCGAAATAGCTGTTGAGGGTTGTCGTGACGGCCGCCGCGTTGCCCTCCCGGTCGGCCACGGAGTAATGCGTCGTGTGCACGCCCTCGGGCGGCGGGGTGATCAGATCGGGGTAGATGAGCCGGCTCGGCGTGGCGCGGAATGTGTCGATCCCCGCCGCGAGCTGTGCGGCGTAGTCTGCGGAGGTCAGCAGTTCCAGCGGTATGCGGGTGAAGGCATCGTCTCCGAGCCAGCGGGCCCTGTCGGCGAAGGCCCGGCGGAGCGCTTCCGCTTCGAGATGGATGCTTTGGGAAGATCCGAAGCCCGCACTGTGGAGATCGAAGTGGGAGAGTGTGTTGAGGATTTCCGCGAGACAGATGCCGCCGGAGCTGGAAGGGGGAACGGCAACGACGCGGTATCCGCGGTAGAGCACCGTCACCGGCTGGGCGATTCTGGCGTGATACCGCTCGAGGTCGTCGGGAGTCATGACGCCGCCCGCATTCCGGTCGGCCCGGGCGATGAGGGCCGGAATCTCGCCGCTGTAAAATCCCTCCCGTCCGTGGTCGCCGATTTTTTTCAGAACCTCTGCAAGATCGGGCTGGCGGAAGAGTTCTCCCTGCCGGTACGGGACGCCGTTACGGGTGAAATACCGGAAGGTCGGCGGGTATTTCTGCATGGCGAGGAAATTGCCTGCGAGATCCATGGCAAGCCGCCGTCCCATGACGAAACCGTTCGCGGCATATTGAACCGCAGGGGCGATGACTTTTTTCAGACCGAGACGGCCCCACTTTTCTTCGGCGAGGATGAGCCCGTCCACATTGCCGGGGACGCCGGCGGCGAGACCGCCGGAAAGGCTCCGCTGGGGGATCGGATTACCGGCGCTGTCGAGATACAACGCCGTGGCGGCGGCGGAAGGAGCGGTTTCCCGGGCGTCGATGGCGTGATTCTCGCCGTTCGCGAGATGCACGACGATATAGCCGCCTCCCCCGAGATTCCCCGCCTGGGGATAGGTCACGGCGAGAGCGAACCCGACGGCCACGGCCGCGTCGACGGCGTTGCCGCCATCCTTCATGATCTGCACGCCGACGGACGTCGCAAGGGAATCGGAACTGACGACCATGCCGTTCATGCCGGCCGCCGGTTTGAGGACCGATACCTGGGCGACGGCTGTGACAGCGGTGAGGAGGAGCGAGGCTGAGAGGCGAAACTTCATCGATGATCCTTCAGGAAAATTGCCCTGTTCACCCCGGGCGGCAGAACGGCTGAACGTATGCGGCGCATCTCTGCCGGCCGGGGAGGGACGAGCGGTCTATTTGGTGTAGATTCCTTCCATGAACGTGTGCCAGCGTGCGCCGTCCTGGGAAACATCCATCCGGTAACGGTATTCGTTATCCTTCGAAAAATCGAACATCGCCTGGCTCATTCCACCCGGGTTTTCGTTCGACAGGGTGAGGATATGGTCGATGAAGGTCCCTTTGAGGACGAGCGGCGGCAGGCCCATCGAATCGAACCAGTACATGACGTAGCATTGCTCGTGGGTGTTCCAGGTGAAGATCGCATGGCCGCGGAAGTTGATGTTCCCGTTCCGCTCCTGTTCATAATCCTGGATGACTGCAAAGCCGTCGAGCGAACCGCGGTTCACGATGCGGGCGCAGGCCTTCCCTCCTGCCGGATCCCATGGAGAGGGATAGATGGTTTCCTCGCCGGTCCAGTCGCCGATGATGCGCTGGAGCCGGAGGTGGTGTTCGGTCGGTCTGGGCATTGACATGGGAGCTTGTCCTTCTGCGCTAGTCGGCCGGCCCGGTGAGGAGGGACCGGCGGGTTATCAGGCCGGCTTCCGGCGTCCGCCGGGTGCGTCCCGGCGCTCACGTCTGAGGAGCATAACGGTCATGACTCCGGAGAGAAGAAAGAAGACCGCCGCACCGGAGGCAAGCGCCTTGTCGTGTTCATGGAGGCCGATCAGGATGTCCTGGAGATTCATCAGGCAATAGATCAGAAGCCCGGTCCTCAGCATGACCGGTGATCGCCTCACCGTTGCGGCGCCGATCACTGCGGCAATAGCAACCTGCCGTGCGGCCCACATTTTGGTGATGTACATGGTGCCGGCGGCCGCAAAGTTCACCACCTTGATGAATGTCCCGGGGGAAATGTAGAGTGAGATTCCGACGAACAGTCCGAGAAGGGAAAGGATGCCGGAAAAGATCAGGATCCAGCCGGGTATGTCGCTATGAGCCAGCGGTCGAACCATGCGATGGTTTCAAAAGGGTTGCACTGCGAATATAGGCATCGGATTTCTCTTCTCCAAGCCGGGCAGGTGGGTATTATTCTGACCCGGTCCGTGGTCACCGCCCCTTCATGAAAATAAAGACTGTTTGAAATCATCCGATTCTTCCCTATCTTTTTGAAAATAAGGGTGATGGCCATTCTTCGGCAAGATGCTGCAGGTTTCTGATCATCATTATCCGTAATATCACTAGAACGGTCGAAACTGCCGGAAGATGACGCCATCCGGGGCTCATGTTTGCGATGAACCGTACCGAATCTGCTCTGCTCCGAAAAAATATCCTGTTCCTGATCATTATTCCGGGAACCGTGACGGGGTACGTGCCGTTCGGACTGCTCCCGGGATCTTTTCTCCCGGCAGGCTGGCACACGATCATCGGCGTGCTCGTGGTTTTCCCCGGCGTTCTGATCGTCGTTTCGTGTGTCCGGCGATTCTGGAAAGAGGGGAGGGGAACGCCGGCTCCGATCGCGCCCCCCTCGAATCTGGTTGTCGGCGGCCTCTATCGTTACATCCGGAATCCGATGTATGCCGGAGTCCTTCTGATCCTTGCGGGAGAATCGATCTGTTTCCGGTCTGCGGTGCATGCGGTTTATACGACAGGCGCGGCGATCTTTTTCACCCTGTTTATCGTCCTCTATGAAGAGCCGAAACTCAAAAAACTGTTTGGACCGGCGTACACGGAGTACATCGGGCGGGTCCCGCGGTGGATTCCGAAGGTTGGACGTTTGTTGAATCACGGTGATCGGATGAAAATCTGATGCAGAATAACTTTGATCGGATGGTCCGACTGGCGGAGGAATTTTTCTCAGCAAAAACCGATCCGGACCAGCTGCTCGTCACACCGGAAGTGATCGGCCGGCTCAAAGCCCTTCATCCGGCGACGATGTCCGAACGGGCGACGGCGGACGGACCGGTGACCTGGGTGCTGGTCTTTCCGACCACTCGTGAACTGATGAAGGCATTTCTCCGCGGCGATGTCGGCGAACGGGAACTTTTCGCGTCGACCGCTCCGGGAGATAATTTCGAATGTGTCTACCTCTGCTCTGCCCTCGTTCTCCCGGAGTACAGGGGGAAGGGGTATTCCTTCAGCGCGACGGTCGAATCGCTGGAGGCGATCAGGCGCGATCATCCGGTGACATCTCTCTTCGTTTGGGAATTCAGCGATGCGGGAAGGCGGCTTGCCGAGTCGGTTGCGCGGTACCTCTTTCTTCCCCTCCTCTTCCGGAATACGGTGCATCGCTGATATTTCCCTTCCGCCCTGATCGTAGAGGCGGAAACCCGATTTTCGCGTTCATCTGATGGTGGGATAAGCCGGATTTCGTTGAATTCACGCCATTTGTGGAGGCCATCCTTCCCGAATCAGGCGATATGTTGACATTTGACCGGTCTTACTCTACATTTAGAATGGATATCCGCCTGAATTCTCCACAGAGTCTTGTTTCGTTGCCTGCTGTACAGAAGGATTTTCTCTATGGCCACCTTGCGTAACCTCTTCATATTGTCGGTCTGTCTTGCACTCTGTAGTGCAATATCCTCCGGCGGTTTCCCGGCGAAACACACCAGGAGAGTCAATGCGGGCGATTCGACCGGTTACAGATCGTTCAGCCCAGACAGCATCGCGCTTGCAATGGACGATCATGGTCATACCGGCAGATTCGTCAAACCGAAACCGAACAGAATCTTCTACTCCGTATTTCTGCACAACATCGTCATCGGCGCGGACGCCCTTCATCTCGAATTCAGCGAACCGATCGACACGGCAATGCCGATCATTATGAACAGGCCCGGGACATGGACCCCTGCCGATCCGCGACTGATGAAATGGGAAGTCGCCTTTCCCGCCCCGCTCGATGGCGGGGATACCGTCATCTTTTCCCTTTATACATCCAAACCGGGACCGGTCAAGATTTCCAGATATTACTGGCGCGCCGATGGAGTGGCCTATAACACTCATTTCTTTGACCTCACTGTCCTTGCCAGCGAGCTGAAGTACCCTATGCCCAACCGGATCAACGCGCTCTACTGTTCGTTCATGTTCGGTGGATTCGCCTCCCATGGCGGGCTCGTGGTCGGCGAGATTCCGACTCCCGACAGCGTCCGCTATTATGGCTGGCTTCAGGCGGTGAATTATCTCGACGTGCTCAAAACTCTCAGCGACCGGAGCGGTCTGCAGCACGGCACCCCGCGCGGGCTCGACTTTTTCACCTCACTGCCGAGCCGTCCGATCGTGCGGGAACAGAAAAACATCGGCCCCTCCCGGCAGAACAACAAACTGCTCGGCGGCATGATCGCGCTCCGGCTGAACATCATCGCCAGCGAGCTCGGCATCACTCCTCCGGGATTCGGCGAGCTGATCTTCAACGACAGCACCGGCAATCCTCTCAACGGCCTGACCGTCCGGGAGATCGCGGCCGCCGGCGATACCCTTATGAGCGGCTGGTATGACACCGATACACACATGCATACCTTCCCCTTTTCGCAGGTGTTCGCCAACCTCTCCGCGACCATCGATTCGATCAACAACGCATTCGAAGGCCCGCTCGATACGGTGAAATTTTCCGACACGCTCCGGTTCACTCCCGCCCGGCTTCTCGCCGATGTGCCGTACCTCTTCCCGAATCCGGGTGCGGTTCCGGCACGGATCAGACCGGTGATCCTCCGGCAGGATGAGTACAGACCGGACCGGTTCTCCCTGCTTCAGAACTATCCGAACCCGTTCAATCCGACCACCACGATCGAATTCAATCTTCCCTTCCGCGCGTCAGTCACCCTGGAGATCTTCAACCTTCTCGGTCAGCGGGTTCAGACCCTGTATGACGGTGTGGTGATGGACGACGGTCTGTACGAGGCCTCCTTCAGCGGTGCGGGGCTCGCCTCCGGCATATATTTTTACCGGCTGGCTGCCGATGCACCCGCAGGGCAGGGGGGACGCCATCTCACGGCCATCCGGAAAATGGTGCTCATGAAATAGACGGGCCGTACAGAGCAAAGGTTTTACCGACCGGCGGCTTCTTGCCGCCGGTTCTGTTCCTGACCATTCCGGAACGATCCCGCCGCGGGCACTCTCCGGGAACGGATCGACGGCTTCCCGCCCGAAGGGGAACTGCGCTGTCATGACGACGCCATTTTCTGCCATCCGCTTGTTTTCGGCCGACTTTTTCCGTAGATTAATGCCCGGTTGACCCGTCGATGGGCGCAGATGTACAGCAGGTGCGCCCCGGGCCGGCATATCCGACAAGTGGATTCTGCAACAGACAGAGATTTCAACGGGGTCATTGTATTTGACTTATGCAAGGAGAGGTGCGAGAGTGGTTGAATCGGGCGGTCTCGAAAACCGTTGTCCCGCTTGCGGGACCGTGGGTTCGAATCCCACCCTCTCCGCTCTGATCCCGTTTCCATCCGGCGATACCCATTCTGCATGAACGTTCCCCTCGCAGATCTGCGGCGGCAGTACGAGGCCATCCGGCCCGAAATCGATTCTGCCATCCGGCAGGTGATTGAGTCTTCCCAGTTCATTCTCGGCAAGGCGGTTGCCGATTTCGAATCTGCCTTTGCCGCGGCGCACGGGGTCCGGCACTGCGTTGCGGTCGGATCGGGAACCGACGCACTTCATGCCGCTCTCTGGGCGGCCGGGGTGCGGGAAGGTGACGTGGTGGCGACGACGCCGTTTACGTTCATTGCGACGGTCGAGGCGATTCTCCTCCTTAAAGCAGTTCCTTTTTTTGTCGATATCCGTCCCGATACGTTCACCCTCGATCCCGCCCGGCTTGCTGAAGCGTTCGCGGCCCATCGTATCCGTTCTGTCGTTCCTGTCCACCTGTACGGACAGGCGGCGGATGCCGCGGTCATCGCAGAGCTTGCGGCGCGGCACGGCGCGGTGGTGGTTGAAGACGCATGCCAGGCGCACCTCGCGCGCTGGAACGATCAGCCGGTCGGTCATTTCGGCCAGAGCGCCTGTTTCAGTTTTTATCCCGGCAAGAACCTTGGTGCGTTCGGAGAGGGGGGAGCCGTTATCACCGACCGGGAGGATATCGCCCTCACCCTCCGCCGCCTCCGGGATCACGGCCAGAGTGCGAAGTACCGTCACGATATCTGGGGACACAATTACCGGATGGACGGCATTCAGGGGGCGGTGCTCGGCGTAAAGCTCAGGTATCTTCAGCAGTGGACGGAGAAGCGGCGCGCGCTGGCCGCACACTACCGGGAACAGATCGGGGGTGTCGGGGATCTTGTCCTTCCCGCGGCCGATCCGACTGCGTACCATGTGTATCATCTGTTCGTCGTCCGGACGAAACGGCGCGACGCCCTGCAGACGTATCTCGCAGAGCGCGGAGTGGCCACGGCCATCGCGTATCCGATTCCCCTGCACTGCCAGCCTGCCTTCGCCTCGCTCGGGTACCGGCGCGGCGATCTGCCGGAAAGCGAACGGGCGGCGGAAGAATGCCTGGCGCTCCCGATCTATGCGGAAATGAGCGACGATCAGCTCGGGTACGTCGCGGCCTGCGTGAAGGATTTTTACGGCCGGTGAACCACAATCCGGCCGGCATAAAGTACATTTTCTGAACAACTGACATCGGAGGTTGCATGAAAATCGGAGTAATCGGAACCGGCTATGTAGGACTGGTTGTCGGAACCTGTTTCGCGGAGACGGGCAACAGCGTCATCTGCATCGACATCGATGAGCGGAAAATAAAGATGCTCCGCAGGGGAAAATCACCCATTTTCGAACCCGGTCTCGACCAGCTGATTACAAAAAATCTCCGGGAAGACCGGATTGTCTTTTCCACCAACCTGAAGGAAGCGGTTGAGAAGAGCGAAGTCATCTTTCTCGCGCTTCCGACGCCTCCATCGGAGGACGGATCCGCCGATCTGCGTCACGTGCTCGCCGTTTCCGAGCAGATCGGGAGGTTCATCAACGGTTACAAGGTGATCGTGAATAAAAGCACGGTGCCGGTCGGCACCGCAGATCTGGTGAAAAAGGCGGTCAGCCGTCATGCGAAGCATCCGTTCGACGTCGTTTCGAATCCGGAGTTTCTGAAGGAAGGGGCGGCGGTGAACGACTTTCTGAAACCGGACCGGATCGTGGTCGGATCCCGGAGTCCCCGGGCGATCGCCGTGATGCAGGATCTTTACGGCCCGTTCATCCGGACCGGAAATCCCGTCATCATCACGGACGAGCGGAGTTCCGAGCTCACCAAGTATGCAGCAAACGCCTTTCTGGCCACAAAGATCTCCTTCATGAACGAGATTGCGAATCTGTGCGACCGCGTCGGGGCCGACGTCGATATGGTGCGGAAGGGCATCGGATCCGATCCCAGGATCGGTTCCCAGTTCCTCTTCGCCGGAGTTGGCTACGGCGGATCGTGCTTCCCCAAGGACGTGAGCGCCCTCGGCAAAACTGCCGATCAGTATGATTATGAATTCAAAATCCTGAATGCGGTCCAGTGGGTCAACCGGCATCAGTGGCGGATCTTTTTTGATGCCCTCCTGGGACATTTCCGGGGTAAACTGGCCGGGCGGGTGATTGCGGTATGGGGCCTTTCGTTCAAACCGAATACCGACGATATGCGCGAAGCCCCCGCGGTGCCGATCATCCGCGAACTGCTCCGGCGCAAGGCGAAAGTCCAGGTGTACGATCCGGTTGCGATGAACGAGGCGAAGCACCACCTGAAAAACTCGGTCAAATACTGCAGGTCGAACTATGCCGCGCTTAAAGGGGCCGACGCGCTGATCGTGGTGACGGAATGGAATGAATTCCGCCGGCCCGATTTCGATTACATGAAATCCCTCATGCGGGGTCATGTCATCTTCGACGGACGGAACATCTACAACCCGCAGCTGCTTCACGAGAAGGAAATCGTCTATTACGGCATAGGAAGGAGAGTGCCCGATGGCATCAGCGAAAACGGTTAGCGTCGTCACCGGGGGGGCGGGATTTCTCGGTTCGCACCTCTGCGAACGCCTTCTGGCCGAGGGACATCAGGTGATCTGCATCGACAACCTCATCACCGGCGATACCGCCAATATCGCCCACCTCGCGGGCAGGCCGGATTTCCGGTTCATCCACCACGACGTGACCGAATACATTTATATCGACGGGCCGGTCAGCAACGTGCTCCACTTTGCCTCTCCCGCAAGCCCGATCGATTACCTCAAGGTGCCGATCCAGACGCTGAAAGTCGGATCGCTCGGAACTCATAAAGCCCTCGGCCTCGCCAAGGCAAAAGGAGCGCGCTTCCTCATTGCGTCGACCTCCGAAGTCTACGGCGACCCGCTTGTGCACCCCCAGCCGGAATCCTACTGGGGGAATGTCAATCCGATCGGTCTCCGCGGCGTCTATGACGAGGCGAAACGCTTCTCCGAGGCGATGACGATGGCGTATCACCGATACCATCGCGTGGAGACGAGAATCGTGAGGATCTTCAACACGTATGGACCCCGCATGCGGATCAACGACGGGAGGGCCATCCCGGCGTTTCTGTCGCAGGCGCTTCGCGGGGAGGATGTCACCGTGTTCGGCGACGGCAGTCAGACCCGCAGTGTCTGCTATGTCGACGATCTGATCGACGGGATTTACCGCCTTCTTGTCTCGAACATCAGCGACCCGGTCAACATCGGCAACCCCGATGAAATCCCGATGATCCAGCTGGCGAAGGAGATCATCGAAATCACCGGGAGTAAAAGCAGGATCGTATTCCGGGAACTGCCTGAGGATGATCCGAAGATCCGCCAGCCCGATATCACGAGAGCGAAGCGGGATCTGGGCTGGCAGGCAAAGGTGAACAGGCTGGAAGGGCTGAAGAAGACGCTCGCATATTTCAGGACAAAAATAAAATAATTCCTCCCTCACCGGGCTGCGCCGGATCTGTACCGCCGCACGGCCGGTGACTGCGGACGGATATTACGCCTGCGTGACCATCGGCACCGCAGGACGCCAATTCGTCGGAAAGCTCCGACCCGGAGGCGAGATGATCGAGGGAAACGCGGCACAGTTCGAAGATCAGCAAACAATCCTTCCATACCTCCTGCCGGCCGAAAAACTGGTCTGGAGCGGGCGCCCTCCGACCGGACTTCTCTTCCGGAAAACCGATGTTTTTCTCATCCCGTTCAGTCTCCTCTGGCTCGGATTTGCCTGCTTCTGGGAATTTACGGCCTACTCCTCGGGCGCCCCTGTATTCTTTCTCATTTTCGGCGGAGCGTTCGTTACCATCGGTCTTTTCATCACCCTCGGACGTTTCGTCTACGACATGCTTCTCCGCGGGAACACCATCTATGCACTGACGAACGAACGCGTCCTGATCCTCGCGGGTCTGTTCAACCGGTCGCTTCGCTCCCTCAGCCTCAAAAATCTACCGCAGGCCGCTCTCGATCTCACAAATGACGGAAGGGGAACGATCACCTTCGGCGTGCCCGGAACATTCGGTTATCCGATGAACACCCCCGGCTGGCCGGGCATCGGGAGGATGGGGATTCCGATGTTCGAACGGATCGAGAATGCGAATGAAGTGTACAAAATGATACAAACCGCCCTTAATCAGTAGTCTATTCGCCGTTCCCCGGAATGTCGTCATTCCGGCCCGACGTAATACATACCGAAGATCCTCACAGCTCCGTTCTCCCGGAAATTTTATGTGGTCCCGATCTATGCATGTCTCTGAAACCAGACGAGTGACACGTTTATGGCTGCGTCTGCCGGTGATCATACGCGCTGTGATCACCGACGGCGTTCTGTCGATTGCCGCAGGGAAGGGGTGGTCGCGGTCGACGTCGGAGTCCCGGCGCACGACCGGCCGCCTGAAACTACTCCCCGTCAGCGTCTGGATGCGCGCGCTTCCCGTCGGAATTATCGGCCTTCTTTCGATACTCCTTTTTCACGGC
>Ga0335069_10013071_pt1 | contig 11666 bp, 15 predicted proteins | sample Lox_Sample_11_FD_206714 | JGI IMG/M metagenome (GOLD analysis project Ga0335069, IMG submission 206714) | Soil microbial communities from Loxahatchee National Wildlife Refuge, Florida, United States - Lox_Sample_1.1 | ecosystem: Environmental > Terrestrial > Soil > Wetlands | place: USA...
GTCAAGTGGGTGTGCGTCGAGCCGTGGCGGGCGGCCCACATGGTCCCCGCAAGGCTGGACTTCGTCTACATCGACGCGAACCACAGCTATGTCACGGTGCTGGAGGACTGCTGGAGGTGGAAGTGCAAGGTGCGGCCCGGCGGCGTGCTGGGCGGGCACGACTTCGACCAGGAGGAGGTCGGCCGGGCCGTGGTGGACTTCGCGGCGAGCAAGAACCTGACGCTGCGGACAGAGAGAAAGGACTGGTGGACGACTGTATGAGCGAGACACAACAACAAAGCAGAGTAGAAGCGCCGGCCGCCGCGCCGGCGGCGAGCCGGCCGAGGCCGGAGGCGAAGGCCCAGCCGGCGGCGGGCGTGCAGCTCGCCTGGGGCTACGGGCGCGTCCCGAGGCTGCCGGAGGGCTGGATGGTGCTGCGCGGCCCGCGGCAGCCGGCGGTGGCCGTGGCGCCGTCCGGGCTGGAGTACCTCGTCGGGGACGGGGTGCTCTACCCGTGGGCGAGGGCCGATGGCGAGCAGGGCAAGCGGCGGCTGGACGTGGCCGGGGCGGTGCCGTGGCCGAAGGCGGAGGGGGCGGGGAAGTGAGCACGGCGCTGGAGCTGCTGTGCCTGGTGTTCTGGTCGGCGGTGTTCGGCTGGCTCGGCTGGCGGGCCGGCTACCGGGCGGCGCGGGCCGACGTCGAGCGGGCGGCGGCAGAGCGGGGCCACTGCGGCGAGGAGGGTGAGCCGTGAGCAAGATAAACAATGGCGGCCCGGCGTTCCCAGTTTACGCCGACATCAACGTGCCCATGCTGCGCGGTGACGATGTGAAGCAGAAAGTCATGTACCCTGGCATGACTCTGCGTGCGTGGTTTGCCGGGAAAGCGATGGACGGACTGCTTGCTTACAACAGGGTGGACCTGGAGTATCTAGGAGCCTTAGCGAAGGAGGCTGTTCGCCTTGCAGACGCTATAATTGCCGAACTGGAGGAGGGAAAGTGAAATACGAGTCATTGAAACTGCCGGACGACCCGGTCAGGGCGCTGGCGGAGGTGGCGGGCTACATCCGCACGCTGCGGCTCGGGCCAGATCAGCGGGTGAGCCACGGTGATGATGGGCGCGAGATGGGCTACTGGAAGACGACAGAGTGGTGGAATGGACTTGCGACGATCGGGGAGGAGTGCTGGCGGGTGGCGGAGGCGGAGCTGGGCCGGTGCAGGGAGGCCGCGAAGGGGCGGCGGGAGATGGACGCCGGGGAGCTGTCCGGGCTGCTCAGGGTCATGGCGAAGGCCGTCGCGGAGGGCGACTCGGCGGAGGGCCGGGTCGAGTACGCGTCGGGCAGGCCAGGCCACTACGCGGCGGCGGTCTCGCTGCGGATCGGCAGCCGGGACGGCCAGGGCGGCACGATGAGGGTGGGGTGCTGACATGGCGGACCTCGTCAAGCGGAACGGCCTGTGGGTGCCAGAGACGGACCCGCGCCGGCTGCGGGCGGCGGCGGCCAGGGAGGCGGCGAAGGAGCGGCTGGAGGCGGCGCTGCGGGTGCGCTACACCAACGACGCGGCGTTCCGGAGGGAGGCGGACCTGGTGCGGGAGCGGTGGATGCTCGGCGCGGTGTCGTTCGGGTGCCTGGACATGGCGGCGCGGCGGATGGCGCGGCGCGGGGCGCACGCCAGGCGGCTGGCTGGGAGGCGGGCGTGACCGCGTACTACGGCGAGTGCGACAGGTTGAGCTGCGCCAGGCACGTGGAGGCGAAGGACACGGCGAACAGGCTGTGGGCGCGGTGGAACAACATCTCCGACCGCGTCGCGGAGGGAGAGCTCAGGCTGGCGGAGAAGGCCGACAGGCTGTGGCGACAGTTCGACGAGGCCAGGCGCGGAATCGACAAGTGCTGCGGACTGGCCGGAAAGGCATCGACATGATTAAAAACAACATGCTGGGGCACGCGGAGTTCTACTTCCTGGACTATTGCTTGGAGCAGGCAAGGAAAGGACACTGGTTCTTCACGCAGGAAGAGATGGGAGCGGAGCGGTCGTTTCCGCCGTCCGCGATGCTGGCCAAGTTGGAGCTGGTGACCCGGAACGAGGCATTGGTCATCTGCGAGTTGAACGGGAACGGGCCTATGAAGGAGCAGCTTGAAGAGGTGATCGTGAACTTCAGCATCAGCAGGCCGGTGGGTGACGGCGAGTTAAAAGTCATCGAGGCCAGGAAGCTAGAGGAGCAGCGGTCTGGAAAGGCGGCGGCGCGGTGAACAGGCGCTCGTTCTTCGGCACGTTGGCCAAGGCCGCCGCGGGATTCTACGTCCTGCCGGCGGCGACGAGCTACGCGCGGCGCTGGCGGCCGACGGCGGCCGGCGTGCTGGTGCCGGACCAAGGCCTGGGGCTGCTGAACACCAATATACTTATGGATACAGTGTTGGAAATAGACCGCATGATGATGGCGTTTGCGGCTCAAGGCGACAGCTTCGTTGTCTTGGGAAAATACACGCCATGAGCCTGACACGGGCCGAGCGGGAGCGGAAGGCGGGCAACGCCCGGAGGCGGGCGGCGGAGCAGGTGCTGCGGTCGCTGCCGAAGCCGGACAGCAGGGCGACGGCGCGGCGGCGGTTCGAGGAGCTGCACGACGCGTGGCGGAAGGCCGCGGGGCTGCCGGCAGTGGTCAGGATGGAGCTGGCCAACGGGAATCGGATTTGCGTCGAGCCGGTGCCGCTTCACATGGACCCGGCGATGTGCCGCCGCGCGGCCGAGCTGTTCCGCGGGGAGGCGGCGGGCGAGTGAGCGCCAAGGACGCCAGGCCGGACGCCGGGTGCCCGGGCTACAGCCCGCTGAAGCGGTGCGACCTGGAGTGCGGGAAGTACGTGGCGCTGCGGGTGGCGGACGGCGTCGTGCTGGCCGTCGTGGCCCCGGCCATCGTGCCGCACGTGCAGATGGTGGGGCAGGGGGCCGAGCCGGTCGGGGCCGGGTTCTTCTGCGTGCGGGACGGCCTGGTGCGGGTGTGCGGGAAGAGCGCGGGGCTGGGGATCAGTTCCCGGGCCTCCGACGCCAGGGCGGTGCAGGACACCTTGCTGCTGATGAAGCTGGTGCCCGTGGCGGAAGCCGCGAAGGACCCACACCGGCGCGAGTGAGAGGACATTCTTATGAGCGAACCTGACAACAACACGGGCCAGCCGCAGCGCAACGGCGGCCACCAGCGGGTGTGCGGGCAGTGCGAGCACTGGAAGGGCGCGGCGGACACGATGGGCCGGCGCCAGTGCTACTACGACCCGCCGAAGGTGCTCCAGGGCGGCACGCAGCGGCGGCCGTGGACGGACGTGGGCGAGCCGTCGTGCGGGCACTTCAGGCAGGCCGGCGGGCCGCCTCCGGCCTCGCCTGCGGCGCGGGCGGCCGAGCCTGGGGCGGGCGAGCGGCTGGGGCCGGAGGAGACGCGGCGGATAGTGGAGCGGATGAAGGAGACGGGCGAGGTGCGGATCAGCACGGCCCCGGCGCCGAAGTGGGCGCCGAAGGGCAAGAGGAAGGACGAGAAGTGAGGCGCGACCCCAGGCCGGGCGAGGTCCCGCTGAAGGCGTTCGTGGCGGACGAGTCGGCGGCGCGCGGGAAGTCCCAGAGCCGCGTCCGGCAGATGGTCCGCAACGGCAACTACCCGGGCATCCGGGTGCGGTGGGTGAACGCCCGGGTGCAGTTCGTCGACCTGGCGAGCGTCCGCGGGCCGGTCGCGCTGAAGCGCGGGCGGAAGCGTCGGGTAAAGTGATATTATGCGTGCATTAGGAAAGAGGCGGCGGAAGAAGCACCGTCACAAGAACAGCGGCCTTACGAGGCGGTTGCGCCGCTGGTTGATGAAATTACTGGCAAAAGCAGAAGAGATGCCCGGATGGGCGAAGGAGGGATGGTGAAGGTCGGCCGGCCGTCGAAGCTGTCGCACTCGGTCGGGGCGGGGTGCGGCTACGAGGCGACGGACCCGGACTACGTCGACAAGCAGGCGGCGAAGCTGGCCAAGGACTACATGGACTGCCCTCTGGAGTGGCGGCGGACGTTTATGTCCGGGCTGCCGAAGTGGCAGGTCCGGGCGCTGGAGCAGAGGCTCGGCAGGAGGCTGGACTGAAGGACGAGTTCCCCCGCGCCGCCTGGGCCTGGGCGGCCAGCCTGTTCCTGGCGGCGCTCGGCGCGAAGTGGTGGCTGGTCCGGGGGTTCGGGAGCCCGCTGCCGTTCTGGGACGAGTGGGACGTGGCCCGGACGGTCCTGCTCCCCTGGCTGGGCGGCCATGTGCCGCTGTCGGCCCTGCTGGCGCCGCACAACGAGCACCGCATCCTGTGGACGAGGCTCTACGACTTGGCGCTGCTGGCGGCGAACGGCGGTCGGTGGGACGCCAGGCTGGAGATGGCCGGGTCGGCCGCGGTCCACTGCGCGGCCCTGGCGGGGCTCGGCTGGCTATTCTTCCGGCGGGTCGCCGGGCGGGGGCGGATGGCGGTCTGGGCGGCGCTGTTCCTGGCGGCGGCGGAGCCGTTCGGGTGGGAGAACACGCTGTGTGGGTTCCAGTCGCAGTTCGCGTTCCTGGTGGCCCTGTCGCTGCCGGCGCTGGCGATGCTCGGCGGGCGCCGGGCGTGGACGGCCGGCTGGTGGGCGGGGGCGGCGTGCGCGTCGGCGGCGCTGTTCACGGTGGCGTCGGGCTTCCTGGCCGCCACGGCCGCGGCGGGGCTGGCCCTCGCCAGGGCCGCCCGGACGCCCGGAAAGTGGCGTGGCGAGGCGCCGACGGCCGCCACAGGGGCTTTAATCACTGCCGCCGGGCTCTGGCTGAAGGCGGACGTCCCGCACCACCACGCGTTGCGGGCGCAGTCTGTCGGGGACTTCGCGGCGGCTCTCGGCGCGAACCTGGCGTGGCCGTGGGTGGTCGTCCCGGCGTTCGCCCTGGCGAACCTGGCGCCGCTGGCGGTGCTGGCGTGGGCCAGGTGGCGGAAGCCGGACGCGCCCGGGCGGGAGGCGGCGGAGCTGGCGCTGGCGGTCGGGCTGTGGGCGGCCCTGCAGGGCGCGGCGGCGGCGTACGCGCGGGGGGCGGGCGGGAGGCCACCGGGCTGGCGCTACATGGACTCGTCGAGCCTGCTGGCGGTCTCCGCGTGCCTCGCCTTTATCCTGCTGCCGGTGCGGCGGGCCGGGGCGGCCTTGGCGTGGGCGTGGGGCGCGGCGGCGCTGGCCGGGCTGTGCCTGCTGTCGGGGCGGGCGTGGTCGGTGGAGGTGCCGGAGCACGCGGTGCGGGCTCGCGCCCGGCTGAAGTACGCCCGGGCGTTCGTGGTGTCGGGCGACCCGGCGGTGTTCCGCAGGGTGCCGAGGGACGAGCTGCTGGTGTTCCAAGGCGACCCGACGGAGCCGCCGTGGCCGTCCACGGCGTGGCGGGCCGTGGGGCACTTGAGCGACCCGCGGGTCGTCGCCATGCTGCCGGCGCTGAGCGGCGGGGAGCCGGGGCCGCTGTCGCGCGTGGCGGACGCGGTGCTGGCCGGCTGGGCGTGGCCGCTGGCGGCCGGGGCGGCGCTGCCGGCGTTCTTCGCCGCGTGGCCGATTTGCGGGTTGACCCGGCGGGTGGCCCGGGCTATGTTGGGGCTGCAACACGGATAGTTGAGTCAATGACGGCCTTCCCGGGTGGGATCGGCCGAGTTAGATAGCAAACGCCTGGCCGGCCGCAGTGGGAATGGAGCCCCGCGGCCGGCTTTACTGTCCCCCGACTAAATTGGACAAAATTGGCTCGGCCTATTGATGGAACGCGGCTAGTGGGATAAAACGGCGTTAATGATTAGTCGCGCCTGCGGTTCAGGGCGGAGCGGCCTGTGAGGCTGTTCGGCCGAGAGATCTCGTTCCAGTCGCCCATCCGGGCGGCGGCGGCCCGGCCCGCGCCGAGGCCGGCGGACCACGGCGCGCCCTGGCGGGGCGACCCGGACGCGGGGGGCGAGGACCTGTGGGAGAGGGGCGTGGCGTCGGACCCGCGCGAGGCGTGGTGGTGGCTGCTGCCTTGGAAGCTGACGCCGCAGCAGGTGATCAACATCCTCAAGCAGAGCCTCGCGGGCGACGTCTGGCAGCAGGCGAACCTGCTGGCGCTCATGCTGGACTCCTGGCCGACGTTCCGCATGGCGCAGCACCAGCTCCGGGAGGCGGTGGCGTACACGAACTACGTCTTCCAGCCCTGGGTGGAGGAGGACGGCCAGTCCCCGGACGAGGAGTCCGACGCCAAGGCCAAGCTGGTCGCGCGGGCGTGGCGGAGCATGGACCCGGACCCGTTCAGCGACGAGAAGGGGGCGAGCGGCACGTGCTACGACTTCACCGACGCGGCCCTGAACGGGCTGGCGATGTCGGAGCTGCTGTGGGACGAGGAGCTGCGGCGGGGGCCGGACGGCAAGCAGGAGCGTCTGGTCCGGGCGTCGGCCTGGGTGCACCCGCGGCACTTCACCTACACGCGCGAGGGGAAGGTCGCGCTCTACACCGACGGCAAGATGTTCGCGGCCTCCGACCTGCTCCAGTTCGAGACGCGGCAGAACCCTGGGGGAGCCCCCAGCCCGGACAAGTACGTCTGCTCGCAGTTCATCAGCAAGTCCGGCTCCGTCCTGGGGGCCGGCTTCGCGCGGCCGCTGGCGTACCTGTGGAGCGGGAGGCAGTTCGGGTGGGAGTTCATGCTCCAGACGGCGAAGAAGTGGGGGTTCCCTTTCCTGGACATCACCTACCAGCCGGGGCAGTCGCCGGCGGCGGAGCGCGCCAAGATGAAGGGGTTCGCCCGGGAGGCCGGGCCGGACCGGTTCATGGTGCACCCGGTCGGCAGCGAGGTGAAGGTGCAGCCCGCGCAGAGCCTGGGGCCGGACAACCCGCAGCGGTGGGTGATAGATCAGGCGGACCGGGAGTGCCTGTTCCTGCTGCTGGGGCAGGAGGCCACCACGTTCAACACGCCGGGCAAGCTCGGGCAGGAGGGCACGCACGCGGACGTGAAGGACGAGAGGGTGCAGGGCCTGGCCGACTGGACGGCGCACAACCCGATGCGGCAGTTCGCCCGGGCGGTGCTGCGGGTGAACTACGGGAAGGACGGGGCCGGCAAGTGCCCGTCGCCGGCGGCGGACTTCACGAAGCCGCTGGACACGGCGCAGGTGAGCCAGCTCGCGTCGTCGATCATGATGAGCCGGCTGCCGGTGCGGCAGGACGAGTTCTACCGGAAGCTCAACTTCAGCATACCGCAGCCGAAGGACATAGTGGTCCAGGACGGGAACACGTACATATTCGAGAAGCCGGTGACGGAGAGCGAGCAGCAGCGGATGCGGGCCGAGGCGCAGGCATACGAGCAGGCCGTGGCGATGGCCCAGCGCGGCGGCCGGAACGGCGGCGGGGGCGGCGAGGAGGGGCCGCCCGAGGACGTGCAGGCGCACGAGGGCCTAGTCCGGTCGGCGAAGCTGCGGCACGCGACGAGCCGGCGGGTGCCGACGACGAAGGCGGGGCTGGAGGCGCTGCTGCGCGGGTGCGAGAAGGGGACGGTGGACAGGCTGGAGGCGCTGGTGGTCAAGGCCGAGAGGTCCGGGACGGGCAACGGCGAGTGGACGGCGGTGCGGCGGCAGCTTGAGCTGATGGTCGCCGGGCAGGGCCGGAGGACCGCGATAGACATGGAGTGACGATATGCCATTCTGGGTTAAAGACGACGATATCTGGTCCAAGGCTCGCGAGGCGGCGAGCAAGACCTACAAGGAGTCCGACGAGGCGTACTGGCCCTCGGTCACAGCTATATACAAGAAAATGGGCGGGCGCATAGAGCGCAAGGCGGCGGCGAAGGCGTCGTTGCAGGCGGTGGAGGCGGTGCTGGAGGCGGTGGAGGCGCTGGCCGGCGGCGGCGTCCGCGCGACATGGTCGGACGCGGCGAGGCAGGCCGCCCTGGAGGCCCGGCGGGCCAAGAGCGGCGGCGGGGGCGGCTACGAGCCGTGGGACGCGCAGACGCACCTGGACGTGGCCGGCTCGCACTTGAAGGAGACGGAGGGGGAGAAGCTGCACACACCGGCAGGAATGGCCCATCTCGCGTCCCATAGGGCGCACATGGACAGTTTTTACGCCAAGACGCTCGGCGACACCGAGTCGCATAAGGCGGCAGCGGCGTCCCACGAGGCGGCGGTGGCCATGCATTCGAAGGTCGAGGGCTCGACGCACGCGGCCTTGGCAGCGGGCCATTCCGCTATGGTGAAGGAGCACCTGGCGACGATCGGCAGGCTGGCGATGGGCGCCATGAAGACACTTACTGGAGCTTCGGAGGCGCGGCCCGGCGGCGGTGTCCGGGCGGGCGACGAGTCCGAGTCGGGCCACCTGGTGGTGAAGGACGGTGAGCGGCACCTGCCGACGCGGCGGGGCGGGCGGCCGGACCACCGGCTAATGGGCGCGGCGTGGGCCGCCCTTCACGGTAGCGGGTACCGCGGCAACAGGTACGAGGGGCCGGACAGGGAGGAGGCGGTCGCGAAGCTGAGGAGGATGTACGAGGACGAGGGCCTGGAGCCGCCGTCGGCGTCGGCGTCGGCGAGCGGCGGGCCGGAGGCGGACGGCGTGGCGGCGTCGAAAAGACAGCAAACTACAGGAGACAGAGTTATGGCACACGACAGGCGGAACAATGGCAACGGCGCGGACACGGTGAGCTGCCGGGCGGAGTCCGGCGCGCCGATAGACAAGGCGACGCCGTGGAAGCCGGGCAAACCTGTTCGCTTCATCTACGCCCCTTCAGGCGTCCACACGATCACGGCGGGGTTCCGGTCGGGGCGGGTGACGATGACGGTCGCCATCGACGAGGGCACCGAGAAGCGGCTGCAGGCGAGCTTCGACGAGCTGGCGGTCAGCCGGCCGAAGCAGGTGCCGTTCGGGGACGAGGAGCACGAGGGGCATAAGGCGACGCTGCGGTGCCGGCACGGGCGGACGCGGTTCGTCTGGGGGGCGAACAGCACGGGGGACGAGGGGGTGCTGATTGACGGGGCGGAGGCGACGAACTACGGGGCGACGTGCGTGAACGGCGGGGACTACAGCTCGTGGAGCCCGGAGTTCCTGACGGACGCGGAGTACGACCGGTGCGTGTGCGGCGGGTGCGGCAAGCCGGCGGACGGGTGCGAGTGCGCGGGCGGGGCGACGCACTACGTGTTCCCGGACGGGGTGCGGGGGAGCGCGTCGAACCCGGCGCGGATCACCGGGGTGGGGTTCGCGGTCGGCGCCCTCACAAACAAACCAGCTTTTCGGGCCATCCCTGCGGTGACGGCGACGGACAAGTCCGGCGAGGCGTCGGCTGGCCAGGGCGAAAGCGTCAAGGCCATGTGGACGGACGCGGCGAGGCAGGCGGCGCTGGAGGCGCGGAAGGCGAAGCACCAGACCATTTATGACGTGCCTGACAAGGGGCAGGCGCACCGCCACCTGCTCAAACTCGGCTACAAGCTCAGCGGGACGGACGAGCGCGGGATAGGGTTACATGCGATTTCGGACCAGCACTACGACCACCCGGCGGGGCACCACATGATCCTGCGTAAGCTGGGCCGTAAGACCCACGCCATCCACAGCACGAACGATGAGGAGCACGCCGCAGACGTCGAGATCGGAATGAACCAGATGGGCGCGACGACTTTGGCTTCCGAGCCACCGGCTCCGAGGGTAGTGCGGGCGTCGGCTGACAAGTCCATCCGGCCGTCGGTGGACGACGTGCTTGGCGATGTGGCGGCGAGGGCGCTGGGCCTGCCGGGCGGCAACGGCGGCGGCTCGCCGTCGGGGCTGGAGGCGGCGCTGGCGGACGCGGCGGTGCGGGCTGGGGAGCGTGAGGCGCTGCTGGCGGAGCGGGGAGAGGAGCGGGCGCTGGCGGCGGCCGCGGAGGCGGTGAAGGAGCGGATCGCGCGTCGGGCGGCGGCGAGGGCGGCGGCTGAGGAGGCTGAGAACCAGATACTGGGGGCGGAGGCGAGGCGGGAGGCGGAGGACCGGGCGCGGGCGGCGGACGCGGTCGGCGCGGCGTCGGCGGACGCGGCGGCGGACCGGGAGCGGGCGGAGGCCGAGCGGGCGGCCCGGCAAGCCGGCGGGGCGGAGGCGGCCGAGGCGGCGAGCGAGGCGGCGAGGGTCCGGGCGGCCGAGGCGGCGGCGCCGGAGCTGCGGCGGGTGTCGGCCAGGGCGGCGCTGGCGGGTGACGCGGAGTCGAACGACCTGGCGGCGCACGCGGCCGAGATGGCCGGGCTGGAGCCGCTGGCGGCCTGGCACTGGCGGGCGGCGAAGTCGGCGGGAGCGAAAGGAACGAGAGAGACGACTATGAAGAACGACGAAACGAAGAGGACGGCGGCGGCTGCGTCTGCGGACACCGGAGCCGGGGAAGTCCGGGCCACTTGGTCGGACGCTGCGCGTCAAGCGGCGGCAGAGGCGCGCAAGATGAAGCACCAGACTATCTACGACGTGCCGGACAAAGGTCAAGCGCACCGCACCCTGCTCAAGCACGGCTACAATTTCAGCGGCTCAGACGAGCGTGGGGTCGGATTGCACGCAATATCGGACCAGCACTACGACCACCCGGCGGGCCACCACATGATCCTGCGGCAGGTGGGTCGGAAGACGCACGCCATCCACAGCACAAACGACGAGGAGCACGCCGCGGACGTCGAGATAGGGATGCACCGGATAGGCGCGACGACTCTGGCCGCCGACACGGCGGACACCGGCGGCGTCCGCGCGGCGGAGGACCGGGCGACCCGGAGCGAGGCGGCGAAGCGCGGCTGGGCGCACAGGCTGCGGACCGTGCAAGAGCACTTGTCAAACGCCAAGGGCGCTTTGGAATCTATCGAATGGGACGAAGCGCAGCAGCACGGGAAGAAAACCGGCGAGCACTACAATGCCCTGTGGCAGCACATTGACAACGCGATAGGCCGGGCTTCAACCCTGCGGGATGACGCGATGGCGGAGTCCAGGAGTTTCGCTAACAGGGCGTCCGACTGGGCGGAAGAGACGAGCCAGAAAGCCGAGCAGGCCAGCGACCTAATCAGCTCCCAGGGCGGCGGCAAGGCTAACGACCACCGGTCCGCGTCCGTGGCGCATCGAATCGCGAGGGAAGCGCACGCACGCGCCGCACTGGCGCACGAGCAGGCGGACAACCCCGAAAAATACGAGCAGCACAAGCTCGCAGCGGAACATCACCACAGCAAGTATATGTACCATAGCAACGAAGTCGGCAGGCTTGAGGGACGGACGACGCAGGCCAGCGCAAAGGACAAGAACTGGACGGTGCGGGCGGCCTGGAGCGACGCGGCCCGGCGGGCGGCGGAAGAGGCTCGTCGAGCGCACGCGCACGCTTCGTCGCAGGAGGACGCGTGGCGGGCGACACGGGAGGCGTACGCGGCATCTGCCAGTGCACACATGTCCAGCCCGCAGAGCAGCGTCAACTTCCACAGGGGCGCGGCGGAGAAGCACTTGACGGCGATCGAACTGCACGCCGCGCTTGGCAACGTGGAGCAGGTGAAAATGCACGATAAGATGGTCGGGTCGCACTACGCGGAGGCTGGCCGGCTGCGTGCCGGGGCAGCCAAGGAAGGCGGCGCCGGAAGCAAGGGCGGCGCGAATCCCGAGGGCGGCCTGAAGGCGCGCCTGGGCGAGGCGTACCGGGCGGCGTCCGGCATGTTCGGCGCGGAGGCGACGGAGGCGGACCGGGTGGCGGCGGTGGAGGGTCTGGCGGGCCTGGCGGACCTGCTG
>Ga0335069_10013072_pt1 | contig 11665 bp, 9 predicted proteins | sample Lox_Sample_11_FD_206714 | JGI IMG/M metagenome (GOLD analysis project Ga0335069, IMG submission 206714) | Soil microbial communities from Loxahatchee National Wildlife Refuge, Florida, United States - Lox_Sample_1.1 | ecosystem: Environmental > Terrestrial > Soil > Wetlands | place: USA: Florida...
GCTTCGCCCCGTTGAGATTTTCTGTTTTCGGGCTGGCAGTAAGGGCTGCCTTGGTGGCGTTACCCACGAGAGCTGCGTCAACCTGACCACCGTTGTAGGAGAGCGTCAGGGTTCCGGTTTCGGGTCCATCGGCTAACAGAGGCGCAAACGTCACACTAATCTTGCAGCTCTTTTTGGGATCGAGTGAGCTCGCACAAGTGCCCAGCGAGACTTGGAAGGAGCTTGCTGGTGCCGCCGCCGTGTTTAAAGAATCGATCACAGCTGGTGCAGAACCCTTATTGGTCACCGTAAAGCTGTGCGGTTTGCTCGAGCCCGTCGCTTGAACGTTGTGGAAGTTGAATGACAACGGAGCGAGAGTTAGGACCGTCGGCGACGGTGTCACGGTAGCCGTCGGAGTCGCGGTCGGTGTAGCGGTAGCCGTCGCCGTGGCGCTGGTGACGTTTACGCTGGCGAGAGCAGAGTGATTGATCCCTCCGCTCGACGTGACGGTGAAGGTCTTGGAACCGAGGGTGGCACCGCCCGTAGCTGTAAGGGTTAGAGTGGAGGACCCATTGGGCGTGAAGGACGATGGCACGAAACCCGGGGTAACGCCGGAAGGCAGTCCTACAGCACCCAGCGTAATTGAGCCAGGCGAACCGGACTTGATATTCGCAGTGACCGAGAAGGTTGCCGTCGCTCCGGGAGCCAGATTTGCGCTCGAAGGGGCTACGCTCAAGGTGTAGTCAGGCGTCGTCGAACTGCTGGTGATACAGCTGTTAAGTCGATTCGACCATTCCTTCTGGACGACGTACGTGACGCCATCATTGGGACCGACGACGCTGCCTTGGTTTGCGTTGCAGATATCGCCGATTTCGCCGTTGTTGTTGTTCGGATCATACCAGCCGAGCGGGGGTCCGAAGACGTTCGCGATCCCGACCTCCGGATCTGTGATCGTCTCGGTCATTTCGTGCGATGCGACCGATGTATAGTTCCCAAAGGGCTGAGCCGCAGTCCCACAACCTGACTCGCATCCAGAGCCGCTCTGCATGTCGGGATGAACGCCGTAGTAGAACTCATAGCTCTTGCCGCCTACCATCACTGACGCGACCGTCCCGTGGTAAGCACAGAAGATTTGGCACGAGAGAGACCCGTCTAGATTGATGACAATGCCGTGCGGGAAGAAGACTGCGTAGTAGGTATGAGCATTTCCTTGGGCATCGTTAGTAGGGGTCGGGAGATTGCCCGCTATGATTTGACTGGCAAGTTCAGCCCGAATCTGATCGTCCGTTACCGTACTCGAGGTTACGCTTGGCGTGATGGTGAACTGATCAACAAAGGCACCGTGCTGGATATTTTGATTAGTACCTTGGCCCCCGACAAACGGAGTAGTTGCAGTATCGTATTCAACAAGCCAGTCCAAGTATGAGCTGTTGAGGACCTGATCATAAAAAGTCGCCATACTCGGGTCAGCTGTGCTGGAAACCTGGGAAAGATATGACCCGCTGCCCCAGAGCACTTGTACGACTTGTAGATCAGTTACCACTCGGCCGCCGTAATAATTTAAGTGTGCACTGACGGCGGGTGCTGCGGCCTTGCGTGCGGCAGGATCGATCAGCGGCATGATGTGCGGCCCACCCACTTTCAGGGAAGGAGCATTGCCTCCGAACGCCATCGCGGGCATGAGCAAAGCAAAAAGTAGCGCAAAGAGATTGAGGATCGAAAGGCGACAAACTTGCAGCTTGTTGTTTTTCATAAAGTATCTCGGGACTAATTAGTCGCCAAGATACAAAATCTGCAGCACTAGAACCACATGGATGGTCGCAGGATAAAGAAAAATCTTGCTGCCGAAGAATTAATTTCGCTTTAGTTTCGTATTTATGCGCAATTCGCCGTCAGTTACTGTCCGCGGCAGGCTCCCGACGAATCCTTCGCGGTACAAACATGAACCGGAATCGTACAGGCCATTCGGCAGATGGGGCTATCGTAAGCGCATGACTGGGCCTTGAAATCGGCCGCCATTCGATCGAGCTCAGCGGTGCTGTTGGGATTCACCGCCGCTTCGCACCGGCATACATCACGCAATGATCGCGGTCGCGACGCCGCACACGAATCGGCCACTGCGGGGTCGCACACCTGAGCCGCCTTGAGGGCTGTATCGTAATCAGCGGCTATCGTGGCGCAATCAGCCGCCACCGATGGACGGGCAAGACCGCAGAAGAGAAGTCCCACGGCGATGATGACCGTTACGAAAGATTTCATACTCGACCTCAGGGTAACGTCTGAACCTTTGTATCCCAGGTTAGTTCTCGCCGATTGCCTCAAGGATTCCCACCATCCGGCGGATACCGTTACCCAGCTCTTTTACTGAAATTCGCTCGTCGATGCCGTGAACGCCCTTTTCTTCTGCCGGGGTCAATTCGATTGGAATAAAGCCGTAGGCCGTAATATCAAGCTGGCGGAAATAGTGACTGTCAGTAAAGCCGGCGATCATCATCGGTACGACCCGCATATGATCATTCTCGGCAACTTTATCAATCGCGGTCATCAGCAATGATTTACGAGACGATGACGCCGCCGGAAAATTCAACGTCACATCGAGCTTGATTGAGTTATCGTTAATGACCTTGCCCAGATTGGCGAGTACTTCCTTGGGATCAGCGCCGGGAAGAAGCCTCCCATCGATATCGGCCGTCGCGGTCGCCGGGATGATATTGGTCTTGGGACTCCCTTGAAGCATCGTGGGAGTAAAGGTATCGCGCACCAGCGCATTCTGTCGCGGAACACTGAGAAAACGCTGGAGGAATTCGGAGTTAGGCCGCAGCGCTCGACGTAGATCGAATAGTTCGGGCGGACCACCGTCGAGTTCCCCGATATCGTGGAAATAGTCGCGCACCGGCTCGATCAGACGTATCGGCGAGCGATATTCGATTATGCGCTGCAGAGCCTGCACGAGATGGGTCACCGCCGTCTGTTCGGGTGGGGCCGCTGCGTGCCCTTCGCCGCCCTGTGCGGTCATGCGGACCCATAGCGGAGTCTTCTCGGCAATCGAAACGCCGTAATAGTGCTTGCCGTTGGGGCGAGCCATGATGCCGCCACCTTCGTTCAGCACAAAACCAGCGTCAGAAATAACGTCCGACTCGTGCGCGACCATCCATCCCGCGCCGTTGCGACCACCCTCCTCCTCGTCGCCCGTAGCGAGGAAGATCACGTCGCGATTCAGCAACAGGCCGGCCCGCTTAACCGCCAGCATCGCCATCAACTCGATCGCGCCCGGCCCCTTGTCGTCGATCGCGCCGCGGCCCCAGATTTCGCCATCTCTCACCTGACCCGAAAACGGCGGAACCTGCCATTCCTTGGGATTGACGGGGACGACATCAAGATGACTCAACAGGACCAATGCCGCCGAATGGCGGCCCGTGCCGTGCAGGCGCGCAGCCACGATTCCGCGCCCCGGCTGCGGCTCCCATACGGTGGCGGGAATACCCTCGGACAGAAACTTCTCCTTGATCATCTTGGCCAAGGCGAGCTCGTTGCCCGGCGGATTGGTCGTATTGATGCGAATTTCGTTGGATAAAAAGTCAGTGGCTTCGGTGGTCAGCTTGTCGTAATCAATCGGTGTCCCGGGGTTTTCCTTCTTCGCGGGAGCACTGGGATGCTTGCGTGCAGCGAGCAGGACCGAAGGCAGAACCAGTAGGGCGATAGTCAGTGTCGCGACGCGAGACTTCAAAGGCAGCAACCTCAGCGTGATCCTAACGGGCGCGCGTCGAGGATGCGATTCATCCGGTCGCGTTCGTGGAACCTAGCGATCGCCGTAATTGAAGATGTCGATCACGGTTTGTAGAAAAGCGGCCGCCGGCGCCCCATCGATGATACGATGGTCAAAGGTTAGCGACAACGTGAGCATCGAGCGCTTCGTGATCTCGCCGCGATAGATTACCGGCTTCTCGATAATGCGACCGACGCCAAGAATCCCGGTTTCGCCGAGATTGAGGATCGGAGTGAAGGCATCGACACCGTAGCCACCGAGGTTGGTGATCGTAAAGGTCCCACCACTGACGTCGTCGATCTTGAGCTTGTTCGTGCGAGCGCGCTCGGCGAGATCTTTGGTCTCAGACGTGATCTCCCGCAGGCTTTTGCGATCAGCATCGCGCACGACCGGAACGATCAGACCCTCGTCCAACGCCACGGCCATCCCGACGTGGACTTCAGCGATCGAGATAATCGCGTCGTCGGCCAAGCGCGAGTTCATTCGCGGATGCCGCAACAGCGCGCGCGCCGCGGCGTGGATCAGCATGTCGGTGAAAGTGAAATCGAACTCGCGTTTCAGGCGATCACGCAATTCGACGGCTGAGGTCACGTCAGCCTCCGAGGTGATCGTGAGTTGCGCGGTTTCGCGCAAACTCTGATGCATCCGCGCAGCGATCGTTTTTCGCATCCCCCGCATCGGCAGGCTACGCAAGCGCGGTTTTTCGCGGGTGGGAGCTGCTGGTTGGGTCACGGCGACCGGTTCCGAGGTCGGCTGCGCGCTACCCTCGCGCGCGGTTTTCTCGACATCCTCCTTGACCACGCGACCACCGGGACCGGTGCCGACGACGCGAGAAAGATCGACGTTGAGTTCGGCTGCGAGCTTTCGTGCGATCGGACTGACCGGTCGGCGGCCTTCGCTCTGCGCTTCGGCTGGCGGAGCGGCAGCCGATGGGGCGGCTGACAGAGCAACCGCAGCGGAGGATGCGGGCCGTGCCGCACCATTCGATGATCCAGCTGACGCGGCCAGAGATGCCGCGTCTTCACCGGGGGCGGCTATTAAAGCCACCAAATCGCCGCACGGAACCGTATCGCCCTCGGGCCGGAGCCAGCACACGAGCGTTCCCGATGCCGGGGCCTCGACCTCATAGAGAACCTTCTCGGTTTCGACTTCGTAGATCGGCTCGCCCGTCTTCACGGGATCGCCGGGCGCTTTGAAGTAGCGCTGGATCGTCCCTTCATGCATGGTCAGGCCGAACTTGGGCATCGTGACTTCGATTGGCATCCGGATAACCTAACCCGTAGCTCCTTCCCCGAAGGGAAGGGGAGTCAGACCCGCAACGAGGAGGAGAACTTCGGAATCAAACACCATCAGCGTCCCATCAGTTCGCGGATAGCAGCCTCGATTCTCGTCTCATCGGCGATCGCGGCTTTTTCCAGAGGCGGGCTGAACGGAATCGGCACGTCCAAGGAAGTCACGCGCTTAACCGGACCATCGAGGTAATCGAAGCCCTTCTCCGCGATCATCGCTGCGATGTCGGTAGCAGCGCCGCCGCGCAGATGGCCCTCATCGGCGACGATTACACGATTGGTCTTCTCGACCGATTGCAGTAATGTCTCTTCGTCGAGCGGCAGCAGCGTTCGCGGATCGACTACTTCGACACTGATATTTTCTTTCGCTAACTTGTCAGCGACCTTGAGCGCCTTGGGGACCATCGCACCGATCGCGATTACCGTTATGTTCTCGCCGGGCCGTTTCACCGCGGCCTTGCCGAGCGGCACCAGATGCTCGCCCTCTGGAATCTCTTCGCGCAGTCGACCCAACCCACCGTGCTCGAACACGATCACGGGGTTGTTGTCACGGATCGCACTCTTGAGCAGACCCTTCACGTCGGAAGGTCCCGACGGAACGACGATCTTCAATCCCGGCACGCTGAGAAACTGGGCATAAACCGTTTCGGAGTGCTGGGCAGCCGCACCGCCCATCGCACCGTAGACCGTGCGGAAGGTGATCGGTATTCCCGCCTGGCCACCGGACATATAGCGGAGCTTTGCCGCCTGATTGCAGACCTGATCGAAGGCGCAGTAAAAGAAGCTCGCGAACTCGACTTCGCAGATTGGACGCGCACCCGCCATCGCTGCACCCACGGCGGCACCGACGAAGCCTGCCTCAGCGATTGGCGTATTCCGCACGCGCTTTGGACCAAATTTATCGATCAAGCCTTTGGTCGCACCGAAGACGCTCAGCACGACATCCTCTCCCATCACGAAGGTAAGCGGATCGCGCTCCATCTCTTCGAAGAGCGCCTGATTGATTGCCTGAACGTATGTCGTCATCGCCATAGCAGTCTGACCTCTCCCCCGGCCCCTCTCCTAAACGAGAGGGGAGCAAGAATCAGGCGTAAACGTCTTCGGTAACTTCGCTAGTATCGGGCAATGGGCTTTCGCGCGCGAACTGCACCGCTGCCTCGAGTTCAGTGGCGGTCTCTTCTTCGATCTTCTTCAGCTCGGCGGTGCTGACACGACCGGACTCGGCGGCGAACTTCTGGAAACGAAGGATCGGACATCGGGCTTTCCACTCTTCGACCTCCTTTGGATCGCGATATGCGCCGGCTCCCAGAAAAGCCTGCTCGCCGACGACATGCCCTTCCCATCGGTAGGTTTTGCATTCGAGCAGCGTCGGGCCTTCGCCCGCCCGAGCTCGCGCGGCAGCCTCGCTGGCATAACGATAGACCTCGACCACGTCGTTGCCGTTAACGATCAGACCCGGGATGCCATACGCCTGCGCGCGCTGGGCGATATCGCGCACCGAGGTCACGGTCGAGGCAGGAGTGAACTCGCCGAAGCCGTTGTTCTCACATACGAAGACGACCGGCAGTTTCCATACGGCGGCTAAATTCAGCGACTCGTGGAAGGTGCCCTCATTCGACGCACCGTCGCCAAAGAAGCAGACCGATACGTCGTCGCGACCTGCGACCACTGCCGCGAGTGCCGATCCGGTCGCGATCGGCAGTCCGGCTCCTACGATCCCGTTCGCACCCAGAATCCCCAGCGAGTAATCGACGATATGCATCGATCCGCCCTTGCCTTTGCAGTAGCCGGTGCGCTTGCCGAACAGTTCGGCCATCATGCGGTCGAGGCGTCCGCCCTTCGCAATCAGATGACCGTGCCCACGATGGGTCGAGGTAATCCGATCGGTGTGCCGCAACGCCGCGCAGACGCCAGTGGCGCTGGCTTCCTCGCCGATCGATACATGCACAAAGCCGGGAATTTCGTTCTTGAGGGCGAGGTCGCGAACGCGCTCCTCGAACATCCTGATACGCACCATCGAGTGATAAAGATCGAGCAGCAATTCCTTATTGAGCTCTTCCATCTGATCCCTCCTGGGCGACGCTTTCTGGCCGTAATTAACCGCGATTATCGAGCAGCGTCAAACGCTGCAACGGCCACGGCGCATCGTGTCGCCCGAGCGACCGTCGAGGCGCGCAAGTCGTCGGTGAACGGAGACTGGGCAGCGAGTTCCGGCAGTCTACACCGCGGGCAAAGTCGGGGGCGTGATGTGCCCAAGGATGCCCTCGAACAATTGTGCGATCGCCAGGGCTCGACGATCCGAAGCGGGTGCGCCAAGTACTTCGGCACCTATAGGAAGACCGTCACTGCCTAGAGCGATTGGAATCGCGCAAGCGGGCAAAGCGTTGAAAGGCGCAACGTTGTACCGGCCTTTGTAGTTCTCCATTCCGGCCATATCGCCGGCGGAAAGGGGCAACGCGGTCGAGGGGCTGCCTGGATAGAAGAGGCAATCCAGTCGCAACCCTGCGAAGACCTCGGAGACGCTCTGCATCTGATCGGCTCGCTTCTGCCGTGCGGCAGCCAAAACCGCAGGCGGAGCAGGATTGTTAAATGCCCGCCAAAAGCCTTGCGACACCGGGTTGGCAATCTGCTCGATCACATCGATTGTTTTGAGCTTTTGCTTCAACGGATTGAGCGGATCAGCAATCGCGGCGTCGAGATATGCGTCAAAGTCGCGCACGAAGGATTCCGTCGCCAGCGCAAACATCGCTTCGAAATTCTCACTCACATCGACTGGCAGATCGGCTGCTATCAGAGTCACACCTGCAGTCTCTAGTTGGGCCAGACTCGATTCGATGGCCTTTGCCACATCCGGGGTGAGACCGTCGTAAAAGAACTTGCGCGGAATTCCCACTCGCAGGCTCGTGGCATCCACCTTCGTCTGCGTGGCGTCGTCTCCTGACATCACGCTGTCCAGAATCAACAGGTCGGCAACCGATCGGGCACCCGGGCCCACCGTATCGAACATCGAAACGAGCGGGATAAGACCGGTAGTTGGATAGCGGCCGTGGGTCGGTCTGAAGCCGTAAATGCCGTTGCACAACGAGGGGCATCGCGTTGAGCCGAACGTATCAGTAAACAAGGCCGCCGGTGCGAAACCTGCGGCGACCGAAGCGCCTGAGCCGCCCGAGCTGCCCCCCGTAATATGGTCTAAATTGTAGGGATTGTGGCAGACGCCCGCGAAAGAGGTGTTGCAAGTCGAATAGCTTGACGCGAGTTCGGAGAGATTCGTCTTCCCCAGGACGATCACGCCCGCATTCTGCAGCGCCTTAACAACGGGAGCACTCTGCGAAGGCACGTTACTCCGCAGACTCGGGGTCGCGCCGGTTGTCGGGATTCCGGCGACATCGACGTTATCCTTGATAAGCATCGGGATACCGTGCAGAGGGCCCAGCAGCTTGCCTTCGGCTCGCAACTTGTCGAGGCGCTCGGCTTCTTGGAGTGCGCTATCATTGATAAACAAAACGGCATTCAATGCCGGATTGTGAGCGGCGATCCGCTCCCGCAAAGTCTGCACGTATTCCCGTGAAGTGATGCCCTTTGTATCCAGCGCCGCAAGAGCATCAGAGACGGTGAGGGAGGCGATGTCTTCAGCTAATGGCATCCACGTATCGTGCCTCTTGGCGAGCCATTCTGCAAAAAGATTCACGCCGCCTTCCCTTTTGATCACCCGGCGCGCTAGAAAATCGCCCCGATGGCATCGGCCGTTCAAAAGAGAAGCATTGCGCTACCGCCACCGGTAATCGGAAGGACCGTGGGTGGGCTTCTGCGAGTTATCCGGAAACTCGCGCCGACTTGGAACGCGCCGGTGCTAACGCTGATGGCGGCCGAGAAACACGACCCGTTTCTCACTTTGATCGGTTGTATCTTAAGTCTGCGCACCAAGGACGAGATGACAGCGATAGTGATACCGCGCCTCTTCGCCAGAGCGAGCACACCGCACGAGATGCTCGAACTGTCCACCGACGAGATTGCCAAACTCATCTATCCTGTTGGTTTTTATCGCACCAAGGCCAACGTGATTCGCGGCATCTGCCGCGACTTGATCGATCGCTTCGGCGGCAAGGTTCCGGATGAGATTGAGGATCTCGTCACGCTTAAAGGGGTCGGACGTAAAACCGCGAACCTCGTCGTGACCGAATCGTTCAAGAAGCCGGGCATCTGCGTCGATACGCATGTCCATCGCATTTCGAATCGATGGGGCCTGGTGAAAGCGGCAACGCCCGACAAAACCGAAATCGCGCTGCGCGAGGTGCTGCCCCGGCGTTACTGGATCGAGTACAACTCGTTGCTCGTGGCCTTCGGCCAGACGCTATGCCAACCCGTCTCGCCATGGTGCTCAAAATGTCCGATCGCGAAGAAATGCCCGCGCATCGGAGTGAAACAATCGCGCTAGCGAACATGCGGAGGATTTCATGGATAAGAATGCCGGAGCCGTAGGATTTATCGGGATAGGCGCGATGGGGTTGCCGATGGCGACCAACTTGCTCGCAGGCGGCTTTGCGCTGCGCGTCTGGAATCGTACCTCTGGTAAAACAGAACCGCTCAGCGCGAAAGGTGCGACGGCCGTCCGCAACGTCGCCGATACAGTCACTCCGGGAGGGATCGCGATCACGATCCTTGCCGATGACGCCGCTGTTGAAAGCGTGACGCTTGGCGATAGCGGGATCGCCGCTCGGCTCGGCGCGGGCGGAATTCACGTTTCGATGAGCACTATCGCGCCGGCCACCAGCGAACGTCTCGCCGCTCAACATGCGAAGCTTGGCAGCACCTATATCGCCGCTCCGGTGTTCGGTCGGCCCGAGAATGCCGAAGCGCGCCAACTCGTCGTCTGCACCTCGGGACCGGCGGCGGCCAAGGAGCGCGTACGCCCACTCTTCGACGCGATGGGTCGCGCGGTGTTCGATTTCGGCGAGGCGTCGGGTGCGGCGAACGTCGCGAAGCTATGCGGCAACTTTCTTATCATGTCGGCGATCGAAGCGATGGCTGAATCATTTGCGATGGCCGAAAAGTGCGGCGTTGACCGCAATCAGGTAGCCGCGATGCTGACCAAGACCCTGTTCGCTTCTCCGGTCTATCAGCGCTACGGTGAGATGGTCGCGGCGAAGCGCCATACACCCGCCGGCTTCAAGCTCCCGCTAGGACTGAAGGACGCAGAACTTGTGCTCAAGACCGCGGGCGATGCGCGCGTGCCGATGCCGTTGGCCGGAATGATACGCGAACGGATTATCGCGGGGTTGGCCAAAGGACGCGACGAGATGGATTGGTCAGCGTTGGCGCTCGGCGTGCTTGATGAGGCTGCGATCAAATAAGGCATCTTTTCTAGGAGCGCTTGTCACCGCAGCGCTGATGATGGTCGCGCCGGCGGCAAGCGCGATCGATCTCTACGAGATTCAGATCTACGGCACCGACACCACGCCCGAGCGGGCGCTTGAACTGGAGTTGCATTCCAACAGCGTAACGACGGCAACCGGCTCCGAGGCAAAGGAGAACCTGAATCCGTACGAAATTCATGAGACGGTCGAAGCTTCATACGGTCTCACGCCTCATATCGAGGTCGGACAATATCTCTGCACTGGAAAGCTCGAAAACGGCAATTATGAGTATTCCGGCAGCCGAACCAAGCTGCACTTCGGTATTGGTCCGACAGATGGCTGGCCTGTGCAGTTTGGCGGTAACGTCGAGCTTGACTATATGCGCCGTCAGGCTGATCCAAATCCGCTTTCGCTGGAATTACGCCCGATTATCGAGACGCATTTCCGCAAATTCACGCTTATCGGCAACTTCGCCTTCGAAAAGCCCTTTCAGGGCCCAGGCACTCATCAGGGCTTCCAGCTCTCGCCCTCCGGCCAAATTAGCTACGAGCTCTTCCGATGGCTCGAGCCAGCCGTCGAGTATTACGGCGATATGGGCGCGCTGGAGCATCTGCCGAGCGTGCAATCCCAACAGCATTTCATCGTTCCGGCGCTGAATCTTCCCTTGGTTAGCCACCTTGAAGTGAATCTGGGAGTCGGAATCGGCCTCACGCGGGGGAGCAACGGAGCTTTCATCAAGTCGATTGTCGGCTGGCAGTTTTAGTCGTTTGCACTCCGATTGGCCCAGTTGCCTCTTGCCTTCGATTTGTCGTTGCGAGGGTGAAACTGCTTAACTATTGTCCAGAGACTTAACTTTTCCCGGACATCGCAGTGGCGGAAAATCGGCGCGAAGAACAGAAGCTCTGGCTGATCCTTTTTCAGATCAAAGCCATCCGTATGCGTCTGAATTTGCTCGTGCTTCAGTACTGGGTGTTCTCCAGTCTGGCCGTCCTGATCGCTGGAGGCGCGCTTTTTCTCTGGGCGGCCTCACGATTGCAGCCACTGTCGTTCCTGCTCGTCGCAGTGACGGCATTTAGTACTGCTATTGTCGCGCTGACTCGCATCGCGCGCACAGCCCTGCATGATCGTGCGAGCTACGCGCGAGCGGCGCTTATTGCGGATGATCGCGGCGCTCTCAAAGGGCGTCTGGCGACGGTGCAGGCGCTGGCAACCAATCCACCGGCGTCATCGCTGTGGCAGTATCTGCTTGAAGAGACTTACGGGCTCCGCAGCGAATT
>Ga0335069_10013073_pt1 | contig 11664 bp, 20 predicted proteins | sample Lox_Sample_11_FD_206714 | JGI IMG/M metagenome (GOLD analysis project Ga0335069, IMG submission 206714) | Soil microbial communities from Loxahatchee National Wildlife Refuge, Florida, United States - Lox_Sample_1.1 | ecosystem: Environmental > Terrestrial > Soil > Wetlands | place: USA...
GAAAAGGGATTCCTGAACATCCACAGGCATGGGGCAATGGCGGAGCCGCCGCTGATAGTCGAGGACCCCGTCCGGCCGGTAACTCAGGATAACCTCCACCTCGGTGTGCAGGATGGTCATGCCGTAAATCGTCTGGGCGTGCCAGCGCACCCCAGCCCGCTCCAGGAGTTTCGTGGCTTCTTGGAGGGTATCCAGCCGGCCCTCTCTTCTCCAGCGGGACACTGAAGCCGCCTTGCGCTTCCAGGCCTGTGCGGCCAAGCGGATCGCCTGGCGATGCTCGTACCCTTCCAGCCTGGATCGCACATGTTCCTTCAGTCGTCCCATATCGAATCCATTTCAAAGTCCGGGAATTCCTCTTCGCCGGTGTCCGTGGTCCTCAGCATGGAAGGCATAAGCGGAGCGCCCTTTCGCATGCGGCGCGGATCAACGTACCGGCCGGCAGACGTGAGTTCTTCCTGGCGCGGGAACAAGATGATCTTCACGGAATCCTGTTCGGATCTCTGCGCGGGATGAATGGAAATCAGGCCGTTGCAGTTCGCCAAGTTGTCATCCTTCAGCGTCCCGTATTTTACGAGTATATCCAGAAGTGTAGTTACGGCATTGTCGCGGTCCCAGTTGGCTCTCTCGTAAAAGAAGTAGAAGTGAATCTCCGGTGACACCAAGCGGAGGTCACGCACCTTGCCGGGCAGTTGCTTGGCCAGCAGGTCGATCATGAGCTTGACGTCCTTGTTGTCGTTCATGATTCCACCGCCCTTGCGCGGCCGGAGATTGTTCTTCTTGCTCGGGATGTGGCCGATGAGTTCGATGATTATAGGTTCGGCTGACATGTGGTGGCAGTTATCGCATCTCGGATAAGGGAAGGCAATCAAAGCAGAACGAGAAATAGATACTGTTCGGTTTAACCGAAGGCGCGTCTGACATCAGAGATCTGATCTCCTTGGCAAGTATAACTGCGGCCTCGGCGCTAATGGGAAGGTCAAGGTCTCCGGCCCACGTCACATCCCCGTTATCGAGTATGTTGATGCTGACTGAAATGGTCTTCATGCGTTGCCCTCAGCGTCCAACGTTGGACGCTCGCCGGCCATCCTTACCCAGCCGTGACGGTTCGACTCCGGTCCCCAGGTCCAGCCGTGCGACTCCACCTTAGCCAGGACTTCCGGGTGCGGTTGCGGGTCGATTTGGTTCCTGGTGATGCGTTCGTGGCAGGCCGCATCGACCCCTCTCAAGTTGAACCGCTGGTCGCACCGGCCATGCGAGCGCGGCTTGATGTGATCCGCCTGAAGAGGCGCGACCGCTCCGCATACAAAGCACCGCCACCCTTGCTGTTCAAAGGCCTTGCGGCGTTCCCTTTTGTACAGAACGTCCACCAAGGCCTTGAGCGTGTGGGCGGCGCCAGATTCAGTGCGCCTGGCGATCTCCACGCCGTTGGAATAGGCGGCGAACGTCACGGCGTTGCCGATCTTCCCTTGGCGTGGGATCTCCAGGATCTCCAGCCCTGTGATGGATTCAGCCTTTTTGCGTGTCAACGCGACCCTCCAACTTAAACCCGAACCAGGGTGAAGGGGCCGTATTAGGCTTGAGCCACCAAGGAAGTTGTCTGGTTGTCCACTCGCAATCCTTGCACGAAAAGAACGAAGGGAACATGTCCTTGTGCAAAAAATAAAAAAACGGCGGATGCGTAGAGCATTGGTGGATTCGCCATCCACCGCACACTGGGCAACGCCTTTTCCAATTACTCTGTGCTCGCCGATTCACCAGCGAGTCTTTGATCCGGTGAAGTTCCCACCAGGTTTCCGTGGTGAGGAAGGAAATCGATTGCACTCCCTCCAGGATCTCCTGCCGCCTCTCCAGGTCGGCATCTGTCGATTGGTTGATGACGAGCCGGTGCTCTGTCTGTGCCGCGTCGCGAAACCACCTGGAGTTATAAAGACGCATCCCCATGGTCGGGCTCCTTGTCCTGTGGCTCGCTAGCGTCCGGCGCCGGCTTAATAGCGGCGCGCAGCAAGCGCAGGATGTCGCGGATTTCCATCAGGCACGCCAGGCTCTCTTCCGCCACCGCATCCCGGATCATGCCGGATTCTCGGAGGCGGTACTGAAGCGCAACGTCGCTGGCGCGGAACTTTTCGGAAAAGTCGGCCATGCCGTCGTAGTAGGCGATGAGCGACTCGACGGTCCCGAATGACAGGTACTTGTCCTGGCAGAACTTCTGGTATCCAGCGTAGGTGTATTTCACAGCATCTCCCCCAATTCTCCAAACCAACTCCACAACCCCAGCGCCCCTTTCGCTGGGATTGGCTTGGCTAGCCGGCGAATGTCCTGAAGTTGCCAAGCATACCGGCCCGGCTCAAAGTTCCCGAACATCCACTCCTGCAAGTTGTCCCTATGGAGGGCGGCCTCGAACTCCTTTGTCGTGCGGATACAGCCGACCAATTCGCACTTGGCCAGGATGACGCCAGTAGGGTAATCCGATGGCTGCATCCCAGTAACAGAAATCACTCCGCTGGAGGAAGCGAACTCCTTGGCGTCTCGCGGGTATCCCTTGGCGGCGTGGATCAGGAGCGGGCCGCGGAATGTGACTTCCCAAGACCGCGTCTCCATCTTCTTTGCCCCGATCGCCACAAGCGTGGCCCAGGGCTGCGTGAGCGTGATGACCCTCATTCGATCTCCTGTGAGTTTTGCGTGACCCATTCGGTCGTGGCTTCCTCGATTGCGCGGATCAACATGTCCGCTTGGTTAGACGTCCCGCAGTAGGACTGGTAATCCTGGTTGGCCAGGAATGCTTCGATGATCCCCTTCTTCTCCAGACTGCACCCGATCCGCAGGATGGCGCCCACGGTGGCGCTGGGAGGGATACTGGTGCGCTCCTCGCAGTAGGCGCGCAGTTCTTTTTCTGACGCGGTGGCCGCCTTCTCCAGGATCTTGGTGGCGTAAGGTTTCTTCTCGTCCCCCTTGGCAATCGTCTGAAGCACGATCTCCATGTTGCGCCGGGGGATCGCCTCCACCTGGGCTATCTTCAGGTGCGGTAGCCGGTCGGCCATCTGCATGGCGTAGTAGGCCGACGAAGTGCCGATGCCGAATTCCTTTCGCACATGCTCCTGTAGGAACTTCTTGAAGCTCGCGTATCCCGCCCAGATATCGGGATTATCGCGAGCGATCACCAGGAGCCTCCCCAGCACAGGGAGTAGGGCCTGCTCCTGCAATTGCGCACGGAGCAGGCCTCGGCAGACCACGCTGGTGGTCTTGGCCCAATCTTTCAGGTTGACGTTTCCGGCGACGGTGACTTCGATTTTGGCGCCGGGCTTGGTTAGCTCCTGAAGAAGATTCGCTTCTTCAGGCGTGAACTTCTTCTTCGCAAACGCTGCAAGTTCTGCGGGCACGTCGGTGCGCTCCTGTTTGTTTCGGTGGTTTGATATTACTTCGCTGCGGCCTTAGAGTCAAGACCTTCCGCTAGGGCTTTCGTCGCGCAGCACAGGAAGGCGCCAGCCCAAATGATCGCTCCGGCATCGTCGTCGCCCAGTGGTTTACCGGTGGAGACCTTGTCGCGCAGGCGCAAAGCGTGGCCGATCAGATGGCCGATGCGGTTCAGGATGAAATCCCGGTCCACAAGAACCTCCTGATTGCCGGACAGGGCATTCCAGGCCGAACCATCCGGGCGCCGTTCGATCCCCAATTCAAATCTTTCAACGAGCCGTACGAGTGCCTCGGTGGGAACGAGTTCAAATCTGGGCTGAGCGGAAGATGATCCTTTGCCGCCGGAAAACTTGACCATGCCTCTGGGATTGCGTGGTCGATTGTTCGAGATGGCCATGACTATCTGGCCCTCCTCATGGACTCCGACTGCTTCCCTTCGGGCTCGATATCATCGAACAAAAGTGGGATCTTGGACTTCACCTCTTCCAGTAGCGGGATGGTCACCTGGCGCATCTGCGGGTGGGCCTCTTTGGTGGTCCGCATTATCAGAATGTGGCGGAGGTTGCGAAGGTTTGTGGTGGTGATGATCCGGCTTGCCAGCGCGTTAGGGAATACAGACCGCGCGATCTGAGGGGCACAGCCGGAGGCGATCAAATCTTTGTATGCCCGCTCTGAATGCTCAATCGCCTCCCGCCACATCGTGTCAGTGTGGAGATGGCCTGTTTGGGGGTCTACGAAGGCGGCCGGCATTTTCTTTTCGTAGTTTACGAAGCGAGTACTCTCCTGGGTGAACGCGCAGAGCCGATGACGAACCCATTCATGGGTGATGCCGCGGTCCACCAGCATGTCGATGGTGACGCTGGCGTGCTCCACAATAGACCAGTCGCCATGGCCCAAGACGACGGCTTCGATGAAGCGGCGCCAACTGTCCGGGGTCTGGGCCTCTTCGCTGCGGTGTGAGATCCGCCCGCACCACTCGATCTTTTTCAGCAACTGGATGCCGGCTTCCAGATCCGGGACGTCCATCAACTTTGCGTATGGCTGTACGATGTTCATTTGCTCCTCTTTCTTTCAAATCCCCAGCACTGAGTTCTCTTGAACCCGGCGCGAGTAAAGTTCTGCCAAATCGCGGACACGAGATTGCCGTGAGCTTCCGCTGCGCGCTCATGTGCGGTGGTGCCCCAAAGCAGGCAGCCTCCCCTGCAGCGGAACTGCTGGTTGATCCACCAGACGATCGCATGGTGGGCCTCATGGCTGACCACGTTGTCGGTCATCGTCCACAAGCAGAACACCATCGTCATGGACTTCTGGTCCGTGAACGCCCACGTGTTGGAGAAGTCTCTCTCCGGCCGCATGTGCTTCAGGTAACGGCGCATCTGGCCACGCGTCTTGAAGATCCGAACATCCCATGCCTGGGTGAGAATCTTTCTTTCCGGGTATACCGTGAACTTCAGAACGGGGTCTGGAATCCCCAACATCTTGCGGGCTCGTGCGGCGCGAGTCATATCGCCCCGCCTTTTTCTGCGTAGTACACGGTCGCCTTAGCATGGCCATCGGGAGTGAGGGAACGTTCTAATAGCGCCATGTTCGGCCCGTTTTCAAACGGTTGGGCGTACACCACTTTCCAGCCCTGCGAAGCTAGCGAGTTAAGCATTTCCAGATCCCCAAAGTCCCAAGGTGCCTGGATATATTCGTACCCGTTCATATCGTCCCAAGACCCCACGTAAAATCCGGGAGCGCCGGCTTGCCGTCCAGCAAGGCATACAGATGCAGGACGTAGGGGTGCTCGTTCACGTAATCCTTGGCGGAAGGGAAGACCTGGTAGGCCCACGCATCCTCCCCGATGAAATCGTGCTTGACGCGCTTCATGTCTTCCCACGAAGGGAGAAACCAGGAGTTCGCTCCGGTTCGGCCACAGGCGCTTACGTGAATCCAGATCCGCCCATCCTCATATCGAAGCACGGAAAAGATGACCTGAATCGAATTGCGCCGGAACGCGCCGCCTCCGGGTTCCATCTGGATACACTCCCAAGTAGGCGGAATCCGAGTCATCGCTGATCGAATGGTGGCTTCATCGACAAAGGCTTTTGCCTCTATCGCGTCAATCTGCTCCTGGCTGGCCTTAATGGGCATCAATCGCCTTCTTTCTGGAAAACGTGGCCGCCTTTGGGCAGGTCGTGAAGTGTGACGTCCCATCAGGATTGTACGGGCACAGTCGGCCTTTTCGTGTCCGGCCCCAGATGATCGCTGCGCCGCAACCGCGGCACGCTCCCGTTTCTCCGATCTTCGCGTCCAACGTTGGACGCGATTCTTCGTCAGTCTTCGTCGTCATAGTCGATGTGCTCCTGTGGCCCCTTGTCCTCAAAGCGGTAGTACTTGCCGGTGAATTCAAGGTGAACCGTCCCTTGCCCGCCAACGCGGGACTTCGCGATGATCGCTTCGGCCTTGTACCGGAGCGAACTATTACCCGGCTCGAACATCTCGGGCCGGTGAATCAAAATGGCAGCGGCGGCATCGTTCTCGATTCCTCCGCTGGACTTCAGATCGGACAACGTGGGGCGCGCGCCGGGCTTGCGCTTATCCGCCGGCCTGCTCAACTGGCTGAGGGCAATCCCGCTGATCTTGTGCTTGCGAGCCATCATGCGGCAAACTTTACTGGCGTAGGTTACGCGGTCGTACTCGGAGATCAGCTTCAATTCCGGCTCGGCGTTCGCGATTTGCAGGTAGTCCACGATGAACAGCCTGATGTTCTTTTCGGCCACCGCCCTGTCCAGCCTCGACGGCATCTCGCTCACGGTGAGATCGGGGGAGTCGTCCACGTAGAAGGGGATCCCGGCGAGCGTATCAACCGCCTCCGCAATTGCGTGGATCTGATCCGGCAGAAGGTCGTTCTTGATGTAGGCCTTGAATGGCACCTTGGCCTCTGCGCATAAGGCGCGGCCGAGAACTAGTTCCTTGCTCATTTCCAGGCTGAACATCTGCACAGGGAACCCAGCCTTCGCAACGTTGATCCCGATGTTTTCGGCCAAACTGGTCTTGCCGCTTCCGGTCCTGCCGCCGATGATGTAAGTGCAGCCTTCCTGAAGGCCCATTGTGTACTCGTCGATCTGCGGGAAGCCCGTAGAGATTCCTGGCTTGACCGAATTGGCCATGAAGCTCGTCACGCCGCCGTGCTCGTCAAAGATGTCCTGCGGGGAAAGCAGGGTATTCTTGTGCAGCAGCAGCGCGGACAGGGACTGGATGGTTTTGTCGGCCGCCTCCAGGATATCCTGTGCCGTCTCCTCTGCGAGCATCGCGCGGTTTATCATGTGCTGCGAAGCAAAGATCACACCGCGCAACGTAGACTTTTCTTTGACGATCCTGGCGTAGCTTTCGACGTGCGGGGAAGATGGCAGCCCATCGTCCAGCGAAACCAGATACGCCAGGCCGTCGCAGGACTCCAGTTCCCCGCGCATCATCAGCCGATTGGCTATGGTGATGCGGTCGATGTGGCCACCGTCGTCATGCACCTCACCCATTCTCTTGAAAATCCGCCGGTGCTTTTCCAGGCTGAAATCGTTGGCGTCGAGGATCGAAGCCGTCTGGGCGTACAAAGATCCGTCGAGCAGGACAGATCCCAGGACAAATCGTTCAGCGTCGATGCTCGCGGGAAGGTTCTGTTCGTTCCGCTTCGCCACCCTAGTCCTCCACCACTTCGAACATGTCCGCCGGGTACTTGCCGTCCAGCGGGCGGAACCTTGCGCAATAGACCTCTCGCCATTTGATCGGCGCCGGGAAGAACTGGCACGTCTCTCCGACCTGTTGGACCGTCCACTCCAAGGGATTCACCCAACCCAGGGCATGTTTCTCGTTCCAGGCCGGGTCGTTGTCGGACCAGTGCCGGCGGTCTTCCGTCTGGATAAACGCCGCCAGAGCCCGGCAGAAGAACTTGAACTGCGGTGGGTCCACCGGGTATTTTGGCATCCAGGCCAGCGCCTCCAAAGCCTGCGCCACATCGACGATCCGCTCCTCAATCGGCTTGGTCGGACGCTTCGGCCTGTTTTCTGGCACCTGCTTCATTCGCCTTCCTCTGGCTTACGAGCCTCATCTCTTCGACCAGTTGCCTGGTGTTCGCCGCGGCCAACGCCGCCGTTTTCGCCGTTGATGGCTTCTTGTCCTTTGGCTTCATCCAGTCCAGTTGCCCGGCCAGCAGTTGCTGCCAGCGGTATTGCTCCGTCGCCCGGTCGGTGCTCAGCAGGAAACCAAACTGCAAATCCGCGCCGGCGGCGATCAGCGCCGCCGCCTTCCCGCAGATTTCATCGAACCGGGTGGCGAAGGCTGGCTCCCGGTACGCTTTCGGGTTTGGCGCCAGCAGATCCCGGTCCACCGGGGCCACCGGGACCAGTTCATTCCACCGGGCCGGGAAATCGATTACAGCCCCTCCAGCCGATTGGGGGGTATCCACGGTCCTGGTCGGGGTCAGCAGCGTAGCCACGCCAGCGCTGGCCCCGGAATGGGCAGCTTCTCGAAGTTGCCGGAGTCGGTCGGAATTGCCATGTGGACGCTCCGGCTTGGGACGTTTCCAGTTTCGCTTCACCCTCGATGCCGAGGCGGGCTCCTCCGCATCGTCGTCTATCGGGTGAATCCCCGACCGGTCCAACGTTGGACGGATTGCCGGGCGCGGAACATCCGGGGGTTGGTTTTGAAGTTGGTTTTGAAGTTGGTTTGAAAGGCCACAGAGAGGCGAGTTTTCGTTCTCTTCTACTAGTACTTCTTCTTTCTTTAATACATAAGAAGATACAAGCGCCTCTTCATCGGCAATTTTGCCGATGCACATCGGCAATTTCGACACCGTTTTTGCCGATCTTGACTCTGAGTAAAGATCGGCAATTTTGCCGATGGAGGACCCAGGAGTGAAGACCGCATTTTTGGCGATCGCGCTGTTTGTGAACTCGACGTCGAGAAGATATCGCTTCACCTTCCCGATGCAGTCCTGGGCCTCACAAAGGAAACCCCAGTTAACGAGCCATACGATGCGTTCTTGAAGGGTGCGAATGGAATACAGTCTGGTGGTTTCTTCGTAGATGCTCGCCATTGTGGCCGAAACCCACGGCACCCCGGTTTCTCCCTGGCGAGCAAACCGGGCAAGTTCTCCATTTGTGGCGTACTCGAAATATGCCAGCACTACGGCTGCGCAGTGGTCTCCCCCCAGCATGTCAACGAAGTGCTGGCGCAGGACAGCAAGGTTGTCTCCCCGCGGGTGGTCGATGCAGGATTCTTTTGGCATTAGGCTACCATCCTAAAGGCGGTGGCCGAGTACGGGACGTAAAGCGGGTGCTGCGGTGATCCGTCTTTGTTAAGTTTGAGCGCAAGGGGGACGGCTTTAGCAGCGCAAATCATTGCCAGCACGGCCGGCCCTCGGCCACGAAATGCCCCATCTTTCCCCCAGGCGCACACCACGATAGACGCTTCAGAGATCGCTTCGCAAATGTGGGTGTCGTTATCTGGCCCGACCGGATCGGACGCCTTCATCATCGACACGGGGGAAGGCGTGCGGTAGGCAAACAGGTTTACGACGAGGCAGCCTCCGTACCCCCACAGCCGGGAAAAGCCCTGGACTTTGGCAAGAGTCGGATCATCGAGCATGGAGTCTGCGGTGCTGGGGTTGAGCATGATCCAGCAGGCCAGTGGGCCACGTTGGTTCCATACACGTCGCAGACTGTATCGGTACTCGTTACCTTCCCCTCCAAACGTGGCGGAACATACGACATCAATTTTTGGCTGTATTGTCATCAATCTCCCCTTTCAGGAGCTTCAGGGTTAGCGGTAGCGGGGCGTGAAAGGCGCCCCGCCGCGGTCCGCCCTGGTGGTGAATCCCGTCGGCCAACGGGAAAAGCATCACTACGAGAACCGATCATACTCCGGCACGGGGAAACAGTCAAGGGATGGGATTATGCGCCGGCCGCTTTTGCGGCCCGCTTGCGCGTCCGGCTGGTGATGTGCGTCCTGGGTTTGATGGTGCCGTCCGCCAGGATCTTCTTGCCCTGCGAGATCTGGTATAAAGTCTCGCACCCCTCCGGGCATTCCTCCAGCAGGCGGTAGCAATACTCCGGCGTGTATTTCTGAACGAGTTCGTCGAACTTCGGGGTTGAGACTTTGCGCGACATCGAGATCGAAGGGGGCGACCCCACTACACCGGTCAGAATCGGTGGATGGCTCGGACGTGGCAGCACAGGCCCCTGTGTCTACCGGAGGTGGCCCGCAAACACTTTCCTCGCTCGATGAGGAGAGGTGAACTGGTTGCGAGCGCCATCAGGCCGCCCCGTGTAGTGAAGAGTACAGCGGAGCGGAGTAAAAGTCAAGAGGCTACATCAGAGAAATGGAAACGCGAGCCCCGCCTTCTTTTCCGCAGAACGTGAGCGACGTGAACTTCCCCGTTACGCCGGCCAGCGTCGCGAGGCCGACGAGGTGCTTGGCGGTTCCACGTTTCACGTAGGCGATCGTGATGTGCGGTTGGTAATCCGGGAAGTCGGTCTGGTATTGAACGGTGGCCTCGACCTTCTTCCGAAGCCGCTGGAGATCTTCGGAGGCCACATCGATCTTGACCACATCGAATCCCTTGGCCGCCACGTCGAATATGCCTACGCGGCCCAGCCGGATTCGGACCTGACCGAACCCCTTCAAGGCGTCGCGCAATTTCGGCAGCGCAGTCGATTCGTCCTCGGTGATTCCGTACAGTACGGTCACATGGGGATGCTGCTCGCGGCCATCCTCGGCAAGCATTTCATCCGGCACCCTGCTCCCCATCGACAGGACCATTGCCGCGATATCGCCCGGCAGGTCAACCTGGGTGCTCGCCGACTTGCGTCCAACGTTGGACTCATCGTCCTTCCAGAACGGCTTAAAGTCCTCGATGTCTTTGAGGGTCCGCTCGAAGTCGCCGGTGAATTGGACCGCTCTGTCGTCGATATAAACCTTCGACGGAAGTTTGAGGTTGGTCACCGCGGCGCAATACTTCAGGAGCCCGTGTTGCCGCAGATAATTCTTGGCGGCATCGGTGTTGCGCGCGGTGTGAATGACGACTTCCTCGTACCGCTCATGCAGCGCGCGCAGGAAATCCGTCGCGCCCGGCCGGATCGGCGCAAAGTCGTACGGCCCGCGGCCCTGACCCAGAGTGAGTACGCCGTCCAAGTCGCAAGACGCCCGCGCTCTGGAGTCTGGAAGTTCAGCCATCGCTTCAAAGCATACCACCCATACGCTTGATTCGAAACTGCAAAAAGGGTACTATTCGCTTGAGGTGCCCACCAGATGGCAGTCGTTGTAAATGCGTATTACGGGATTCAGGTAGCAATCGCAGACACGAATCCTCACAACCTGCTGGCGCTGTTGCAAGCAGTAGACTCTTCCCTGAACGGAGTGCTTCAGGGGTGCCAGACACTCAAGATCCAGGCCAGCGTGCTCAACGGATCCAACGCGGTGTACATCGGCGATTCCCACATCAGCACCTCTCGGTTTGGCTATGAGCTTCTCACACACGACCAGGTTCCGTACAGCCTCATCGCCTACAACTGCCCGCTGTCCGCGATCTGGGTTTTGGCCAGCGCGGCGACGGTCTACCTTAACGTCGAAATCACTTTCTGAGGTCAGCATGAAAGCCATCGCCGCAGCCCTTCTTTTACTTGCGTCCAACGTTGGACTGGCGCAAACGTCTTCCGGGATCGCCAGGCATATCCAGTGGGGAAGTTCATTGCCGGCGACGTGCAGCCCAACCACCGGTGATGTGTTTTTCGTGGTCTCCGCCGGCCCAGTCGGATCGTTTTACACCTGCACGGCGCCGAACACGTGGGCGGCGGGCGGCGGCGGAGGTGGAACCCCAGGGGGGAGCAACGGGCAAATTCAATACAACAACAGCGGGTCGCTGGGCGGCATTTCGTCCATCTACAGTTCGGTGGGCTACAGCGGCGCGGAGGTGCAGCGCGGCAGCAATCCAATGACGTGGACGCTCACCGTGGGCGGCAACCTAACGATGTCATCGGGCACGAGTCCACAGTCTGTCACGCTAGCCACCGTGCCGTGCGATGTCATCTGGACCGGCGTACTGATTAGCGTAGGCACCGCGTTCACCGGCGGCACCGGCGCGTTGACGGGATACTTTGCCCACAACGGCGTGCAGTTGACAGCAGCTCTTGATCTGACCACCGGCGGTGGATATCTTTTTGACCGTCCAGCGAAGGGCTGCACGGGCACCGGCGGCCAGACTATCACGCTGGTCAT
>Ga0335069_10013074_pt1 | contig 11663 bp, 11 predicted proteins | sample Lox_Sample_11_FD_206714 | JGI IMG/M metagenome (GOLD analysis project Ga0335069, IMG submission 206714) | Soil microbial communities from Loxahatchee National Wildlife Refuge, Florida, United States - Lox_Sample_1.1 | ecosystem: Environmental > Terrestrial > Soil > Wetlands | place: USA...
TTTTGTGTCCGGGAATGGAGTTAGCATGTTCTGTAAGGGGGAAACATGGAGAGTCAAGCGAACGACTACGCCAGCCAGGGAAACTATCGCTCGAGCGAACGGAACGTCAGCCTGGGATTGACGATGCTATTCATCGGCTTGGCGGCAGGTGCGCTCACTGCGCTGTTGCTGGCGCCCAAGACCGGCAGGCAGATGCGCCGCTCGCTGCGCCGCAAGTATGAAGACGCGCGCGAAGCGATGGACGATTTTACCGATCAGGCCAGCGATTGGCTGGACAAGGGCTCGCATTGGGCGGAGAAGGCGAAGAGCCGCGTGGCGCCGTTTAAGAAGCCGTTCTCCCGCTAACGGCACTGGATTACGCCACTGACGAGTCAGTGTGGCTGTTGTAAAATTCCAGCCACACTGATCTCTCAGGCGGCGACGTGTTCTTGCGGATCAAATTTCCAATCCCGCTAACTGCATTTGTCCTCTCCGCAAAGGCGCTTGCGAAGGCATCGGCAACCTTGCCGCCGCACGACGCTCCGGCAACGCATTGGCCGTGGTGGCTGCGAATTCTGGCGGTGATTGCCTTGCTGGTCTTCGTGCAGCTTGTGGCTCGCAGCATGCGCGGCGGCGCCTCCGGCCGCGGCCCCGGCTCGAGCAGTAATCCGTAGTAAGGCACACGCGATAAAGTTGCTTCAGAGCCCGGCAAATCGGGCTATAATCCTACCCAATCGTATCGCTCCCAGCTCTCGGCCGCGGCGAGATGGTAATTGCTGCGCTCCCTTTTTCGCCGAGTCACCGCTCATGATCTGAACTGTCTTTCTCTCTGGGTTTTGGCCACGGAGACGGTTTGTAGGATAGAGATGGAACCGAGCGATCGGCAGGCAAAGAACGACCGGGTGTTAATGGCCAGTTCCCACGACAGCCGCACCCCGGAACCGCGAGACCCCGACGGCCCTATCTTCTCGGCCGGCGAAATCATCAGCGAGAGATACAAGGTTGTACGCTTCATCGCCAAGGGCGGCATGGGTCAGGTCTATGAGGTCGACGACCTGGAGCTGAAGTCGCTCGTCGCCCTCAAGACGATTGCCCCCACTCGAGCCTCCTCACCGCGTCAGGTCGATCGCTTTCGCCAGGAGATTCAGCTGGCGCGAAGAGTGAGCCATCCCAACGTGTGCCGGGTCTTCGATCTGGGCCGCCACAAAGACGAGGTTCACGGCGAGGTGCTCTTCCTCACCATGGAGCTGGTGCCGGGCGAAACCCTTTCCAACTGGCTGCACGAGCATGGCCCCATGAGTTGCCAGGAGGCGCTGCCGCTGATTCGTCAGATGGTTTCCGCGCTTTCGGCAGCGCATGAAATGGGCATCATCCATCGCGACTTCAAGCCTGGCAACGTGATGCTGCTTCCACCTGGCAGCGGTCCAAGGCTGAAGATCACGGACTTCGGGCTGGCAACAGATCCAGAGCTGCAGGAGACGATCTCGGGCACCTCACCTGAAATCGTGGGCACTCCGGAATACATGCCGCCGGAACAATTTCGTGGCCACTCCAGCACGCGAACCGACGTGTATGCGCTGGGCCTGACAGTGTTCCAGATGATAACGGGAACACTGCCTGCCAGCTATCAGACGCCGTTCAAGGCTTCCGCTACCGGCAGTGGGAAAGCAAGATCGAGTGCGGGTAAAGCCAAGTCGGCGGGCGCGGCGCGAACGAGCGGGGGCAAATCTCCTACCGCCGGAAGCGGAACGGGAAAACGCATCCCGCAACGCTGGCGCAATGCGATCACCCAGTCGCTGGCCGCCGATCCCGACGAGCGCTTCGAGACCGTGGAAGAGTTCTGGTCGGCGCTCTCTGGCGAGTCCCTGAGCGGGTACTCCGTCTGGCAGGCACTGGCGGAGAGCATCCGTCGGCATCGCGTCATTTATGGGGTGAGCGCCTGCACGGTGGTGGCACTCATAGCGCTGGCGCTGACTGGAGTCATTCGCAATCCGTTTCGCGCGCTTCCGCAGGAGAAGCATCTGGCCGTATTGCCGTTCTTGAATGTCGGCAATGATGCGTCGAACCAGGCCTTTGCGGAAGGCGTAGCGGAGAGCCTCACCAGCAAGTTGTCGCAGTTGGAGCGCTATCAGAAATCCTTCTGGGTGGTGCCGTCCAGCGACACGCGCAACATAAAGAGCCTCGACCAGGCATATCGCGATTACGGCGTCACGCTGGCGGTTACGGGGAGCATTGAGCACACCACCGACGGCGTTAATCTGACGGCCGACCTGGTGGATCCCAAGGACCATCGGCAACTCGCCTCGCGGTCGGTACACGTGGCGTCGTCCAACCTCGACGAACTTCAGCAACGGGTCTGGGAGTCGGTGGCTGAAATGCTCGATCTGCAGATCAGTCCGGAGATCAAGCAGGAATTAGCGGCCGGCGGGACCAAACAGCCGGAAGCCTATGAACTATATGAACGGGGGGTTGGATACCTTCAGCACGGAAATCTGCAGGCTATTGACTCGTCGATTGCGCTGTTTAGTCAGGCAATTGCCAAAGATCCTAAATACGCGTTGCCGTATGCAGGCCTGGGTTCCGCTTATGCGATCAAGTTCTTCCTGACGAAGGATCCTAAATGGATAGAGCTAGCTTCGGACAATGCCAATCACGCAGTGGAGTTAAATGATCGGCTGATACCCGTCCGTGAAGGCCTGGCGAGAGTTTACCAGCAGACTGGACAGCTCGATAAAGCTGCGGCCGAATATCAACGCGTGGTTGAACAAGACCCAACGCTTGTCGAGGCTGAAGCTCATTTGGCTGCCGTTTATGCGGCCCAGGGAAAGTACGCGAAGGCCGAAGAAGCTTACAAGGATGCGATTCGTCGACGTCCGAGTTATTGGGCCGCCTACGATGGTTTGGGCGCCCTGTACTACCAGAGAGGCCGGTTCACCGAAGCCGTGCAACAGTTCCGATCGGTAGTTGACCTGAACCATGAAAGCGCGGAGGGATACTACAACCTGGGCGGAGCTTACATCGGACTGGGCCGTTATGAAGATGCGATCCAGTCGCTAGTGAAGGGACTGGCCATCCAGCAGAGCGCCGAAGCATGGACTGACTTGGGTGCGGCGTACATGTATCTGGGCAAGTGGGACGAAGCGGCCGATGCGATGAAGCGGGCCGCGGACCTGAGTCCCCATGACCATAATATGTGGCGCAATCTGGGAGACAGCTACGACCAGATTCCTTCGCGTCTGCCGGACGCCCGCCACGCATATGAGAAGGCACTGGAGACCGCGACGGCACAGCTCAAGGTGAATCCCAACGATCCTGACGTGCTGAGCGGAATTGCCCTCTATCACGCGCATTTAGGTCAACCCGCCGAGGCCGAACAGTTCATCAGTCGCGCCTTGGCAGCTGCGCCCACCAACAGCGACACGCTGTTCACATCCGCATTGGTATATGAGATCATCGGCCAGCGCGACAGAGCTCTCAAAGCGCTGGATCAGGCGGTGCAGGCCGGTTTCTCACTGGACGAGATCGAAAAAGAACCGGAGTTGCGGAAGCTCCACGATGATCCCAAATACCAGAGATGGTTACAGGAAGAGAACACAAGGGCCGGAAAGTTACAGTAGTAGAAGCGATCACAATTCAACAGTAGGAGGCAGACATGAAAGTCAGGGCTCTGATTCTCTGTTGTTGTACGCTGGTGTTGCTGCTAACCGCATCGGCTTCTCCCGCTTTTGCCGATACCCCAGGCGCGTGCGCGAACAAGCCAACCGATTGTGACCAGACTTGCTCACCGCCAGCCCCCGGCCGCAACTGCGTCATCCTGATCCAACGAGACGGGCAAGGGGGAGTGACGATGCAGCTCAACGGTCAACCATCAAAGATCTTCTGCGTGACCAAGGGTACCTGGGTGCAATGGGAAGTTGTGGATGCGAATGCTACATCATTCGTGGACGTGCGCTTCGATCAACGAATCTTCCCGTTCGCGCAGAGTTCTCTACAAGCAGATTCCGTCAATTCCGTTGCGGCGCAGGTTACGGGCTCGGGGCCGTGCTACAGCTTCGCAATTTCCGATTGTCCGGCGTCAGCAAACAACGGCTCATGCGGATATGCCGATCCGAAGGTCGTGGTCACGCCCCCGGGCTTTGCACATCGGAGGGGATCCGCAATCCAGCATCAAGCGACACCCAAGCCCCAATCTCAACAGTGATTAAAAGCGGCGAGTGACACATTCGCCGAAAACGGCAATACAGGGTTGAGTGAGCCTTTCGACAGCTCGCGGGCAGGACGGTGCGTCTAGTACAGCCGGAAGTTCACTTCTACGTTGATCATGACGGGCACAGGCTGCCCGTCTTTTTTCGCCGGCTCGAAGCGCCACTGGCGCACCGCTTCGATCGCCTTCTCGTCCAGACCCATGCCCAGCGAGCGCTGCACGCGGATCTGTTGCGGCTTGCCTTCCGGGCTCACGACGAGCCATAGAACGACCGTGCCCTGATACTTGGCTTTGCGCGCCTCTTCGGAGTATTCCGGATCGGGATCGTACAGCACCTTGGGAGCGCTGACGCCACCGCCGACTCGATAGGCGCCGCCGCCGTATCCGCCGCCGTGTCCGGGCCCAACCCCCGGTCCGGTGCCGGAACCCACGCCGCCGCCGCTGCCGCTACCGATTCCTGCGCCGGAACCTGTGCCATTCGATGGCGGGCCGAGAACTTTGGAAAGCGGATCGCCCAGCTCGCCTATGGTCGGCAGTTTGATATTCGGAGGCAACACGACGGTGGGCGCAACCGCAAGCTTAGGATTGTCGTTGCGAATCACGATGGCCGGGGGAGTTATCTGGTCTTTGGCCGACTTAGGCAGCGCGCCTTTGGGGGCCTGCAGCTTGTCGCGATCGCCGCCGCCTCCGCCTCCGCCCGCACGCGTTTTGGAAATCGGCAACGGCAGATAAGCGCTCACGTCGGTAACGATTCCCGTGACCTGTTGCGTGATCTCTTGTTTGTGCTCGTAAGCCCAATGGCCTGACCAGATGAGAAGACCGATCGCCACCATGTGAATGGCGAACGAGTAGAGAAACGTGTCCTTGCGCTGGGGATAAAGCCCTTGCCCTTCGCCAAACAGCGAAGGCAGGACCTGATCCTGTGGCGCAACGACCGGAAGATCTTCCCTGGCCGGTTTTGGAGCTGCCGATGTGGACATCGAATTTGTTACCAGTATAGACCCCGAAGGGGCAGAGAAGTTCCAGAATAATGCATGAGCGGAGGCACTTTCATCCCCTAAAGGCCGCATCGATCCCGGATTGAGGTAAGTGACGCAATTTATGTAGCTTCGGGTGCAATGACCCTCAATGCGCTGCGGCGCGCTCCCATTTCGACGGGTGTTTGGCAAATATATTCCCCGTCTGCGAAGACCTCAGTGACCGGATCAGTCACGATCCGCAGACGCGCAGCCTGGAAATAGTCGACTTCTTTCATGCCGATGTGCTCGCCGCGATAGACCACGCGAAACAGTCGCAGCAGTCGTAGTTTGCTCAGTGTGCGAACAAAACATACCTCGAGCAAGCCATCGTCCATGCGGGCTCTATGCGTGAGTCGCATGCCATGGCCATATTGCGGACCGTTACCTGCCGCGACAAGAAAGCCTGCTTCGTCGATTCGCGGCTGCCATGCGCCGCCGTTCTCCACAGAGACCGTAATTCGCGGAGGCCGGAATGCGCCCAGGGTCTGCACCAGGGCGACGACGTATCCTCCATGTCCCCGTAGCCAGTGCGATTGCTTCAGCGTGCGGCGATTCACCGCAGCATCCAATCCAGTACCGGCAATGCAGCAGAAAAATGTAGTGCGCGCCGCCTCGCGTTCGGCATTGCTCAGGTGGCGCAATTGCGACTGCATGATGCGCCCGCCCATTTGAGGCAGATCGCGCCTCGGACCGTCAGGAACGAAATGGAGCGATTGCAAGGATTCGCCGCTCCACGGCTCGCGAGCTATTGCTCCTGCATTTGCGGCCGGAGAGGTTTCCTCCAGCGTCTGGATGGTTCCCAAGTCGATGCTGCGAACGTTGTTGGCACCGGCACAGAATTGTTTCCAGGCGGCGAGAGACAGCAACGCATTAGCAATGCCGATCGATTGCGCAAAATCGTTAGCGCTGCCGATGGGCACGATCAGCGATGGGATTTGCTTGCGAGCCAAGCCGCCAAGATGGCGATGCATGGTGCCGTCCCCGCCAAAGACCAGCGCCGCGTCGGGCTGGTCGGCGGGATCCAGATCGTTCCCCGAGAAAATGTTGACGCCCGGCAGCTCGAATGGCTGCAGGTGATGTTCTCTGGCGTAAGGTCCCAGCAGAGCGACGGCACGCACCGCGCTACTTTCGCACAGGATGCGAGGAATGCCAAGCGGTGGCTGGTTTGCGCTGCGGTTTCTGCGCAAGTTAGTATCGCAGCGGTGAAGCCCACGTTCTTCAAGTCACGCGCCGAATTCCGTGGATGGCTGCGAGACAATCACGCGAAGGCGCAGCAACTCCTGGTTGGCTTCTACCGCAAGGACTCCGGCAAGGGCGGGATCACGTACCCTGAGGCCCTGGATGAGGCACTGTGCTTTGGATGGATTGATGGCCTGCGACAGCGCTTTGATGAGGCGAGCTACACGATCCGGTTTACTCCACGGAAGCCGGACAGCATCTGGAGCGCCGTCAACATCAAGCGTGCGAAGGAACTGCTCGAGCTCGGGCGCATGCATTCTTTCGGCCGAAAGGTGTTCGAAAACCGCGATCAGGAAAAAGCGAATCTGTATTCCTACGAGCGGGCCACTTGCAAGCTTGAGGGCGACCACGAGAAACAGTTCCGCGCCAACAAAAAGGCTTGGGAGTTTTATCAGGCGCAGGCGCCGTGGTACCGACGCACCTCCTGCTGGTGGCTGGTGAGTGCCAAGCGCGAAGAAACGCGGGTGCGGCGGCTGAAGAAACTCATCGCAGATTCGGCCGCCGGCCGCCGTCTGGACATGCTGAATCCCAAGGCGAAGAAGCAGGTCCTGTAGTGTTCTCTGTCGAGGTACTTTCTTGACTTGTCCAATCTGCCACGTTCGCAAGGAAAAGCGATTCTGCCTGGCGCTGCATGACCGTATCTGTGCACAGTGTTGCGGCGAGCAACGCGAGGTCACGATCGACTGCCCCTCCGAATGCCCATATCTCCAGCAGGCACGCCAGCACGATAAACCGCGCGAACTTGGGGCGGCGGAGGAGATGTTTCCCAAGGTGAAGCTCGCACCGGATCTGTTCCAGCGGCATGGACCGCTGATCGCGGGCCTGCTGCAAACTTTGAACCGGCTGGCACGCGCTGACCGCAACCTGAAGGACCGCGAGATCATCGGCGCGCTCACCACCATGGCGCAAAGCCACCAGACCCTCATCGCCTCCGGGCTGGTATATCAGGAGGCCACGCCGAATCCGGTTCAGGCAGGGGTCATTGAAACGCTGCAGCAGTCTGTCGAGGAATTTCGTTGCGTCGAGCAGCAGCATCTTGGCTACACGGCGCTTCGCGACAGCGACGTGCTGCAGGTGCTGGTCTTCATCATTCGCTTGGCGCAGGTGAGCACCTCGGGCCGGCCGCTGTCGCGCGGCTTCGTCGACTCCTTGCAGGAACGATTGCCGGCGGAGCATGCGACCGGCGACACGGCGGCCTCGGCCGGTGGCCGCATCATCCTGCCGTAATTCTCCGCGAAAGTGAGCTCCGTCACCGAGCCGGCCGATTCCAAGACTGTATTGTTGATTCTTGGGTACGAAATGTACCATCGGGGTTTCCCCATCTATGCACGGTTTTTCCGGAGCAGTTCTCTTTCTGGCCGCGCTTGTCGCTGGAGCCATTAATTCGGTAGCGGGCGGCGGAAGCTTCATCTCATTCCCGTCGTTGTTGTTCGTCGGTATCCCACCCGTCAATGCGAACGCCACCAACACCGTGGCGTTGTGGCCGGGGCAGCCTGCCAGCGTCTGGGCCTACCGCGGCGAGTTGGAAAAATTGTCGTGGCGCGTTGTGGTGCCATTGACCATCACCGGCATTATTGGCGGAGTGGCGGGCGCATGGGTGCTGCTGATCACGCCGCAGAAGACGTTCATGGGCCTCGTGCCGTGGCTGCTGCTGATCGCGACGGTAATTTTCGTGATGAGCGGCCGGATTGCGCGCTGGGTCCGCGAACGCGCCGCGCACACTCACAGTACAGAGTTCGCTACCGGTCGCGGCGTCTTCCTCCAGCTCATCATTGCTTTCTATATCGGGTACTTCGGAGCAGGTGCGGGCATCCTGATCCTCGCCGCGCTGGCGCTGCTGGGCATGGACCAGATCCACACCATGAACGCCCTCAAGGCGTGGCTAACCACAGTATCCAATGGCGTGGCCATGATTCTCTTTGTTGTCACGCCGCATGTGGTTTACTGGCGGCAAGCGCTTCTGATGATCATCGCCGCCATCCTTGGCGGCTATTTCGGCGCCTACTTCGCGCAGAAAACGAAGCCGGAGACAGTGCGCGCGATTGTCATCGTAATTGGCTTTGCGTTAACGGCGTACTTCTTCGCGCGACAAATCTGGAGCTGAGCTGCGAGCTGCGGGCTACGAGCCGCGAGCAGCGAGCATGGACTCGCCGACTTCGTGTCTGCAAAGCGCAGCTGGGATCTTGGGGCTCGTAGCTCGCGGCTCGAAGCTCGTAGCCCGTAGCTAACGATTCAGCCGCCATATGCCGAAATTCAGATACATTGCATAGGTGACCCACAGCCAATACGGCAACAGCAACCACGCAGAGGCCGGCACGAGCCAATAGAAGACCAGCATATTGAATGCGATCGCCAGCCAGAGAATGACGATCTCGGCAAAGGCGACGCCTGGCATGCGCGAGCCGAAAAATATGGCGGACCAGGCTATGTTCAGCCCCAATTGCGCGAAAAAGATCAGCAGAGCGGCAGTTGCTCCCCAGTGGTACTCGCGCCAGACCAGCCAGGCGGCAATCGCCATCAGAACGTAGAGCGTCGTCCAGACCGGCCCGAACAGCCAACTGGGCGGAGTGCCCGGAGGTTTACGCAGACGCGGATACCAATTGCGCACGCTGTTGGCGGTGAAGAAGGAACCGAGTCCGCCCGCGCCCAGGCAGATGGCGAAGAAGAGAATCAGCATCAGCCAGGGTTGCATAGAGCAATTAGCAGTTAGCAACTAGTTCTTGAAGCTCCGCCGGATTAAAGACCAGTCGATAATTAGTGCGAAGCTATAGCTATAACTAGTTGCTAGTTACTAGTTACTAGTTGCTCTTCCTGATCTCCAGCACAATCTTCCCGTAATTCGCGCGCTGAAGGAGCAGGCGATGCGCTTCGCCGGCCTGTTCCATGGGAAGTACATGGCCAATCTCCGGGTGCAACTTGCCTTCGGCAATCCAAGGCTGCATGGCTTGCAAGCTGCGCTCGATCAGCTGCCGGTCCTTCGCCAGCACGCTCAGCCATAGCCCGTGCGCGCTGAGACTCTTCGCCATCATGATGCCGGAATCGAACTGATGCCGCTGGCCGGTCGCGGTGCCGTAGATGATCACGCGGCCGAAGGGGCGGCAGCAGCGCAGGCTCTTAGCCGTGTGCTCCCCGCCCAGCATCTCGAACACGGCATCCACGCCTTCGCCGTTCGTCAACTCCTTCACGCGTTGTTCGTAATCCACGTCGCGGTAGTTGATGGCGTGGTCAAGCCCGAGCTTCTTCACCCGTTCCAATTTTTCGGGGGACGAGGCAGTTCCATAGGTCTCGATGCCAAGCACGTGGCCGATTTCCACTGCAGCGGTGCCCACACCGCCCGCCGCGGCGTGAATGAGCACGCGGCGGCGATGATTGTCAGCCCAGCGATTGGGTTCCATCGCATCGGGCGCAAGCCCGGCCTTCCAGTACGCCAGGTACGCGGTGAGGAAGTTGACCGGGAACGCCGCCGATTGCACGGAGCTCCAGCCGGGAGGCTGCGGCCAGAGCAGCTCGGGCTTCATGGCGACCCTCTGGGCAGCCGCGCCCCATTGCATGTAGCCCATCACACGCTCGCCGCTCTGCTCCACGACGCCGGCGAACTCGCGTCCCGAGACGAACGGCGGCGGCGGCATACCGCTGTAGCTTCCACGCGTGGTCATGGTATCGGCGAAGTTGATGCCAACGGCTTCGACGCACACCACCACTTCGCCCGCAGCAGGCTGCGGCTCGGGCACGTCGCGGACCTCGAGAACTTCCGGCCCTCCGGCGCGAGTGACGACGACGGCTTTCATGATGACTTTGATTGTACGACCAGGGCAGTTCTCTCTGACCGTCATCGTGCAGATCAGAGTGCAAGGCGTCAGGCTGGCTAAGCGCCCGCGGTCGCCGGCGTCTGCATGAACTCCAGCGCTCGCGAAATGTAGCTCTTGAGGTCCTGGCGGCGCACGACAGCGTCCAGCATTCCGTGCTGCAGCAGGAATTCACTGCGTTGGAAGCCCTCGGGCAGCTTCTGCCGAATGGTCTGCTCGATTACCCGCGGGCCGGCGAAGCCGATGAGCGCGCCAGGCTCGGCGATGTTCAGATCCCCGAGCATGGCAAAAGACGCGGTCACACCGCCGGTTGTCGGGTCGGTCATAACAGAAATGTAGGGGACTTTGACGTCGTCCACTCGAGCCAGTGCGGCGGATATTTTTGCGAGCTGCATCAGGCTGATAGCGCCTTCCATCATGCGCGCGCCGCCCGATGCGGAAACGACGATGAGCGGCAGCTTCTCGGCGGTGGCTTTCTCAATGGCGCGGGTAATCATCTCGCCGACAACCGTTCCCATGGAGCCGCCGATGAACGAGTACTCCATTGCGCTCACGATGACCGGCTTGCCATTGAGCTTTCCGCGCGCGTTGATAACGGCATCGTTCAGGCCGGTTTCCTGCTGGGAGCGCTTGAGCCGATCGGCATATGGCTTCAAATCGGTGAACTTCAGGGGATCGGTGGAAACCAGGTTATTGTCTTCGGCCTCGTAGTCGCCGTCATCGAGCAGATACGAAAGACGGGTACGCGCGTCAATGCGGAAGTGACGATCACACTTGGGGCAGACGTTGAAATTCTGGTCGAGATCTTTCTTCCAGATGATCTGGCGGCATTGATCGCACTTCACCCAGAGTCCCTCGGTCTTGACTCGCTTTTCGCCCGAGGTATCGAGTGGAACGGATTCGCGCTTGAACCATGCCATAGTCGTCCACAAATCCTAATCTGGAAGATATAGGGGCCGAAGGCCAGTGTAGCTGACCAAAGCGGCCCTTGTCCCGCGAAGAGCTGGACCAAGCAGTCGAAGCTGCCGATATTTCTATGCAGTTCGCCTGCAGGTTGATAGACTATGCGCTCTGGTGCCGTCCTGGTGCAGTGCAAGTGAGGTTCGCATGAGTCCAGCTGCCAAGCCCGCCCGCGCGGGGGCGCGTGATTCTGATCCTGAAGCGCAGCTCTCGAGTTTCATTGCGAAGTTTGAGCCCAGCAACCAGGTGCTGATTCGTGCCATCCGCAAGGCCCTTCGCAAGCTGCTGCCCACAGCCAACGAACTGGTGTACGACAACTACAATTTCTTCGTCATCGGATACTCACCGACGGAGCGGCCCTCCGACACCATCGTCTCAATTGCTGCCGCGGCAAATGGAGTCGGGCTCTCCTTCTATCGCGGCTCGATGGTTCCCGATCCGCACAAGCTTCTGCTC
>Ga0335069_10013075_pt1 | contig 11663 bp, 6 predicted proteins | sample Lox_Sample_11_FD_206714 | JGI IMG/M metagenome (GOLD analysis project Ga0335069, IMG submission 206714) | Soil microbial communities from Loxahatchee National Wildlife Refuge, Florida, United States - Lox_Sample_1.1 | ecosystem: Environmental > Terrestrial > Soil > Wetlands | place: USA: Florida...
TCTTCGCGGCCTTCTTCGCCGGCTTCTTGGCGGCCTTCTTGGCAGCCTTTTTCGCAGGTTTTTTCTTGGCTGCAGCTTTGCTGCCGCCCTTTTTCGCTGCTTTCTTGGCCGCTTTCTTGGCTGGTTTTTTCGCGGCTTTCTTGGGAGCCGCTTTCTTCTTGGCGGGAGCCTTCGCCGGGGGTTTCTTGGGGGCCGGTTTCTTCGCGGCGACCGGAGCGGGTGGTTCGACCGCCGCCGGAGCAGGAGCCGAAGGAGCCTCGGCGGCTGGCGCGGCTACCGGTTCTTCTTCCTCTTCCTCATCGCCGAAATCTTCTTCCTCTTCCATTGTCTCGTCGAATACTTCGTTATCGCCGAATTCATCCATCTCATCGTCGCGACCGTAGAGCGTCACGTCATCGAAACTCATCATTCCTCCTGGTTGCCGCACGCGGAGCACTCACTGTGAGCTTGTCTGCGCGAAAGAATTTACGACTAAGACCGCTGCTGAAAACGCGCGGATTATAGCAGTTGCCAGTGCCCAGTCGCCAGTATCCAGTTAACGAAAAGAAGTGACGGGAAAAAAACAAGTTCTTCAGTTTGTCAGTAGGTCAGTGCTCCAGCACATCGTCACCTGAAGACTGATGAACTAAAAAACTGAGAGACTTCATTCTCCGGTGTGGACCACCAGCACGGCTCCGGTGTGGAGATGAGCAGCAGTGCGGCCGTTGTCGCGCCGGAGCGCAGCGACCGTGGTGTTGTAGGACTCGGCGATCGAACTGAGCGTCTCGCCGTGTTTCACCCTGTGGTGAACGGTTCGCCCCCTCGCCTGTAAGTTGCTCTTGGAGCTTGACTTATGAGTCTTGCCAGTCGCCACGGCGCGTTCGGAAGTCTCCATCCCAGCGACTGGCCGGTAAATCCTCAATGTCCGGCCAACCGTAAGCGAATTCCCTTTCAGCCGATTCCAACTTCTCAGTTTGGCCACTGGAACGCTGAAATCGTCTGCCACCGACAGCACCGTGTCTCCTTTGCGCACTTTGTAGAGCGTGGGATGCTTCGAAAACGCGAGACGTTCGGTGTCGCGTCCGGGCGCAACGGGAATGACCAGTCGCGCGCCTGGCTTCAGGCTGTCGTCGGGATCAATGTTGTTGACTTCAGCAATTGTTGACGATGTGGTCTTGAACTGGTGGGCGATCTCGCCCAGCGTCTCGCCCGACGTTACCTTGTGATAGCGCCACCAGACCCGTTTATCGCGCGGGATCGAGGCTACCACTTGCTGGAAACGCTCCCCGGTTCCGGCCGGCACCTTCAAGTCGTAGGTGCCCTCGCGCGGGGTGGTCATGCGCAGCAATGCCGGGTTCAAATCCTGGATGGTGTTCAGGGAGGCGTCGGTGATTTCAGCTACCAGCCGGAGGTCCACGGGATAGTCGACCTTTATGGTCTCGTATTGCACCGGCTGCTCAGGTTGCAGGTGATCAAGACCATATTGGCCCGGATTCTTGGCCATGATGGTGACGGCCAGGATGATGGGGACGTAATTCTTGGTTTCTCCGGGCAGCACATTGCGCTTGTAAAGCTCCCAGAAATCGGCATATCCGGTGCGCTGAACGGCCTGTTGCACGTTTCCGGGGCCGGAGTTGTAGGCCGCCATCGCCAGGTACCAGTCGCCAAACTGGTTGTAGAGATCCTTCAGGTGACGCGCCGCGGCGCGGGTGGCTTTTTCAGGATCCTGGCGCTCGTCAACCCACCAGTTTCGGGCTAGGCCGTACCCGGAACCACGTCCAGCCATGAATTGCCACATTCCGCGTGCACCAGCGCGAGAAAGCGCCAGCGGGTGAAAGCCGGACTCTGCCTGGGCAAGGTAGATCAAGTCCTGAGGTACGCCTTCTTCTTTCAGCACTCGGCGGATCATCGGCTCGTAACGCCCGGCGCGAACCAGCCCGTTTTCGAGGAACCCCTTGCCGCGCGACGAGAAATAGTTGATGTAGCTGGCGACATAGTCGTTCAGGACCAGCGGAAGGTCGGATTTTGTCGCCTTCAACTCCAATTCGGCTTTGGCCTTGATGTTGGGGTCAACCGGGAAGGTAACGTCATTCGCGACGTCAATCGGAGCTGGTTCCGACGCCTGCGCGGTAAATCCGTCGCCCTGCTCAAGCGCTTTCATTTCCAGGGTATTGACCGCTTCGACAATCTTGTCGAACTCGTCGCCCAACCGATCGTCGCTTTTTACACCTTCCGGGTAGGAGAGCAGCAGGTCAAAGGCGCGATCGAAGCTGGTTTTGGCCTGTTCGAGATGCCCAGCCTGGTAGTTGGCCTGTCCGGCCTGAAATTCCTTTTCTGCCTGAACGATGAGCGACTCGACAGGATCGACCTTCGGTGCCGGCTTTTCCTGGATTTTCGGGGACGGGTCTTCGACGGCCTTCGAAAGGGTAGGCGCAGCCGCCTGCGGGGGCGGATCAGCCTGTGACTTTGCGTTCTTGGTGGGCTCGCAGGCCGATAAGACGAGGGTGGCTCCGGCGATGACCCATACAGAAACTCGTGAATTCATCCTCGCGGTGTTCCTACCCCAACCAATGTTCGATTCCAACCGAGCAATCTTGGAATCGTACTACTCGCTGATTTCGAGGGTCAATGCAACGAACGACTTAACCGGGACTGGCCGTTGGCCGCTGAACCTTCGCCATCAGATTACTACTTTGTCATTTATGCTGATGACAAGTTACCAGCCAGATAACAACCCGTCCAACTGGATGAGATGTTGATAGCAGGTTCTTACGTTGGTTGCACCGCGACGGAGACTGAACGAAGTCTGCACGAGATGAGTAGAACGACGGCTGCGGCAAGCAGATCGGCTACGACCAGACTCCCGGCATCATGCGATGGTAGTAAAACGAACTGACGACGTGCATCGTGGCATTGACCACGCCCACCACAACCGCCAGCGGAATTGCTATCAGTTGCAGCAGCCAGCCGTTTTCAGACAGGAAGTCGTGCGTTGCTTCGTCAGCGACGTGCAGCGCGACAGCAAAAGCGAATCCCAGCCAGGCCATTCCGAAAACGCTGATGGGGCGAGATTGCCACTCTAGCGACGCAGGTTACACCGGCAGCGGTCTGGGGGGCCACCCATCGCTAGAAAAGTGCGGGCGTTTTCCCGTTTCGGAAACATCCTGAAAATTGAATCCTAGGCATGACGGCTGCAAATGCCAAGTTTGCGATTAAACTTTCAGGACCGTTTCCTTTATGTCTGGGGCGAAGTTCTATCTCGGGGCCACCTTGCTTACGATAGCGATCCTAGCCTCGGCGGCGTGCGCCCAGGATCAAGGAGGCCTTCCCCCGCCAGCCGTGCTCGACGAGTGGCTGCGCGGTCCCGAACAGCACGCCCCGGGGTGGAACGTGCAGGTGCGTGCTCCGGCACTCACTTTCCGGCTGCGATATGCCGTTGCCATTCGTGCGCATGGAGATATCGCTAAAGCGCACCTGGCAAGTCACGAGCTTCACGTTTTCGTGCGCGTCACGGACGGGGAGGGCTGGACCTCCCGGGTTCGCCACAGTTCTGTCGCCAATCTCCCCAACCGGGCGGACCTGGAAGTAATGGAAAACTTCTATGCCCTTCCCGGCACCTACCGCGTTGCCATCATCCTTTACGACGTTCAGGCGAAGAGACACGGTACGTGGTTTAAGTCGGTCGAGGTGCCCGAAGGCGAGCGCTTGCCGGATTACGACAATGCTCCGCCCGTGGACTTCATCAGCCCGGAGGGACCCTTCGTGATGAATGTGGCTCCGCGCACGGTACCGATTGAAACCCACCGCCCGGAACGCCTCGACATTGTCTTAAATCTCACGGAGCGGGTGGAACTTGAGCTATCGCACCCCAATGCGACGAGAAGTCACCGCTGGAGTCCCTGGGGATTTTCGAGCCCCGACTGGATGCTGGACCGCGCGCCCCAGGACGTCGTTTCCGAAGGCCTGCTCGGGATGGGGGAACTGCTGGCGGCCTGGCGTCCGGAAGGTTGCGTCCGGGTAAGTGCCTTCGACGCCATCCGCGCCAAAACATACCTGGACCGCGCTTCGTCGTTTACCGCCCAGGAAATTCTGGAGGAGCTGCGAAGCAACCGTAATACCGCAGCCGTGGACGCGCGCACGTTAGCGTTACGCCGAAAAGCGGGCGATTTCTTCCGTTCTTTCCTGCAAAACATCATCGATGACCATTCGGGATGCGAATCCAAGGCGGCGCCCGCCACTCGATCCGTGATTGTCATCAGCGATGAAATGGTCTTTCCGGAAGGCGAGCCCCTGCAATCGGCGGAGCCCGCCGCCGGTCAACCAATGCGGGTCTACCTGCTGCGATTAGCGATTCCAGACTTCGGAAGTCAATTCCATTTCGAAGCCGGAAGCAGCGGAGTCGTCCGCATGTCCAGTGGGCGCTTTGACCAGGTGTCCCGCCTCGTTCAGGATTTGCACCCGCAACGGTTCGACATCACGCAGCCGAGAGATTTTCAGAAGCTGCTGCCGCATTTGCGGGACGAAATGAGCAGTGCGAATACATCTGGGCGAAACGTTGCCCAAGAGCAATGAGCGAATCGTCACCTCGTATAGCGATACTGTGTTGAGCACACGCGAAAGAAGTGCTGAGTAAGACAACCAGCAACAAAGAATTGCGATACATTATTCTCCCCGATTTACTTTAGGTTGCGCACCTCAGTTGCGCACCGAAATTTATTTTGCATTCCGGGGGCCAACTCTGTGGTTGATTCCAAACCAGTTGCGGAAGAAGGTCTGATCGATTCGTCTCAGGCTGTGACGATTCGTTGCAAAAAGAAGTCGCTGTAACTCGGTGTTAACAAGTGAAAATAGGTCTGGATCATCTCACCCGTTAGAGCTGAGGAAAAATGAATTGCAGACGAAGGATCGCATTTGCTGCACTGTTCTGCTCTCTTACTACGTTCGTTTCGGCCCAGCTACAGCATTCTGTTTCGAGGATTAGTCATGGTGTGCTGCTCGAAGACCTCACCTGGGACCAGGCAGAGAAAGAGCTCACGCCGCAGCGCGTCGTCGTGATCGCTCTCGGTGCAGAGTCGAAGGAGCATGGCCACCATCTGCGCCTGAACAACGACTGGCTGATGGCCGAGTACTTCAAGCGTCGTGTGCTCGAGGCGTCGGATGTCGTAATCGCGCCGACCATCAACTACAGTTTTTATCCGGCGTTCACGGAGTACCCGGGCTCGACCACTTTGCGGCTGGAAACGGCGCGCGACATGATCGTGGATATCGTGCGGTCGCTGGCGCATTATGGCCCGAAGAAATTCTACCTTCTCAACACAGGAGTCTCCACCGCCAAGCCGCTGAAGCAGGCGCAGGAGGAACTGGCGAAAGACGGCATTGATATGCGCTACACCGATCTCAGCCGCTTTGACGATATCGAGAACAAGGTGCGCAAGTCAGGAGGCACACACGCCGATGAGATCGAGACCTCGATGATGCTATACATAGCGCCCGACTCGGTGAACATGAAGAATGCCGAGCGCGACCTGCACGAAAACAAGCCCGGCGGCCTGACGCGCGATCCCAACAAACCGGGAACCTATTCGCCGACAGGAGCGTGGGGCGATCCGACGCTGGCCACGAAAGAGGAAGGCAAAATCGTCGTCGAGCGGGAAGTGGCGGCGATCCTGAAGGAAATTGACGACCTGCGTCATGCACCCGCTAAACCGGCTCAATGAAGTAAGCCGAGTTTCTCGCCCACCCTGAAAAAGCGGTCGCCATGGCTTGGATCATGCGCCTTCGAAAGGACAAGGCTTACGGCTAACCGGCTGAGAAAGCGAAAACCGTCATAACTCTTGACAACCAATTCGTTGAGTCGCTGCGCACCTTGAACGAGCAATTTGCGGAAATTCTCAAAGAACAAAAAGCTCTCGCAGCGAGCAGGGTCTACGCCGCGGACTGAAACACCCGGCTGCCCGCTCAATTTTGCGAGGCTGCCCGGGCCTGCCCTTGCATTCTGGATGTGGTTGCTTTCTCGGTCGGCCTCAGTCGGCATGGCGCCGTCACATCGCTGAACAACTTCACCAAGCGCGGCTCGCCTACGCCATCCTCCCACTTCATTAAACGGCAGGTCAGGCCGCCATCTTCACGCAAGCCCTGCAGGAACACCAGTTCGCTCTCTTCGCGCGTGAGTTTCTCATCCGGGCTGAATACCTTGGTCCAGGTCCCGGTGTTGAAGTATTCGGCGCCGCTTGAGAGCGCCGCGAGATCGGTGTCGTGCGTATGCCCCATCGTGACGTACTGGACGTGCAACTGGCTTTGTACGTATTCGGCTTCGTCGACCAGGTAACATTGCTCGGACGATACCGGCTTATTGAGGCGATAGATCCACACGACGATGACCGTCAGCGCTTCCACTACTCCCACTACCAGATAGATGAACGCCAGCCAATGGAAAAATGAGTAGACATCATGCGTGGCGCCGCCGGCAAAACGCGATACCAGCGCGACTCGCCAGGCCGTCACCGCCGGCGGCGCGATCGGCGAGAAGATGTGGCCGAGGATCGACAACCCTCCCAGGACAGCCGCTACGACCAGGATCGTCACCAACGTCAGGGTCGCCGGCCAGACCAGCGTGAGCATCCTCCACAGCTTCCACGAGCCTTTTGGGTTGCGAAATACGCTCTCGGCCTGGTTGTCGTCGAAGCGCTTCAGCACCCCTGCAGGAACGCTCCACTCTTTCTCGAGTCGATCGAGCTTTTCCCGGTGAACCTTGACGCGCGCGTTACTTGTCTCTTTTACAAGCCACGCGCGGCGCATCTTGTTCAGCATGTGACGGCCGTTGCCGTACAGGAATTGCAGCGAAAGCAGCGGATGCCTCGTCACCATCCAGGAGATGAAGGAGCTTTGCGGCTTAATGTTATCGGCGAAGGGTTCCTGCTGCTCCACGCTGTTGAAGAAGTAGCGCACGAAGAACGAGCCCCAGGGCATCTCGATGTGATCGTCGTTCGGAAGAAAGGGCGCCAGCCCGTGCGGGAAACAGTTCACCGCTTCGTATTGCCCGCCATGCTCCGCCCAGATTAGGCCCGGCTCGTAGTAGAACCAGTCGAGGAACTGCACGCGTTCGCAACAAACCTGGTGGAACGCCGCCGGGTCAGCCGCTCCGCACTTCTTCTGGAGGTAAAACCAACGCAGCATCTGGCGAAAGTGATCCCGCACCGTGTCGTAGGCCCACTCCGGATCGTGGTTCCCCCAGTTGATGCTGAGGATGTTGCCGGCTTCCACGAACCTGATGAGCGCGCACGTGAACATCCAGTGCCCGTTCAGGATCTTCCACAGCTTGAACACCGTCTCGCCCGGCCCGGCGTCGAAGCCGTATTTCGTGTTCTGCTCGGCGATTTCGAGTTTCTGCCGCCCTTCCTTCTCCGAACCAACTCCCAAATACGCAAGGAACTCACCATCGAAGGTGGTTGACAGAACCTGCAGGAAGTCGCAGAAGTCACCGTTGATGATGAGGTGCCACTTGCGCTGGGAATAGTGCTGGGTGTGATAGTCGAGAAAGCGCCCGAACTCTTCGTCGAAGAGAAAGTCCTCGTTGCGCGACAGCCGCTTTGTCTGTTCATCCCGACCCTCGCTGAGGTGCAGATCGCTGACGAACAGCAGATGGTAGTCAGGGCTATTGAGCGGCATGGGGACTCCGAAGGGTAGCAATTCTCTCAGCAATCCGAAACTGAAACAGAAAAATCGGCAGCTCGTTTCAAGTCTGAAAATTCACTGACAAAAAATTCCCCGGCTTAAGCCGGGGATTGCTGGGGGCAAAATGTAACAACCAGTGTGACTACCAATTCAACTTGAGGGCGAACTGGAACTGCCGCGGATCGTAGGCGGCCGTCGGCTGCCCGGCGTTGATCCACTGCACGTTCACCGCCGCCACGTTGAACTTGTTGGCGATGTTGAACATGTCGGCGATCATGTCCATGCTGATCCGCTCCGTAAAATTAAGACGCCGCGAGACGCGCAGGTCACCGAAGACGTTCCATGGTGATGTGCCCGCGTTGCGGCCGAGGTTTCCGTCGAGCGCCGCCAATGTCGGCGCCGGGCCGCCCGGAGTCGCGTATGGAACATAACACGGCTCCTGGAAATACCCGGTTGGGGAGTATTTGCTGGCGACGGTCGGAGTACCGCACAGCGTATCCGGTGTTCCGGCCGGCACCACGTTCGGGCGCGCCGACTTGCTCGCCAGCTGGAAGTTTGCATCGTCGCCGGTGATGAGCAGGAATGGCCTTCCGGAAGCTACTTCCACCAGCGGAGCAACGGTGAAGTTGCTGAATACCTTGCTGAGAACCCCATCGCCGTGCAACTTGCCGCTCTGGTACACGCCGCTGAAGACGAACCGGTGGCGCTGGTCGAACAGTGAGTTCGAGCGTTCCAGTCCGGGGAAGAAGCTGTCCTGAGGCGCCAGTGGAGCCTGCAAGTCAGTGGAATCGTCGATCGCGTGCGACCACGTGTACGACGCCAGGAACTCGTAATGGTTGCTAAACCGCTTCCGCAGATTGGTGGTGAAGCCGTGATACACCGAGCTGCCGTTGGAGTAATTGGCGTCCATGTCGCCGAACGGCACGCAGTCGGTGAAGTTTGGCGAGGTAACGTCGCAGTTCGAGTTAAGCCCTGCCGCCTTCAATACGCTGTTTGCCAGTTGCACGCAACCGGCCCCGAGCGCGCCTTGGTCCACGTAGGCTGCCGCCACCGACGGATTCAATCCCGAAGGCCGGAAGAAATTCACCAGCGCCGCCGGCACGTAGGGACCGCCGGCTCCGATGCCGCACCCAGCGACCAGGAACGGATTGTCGGTTGGCTGGTTCACGCCTGCTGTCACCGCCGCCCGTAGATTCGCCACCAGTAGATCGCCGCGTGATGGGTTCGCGTTGATGGGCCGGTTCAGGTGCCGTCCACCGTTGAAGATGTATCCGACGCTCAGGGCGAATCCGGCGCCGAGATCACGCTCGATGGTCAGGTTTGCCTGGTGCGAACGTGCATACACGAAGTTCTTACCCTGCGGATACCCGAACGGTTGGAATCCCAGGGGGAAGTGCAAATGCACATAATTTTGGTTCAGGAAAAGAGACTGCGGGTTGAAGGCATCGAAGCGCTGTTCGGTTGGGATATATCCCAACAACGGATCGAGTGCCGCCGGGCCAGGAGCACATGGTGCCGTTGGCGAAGTCAGGTTTCCTTGGAAGATCGGAATCCCGTTCAGGTTCGTCGGATTTCCGTTCCCCGCGCAAAGTCCGGTTCCCGGAAACGCCAACTGTCCCGACGTGGATCCGTCTGAGGCATCGCCGAGGAAATACAGCCCCAGCAGTGGATGGTCGAAGAACAGCCCGTACGATCCGCGAATCACCATCTTGCCGTCGTTCTTCGGATCCCACGCCAGCCCGATACGCGGCTGGAACATGGTGGTGTCGTTGTCGATCCCTTTCTGCAAGCCGAGCTGCTCATACCCAGCCTGCGCCAGCGCCGTGGGCGCTTTGAACTTCGGACCGAATTCGATGTCGTACCGCAGGCCGTAGTTCAACGTCAGGCCCGGATGAAGCGTCCAGGAATCCTGCCAGTAGGCTCCCAGCTGCTTGTTCTTGAACGAGTCTTTGGGATTGCCGATGCCCTGGATGAAATCACCCGGCAGGCCCAGCCCGTACGACTGGATCGGGCTGAAGGATGGGAACGGCGAGGGGAAGACGCTCTGCGAACCAAAATCGAAGATGCCGCCATAGTTCACGGTGAAGGTGGCATCAACCGGGATCAAGTTAAAGTCAACGCCGAACTTGGTGTTGTGGCGGCCCAGGGTCCATGAGAAGTTATCCGTGAACTGGTAGCGCTGCTCGGTGCGCCGGATGTAGGAATACGGCTCACGTCCGAAGAACGCGTAGCCAGGAATGTTGACTGCCGGTAGCGAACCATCCGGTCCGTCGGCGTAGTTGTACAGCAGTCCACGCCGGGCGTACTGGAAGCGGAATTCGTTCACTTTCGTGTTACCGAATACCGCGGTTTCCTGCGCTACGATCGCAAAGTCACGATAGCTTTGTATCGAGGTGCGCGATTGCGAGTTCTGCCCGAACGTCTGGTTTTCGCCGCTCGATTCAATTCCCGTCACCGTGCTCGGGCTGACGTTCACCCGTAAGCTGAGCCGGTTGTTGGGGTTGATGGCCTGGTCGAGCTTCAGCGAGTACAAGCTCGTGCCTTCGAACACAGGGAAGTTACCGATCTGCGAGGTCAACGTCTGGAACGATTGCGGTAAACCAGTGCAGTAAGTTCCAGCGCCCGCAATCGCCGGATTGCACGATGACGGGAACTGCTGTAGTCCGGCAGGAACCAGCGTCGGCGGCAGCAGCGCAAAACTCGCCGGATACTGCCCGTTCAGTGCGATGCCTGAAGCGGCGCCCGCCGTAAACGCGTACGCTGCGAGGGTCTGGGCTGGAACGACGCCCTGTGCGCCCGTCATGAACGCCGCCTGTTCCGGCGTCACTTGGATATTGAATGTTCCTGCCGGCGCCAGCGGGTTAAACAGCTTGGTTGCGTCGTACGGCACCAACCCGAACGTTCCACCCGGGCCGCCGATGCTCGAGAAACCGGTCTCGTGCCGCCGCGTGACTTCGTACGAGAAGTAGAAGAAAGTCTTGTCTTTCTTGAGTGCGCCGCCGAAGGCCGTTCCGGCTTGCACGCGCGTGTAAGCGGGATCTGGAACTGTGCTGAACGGGTTCACCGCCTGGAACTTGCGGTTGCGAAGATATCCGAAGACGTCGCCGTGGAAGTTGTTGGTGCCGCTCTTGGTGACAATGTTCACCACGCCACCCGACGCGCGACCGTATTCCGGCGCGTAGCCGTTGGTGACCATGCGGAATTCCTGCACCGCTTCCTGCGACACAGTCGAGCGCACGCCATTCACCGAGTTGTCGGTGGCATCGGCGCCGTCAACGTTCACCAGGTTGCTGCGGCCGCGCTGGCCGCTGATGTTCAGACCCGAAGTGGGCGCGGCGCCGATCGGCGGAGCGTTGTCACGCGCGACCTGCGAGTTCGTCAGTGTGAAATTGATGTAGTTGCGGCCGTTGATGGGCAGGTTGTCAATGCGCACCTGGTCGACCGTGGTATTCACCGAAGTGTCTTGCGTCTCGACGAGTTCGGCCTCACCGTTGACGTTCACCGTTTCGCTGACCGAAGCCAGTTGCAAGGGAACCGGCAGTTCGGCGCGCTGGCCCACCGTGATCACCACTCCGTTTACGTTCGTCTTGGCAAACCCGGGAGCTTCCACCCTGACGTCATATTGCCCTGGCGGCAAGGTCAGGAACTGGTATTCCCCTTCGGTGTTCTGAGTTAAGGTGCGCTCGAAATTGCGCGCGGCGTTATGTACCGTAACGGTCGCGTTTTTCACTACCGCGCCCTTGGGATCCTTCACGCTGACATGCAGCTCCGCTGTGGCCGACGATTGGCCCATGCCGCCCAGGGAAAGAAGCAAGCACACCGCCACAACCGAAAGAGACCTGAATAGACCCTTCATAACCCCATCCACCTTTCGCGCCAGACAACGCGGTCTGGCGACACCCGTCCTATTTGCTGTTTCGCGCTGAAGCTTCGAATAGCGGCCCGCCAACACACCCCGCGTTGGCGCGGCACCCCACCTTGTTTATTGTCGTGTTTTCAATTAGGTGCGG
>Ga0335069_10013076_pt1 | contig 11663 bp, 9 predicted proteins | sample Lox_Sample_11_FD_206714 | JGI IMG/M metagenome (GOLD analysis project Ga0335069, IMG submission 206714) | Soil microbial communities from Loxahatchee National Wildlife Refuge, Florida, United States - Lox_Sample_1.1 | ecosystem: Environmental > Terrestrial > Soil > Wetlands | place: USA: Florida...
CGAGAACGCGATCCGTCGTGCTGCCGGGATGGGCATCGCGCCGAGCGCGCCCGATCCCGATCATTACGAGCATCAATACGCGCACTGCGACGTGCTGGTGATCGGCGCAGGGCCCGCAGGACTCGCTGCTGCGCGGGCCGCGGCGCACGCGGGGGCACGCGTGATCGTCTGCGACGAGAATCCCGTGCTTGGCGGCGGTCTGCTCGGCTCCGAAGCGCGCATCGACGAGGGAACGGCCGCCGCGTGGGTCGACGCGACGACGGAGGCGCTCGGCAGCCGCGCCGGCGTCACGCTGTTGCCGCGCACGAGCGCATTCGGTTGGTACGACGGAAATCTCGTCGGTCTCTGCGAGCGAGTCGGCGGCGCGGCGAGCGCCTCCACGACAGCTCCGCGCGAGCGGCTGTGGAAGGTTCGCGCCAGGGCGATCGTGCTCGCCGCGGGCGCGCACGAGCGCGGCATCGCTTACGCGAACAACGATCTGCCCGGTACGCTGCTCGCGGGCGCAGCGCGCTGCTACGTCGAGCGCTACGCGGTTCGCCCCGGAACGCGCGCGGTGGTCGTCACCAACAACGACAGCGCCTACGCCAGCGCAATCGCGCTCGCGCGCGCAGGCATCGCCGTTGCTTCGGTCGTCGATGCGCGTTCCGAGACCACGCTCCGAGGCGAGCTGCCGCGCAAGGCGAGGGAGTCGGGTCTCGCCATCGTTGCCGGCGCAGCGATCGCCGGCGCGCACGGACGCCTGCGGGTGACCGCCGTCGACATCGCGCCGCTCGCGGGCGGTGCGCCGCGACACATCGAATGCGATCTCGTCTGCGCCTCCGGAGGATGGAACCCCGCAGTGCATCTCTTCGCGCAGGCGCGCGGGCGGCTGCGCTACGACACGCTGCTCGCAACATTCGTCCCCGATGGCTCTCCGCTTCCGATCGCGGCAGCCGGCGCGGCGAACGGCGTGTTCGACCTCGCCGCCGCCCTCGTGGACGGCCACAGGGCCGGCTGCGCGGCCGCCGCGCAGGCCGGCGCCGCCGCAGCTACCCCGATCGAGGCACCTCGCGCCGCGCCGCTCATCATCGGCGTGCTGCAGCCGCTGTGGCGCGTCGAGCCGCTCTCCAAAGGCGCCAAGTGCTTCGTCGATCTGCAGAACGATGTGACGACCGCCGACATCGCGCTCGCGGCGCGCGAAGGCTACCGGTCGGTCGAGCATCTGAAGCGCTACACGACGCTCGGTATGGGAACGGATCAAGGCAAGACCTCGAACGTCGTCGGGCTCGCGCTGCTCGCCGAGGCGGTCGGGCAATCGATCGCGCAGGTCGGCACGACGACCTTCCGCCCACCGTATGCGCCAGTGACGCTCGGCACGCTGCCTGGCCATGCGGTCGGCGCCGACGTCGAGCCCACACGTCACAGTGCGATGCACGACTGGCACGTCGAGCACGGCGCGCGCTTCGTCAATGCCAGTCTGTGGAAACGCCCACATTCGTATCCGCGCACCGGTGAATCGGGTGACGACGCCGCCAACCGCGAGGCCAGGAATGTGCGCACGAACGTCGGCATCGTCGACGTCTCGACGCTTGGCAAGATCGAGATCCAGGGCCGCGACGCCGCCGAGCTGCTGAATCGCGTCTACATCAACCGCTGGGACACGCTCGCCGTCGGCCGTTGCCGCTACGGCGTGATGCTGCGCGACGACGGCATGGTGCTCGACGACGGCACGACGTCGCGGCTTGGCCCGACGCACTACCTGATGACGACGACGACGGTGAATGCAGTCAAGGTGATGCAGCATCTCTACGCGCTGCTCCAGATCGACTGGCCGGAGCTCGAAGTCTTCTTGGCGTCGGTGACCGAGCAATGGGCGGCGGCGGCGCTCTCCGGTCCTCGCGCGCGCGACGTGCTCGCGAGGGTCGTCGACATCGACGTCTCGAACGCGGCGTTTCCGTTCCTCGCCGTCGGCGGCTGTCATGTGCGGGCGAGCGCCGGGCCGATTCCTGCGCGACTTTTCCGCCTGAGCTACTCGGGCGAGCTCGCCTACGAGATCCACGTGCCGGCAGACCGCGGGCGCGAGATGTGGGAAGCCGTCGTGGCCGCAGGAGAGTCGTTCGGCGTCATGCCGTACGGCACCGAGGCGATGAGCACGCTGCGGATCGAGAAGGGCCACGTCGTCGTCGGTCCGGAAGCCGACGGACGAACGACGGCCGGCGATCTCGGCATGGGCAATCTTGTGAACGCAGCCAAGTGGTGCGTGGGCAAGCCGATGCTCGCACGCTCGGCGCTGACCGCCGTTGATCGCTGGCAGCTGGTGGGCCTCACCGCACTCGACGGCGCGAAGATGCCGCGCGCGGCGAAGATCGTCGCCGACCCCGATCATCCGTTGCCGAACCCGATGCTCGGCCACGTGACGTCGTGGTGCTGGAGTCCGAACCTGGACGCGTGGATCGCGTTGGCGCTCGTCGCCAACGGCCGCGCGCGTCATGGCGAGACACTGTGGGCCGTCTCGCCGCTTGCGAATGCTCGCGTGCGCGTGAAAGTCGGCGCGCCGTGTTTCATCGATCCCGAAGGAGGAAGGCTCCGTGTCTGACCGAACCGACGATCCGATCAGCGCGTCGATCCCCGCGCATTACGGCCCCATGCCCGCCGGCGTCACGATCGCCGAGACGAAGTTCGCCGCCGCATGGAACGTCCAGGGCGATCCGGCGCGTGCGTCGTTCTCCGATGCGGCCGCGCGCCTCTTCGGGCTCGCGCTCCCCACGATTCCGAATACCACCGCGCAGCACGGCTGGCTCACCGCGCTGTGGCTGGGACCCACGTCGTGGCTGCTGGTCTCGAACGACGCGTCGCTCCTCGGCGGTTTCGCGCCACAGAGGGATACCGTCAACGCCGCCGGCGGCGCGCTGTTCGACGTGACGGCGAGCTCGCTTGCGTGGACCGTCGGCGGTCCGTACGCCGAGATGGTGCTCGCGAAGCATTGTCCGCTGGACTTCGACGAGCGCGCGTTCGCGGTAAGCGCCTGCGCGCAGAGCGTCCTCGGGCACGTCAACGCGCTCTTCTATCGCCGCGACGCGCAATCGATCACGGTGACCGTCGCGCGAAGCTACGCGCGCGGCGTCTGGCGGAGCCTCTGTCAATCGGCTGCCGAATATGGCTACGACATTCTGCCGGCGCTGGCGTTCTAGCGGAGGGCCGCCATGATTGGATGTCGGATCGCGCTGGGAGTCGTGTGGGTGCCAGCGCTTGCGTTTTGCGCGTTCGCTTCCGCGCAGCTGATGGAGCGGCCGGAGCTGCACGAGGAGGACACGTGGGTCTACAGCCTTTACGAAGGCGGGAGCCTCGCGGACCCCGGCAACTACGAGTCCGTCGAGTCGTTCACCGTCGTGCGCGTCACGCCTACCTACTGGGGGGTGTCGACGGGGTATCAGATGGCCCGTTCGTTGACCTCGAAGCGCACCGGAGAGACAAAGAAGAGCAGTTACCGGATTTCCCGCGACCTCAACGGATACGCGCGGCAGAACCCGGCGTCGCCGTTGCAGGAGGTTCTGTGGGTGCAGTGGCCGCTCGAGCCGGGCCAGAGTTGGAGATTCGAGCGGCCGCTTGCAGCTGGAACCCAGATATGGGAGACGAAGATCAACGGCTGGGAAGACGTCGAGGTTCCCGCCGGCAGGTTCCGAACGATCCGCGTCGACATCGACCTCGTGTCGAACCCGAATCCGCTGGTCACGTGGCAAACGAAGCTCTGGTACTCACCCGATGTCAAATCCTTCGTGAAGAAGACCGACTACGGCTTCTACGAGGCATCGGCGCCCATCCGCCGCGACACGCGCGAGCTGACGAGCTACACGTTGCATTGAGCTCGCCAGTTCGGGCTGTTGAATTACCGATGCCTACCGAGCAGGCACACCTGGGCTCGTTGCGCGCGAGCGCACCGCTCTCGCCGGGCGGTCGATCGCAACCTTGCCCTGGCGGCGCCGCGCTAGACCTAGCTCCACGGGAACGGGCTGTTGCTGACCGGGTGCAGCCTGCCCGCCGCGTAGCGCGAAAACCGGAACGGATCGAGGAGCGCGCGATGCGTTCCGAGTAGCTCGTCGGCGACCAGATCGCCGACGCCGATCATCTTGTAGCCGTGATTCGAATCCGCAATCACGTACACGTTGTCGCGGAAGCGGTCGAACACCGGAAAGCTGTCCGGCGTGAAGCAGCCGATGCCGCCCGAAGGCTCGGTGCTGCGGTATTTGCCGTGCTGACCCTCGAAGCGCTTCTGGCAGAACGCGAGGGCGGAGGTCCACATGTCGGCGAAGTTGTCGTCGACGACGAACTCCGGCGATTTCGGTCCATACGGGTCGACGCGCACTTCGTCCGCCTCGCGCTCGACCCTCATCGGCATCGCGCCGCCCTGCACGCCGCCGAAGTGAAAATCCGGCTTGTAGTAGATCCCCCACAGCTTGTCGGTGAGCAGGCGGCCGTCGCGGTCGGAATGAAGCGGCGCGTCGGTGTCGACGTGCAGCACCGGAGGCATGCCCCCTTCGTTCGTCTTCTGGTAGTTGGGGTCGACGCCGAGCGTGCCTTCCTGCAGCGCCATGTAGTGCCACATCCGCACGCCGTCGTGGACCTTGCCGTCGCGCCCCTTGACAGTGATCGTCTTCGGAAGCGCAAGCATGTTCCACAGCGAATTGATCCACGGCCCGACGGCGACGACGACCTCGTCGCACTCGATCGTTCCGCCCGAGGTTTCGACCGCCGTGATCGCCGTCGTTCCGTTGCCCGAACGGAATCCCGTCGCCGCGACGCCGCCGAAGATCTCGACACCGAGCGCTCTCGCCTTGTTCGCGAGCCCCCGCAGCGACGCCATGTTGTTCGCATAGCCGCCGCGCTTCTCGTGGAGGACCGACGTGATGTTCTTCGCTTGCCAGTCGTGGAAGATCCCCTGCATGTACTTGCGCGACGCGGCCTCGCCTTCGACGAACACCGATTCGTATCCGATCGCCTTCTGCTGCTCGTAGATCGTGCCGACCTGCGCTCGCATCACCTCGGGGCTGATCTGCATGTAGCCGACGGGGTGATAGCTGTAGGCGTCCGCGTCGCCCTCCCACACGCCGACGCAATGCGCCATCAGCTCGCGCATCGCGGGCTGGTAATAGTTGTTGCGGACGACGCCGCACGCGATGCCCGATGCTCCGGCGCCGATCGCGGTCTTGTCGACGACGACGATCCGCGCGCCGTCGCCGCCCCGCGCTTCGAGCCGCTGCGCGAGATGCAGCGCCGTCGACAGTCCGTGAATGCCGGCGCCGATGATGACGTAGTCCGAGGATTCGGGAGGTTTGCGCATCATGCGATCGGTTGCAGAAGATCGTCGAGCAGTTCTGTGAGCTCCATGTGCTCGGAGGCGAGCCGGTGCACGGCGTGCTCGATTCGCGCCGCGCGCGCCTTGCCGAGAACGGGCTCGGCGTAGCTGCGATATTTGGTCAGGATTTCCGTGTCCGAAAGCGGGTTCTCGGCGCTTCCTCTTGCAACGGCGGGTTCGGAAGCGAGCGTGCGTCCGTCGGCGAGCGTCACGCGCACGCGTGCCCAGCGCTCCGCCGGGAAGAGGCGCGAGAACGCGGCGTCCTCGGCGAGTCTCATCGCGCGCTGCAGGCGCTGCACACGCGGATCGCCGAGGCGCGGAGCGCTCACCTCGGCCGGGCCGATATCGCCGAAGACGAGCGCCGCGGCGATCGGGTGGCGCAGACTGTATTGCGCGTCTTCGGTGGTCGCCGCTACCGCCCGCGTGGAGCCGAGCGCAACCGCCTCGCGGAAGCTCTCGACCGAAAGCTCCGCGACATCGTCCGCAGCGAATCTGTGCGCGCGCTGCAACGCGAGCGCAGCTTCGATCGCCGGCTGCGCCCAGCGGCACACCGGGTAGGCCTTGAAGTATTGCTCGCGGATCCGCCACCGGATGCCGAGATCGCTCCAGAGCTCCCGCACATCCTCGCCTTCGACCGTGAGCGCCGGCGCGCCGGTGAACCCGCCGCTCGCCAGGAGCGCTGCAGCGACACCGGCGTGTGCTCCCCAGCCGGTGCCGTCCTTCACCATCGTAGGCGCATCGCACGTGCGCAGCATCTGGCCGCGGGGGCCGAAATATTCGGCGATGCCCAGCGCCTCGCGAAGTCGCGCCTCGTCGAGGCCGAGCAGGCGACCTGCGACGGCCGCGCAGCCGAGCGCGTTCCACGCGCCCGAGCAATGGTAGTCGGGAACCGTCGCATGCAGCGCGATCCCCGCGCGCGTCGCGATCTCGTAACCGAGCGCGAGACACGTCAGGAGCTCGCGGCCGTCGGTTTCGGCAGCGGGCTCGCCGCTCTGCGCGCCGTCGATCACCGCGAGGAGCGCAGGCAGGATCGCCGCGCCTGCGTGACCTTTGGTGAGCGGATGGCCGTCGTGTGCATCGAGCGCGTCGATCGTCGAAGCGCCGGCGAACGCCGTGCCGGCGAGACTCGCGCGCCGGCCGTCGAAGAGGATTCGCGCGTCGCGAGCGGCGCCGCACATCTGCGTAGCCGCGTACGCATCGGCAATTGCCGCTGCAGGCGCCCGGCTCCCGGCGGCGGCAACGCCGATCAAATCGATCAGGCAGCGCTGTGCCTGCTCGACGACATCGGTCGGAAGATCGCGAAAGACGACGCTGCGGACGAATTCGCAGGTGCCAGCCGCGGCGTTGCCCGTGGGACCGAGCGGTCCCGCGGACTTGGTCGGGACACGCGCATCGCGATCGCCTTCCGCCATGAGCACGTCCATGCGCCGAAGCCTCGCCGCCGCCCGCAGGGCCCGTCAGATCAAGCCGTTCGCCTTGAGGAAGCCTTCGGCGACCTCTTCCGGCGTCTTCTTGTCGACGTCGACGCTCGCGTTGAGCTTCGCCATCGTCTCGTCGTTCAGCTTCCCGGCGACGCTGTTGAGCGCATCCGCGATCTTCGGATTCTTGTCGAGGATTTCCTTGCGCACGACGGGCGTGAGGTTGTAGGGCGCCGCGTAGTTCTTGTCGTCCTTCAGCACGACGAAGTTGAACGCGGGAATGCGCCCGTCGGTCGCGAACACGACGGCGGTGTCGACCTGCCGGTCCTTCAGCGCCGAATAGGTGAGTCCCGTGTCCATCCGCTTGACGTTGTCGCGGTCGAACTCGAATCCGTACGCCTTCTGCCACCCGGGAAGCCCGTCGGGCCGTGCGTAGAACTCGGCGTTCGACGCGAACGTGAGCTTCGCGCCGCCGTTGACCGCCTTCGCGAGGTCGCTCATCGTCGCGATTCCGCGCTTCTGCGCATCGTCCTTGTTCATCGCGAAGCCGTAGGTGTTGTTGACCGCGGACATGTTGAGCCAGGCAATGCCTTTCGCGGCGTCGAGCTCCTTGATCTTCTGGTACGCGGCGTCGGCCGACGGAAATTTGTCGGTGATCTTGTAGTAGACGCCGAGCGCGGTCCCCGTGTATTCCCAATACACGTCGATCTGGTTGTTCTCGAGCGCCGCACGCACCGCGGCGCTGCCCATCCCGGCCTTGCGGTCCGGCGCGAATCCCTTGGCCTTGAGCAGCGCAACGGTCATCGCCGTCATGATCTGCTGCTCGGTGAACGCCTTGCCGCCGACGACGATCGTCTGCGCGGCCGCGCCGCAGCAGCAGAAAATCGCCAGCGCCGCGCCGGCGAGCCAACCGCCCAATAGCCGTTTCATCGCTTTCCCCTCCGCACCCGTTGACGATTTTCAGGAATTCCGCAGCGGATTCACGCCGCGCGGCACGAGCCAATACTGCGCCTGACCGAACAAAAAATCCACGGCGACCGCAAGCAGCGCCGTCGGAATGGCGCCGGCGAGCATCATGCCATGTTCCTGCAGATCGATGCCGGTGAAGATCAGCTCCCCCAGGCCCCCGCCGCCGATCAGGAACGCGATCGGCGCCGTGCCGACGTTGACCGCCATCGCCGTGCGCACGCCGGCGAAGATCACGAATAGCGCATTCGGGAGCTCGACGCGCGCGAGGACGGCCCGCGGCCCCATCCCCATTCCGCGCGCTGCGTCGAGCAGATGCTCCGGCACCGCGCGAATGCCTTCATAGGTGTTACGGATGATCGGCAGCAGCGTCGCGATCCACAGGCCGACGATCGCCGGCAGCGCGCCGATGCCGAGGAGGCTCATCATCAACGCGAGCTTGCCGAGCGTTGGGATCGACGTTGCCATGTTGACGGCCTGGATCACGCCTTCGGCGTAACGCCCCATCGACGGGCGCGACAGCCAGACGCCGAGCGCGACGCCGCTCACGATCGCAGCCGAGCCCGAGATGCCGACGAGCAACAGGTGCTGCTTGACGAGATAAACGATGTCTTTCTTGTACCGGAGGATGTCGGCACCGAGCCCGCTCGTGTACAGGCCCCAGCCGATGGCGAGCGCGATGGCGCCGAGCACGAGTAGCGGCAGCGTCGAACGCGGCGCGGCCGCGATCCCGAAAGGAACGACCTTCACCGCGGCACGCTGCGTTGACGAAGAGGGTCGATCATCGTTGCGCCGCCCCGCCGAGCCTCGCGGCTACCGCTGCCCGCGTGATGCGGCCGACGATACGACCGTGCTCGACGCAGGCGAGCTCGCCGACACCGTGCTCGAGAAAGAGCGTCGCGACGCGACGCAAGTCGTCGTCGGGCTTGACATGGGGGCCGTTCATCGCGACCGCCTCGCCGCCCGCCTCGACCATTACCTCGCGGACGCAAATCAGCCGCAGCCGCTTCAGCGTACGGTCGATGCCGACGAAGCTCGCGACGAAGTCGTCGGCGGGATGCGCGAGCATCGTGTCGGGCGCCGCGAATTGCACGAGCCGCCCGGCACGGAAGATCGCGATCCGGTCGGCCATCTTCACCGCTTCGTCGATGTCGTGGCTCACGAAGAGCACCGTCTTGCGCAGCTTGCGCTGCATCCGCAGGAACTCCGCCTGGATCGCCTCGCGGTTCACCGGGTCGAGCGCGCCGAAGGGCTCGTCCATCAGCAGCACCGGCGGATCGGCGGCGAGTGCGCGAGCGACACCGATGCGCTGCGCCTGGCCTCCCGACAGCTCGTTCGGATAGCGGTCGAGAAACTGCGCGGGCTCGAGCGCGAGCATCGCGAGGAGCTCCTCGGCACGCCTGCGGCGCTTCGCGAGATCCCATCCGAGGAGCCGCGGCACGACGCCGATGTTCTCGGCAACCGTCATGTTGGGAAAGAGCCCGATCTGCTGGATCACGTAGCCGATCGTTCGCCGCAGTTGCACGGGATCGACGGTGTCGGTGTCTCGGCTGGCGATCACGATCTTGCCGGAGGTCGGCGCGACGAGGCGATTGATCATCCGCAGCGTCGTCGTCTTGCCGCAGCCCGACGGGCCGAGGAGCACGCAGGTCTCGCCGTCGCCGACCTCGAAGCTCACGCGATCGACGGCCGTGTGCGGTCCCTGCGCCGTCGCGTAGACCTTGGTAAGCGACTCGAGCCGGATCATCTCAGTGCCCGCCCGGCCGCCCGGAGGGCACCGTGCGCCCCCCCCGGGGAATGCGGCGAGTACAGGGCCGCAGGGCGCAGGACAGCCTTGGGCTGGTCCCGCGAAGCGGGATGCGGCGAAGCCGCGCAAAGCGAGCGTGGAGGGTTGTTCATCTAGGAAGCGCGCGCCTCCGCGCCCTTCGGCGTCAGCCGCCGCTGCAGCCACAGCAGCGAATAGTCGCAGGCGATCGCGAGGAGCCCCAACGTGAGCGCGCCGGTCAGCAATTGCCGGACGTCGGTCTGCGATATTCCGCGCGAGATGAACGTCCCGAGCCCGCCGGCGCCGATGTACGCGGCGATCGCGGTAACGCCGATGTTGATGACGACGGCAACGCGTATTCCGGCAATGATCACCGGCAGCGCGATCGGAATCTCGACGCGCGCCAGGCGCTGCGACACCGACATTCCCATCCCGATCGCCGCCGAGCGCAGCGCGGGGTCGACGTTGCGGATCGCGGTGTAGGTGTTGCGGATGATCGGGAGCTGCGCGTAGACCATCGCAGCGATCACCGCCGGCAGCCATCCGATGCCATGCCCGATCTTCGACAGGATCGGGATCAGGACGCCGAAGAGCGCGATGGACGGGATGGTCATCACGATCGAGCCGAGGTAGAGGACCGTGTCGGCGACGCGCCGGCTCTGCGTGATCGCAATGCCGAGCGGGACGCCCGTGAGGATCGCGACGCCGACGGCGACGCTGACGATCGACAGATGCTCGAGCGTCCGCTCGCCGATCGCCGGCAGGTTGTGAAGGATGAACGTCAGCGTTTCCATCGACGGTCTCGCGAACGCCGGCAAGTGTTTCAAAGGCGCACGCGTTTGTCCATCGAACGCCGGGCGCCTGTCCCGCGCACCCGAAGTGCGCCCCGACGCCGCGGCGACCCCGAGCGCGGTACGGTTGGCCGGCTCGGCCAAACGTGAGATAGTCGCGAGCACTTCCGAAACCCCGATCGAGACGCCATGACTTCACCAACGCCGCCGCGAACCTCCCTCCTCGACCGCCTCGACGCCGGCCCGGTGATCTGCGCCGAAGGCTACGTGTTCGAGCTCGAGCGCCGCGGCTACCTCCAGGCGGGCGCGTTCGTGCCGGAGGTCGTGCTCGAGCATCCGGAGGTCGTCACGCAACTCCACCGCGATTTCGTCCACGCGGGCTCCGACGTCGTCGAAGCGCTCACCTACTACGCGCACCGGGAGAAGCTGCGGGTCATCGGGCGCGAGCAGGATCTCGAGCCGATCAATCGCCGTGCGCTGGAAATCGCCAAGGCCGTCGCGATGGAAAGCGGCGCGCTGCTCGCGGGCGACATCTGCAACACCAACGTCTACGAGCCCTCCGACCCCGCGTCCCACAAGGCGGTGCGCGCGATGTTCGAAGAGCAGGTCGGGTGGGCGGTCGATGCGGGCGCCGACTACATCGTCGGCGAGACGTTCTCGTGGGCGCAGGAAGCGCTGATCGCGCTCGACGTGATCAAGCGCGCGAACAAGACGGCGGTCATCACGCTCGCGATGCACCAGGCCGACGTCACGCGCGAGAACTGGACGGTCGCCGATGCGTGCAAGCGTCTCGCCGACGCGGGCGCCGACGTTGTCGGCCTCAACTGTATCCGAGGCCCCGCGACGATGATGCCGCTGCTGCGCAAGATCCGTGCGGCCGTCAAGACCCACATGGCAGCGCTGCCGGTGCCGTTTCGCACCCACGACGCACAACCCTCGTTCCAGTCGCTGCGCGACACGCACTGGCACTACGCCGAGGGAAGCCGGCCGTTCCCGATAGCGCTCGATCCGTTCACCTGCAACCGCTTCGAGATCGGCGAGTTCGGGCGCGACGCGCTCGCGCTCGGCGTGCGCTACCTGGGCGTCTGCTGCGGGGCGGGTCCCCATCACATCCGCGCGCTCGCCGAAGCGGTGGGCAAGCATCCGCCGGCGAGCAGGTATTCGGCCGACATGTCCAAGCACGCGTTCCTCGGCTCGCACGAGCGGATCAAGCAGGTGCAGAAGGACTACGCGAACAAGCTCTGAAGGGCTGCCCGAGTTCCAGAACCCCGCAGCACCCGTTGCCGCTTCAATCCGCCCGCTGCCGAATGCTCGGATCGACCGCGTAGTAGTCGCCGGCGCTCGCGACATGAATCTGCAGGGCCGTCTTCAGGCCTGTCGGTGGATCAAGC
>Ga0335069_10013077_pt1 | contig 11663 bp, 9 predicted proteins | sample Lox_Sample_11_FD_206714 | JGI IMG/M metagenome (GOLD analysis project Ga0335069, IMG submission 206714) | Soil microbial communities from Loxahatchee National Wildlife Refuge, Florida, United States - Lox_Sample_1.1 | ecosystem: Environmental > Terrestrial > Soil > Wetlands | place: USA: Florida...
CGGGCGCTGCGCGCCCGGCCTCGCCATACCCTGGCGATGCTGCGCTGGCGGCAAAGCCGCCAGGCTCAGCACGCGGTCGTCCAGCCCGCCTCGACTTCTGGCGAAGCGCAGTCTGATGAACAAGGCGGGCTAGTCGTGGTAAGGGTTGGGTTGCATTCCATGGACAAGAGCACCGGCGTCAGCCAAGCCACCTCCGCGGCCTCGGGCCGCAAGGGGGTGTGGAGCGCCATGCTGATCCTGTGCGTTGCCGGGTTGTTGGTGTCGCTGGAGCTGGCCCACATCCACTACAAGGTGAACACCCAGGCCGATTTCCACAGCTTCTGCGGCGGCGGCACGACGTTCAACTGCGACAACGTGGCCCGCACCCCATATTCGGTCTTGCTGGGCGTGCCTACCGCGTGGTGGGGAATCTTCGGCTATCTGCTGGGGGCGGGCGTGACGCTCGCCGGGCTGCGCAACCGGCGGGCGGGTTTGCCGGCTGCGTGCAGCCTGCTGCTCTTCACCGGATTCGCCGCGCTCAGTGCTTCGCTGGGCGCAATCTCTGCCTTTCGCTTGCGCGCCGTGTGTGTCCTGTGCGCGGTCACCTATGGTATCAACCTGCTGCTCTTCATCCTGGCGCTGCTGCAAGCCGCGGCCGTGGGCCTCGCCGCGATCATCGCAGCCCCCGGATCGGTCCTTCGCGCACGGCCAGGCAGGACCGCGCTGGTCCTTATTTTGCTTGCCGCCGCTACGGTTGCCCTGATCGCCCTGGCCCCGCGCTACTGGAAGGGAGGCGGCTCCAGGCACGGATGGATGGCCCTGGCCGGACTGGCCCGCGGCCAGACCCCGGACGGCGGTCACTGGATCGGGGCACAGAACCCGACCGTGACCATCACCGAATTCTCTGACTACGAGTGTCCCGGCTGCCGACAGGCGCACGCGCAATTGCGTGACATGGTCGCCCAGTTCCCTGATCGCGTTCGCATAGTCCACAGACACTTTCCGCTCGATCAGTCGTGCAATCGCAGCATCGAGCGCCCCTTCCACGAAAACGCGTGCCGGCTCGCGCTCATGGCTGAATGCGCGGGCCGCGCCGGACGTTTCTGGGAAGCCAACGATTATCTCTTCCGGCACTCGGGCTCTCTCGAGACGAGCGCGAGCGAGACGGTGGCGACGGATCTCAAGCTCGACCCCGCCCCGTTCGAGCGCTGCATGCAGGGCGAAGGCCTTCCCGACGTGAAGAATGACATCGAGATGGGGATCGCCCTCAACCTGCGGGGTACCCCCTCCTTCCTGGTCGACGGTCAGGTCTACTTCGGCAACCTGCCGGCGAGCGTGCTGGAACGCCTGCGCGGCACGGCCGGCAAGTAGCGGCCATCGGTCCGCAGCAAGCGCCTCTCGAGCGCGCGCATGCGGCGGGCGGGACCGGGGCGGTGATGGTCGTGACCAAAGAGATGGCAGAGCCCGTGCACGGCCAGGCGTTCAAGCTCCTTGGGCAAGCGGGCCGGGCCCGCGCGACGGCGGGCGGTCTGCACCGAAATCGCGATGTCGCCGAGAAAAACCGCAGCGCCCGCCGGATCGGCCTCACCCGCAAGCCCTTGCATCGGGAAGCTCAGCACGTCGGTGGCCCGATCGAGCTTGCGAAAGGCGCGGTTGAGCCGACGAATCTCCTCGTCGTCGGTGAGCAGCACGCTGGCCGACGCTCCTGCGCGATCCAGGGCGCGCAAGGCCACGCGCAGGCGCTGGGCCACCGTTCGCCGAGTGTCCGCGCCCATCAGGGGGGCGATTTCTTTGCGGACCAGCACGGCCACGCCCGCGCGCCCCATTACAACTTCCAAACCTCCGCATCCACGAACACGCGAAACAGGTCAGCGTCACACTTGCCCGCCTTGACCTCGCTTTCGAGAATGGCGAGCGCGCGCGGAACCGGCACCGCCGCCTTGTAGGGCCGATCGGCCGCGGTCAACGCGTCGAAAATGTCGGCAATGGTCAGAATGCGCGCCTCGACGGGAATGGCGCCGCCGCGCAGACCAGCCGGGTAGCCCGCGCCGTTGAGCAGCTCGTGGTGAGCGCCGGCGATCTGGGGTATCCGGCGCAGCGAGCGGCCCCAGGGAATGGTCTGCAAGAAGGCCACCGTGTGACTGACGTGGCTCTCGATCTGCAGGCGTTCCTCCGCAGTCAGACTGCCGCGCGCCACCTGCAGGGCCGCGATCTCTGTCGGCTGGAGCAAGGGCTGGGGCTGGCCCGCCTCGTCGAGGTAGCTCTGGCTCGCCACCTCCGCCAGGCGCGCCCCCAGCGATTGCTCCAACACCGTCGGCTCGTTGGCGGCCAGCACCAGACGCCAGCATTCGTCCACGGCGGCCAGGCGGCCGGCCGGTTCTTGCTCGATGGCCGCCTGGGCCGCGGCGGATCCACCCTGGCGCGCCTGCTGCAATTGCTGGCGCAGCGACTCGGCCTCGATCGACTTGCGCACATAAGCGAGGCGCAGGCGAATCGCCTCGAGCTCGCCGTCGTAGAGCTTCTTGGCCTTGACCAGCACGTTCTCGCGCACGCCGACTTTCCCGAAGTCGTGCAACACCCCGGCGTATTCGAGCTGGCGCAACTCCTCATGCGAGAAGCGCACGGAAGCCAGGGGGCCGTGATCCAGGGCATTCACCTCCTTGGCCAGGGCCACGCTCAGGGTGGCCACCCGGCGCGAATGCCCCGAGGTGGTTGGATCGCGCGACTCGATCGCGGTGACCGAGGCGTCGACGAAGCTCTCGAACAGGCGCCGAATCTCGTCGTACAGGATGGCGTTTTCCAGCGACACGCCGGCCTGCGAGGCCAGCGCCAGGGCCATCTCTTCCGCGCGATCGTCGAACGGAACCACGCCGTCCTCGAAATCCGCGGGCGAGGATAGGACCTGGCTGGGTCGGCGTTTCTTGTTGATGAGCTGGATGACGCCGATGACCTCGTTCTCGGCCGACAACATGGGCACGGTCAGCATGGAACGCGCGCGATAGCCGATCTTCTCGTCGAAGCTGCGGTTGTGCGCCGGGCCTCCCGCGACGGCGCCGGCCTGGCCCACGTCGGGCAGATTGATCGGACGGCCGGTCAGCACGGCCCGTCCGGCCACCGACGAGTCGTCAACCGGCAGGGTGAACTCCTTGAAGTCCACCGGCAGGGAATCGTTCTGCGACAGCATGAAGTGCAAGCGGGCCGGACGGCGCTCGACCCCACCAGCCGGGGTTGCTGCGTGGCGCCGGCCGGCTTCGCCCAGGGCGCGTGGCGCGCGCGTCGGGTTGCCAAAAGCCAAGCTGTCAGGTTGGCCATCGCCATCCGCGTCCGCCGCCTCCAGCACGTACACGCTGCCCGCGTCGGCGCCGGTGATGTGCCGGCTCTTGTGCAGAATCAGATCGAGCAATTTGCGAATGTCGCGCTCCGAGGACAGGGCGCGCGAAATAGCCAACAACTCGTCGCGCTCGTAGCGCGAGCGCTCGATCGGGCTCGGCGCGCCGGATGGAGCTTCGTCTGACCCCATGCTGCTGCCCAACGGGCCCTAGCCGGCACCGCCCGGGGGCCGCCCCCCGCCGTTGTCCTGAGCCTTGCGGTCGTAGGCGCGGATGATCTCGGCCACCAGCGGGTGGCGGACCACGTCGACCTCGGTGAAGTAGCAAAACGCGATGCCTTCGATGCCGCGCAGGAGCGACTCGGCCTCGGTCAGGCCCGAGCGCCGGTGGTCGGGCAGATCGATCTGGGTGACGTCCCCGGTGATGACCGCCTTGGATTCGTAGCCCAGACGGGTGAGGAACATCTTCATCTGCTCGCTGGTGGTGTTTTGCGCCTCGTCCAGGATGACGAACGAATCATTGAGCGTGCGGCCGCGCATGAACGCGATGGGCGCGATCTCGATCATCCCGCGCTCGACCAGCTGGTGGGCGCGGTCGAAGTCCATCATGTCGTGAAGGGCATCGTAGAGCGGGCGCAGGTAGGGCGAGACCTTCTCCTCCATGCTGCCGGGTAAGAAGCCCAAGCGCTCCCCGGCTTCCAGAGCCGGCCGGGTCAGCACGATGCGCTTGACCCGCTTTTCCATGAGCTGGCGCAGCGCCAGCGCCATGGCGAGATAGGTCTTGCCGGTTCCCGCGGGCCCGATGGCGAACACGATGTCGCGCTCGCGAATGGCGTCGACGTAACGTTTTTGGGCCAACCCCTTGGGCGCGATGGGCCGGGCGCGGCTGCCCACCAAGATGGTGTCGGAGAAGACCTCCTGCAGGTTGGCATTGGCGTCCCCGCGCAGCACATGCGCGGCCCGCGTGACGTCTTCCGGCCCGACCGAGCGGCCGCCTCGCACCATGCGGTAGAGCTGTTCCACCAAGCGGCGCGCTTGGGCGATGGCGTCGGTGGGGCCGAGAAAAGTCAGCTCGTTGCCGCGCGAGTGAAGCCGCGCGCCGGTCTCAAGCTCGATTCGCTTGAGATTGGCGTTCTTTTCGCCGAACAAAGAAAGGGCGACGCGGTTGTCGTCCAGGACCACTCGGTCCGACTCGACATCCGCACGTTCTCGCAGGGGATCGCTTGGCCGCTGACTCAATAGCTACCGTGTTCATCTACCACGGAACCCGGGCCGCGACCAGCGCGCGCGATTTGCCGGCCCCCGGGGAGCCAACACGCTACACTGCCGCGCTTGTGAGCCAGGAAACACCAGCCCCCCAACTCGACCTTAGCCCTTTGTCCGGCAAGCAGACCGGCGGCAACCTGCCCGATCTGGTGGGCCTGATGCAGCGCTTGCTCGCGCCCAGCGGCTGCCCTTGGGATCGCGAGCAGACCATCGAGTCGCTGCTGCCCTATCTGGTCGAGGAGACCTACGAGGTGGTGGACGCCGTGAACGCCGGCGACGTGCGCGACCACGCCGAGGAGCTGGGCGATGTGCTCTTGCAGATCGTGTTTCAGGCCGAGCTGCGCCACGCCGAGGGCGCCTTCGGGATCGACGACGTCATTCGCGGCATCGTGGCCAAGCTGGTGCGCCGCCATCCCCATGTGTTCGGCGAGGTCCAGGCCAAGACCTCCGAGGCCGTGTTGGCCAATTGGGCGCGGCTCAAGGCGGTGGAGAAGGCCAAGAAGGGACGCAAGGGCGCGCTCGACGGAGTCCCGCGCAGCGCCCCTGCGCTGGTGCGCGCCACGCGCTCGGGGGAAAAGGCGGGCGCGGTGGGCTTCGACTGGCCCGACGCCGCGGGTCCGCGCGAAAAGGTGAACGAGGAGCTGGCCGAGCTGGACCATGCCTGGCAAGCCGGCGATCGCGCGGCGATGAAACGCGAGTTGGGCGACACCCTGTTCGCCTTGACCAATCTGGCGCGCAAGCTGGGGCTGGACGCGGAAAATGCTCTGCGTGAGACCACGGATCGTTTTGCCCGTCGCTTTGGCTACATGGAAGAGACGCTGGCGGCGCAAGGCCGCACCGTCGCGGCGGCCAGCCCCGAGGAGCGCGAGCAGCTCTGGCAAGCCGCCAAACGCGCGCCCGGGATCGACGAGAAGTGAGAGCCACGAATGCCGGCCTGCTGCAGCGCGCGGAGGGCTCTGGGCGACTCTCGACTCCTGGATGCAGCGCGAGCATACTTTCCGCTATGTCCAGCCAGCGGTCGTCGATCTTCGTTCAATTCCTACTATTTGGCGCGGGACTCTTGTGTGGCGCGTGCGGGGAACGCTCAGGTCTGGCGCCCGGGGGAACGGGCGGTGGTGGCACAGCCACTTCCTCCGGAGGCACCACGGATCGGGCGAGCGGGGGCGCGGCCGGCGGCGCGACGGCCATCTCGTCGGGCGGCACCACGGAATTGGCGAGTGGGGGCGCGGCCGGCGGCGTGACGGCGATCTCGTCCGGAGGCACTGCGAACATCGGGACGGGCGGCGCAGGCGGGGGTAGCACAGGGATCCCCTTCGGAGGTAACACAGTGATCCCCTCCGGAGGCACAACGAAGGTCGTGAGCAGTGGCGGCGCGACGGCGATCTCGTCGGGAGGGGCCACGAAAGTCGCCAGTGGGGGCACGACGGCGATCTCGTCAGGCGGCACTACGAGCATCGCGACCGGGGGCGTGGCTGGCCGCGCGAGTGGCGGGGCCTCCGGGACGGCAAGCGGCGGCACCACGGGCGGCGCATCGGGTGGCACTGGCGGCGCTTCCTCTACTGGCGGCTCAACCAGCCCCGCTGCATGCACCGGGGTCATCTGCCCGTCACTGCCGGCTTCATGCAGGATGGTTATCCAAGATCCGACTGCTTGCTGTCCCATCTGTACCGACACCGGCTGCGATCCCTGCGCCGCGATCACGTGTGGAGTTGGAACGCACCAAGAGACTCTCGCGGGGGCCTGTTGTCCCACTTGCGTGCCCGATCCCCCGGATCCGTGCACGCAGGGCCGGCAGAGCTACGCGACAGCCCGCGCATCAATGCTGGAAAAGTACTCATCAACCAAGTGCCAGAACAGCTCGGATTGCACGTTGTTGTTGGAAAGCAACGCCTGCGTCGTGGCTTGCAATGTGGCGTTGCCCAGTCAGATAGCCAACAGCTATCAAAGCAATCTGGCTTCCATGGCCGCGAGCGGCTGCGCAACCTGCCCGACGCCGCCACCGGCGCAATGCGAGCAGATGGTTCCAGCCTGTATGAATGGGAAGTGCGTGGCCGCCAATCCTTCCTGAGGCCGGCGCGCGCCGCGCGCCTGTGTCCGCGTCGTGAGGCCTATTCCGTCCGGCCAGACTGCCTCGACAGATCCTCGATGAATCTCGCGTCGAAGGTGCCGCCAAGTTTCCGAAATGTCCTCACGTCGGCCCAAGCCTGGTCATAGGCCTTGATCTGGTAGCGGGCAATGGCACGGTTGCGGTAGGCGGCCGCCAGGTCCGGTTTCAGCTCGATGGCCCTGCCGTAGTCCTTGATGGCGGCCTGGTACAGGCCCTTGCTTTGGTAGACATTGCCGCGATTGCTGTAGGCCTGCGCGCCATCGGGCTGCAAGGCGATGGCTTTGTCGAAGTCCTTGGCGGCGGCCTCGAGTTGGCCCTTGGCCTCGTAGGCACTGCCCCGGTTGTTGTAGGCTTCCGCGTAGTCGGACCGCAGTCGGATGGCGCTGTCGTAGTCCCTGATGGCCGAGTCGTACTGTCCCTTGCTGTCGTAGGCCATGCCACGGCTGTTGTAGGCGACCGCGTATTCGGGCCAGAGCTCAATGGCCTTGTCGTAGTCTTTGATGGCCGCATCGATTTGGCCCTTGCTTTCGTAGGCCGTTCCGCGGTTGCAATAGGCCTCGTCGTAATTGACGTCCAGGCTGATGGCCTTATCGAAGTCCTTAATGGCCGCATCGAACTGACCCACGTTGCCGTAGGCGCTGCCGCGGCAGTTGTAGGCATCGGCGGAGCTCGGCATCAGTCTGATAGCCTTGCTGTGGTCCCTAATCGCCTCGTCGTATCGGCCCAGGCCAATGAAGGCGTTGCCACGGCCACTGTAGGCCTTCACGTACCGGGGATTCAGGGCGATGGCCTTGTCGAAATCCGGGATGGCCGCGGCGTACTGATGCTTCGATACGTAGGCGTTGCCGCGGTTGTTGTAGGCGCGGTCGTTCCACGGGCAGTGGCGGACGGCGCCGTCCCAAAGCGCGAGCTCGGTCTGGTAGTCCTTGTTCCTGCGAAAGGTGCCCCAGGCCAATAGCGCGGCCACCGCCGCAACCAGCGCCGTCGGCCCGGAGCGCAGGCCGAACCGCTTGCCTAGCTGGTATGCCCCCAAGACAACCAGGGCCACCACCGCCGCCAGCGGCAGGTACATTCGATGTTCGGCTTCGGTCTGGCCTACCAGAGGCACGATGCTCGAGGACGGGGCCAGGATGGCAAAGAACCATAGTCCCAGGAACCCCCACTTGGGTCGCAGGACGAGCGCCGCCGCCGTGGCTGCCAGCAGGGCAAACACGCCGATGGCATAGGGAACGATCTCGGCCGCCGTGCGCGCCACCGGGTAGCCGTAATCCAGCACCAGCGGGCTCGGCCAAAAGACCAGTCGCAAATAGTGAATGATGCAGCCGAATTGCGTGCGCGCGTACTGCCAGGGGGTCATGCCCAGGCCGAAACCGGCGGATCCGCCGCGACTACTCGACAATTGGAATACCAGGACCAAGAACCCCCAAGTGGCTGCCAGGCCCAGCCACAGTCCGCGGCGCCGCCGCAGGCTTTCTTTGAAAGAGCCCGCAATGAACACCCGATCATAAAGCAACGCCAGCGCCGGCGCCGTGACCATGACCTCTTTGCTGGCCATGCCCAGGGCGCACGCCGCAATCGCGGCGGCGTACCAGACCCCTCCGCGTACCGCGGTGGCGCCGCGCAAGACACAGTACAGGGTCAGTAGGTAGAACAGCCCGACGATCGACTCAGCCCGTTGCACGACGTAGGTGACCGACTCGGTTTGCAGCGGGTGAATGGCCCATAACAGAGCCACGGTCAAAGCCAGGCCCGCGGACGCCGCGCCGAAACGCGCAGACACGGTCGGCAGGAGCAGCGTCCGCCGGAACAGGCCAAAGAGCACCAGGGCAGCCAGAATGTGCAGAGCGAGGTTGCCGACGTGGTAGCCCTGCACGGCCAATCCGCCGATGGCGTAATTTATTGCCAGGGACAGGTTGACAAGCGGCCGCCCGGTCGTGGTGACCGCGTCCGGCGGGGCCACAAGAACCTGCAGAGAGGCGAGGTGGCGAATCGATCGATTGGTCGTGATCGAGACGGTGTCGTCAAAGACAAACGGGCCGTGGAAGCTGTTGGCGTAGGCCGCACTCGTCGCCAGAACGAGAAGAGTGATGGCGGCCCAGATCTTCCGCGACGGGGCCGTGCCGTCAATCAGGGTGCGAGTGTCGTCGCCCATCGCAGGTTACCATGTCCGATAACCGCCAATCTGGCTACCACGACTGATTCAGATTTGCCTTCGGGAGTCGGGCGACAAGCCGGGCTGGGGGCAAGGAGGGTCGAGAACCGGACCGGAATGTACTGATGTACTTGAGGACGACCGGGGCCCCCGCGCGGTCAGCAGACCGCGTGGGGTGGTCTGGTTGCGCAGACCCGACGCAGGCCCCGGCCCGGATCGTCGCCCGTCGGCGTATCGAAGAATCGAAGCAGCAGTGCTACTCATAGCCACCCGGCCGCGTGCGCGGCCAGCAGGCACAAAACGCCCCAAGCGCCTGCGGCCACGTCGTCGGCCATCACGCCCCAACCCTCGGGCAGGCGCTCGGCAGCCCGGGCAGGCCACGGCTTCCATTGGTCGAACACGCGGAACAGCACCACGCCGGCCACGAGCCCGACCCAGTTGGCCGGCGCAGCCAACAGCGTGATGAGCACGCCGGCCACTTCATCGATGCACACGATCTGTGGGTCCTTGATTCCGAGCCTGCGCACCACCTGATTCGATGCCCACACGCCGATGGCGGTGATAGCGGCGGCAGCCGCTGCCACGGCCGGCCGGCCTCCGGTGCGCATCAGCAGCAGGTAGAAAGGAATCGCGCCCAAGGTGCCCGCGGTCCCCGGCGCCTTGGGCACGCGACCGCATCCGAACCAAATCGCCAAGAGGTAAGCCAACCGGTAGCTCAAGGCTCGTCTCCCAGCATGTTGCGCACTTCTCGCGAATAGCCGCCGTGCTCGTGAACCACCAGTGGCGGCTCGATTCGCGTTTGCGCGACCAGGGGCGCTCGCCGGGCTTCGAAGCAGAAACGCCTGGCCCGCTCCCCGGCGCGGGTCTGCACCATGCGTAGGCGAGCCAGGCCCAGCCCGCGTGCGGCGAGCGCCGCGCGCACTTCGTCGAGGCGATCCGCGGGAAAGATCGCGCACACGCGGCCCTCGGGCCGCACCGCCGCCTGGGCGACGTCGAGCCATTCGGCCAAGGTAAGAGTGACCTCGTGGTGGGCCAGCGAGCGCTCGCTGTGGGGCGGGAGCACGCCGCGGCCCAGCGGCTGAAATGGCGGGTTGCTTGCCACCAGATCGAACGCCGCATGGGGCACGACCAGCGCCGCGCGCACGTCGGCGGCCACCACGGTAAAGCGCACGCCAAATTGGTTGGCTTGCGCGCCCTGCGCGGCCAGCCGAGCCAGCCGTGGCTGAATCTCGACCCCCAGCCCGCTTGCGGCGGCATCGCGCGCCAGCAGCAGGAAGGACAAGGCGCCGGTGCCGCAACCGATGTCCAGGAAGCGGGCGTAAGGCGCCTCGATAAAACCCGCGAGCAGCACCGGATCCAGGCTGGAACGGAACCCGCGTGCCGGCTGGATCAGCTTGACCCGGCCGCGCAAAAGCGCGTCGTGGGTGACCTCGTCGGGCTCGTACGCGTCATCCGCCAGATTCATAAACTGGGCGGCGCTTGCTCGGGCTCGATGCGCGCCATGACCAAGCCAGTGGCCAGCTTGGGCTGAAAATAGGTCGACTTCTGCGGCAGCACGAAGCCCGCCTCACACGCGTCCAGCACTTGGCCGACCTTGGTCGCGTTCATGAGAAAGGCTGCCTGCACCTCGGAGGCAGCGACGCGTCTCAAGGTCTCCTTCAGATCGTGGCTGTAGCTCAGGTTCGATTGTCGCGCCATGGCCTCCGCCCCGATACCCAGCAAGGGGTCGAGCAGCAAGCCGTGCAGCACGCTCACGTCGAGGCGGGCCAGGGTGGGTGGGCCCAGGCGAGCCAGATCCGCGCCGGCGCGCAGCTTGAGCCAGGTGGTTCCGGCCGCGCCAGCGCGCCGCAGAGCCAGGCACACCGTCTTTTCGCCTTCCTGGCGCAGGCGTTTCTCGATAGCCGCGGCGTCGTCTTCGCTGCCTGAGGCAACCTCGAACCAGGGACGGCAATGCTCAGCCAGGGTGGTCAGCGCCTCGGCTTGCAGGCCATGCACCATCCGGTGCGTGGGCAGAACCAGCAGGCCGGGATCCTCGGCGCGAGCGAAGAACATCACGCCCCAGTCGGCCAGTGAGCGGCCCATCGGCACGGCCGCGGGTCGGAGGGCGTCGCGAATGGCGACCATGGTTTCGTAGCGGTGATGGCCGTCAGCAATCATGACCTGCCGGGGCGCCAACACGCGCGCCACCGTGGCGATCACGGTTTTGTCCGTCACCACCCACAGGCGATGGCGGCATCCGTCGGGAGTGGTCGCGTCCACATCGGCGGGGCCTGCGCAGGCACCGTCGAGCGCCCCCTCGGCCTCGCCCGCCGGATCGCGATATAGGGAAAATACCTGGGAAAAATGCGCGCGCGTGGCGTGGATGAGCTTGAAGCGATCGACCTTGGGGCCCGACAAGGTGTGCTCGTGGGGCAGCACCACCCGCTCGGAAAACGGGGTGAGCTCGATGAGCGAGATGAATCCCTTGCGGGTGTAGCTACGCGAGCCCGCCGCGTCGGCGAAGGTGAATTGCTGCTGGTAGCGATAGAGAGCCGGTCGTGCGTCCTGGCGCAAGGCTCCCTCGGCCAGCCAAGCTTCGAGCTGCGCGCGCGCGTTCTGATAGCGGGCGTCGCCCTCGCCGCGCGGCAGATCCAGGTGCACGATATTGCGCGGGTGGCCCGCCTCCAGCTCCTTGCGCTGGGCCTCCCCGATCACGTCGTAGGGTGGGGCAAGCAGCAGCGCTGGGTTGGCGAACCGCTCGAAAGCGAACCGAAGGGCGCGGAAGGGAGCGATGTGAGCCATGGGCGAAGAACTCTAACGCGAGACTTGGGCTTGGGTCACGCCCAAATGAG
>Ga0335069_10013079_pt1 | contig 11662 bp, 9 predicted proteins | sample Lox_Sample_11_FD_206714 | JGI IMG/M metagenome (GOLD analysis project Ga0335069, IMG submission 206714) | Soil microbial communities from Loxahatchee National Wildlife Refuge, Florida, United States - Lox_Sample_1.1 | ecosystem: Environmental > Terrestrial > Soil > Wetlands | place: USA: Florida...
CGATGAACGAACCGCGGATCTTTTGGCCGAAATGAATTGCTTCCGCATCTGGATTGGCTCGGAGAGCGGTTCGCAGCGCGTGCTCGACGCCATGCGACGGGGAGTGACCGTGGAGCAGGTGCAGAGCGCGGTGGGTCTCTGCAAGGCGCGCGGCATTCAGGCCGGCATGTTCCTCATGTGGGGTTACGAGGGCGAGGAGTGGGAAGATATCCAGGCCACCATCCGGCACGTCAAGGCGTCGAATCCTGACATCTTCCTGACCACCGTGGCGTACCCCATCCGCGGGACTTCCTATTTCGACCACGTGAAAGACCGCGTGGTGCATCCCAGGGGCTGGGAAGCAGGGTCCGACCGGGAATTCCAGCTTCGCGGCCGCCATTCGCGGCGGTATTACCAGAACGTCGATCGCCTCCTGCGCGCGGAAGTCGAACTCGACCGGTTATCGCATTCGGATGCCGCCAGGACGGATGGGCTCCACGCCGAATGGCGGCAGAAGCGGGCGCAAGCCTGGGAGGGAATAGAAGCGTCCGCCGGCGAGGTGGAGGCGTAGAGACGAATGACTACTGCCTTTCAATCCGTGGCACCCCGGGTCGAACCTTTCGACGCTGTGGCGGAAGAGTACGATTCCTCCTTCACCCAATCCCTGATTGGCACAGCTCAGCGCGAGTCGGTTTGGCGGGCCATCGACCATCATTTTCGGGCGGGTCAACGCATCTTGGAAATCAATTGTGGCACCGGCATCGACGCCATGCGGCTCTCCGCTCGCGGGATCTGGGTGACGGCTTGCGATGCGTCGGCGAAGATGGTGCGCGTGGCTCGGCGGCGAAGGGACGCGTTGCACCACGGGCGGCGCGTGGACTTCCGGGTTCTGCCTACAGAGCGGATCCACCAACTTGAGGAGGAGGGGCCCTACAACGGTGTCCTCTCGAATTTCGCGGGGTTGAATTGCGTCGCCGATTTGCGGGCGGTGGCGCGAGACCTGGCGCGGCTGGTGAAGCCCGGGGACCGCGCGCTGTTGTGTGTCTTCGGCCGCTTCTGCCTCTGGGAAATGGTTTGGTACCTGCTTCAAGGCAATGTCAGGAAGGCATTCCGGCGTCTCGCGCAGGGCAGCGTCGCGGCGCATGTCGGGCCTGGCCGGAGTGTGCTCATTCGCTACCCTTCGATTGGCTCGCTCCGCCGGGACTTTGCGCCGGGCTTTCGGCTGCTGAACTGGATGGGCGTCGGCATTGCGGTTCCCCCGTCCTATCTTGAGCCTTGGGCGCGGCGGTTCCCCCGGTTGCTCCGCGCCGCCGCCCGGCTCGATGCCTTCCTCGGTCGAACTCCCGGCTGCCGGATGTTGGCTGACCACGTGGTGTTGGTCTTTGAGAGAGTGGCAACATGAGCCACGCGACCTTGGAAGCAACTGCCATCGCAAGAACGGCTGTCGAGGACCATATCATCCGGGAGCTTCCCGTTCTGGTCCTCATGCCCCATAGCCGGTGCAATTGCCGCTGCGTGATGTGTGACATTTGGAGGGTGCGGCGGGTCCGCGAGATGACCATACGCCCCCTTACACCCAGTTTGGCCACGGTGCGCGCGCTCGGGGTTCGATGGGTGGTCTTCTCGGGGGGGGAGCCTCTGCTGCATTCGGACTTTTGGTCCCTGGCGCGCTTGTTCCGGCAGGAGGGGATCCGGACGACGGTTCTTACGGCGGGATTGACGCTCGAACGACATTGCGTCCAGGTGGCCCGGGAAATCGACGACGTCATTGTGTCCCTCGACGGCCCGCAGGACGTCCATGACCGCATCCGCGGGATCCCGGGCGCCTATGACCGGCTGGAGCGCGGCATTCGCGCCCTTCGCGCCCATCGCGCCTCCATGCCGGTGCATGGGCGATGCACGGTGCAGAAGCACAACTTCCGTTATCTCCGCCTGACGGTCGAGGCGGCGCGGGAGTTAAAGTTGGACTCCTTATCGTTCCTGGCTGCCGACATATCATCTGAGGCGTTCAATCGCGTTTCCCCATGGAGCGAGGACAAGAAGTCCGAAATCGCCCTAACCGCACCCGAGCTCGACCTCTTAATGGCCGAGATTGAAGGACTTATCGCGGAATATCCGCACTACCTGCGATCGGGCTTCATCCGTGAAAGCCCAGAGAAACTGCGGCGCATCGGGGAGCACTTCCGCGCCCACTTGGGTCTTACCGCGCCCAAAGCTCCACGTTGCAATGCCCCCTGGGTCTCGGCGGTCATCGAGTCCGACGGTTCCGTCCGGCCCTGCTTCTTCCACCCCGCTTACGGCACCATCAAAGACGGATCTCTGCTCGACGTCCTGAACTCGGACACGGCGGTGCAATTTCGCAGCCGGCTTGATGTGGCGAACAACCCCATTTGCCAAAGGTGTGTCTGCTCGCTCCACCTGTCCTCGGGAAGCGCCCAACCTGCGTCGTCCTCCGTCGAGAATGAACCCCTCACTTCCCCTGGAATCCTGGCGCCGCCGTGATGTCCTGTCCTCACTTGACCGTAGCGCCGCCATCGTGGCGGCTCCTGTGCCTGTTGGAAGCCGGCGTTACGGCGGAAATCAGGACAGTACCCGCCGTAAAGGAGACTCGCGAAACCGGACCCTAATGAATTACACTGAGATGGGTCCCCCAGGGAAATTTCGGATCAGGGTTTTGGGGAAGGGAGGAAAATGCCCTTCCGATGCCCGCTCGTCCTGCCGGGCGAGGACGAGACCAAGGCCGCCTTCCGGGAGGTTCCAATGGTCAAGCACCGCCGGGCCTTTCGATCTGCGCTGGGAATCGCCGTGTTTGGAGCGATGTGGACGGCGCCGCCCCTATTCGCGCAGCAGGCCGCTGCCTCCTCGCCACCCGCCTCGGGAAGCACTCTGGCCGATTCCGTGCAAGTCCTGGCCGGGGAGGTAAAGGCCCTCAACGCCACGATTGAGGAGCTGCGCGCGGAGGTCTCCCGTTCCCGCCAGGAGACGCGCGAGCTTCGTACCGAGCTACAATCGGCCGTCGAAAAGCTCTCGGCGGCCAACCCCGCACCCGCCACGGCAAGCCAGGGTAAGCTCGAGGCGAGCACGGCAACGCCCGGCCCCTCCCCCGCTCCGGCGGCCGGGGCGCAGACACCCACCGAGGAGCGCCTGACCCGCCTGGAAGAGGACCAGCAATTACTCCAAGCCAAGGTGGACGAGCAGCACCAGACCAAAGTTGAGAGTGCCTCCAAGTACCGGGTGAAACTGACCGGCATCGCGCTTCTCAATCTATTCGGGAACAGCGGCACGGTGGAGAATCAGGACGTGCCGAACATCGCCTTGCCCGCCGGAGCAACCTCCACCAGCGGGAGCGTGGGCGCCACCCTGCGTCAATCCGAAATAGGGTTGGAGGCCTACGGCCCCTCCGTATGGGGAGCCCAGCTTAGCGGGAATGTGAACCTGGATTTTATGGGAGGGTTTTCCGACACCCCAAATGGCGTGACCAGCAACGTGTTACGCCTGCGCACCGCCACCGTGCGCTTGGATTGGGCTCACACCTCGGTGGTAGGCGGGCAGGACGCTCCCTTCTTCTCCCCCCTCTCCCCCACTTCCTTTGCTTCGCTGGGTTATCCCGCCTTTGCCGACGCGGGCAATCTCTGGACTTGGACCCCCCAGGTGCGGGTGGAGCATCGCTTCCAGCTTTCGGAGGGGGACCGGTTGTCACTGCAGGCGGGGGTGCTCGATCCCCTGACGGGCGAGCCGCCTTATTCCCAGTTTTATCGCACGCCAAGCGGCGGAGAGCAGTCGCGCCTGCCCGCCTTCGGTTCCCGATTGGCGTGGACGCACGGAGCGGGTGACCACGCCCTCACGTTGGGAGCGGGGGGATACTACAGCCGCCAGAACTACGGGGCAGGACGCACCGTGGATGCCTGGGCCGGCACGGCGGATTGGGACATTCCCCTGGGAAAGCGGTTAGATTTGTCGGGGGAGTTCTACCGCGGACGGGCCTTGGGAGGGTTGGGAGCCGCACAGGGACGCAGCGTTCTTTTTGACGGGCCGCCCACCGATCCCACTTCCGAACTGACCGGATTGGATACGGCGGGCGGGTGGACCCAGTTGAAATTCAAAGCGACAGAGATGGTGGAATTCAACGCCGCCTTTGGAGAGGATTGTCCCTACTCGCAGGATCTCCACTATTTCTATTCGCCGGTCAGCTATACCTATACTTCCGTCGCCCGGAACCAGAACGCGTTTCTGAACGTTATCTACCGGCCGCGCAGCGACCTGCTGTTTGCCCTGGAGTACCGGTTCCTGAACACGCTGCAGACCACCAACGCCTGGAACCATGCCGGGGTTGTAAACCTCAGCATGGGGTTTTTGTTCTGACGCACAAAGCTCCCCTCCGGATTCAGGAGGGGTGGCGCCTGGCGCCGGGGTGGTTACGAGCGGATGTTTCTGAATCAGGAGGAACTCCATGAAAGCAGCCAAAGCAACGGCTCTTTTCCTGATGACCCCTTTGTATGCCGGGGCCGCGCCGGGCCCGCACGTGGCGCGCGTGACCGGGCAGGTAACGGTGTTGGCCGCCAAAGGCGCCCAGCGCTCGCAGCGCGACGAGCGCGTGGCCTTCTGGCTTAAACCGCTCGACGCGCCCTCGCCCGTTGTGCTGATGGTTGCCGGCGGCCACCCCCACCCACGGCTGATCCAGAGAGACAAGGTTTTCGACCCTCACATCCTGGTGGTGGAGGTCGGCTCCCAGGTGGATTTCCCCAACCTGGACCCGTTCTTCCACAACGTCTTCTCCCTCTTCAACGGCAAACGCTTCGATCTGGGCCTGTACGAGTCGGGATCGACGCGCGCCGTGCGCTTCGACCGCGAGGGAGTCTGCTATATCTTCTGCAACATCCACCCGCAAATGAGCGCCGTCGTGGTGGTGGTTGACACTCCTTATTTTGCCGTTTCCGATTCCCGCGGCGAGATTGCCGTTCGCGACGTTCCCCCCGGCCGGTATCAGGCAAAGTTCTGGGAGGAGCATTGCGCCTCGAAGGCGCTGGACGATCTCTCCCGCAACATCACGGTGAGCGAAGGCGGAGTGTCGGTGGGCACGATCCAGTTGCAGGAGTCGGAGCAGCCGGCCACCGCGCACCTCAACAAGTACGGAAAGACCTACGATCCCGAGGTTTTCGAAAGCCCCCTCTACACGAAACCCTGATCAAGCTTCGCCGGCACAGCTTTCGTTGCCCGGGCATCTGAACGTGCGAAAAAATCGAGAAACTCACGCCGAGACGCGCAGGCGCAGAGATCTCAAGTAAATAAGTGGATTATTCTGTTTATCAGCTCTGGCCGGAGGTCAGGACGACCGCTCCGAAGTTAGCGCCCGGTTTGTAGGTCCAGCCATCGGGGACGGCAAAGGTGACGTCGCCCACCGATTGCACCTGCCCGAATGCCGCTTGGGTGCAAATCAGAAGTAGAAATGCAATGATGGCGACCTTGAAGGTTTTCGAAGTCGGCATTTTGGCTACCTTTCCGTTCCTCTTCTATTTCTATTTCCGGAAAGCACGGCATGGGTGCCTGCAAACAAGTGATGGATTAGACCGTACCACACCAGGGGGGAAGGGGTCAGAGGGGAAACCGGGGACATCCATTTCCCATTTATCCCGGTCATATTGACCCTCCCCGCTTGTTTTGCTTGACCTCCGGCGTGGCCAGGCGTTCTAATTCCTATTCGTATGGGTGGTATGGGCGCAGGGGAGAACGTGTCAAGGGAGAACAGTGAGAGGGAAAACGGTGTCAGAAACGCGTGATAGATCCAACCTGAGACTGTCACCTCCAATGTAACTGACTGAAACTGCGAGGGGCCAGAATTGATAAAACCGATCCTTTCACGTGTTTCCCGACCCCTTCCCCTCCTTTGGCAGGGTAGACCGCTCAAGTCGGGTATTTTGTCGCCTTATCCCGGGCCCGCAGCGTGCCCAGGTGGGCCGACACTCGCCCAGGAGCACGTACGGTCACCTGGAATTCGGCCCCGGGCCTGATTTCGCAAACCCTCAAGTCTAGACTTCAAACCACTTCACAGGAGAGAATCCATGGCAGAAACCATTGGCTTCATCGGACTCGGGATCATGGGCCAGCCCATGGCGCTGAACCTCGCCAAGGCCGGCCACAAGCTGGCGGTCTACAATCGCACGCCGGGCAAGACCGCAGCCCTGGAAGCGGCCGGAGCGCACGTGGCCACATCGCCCGCCGACGCCGCGCGCGACGCGAGCGTGGTCATGATCATCGTCAGCGATTCGGCCGCGGTGGAAAACGTGGTCACAGGGAAGGACGGCATTCTGGATACCCTGCGCTCGGGGACGATCGTTATCGATTCCAGCACCATCAGCCCCGCCGTCAGCCGCAAGATGGCCTGCCTGGCCGCGAGTAAGGGCGCGAGTTGGCTCGACGCCGCCGTAACCGGCTCGAAGCACGGCGCCGAGAAGGGCGAGCTCACCTTCATGGCCGGCGGCGACCGCACCACTTTCGACCGCGCCTTGCCGATTCTGCAGGTGCTGGGAAGGAAGCACATCTACTGCGGCCAGCACGGGCTCGGCCTCTCCGCCAAGCTCGCCCAAAACACCATTCAGGCCACCATGCTGGAAGTCTTCTGTGAAGGGTTCGTCCTCGCGGTCAAGGCGGGCGTGCGGCCGGAGACCATGCTGGAGATCATCCAGTCCAGCCTGGCGCGCGCCGGATTGACCGACTTCAAGGCGCCCTTCATCTTCAAGGGCGACTTCACTCCTTACTTCCCCCTCAAGCTGATGCACAAGGACCTGGAACTGGCCGCCGAAGCCGCCTACGCGCAGGGCGTCCCCATGCCCGTGCTGGGCGCGGTGAAAGAGGTCTACATGGAGGCCAAGGCCCAGGGCAAAGGCGAGATGGACTACGCCGCGGTTGTCACCTTGCTGGAGGAATTCGCCGGCGTCAAGGTGAGGACGTAACGGACTTCCAGGCGCTGGGCTCAAACCGCCGGTACCGAAGGTGATCCTTTCCCAACCGTCGCCTGCGACGTGCTAAGCCACCTTGTTTCCCGAGTGCAATCCGCACTCTTTCCGGGTGGCGTCTTCCCACCACCAGCGGCCTTCGCGTTCGTGCTGGCCCGGCAAGACGGCACGCGTGCACGGTTCGCAACCGATAGAGATGAATCCCCGCTCGTGCAACGGGTTGTAGGGGACGTCATGCTCGCGAATGTAGTCCCACACCTGCTTGGAACTCCAGTTGGCCAGGGGGTTGAACTTCACCAGGTCGTGATCAGGGGTTGCGAAGGCGGGATCGGCCTGCACCACGGGAACATGGGCCCGCGTCGAGGGGCTCTGATCGCGACGCTGGCCGGTAATCCAGGCGTCCATGGTGCCCAGCGCCCGCCGCAGCGGTTCCACCTTGCGAACGCCGCAGCACTCCTGGTGCCCGTCCTGGTAGAAGGAGAAGAGACCCTTTTCCCGGACAAGCTTTTGCACGGTTTCCGGCTGGGGATAGAAGACTTCGATGGGAATCTCGTATCGCTCCCGAACCTGGTCGAGGAAGCGTAGTGTCTCCGGATGGAGCCGACCGGTGTCCAGTGAGAAGACCCGAAACTCGGCGCCCAGCTTCGCCGCCAGGTCTACCAGGACGACGTCTTCCGCCCCGCTGAAGCTGATGCCGACGCTGGGCGAAAACATCTCAAACGCCAGGGCCAGAATCTCGCGGGGATGACGCCGCGCATAGGTTTCCGCAAGTTCATCCAGTTGAACTGAATTTACTGCCTCAAGCTGCATAGTTGTAATTTTCCCTTCGTGGTATTGAATTGAGCCCCCACATTCGGGGCTTGTTTTGGCGCCGTCAGCGCAGCCGCCCGTTCCCGTCAACCCGATCATTACACCCGTGAAGAACCCTTCGAACCTGATGAAGATTCATTTGGTAGGCTCCAATTTCCCCCGAACCTCAATGCAACAACTTGATATCTATCCCGGAAAAGACTGCCTGAACGCAAAAACGCCCGCTGCGACTATTTCGTCAGCGGGCGTCTCAGGTTAAGAACTTTTGTTATTGCGTCTTACAAATCCCTATTCCCTGAGGACAATGGACCGCCGGCGGATGAGGTACAACAACACTGCTGCCGCTCGTCACTGCTCCTCACGGAATGGAGATTCGTGTTCATCTCTACGAGATGGGACAGGCTACCACGGCCTGCGACATGGCGTCAATGTCTTTCTGCGGGGGTTAGTATCCGGGGGGAACTTCTCGAGGTGTAATCCCCTGGCGGCCGCGCCGCCCGGCGCAACGCCCCCAGAGCCTTGATGAGCGGTGGTCCGGGGTAGAAGATCCCGGTGAAGCAGCGCGCAAAAACCGCCTGAATCAGAAAGACTTCAAATCAGCTACCATCCACACGGCGCCGGTAATCAGGAAAGTCAGGCCGCACTCGGACCAGTTCAAATGCGCCTCGGGATGAGCGGTCAGGAGCGGAATCCAAACCAACACGCCGAACAGCCCGAGCATAAGGGTCATCAGGCGCATCGCCAGCCGTGCGTGGCGATTGCGGAGAACGGCAATTGCCGCAAGTGCAAAGGCGATCGTCGTCAGTACTGCCCAAAACGTCTGAGTGGGCGGGATCCACTTTGGAACCAAGCCAGTGGTTATACGAAAATAGAGAATCTGACTCAGCGTAAATGAAACCGCGCATACTCCAATTCCAAGGCGCGCCACCCGGCCGAACGCTGCCGCCCGGTTTGCATTCGGCTCGGTTGCCGCGTAGGGGGCAATCGCGCCGCAGAGCGCGGAAAACTGTTCGAAAAAGCTCCCGTAAGGCTCATAGACGCTCGGTGCGGCGATGATGCCTGGGATGCAAGCCAGCGAGAAAAGCCCATAGTCGATGCCGAGAACGATCGACGCCCAACGCGTAGTCCGCTGGTGCAGCATCCCAATCCCACCGGCAATTTGAAACACCATAAGACAGCCGCCGATGACGGCGCCAAAAGGCAGCTTCCAGATCTGGTGCAGGGCTTGCCAAGTGTCGATGTCATACCACATTAACGCGATGACACCCAACAGCACCGCCGACACGCCAAAAACCGTCCGTCCGTATAAGGATGCTTTCATGCACCTGGCACCTCAGACCTTCTCCAGCGCGAGTTCCAAGTCACGGATGATGTCGTGCCTGTCTTCCAGGCCGATGGAAAGGCGGATGCCCTCGGGGTGCATTCCGAAGGCGCGCTTCTGCTCGTCGGGCAGGGCCGAGTGGGTCATGGAGTAGGGGTGCTCGATGAGCGTCTTGATCTGCCCCAGGCTAACGGCCAGAGTGACGGAATAGGCGTGCTCGGCGAGGTAGTCCACCATCTTCTCCGCGCGCGTGATCCTGGTATCGGTCTCTTTGAGCACAAAGTAGATCAAGCTGCCGGGGGAGAACTTACCCTCCGAGTTGATCATCTGCCGTTTCGCCAGGGCTTTCTGCGGAAAGCACTCCGCGCCGGGGTAGCTGACGCTGGCCACCTTGGGATGCTTGGCCAGGAATTCCGCCACGCGGTGCGCCGTTTTCTGCATATTGATCATGCGCGTGGCGAGCGTGGGCAGCCCATAAACGAGGATTCCCCAAGCGCTGCGAGGGGAGAGCACCCCTCCGAAGTCCTTACGGAAGAGCATGATCTGGTTGTACCACCCTTTCGGCGCAATCACTGCGCCACCCATGTCGGTGCCGAATCCACCCAGAGCTTTAGTGAGGCTTTCCACTACGATGTCCGCTCCCCAGCGCAGAGGCTTCTGGCAGAACGGAGTGGCAAAAGTGTTGTCCACAATAACCAGGACGCGATCCTTCTCCGCGCGCCCGGCATTGGCCTGATCTGCGACGCGGCGGATGGCGGCGATGTCAATCAACTCCAGAGTAGGATTGATGGGCGTCTCAAAATAGAGCACGCGGGTGGCGGGGGTGATTTCGGCCGCCAGCGACTCCGGCTTCAGGAAGTCCGCAAAGCGCACGTTTACACCGAAGCGCGGCAGCCAGTTGGTCATCAGGCTGTACGTGCATCCGTAGACGATGCGGTGCGAAATCGCTTCCTGGCCCTGGCGCAACACCGCTCCCAGGGCCCCGCTGATACTTGCCATACCGCTGGCGAAAGTTACGCAAATCTCCCCGCCCTCCGCATAGGCCAGGTTTTCCTCCAGCATCGAACGGGTGGGTTCATCCAATCGATCATAGATGTAAATCGGGATGTGGCCGCTCAGGGCCTCATCCGCTGACGCGAATTGCCCGAAGCCGCGAGCGCCGCGCCCGAGTGAACTCAGGCGGAAAGCGGTGGTGTGCGAAACAGGCGGGACCACATGATGGTCGTAGTCCCACTTTTTGCTATCGAAGTTGCCATGGATCATATGGGTGCGAAGCTTGTAGTCTTCCTTCTGACGATGCCGTTTGCGGTTTTCCATGTTGCGCCCCCTATGCGACTTCTCACATCATGAGAAGGCATAGCACACTCCGTGCCGAGGCGAAAGACCTTTTCGTACCGGATTTGCCTTCAGGAAGCTCCCGCCTTCTGCCGATGGAAATGCCTGGAAGCACCCGAGGTCAAAATGAGGCGTGTCCTTTTCGTTGATGACGATCCCGTCTTCCTGGCGGGGCTACAGCGCTTGTTACGCACGCAACGAAGTGGTTGGGAGGTGGCCTTCGCGCCCGGCGGCGCCGCGGCGCTCACTCTCTTGGGAGCATCTGCTTTCGACGTCATCGTATCCGACCTGCGCATGCCGGAGATGGGTGGCGCCGACCTGCTGGCTCGCGTGCAGGCGGAATACCCGCAGGTCGTCCGGATCATTCTCTCGGATCCAACCGAAGTTCCCAGCGCCTTGCGAGTGGTGCCGGTGGCGCACCAGTTTCTCGTAAAGCCTTGCGACGCTGAGATGCTGCGCGTCGCGGTCGAGCGCGCCTGCCACCTTAAGGCCCTGCTCCAGGACGACTCGATTCGTGGGATGGTGGGGTCGTTGAGCGAACTTCCCTCCCTTCCGCGCACTTATCACGCCCTGGCCATGGCCCTGGGCGACCCGGAGACATCCCTCCGGAAGGTCGCCGATATTGTTGAACAGGACGTGGGGATTTCCGCCAAGGTCCTCCAGTTGGTAAACTCCGCGTTCTTCGGTGCAGCTCGGTCCATAACAAGCATTCCCCATGCAGTTACCTACCTCGGCATCAGTACCCTCAAGACGCTGGTCCTGTCAGTGGAGATCTTCAACGTTTTCGTCCCCGGTGAGCCCATCGAAGGATTCTGCCTGGAGGATCTCCAGGGGCACGCGCGGTTGACTTCCCACCTCGCTTCCCGCCTTCCCGTACCCCATCACCTGGTTGACATCGCGATGGCCGCGGGCATGCTCCACGACGTGGGAAAGCTCATCCAAGCGTGGAAAGTACCCAAGCGGTTCAGAAAGCTGTTGTCGGATGCGCAGCAGGAGAAGTGTCCCCTGCACGTTATAGAGGAAAGGGAATATGGCTTCACCCACGCCGAGATCGGAGCGTACCTTCTCGGTCTGTGGGGGCTGCCCTACGCGGTGGTCGAGGCCGTGGCGCTTCACCATGCCCCAGACCGCGTTCCCCATCAGACCTTTGATGCCGCCTCGGCGGTTTACATTGCCAATCTTCTTACCCGAAGAGCGGAATTTCCAGGTTCACCCCCTGACGAGGACCCCCTGCAAGGGAGTGAGGACTATCTGGCATCTCTGG
>Ga0335069_10013080_pt1 | contig 11661 bp, 9 predicted proteins | sample Lox_Sample_11_FD_206714 | JGI IMG/M metagenome (GOLD analysis project Ga0335069, IMG submission 206714) | Soil microbial communities from Loxahatchee National Wildlife Refuge, Florida, United States - Lox_Sample_1.1 | ecosystem: Environmental > Terrestrial > Soil > Wetlands | place: USA: Florida...
GAGGTGTTCTGGAGCAGGGGCTCGTGGCCTCGCTTCGCCAGCCCGTCGAAGAAGTTCGCGGTCGGATCTGAGGCGATTGTCTCGGTCATCCCTATCCCATCCTCTCCAGCAGGTGGTCGCCGACGCGAAGCGAGTTCGCCATCGCGGTCAGCGCCGGGTTGACGGCGCCGATGCTCGGGAAGACGCTCGTGTCGACGACGTAGAGGTTGTCCAGCTCGTAAGCCTTGCAGTCGACGTCGAGCACCGAGGTCCCGGGATCGGAGCCGAACCGGCACGTCCCCGCCTGGTGCGCGACCCCGGCGACCGGGATCTCGTTCTTCATGTAGGCGAACCGCTTGATCAGGTGGTGCGGGTTCAGGTCGAGCTTCCCGAGCACCGACTTGAGCTTGCCGTACAGCTCCTCCTTCGGCACCTCGTTCGTCGCCGTATAGGCGAGCGTGAGGTTGCCCTTGCCGTCGACGGTGACGCGGTTCTCCGGCATCGGCAGGTCCTCGGTCGAGAGCCAGAAGTCGATCGCGTGGCGAGCCGTGCGCTCCAGGGTCCACTCGGGCGCGAGCTCGGTCTCGCCCGGCTTCTCGCCGCGGTACATCTCCGCCTGCGACTTGCCGACCATCTGGATGTTCCCGAGCGGGTAGCCGTTGTCGCCGGCGAGGTAGAAGTCGTTGAGGCCGAGAGTCTTCTGGTAGACGGTCGGGTTCTCCTCGCGGGAGAGCGCGAGCACGGCCTGGCTGTTGTGGAACATGTAGTTGCGGCCGACCTGGTCGGAGCCGTTGGCCAGCCCGTTCGGGTGGCGGTCGCTCGCCGAGAGGAGCAGCAGCTTCGCGGTGTTCGCAGCGCCGCACGCGAGCACGACGATCTGGCCGGCGACGCGCTCCTCTACACCGTCTCGCTCGACGACGACCTCGGTCACCGAGGTGCCGGCCGAGTCGGTCTCGAGCTTGACCGCGGTCGCGTTCGTGAGCAGCGTGACGTTCGCGTGCTCGAGCGCGGGCCGCACGCCGAGCACCTCGGCGTCGGACTTGGCGTGGAGCAGGCACGGGAAGCCGTCGCAGTTCATGCAGCGGATGCACGCGCTGAACGCCAGGTTCGCCTCGTCGAGCATCACGCCGCACGGCGCGTGGAACGGGTGGTAGCCCGCGGCCGCGAGGTCGTCCGCGAGCTGCTGGATCCGCGGCTCGTGCGAGAGCGCCGGAAACGGATAGGGCGCGCTCGCAGGCGGCTCCGTGGGATCCTCGCCGCGCACGCCGTGCACCCGGTACAGCTCCTCCGCCTTCGTGTAGTAGGGCTCGAGCTCGTCGTAGGAGATCGGCCAGGCGGGTGAGACGCCGTCGTGGTGGCGCAGCTCGCCGAAGTCCTCCTTGCGCAGCCGGTAGAGAGCGGCGCCGTAGAGCTTCGTGGCACCGCCGACGAAGTAGTGGATCTGGGGCTGGAACGCCTTGCCCTGCGCGTCGTACCACGTGTCCGGGGAGACGTAGCGGTTGTCGACGAAGACGTCCTTCGCGAGCCAGTTCTCGAGCTCGCGCGGGAGCCAGTCGCCGCGCTCCAGGAGAAGGATCCGCTTGCCGGAGGGAGCCAGGTGCCGCGCGAGCGTGCCCCCGCCCGCGCCGGTGCCGACGATGATCACGTCGTAGGAGTCCACGTCAGTCGTCCTCGACCCAGGGGCCGTGCCAGCGGCCGAAGCCGGCGACCAGCTTCTCGGCGGCCTCCGGGCCCCAGGAGCCCGGGGCGTAGATCTCGACCGGCGGCGGCGAATCGAGCAGCGGCTGCATCACGCGCCAGCACTCCTCGACGCCGTCCTGCCGCGTGAAGCGCGTGCTGTCCCCGACCATCGCGGCGTGGAGCAGCACCTCGTACGGCGTCGGGCCCGCGCCGCCCTGGTCGGCGAATTCGAGGTCGAGCGTGACCCGCGACTCGCCTTCCCTGTCGGCGCGGTGCGCGTCGACGATCAGCCTGACCCCGGGCGAGGGGTCGAGCTTGATCACGAACTGATTCGGCTCCGGCCGGGTCCCCTCCCTGGCCCCGAAGCCCAGCACCGGCGGATGCTTGAAGACGAGCCGCATCTCGGTCTGCGTCACCGGAAGGGACTTGCCGGTTCGAATGAAGAACGGGACGCCCGCCCAGCGCCAGTTCTCGATCTCCAGCCGCAGCGCCGCGTAGGTCTCGGTCGTCGAGTCGGGCGCGACGCCGTCGACTGCGAGGTAGCCGTCGTACTGGCCGCGCACGTAGTGAGCCGGGTCGGCGGCCACGACGGATCGGAACAATGCGACCTGGTTGTCCTTGATCGTCAGCGGGTCGCCGCGGGACGGCGGCTCCATCGCCGCGGCGGCGACGACCTGCATCAGGTGGTTGACGACGACGTCGCGAAGCGCGCCGACAGGGTCGTAGAAGTGGCCGCGGTCCGCGACGTCGAAGTCCTCGGCCATCGTGATCTGGACGCAGGCGAGGTAGTTCCGGGACCAGAGCGGCTCGAGCATCGCGTTCGCGAACCGGAGGTGCATGATCTCCTCGAGGCCGAACTTCCCGAGGTAGTGGTCGATCCGGTAGAGCTGGGACTCGTCGATGTACTGGTGGAGCTCGGCGGCGAGCTCGCGCGCGGAGGCGAGATCGTGGCCGAACGGTTTCTCCACCACGACCCTCGCGCTCTTCGTGAGGCCGGCGGCGGCGAGGCTCTTGATCACGGGGCCGAACAGGAACGGGGGGATCTCGAGGTAGAAGACCGGCGACTCGTAGCCCCTGATCGCCGCCGCGACGCGCTCGTAGGTGGCCGCGTCGGCGAAGTCCCCCTGGACGTAGGAGAGCCGCGCCGCGAAGCGGGCGAAGACCTCCTCGTCGATCGTCTCGCCGGTGCCCTCGATCGCGTCGTGCGCGTGCTGAACGAGCGTGTCGCGGCTCCAGTCGTCGACGGCGACCCCGACGATCGGACAGTCGAGGAGCCCGCGCGTCTCGAGTCGGTACAGCGAGCGAAACGTCATCACCTTCGCCAGGTCGCCGCTGATCCCGAAGTCGACGAAGACGTCGGCGGTAGCGCTCATGCGAGGTCATGCAAGCAGGGAGCGCCGGGGAGTTCATCGTCCACATGGGGTGAAATCCATCGCATTTCGTACGAAACGGATGATGCGCCCCCGTCCCCGGATGTGGGACTCTCCCGCGCAAGGTGCTCCTCGCCAGCTCCACCACCGTCGACCTCGCCCGTGCGCAGTTCGCGACGACGTCGATCTACCACTTCCTGTTCGTGCCGCTGACCCTCGGCCTGGGGCCGATCGTCGCGATCTTCCAGACGCAGTGGCACCGCACCGGGAACGAGACCTGGCTGAGGCTGACGCACTTCTTCGGCACGCTGTTCCTGATCAACTTCGCGATCGGCGTCGCGACCGGTCTCGTCCAGGAGTTCCAGTTCGGGATGAACTGGTCGGTCTACTCGAAGTTCGTCGGCAATGTGTTCGGCGCTCCGCTCGCGATCGAGGGCCTCGCCGCCTTCTTCCTCGAGTCGACGTTCCTCGGCCTCTGGATCTTCGGCTGGAACCGGCTCTCGCCGCGCATTCATCTCGCGACGCTCTGGGCTGCCGTGGTCGGCTCGTGGCTCTCGGCGTACTTCATCCTCGTCGCGAACTCGTTCATGCAGGACCCGGTGGGCTACAAGGTCGAGAACAACCAGGCGGTGCTGACGAGCATCTGGGCGCTGCTCGGGAGCCACTGGGCCTACTACGCGTTCATCCACACCGTGCTCGCCGGCCTGACCGCGGGTGCTGCGGTCGTCTTCGGCGTCTGCTGCTGGCACTTCGCGCGCGGCCGCAACGTGGAGGTCTTCCGCCCGGCCGCCAAGGTCGCGCTGATCGTGCTCGTGCCGGTCTCCTGCTTCAACCTCTGGTTCGGCAGCCACTTCGGGATCCTCGTCACGAGCCTCCAGCCGATGAAGATCTCCGCCAGCGAGGCGCAGTGGGACACGTGCACGCACTGCTCGTTCTCGCTGTTCCAGATCGGCGGCTTCACCGAGCAGGACCAGACACCGAGCTTCTCGATCGAGATCCCGGACATGCTCTCCTTTCTCGCGACCGGCTCGTTCAGCGGCACCGTTCAGGGCCTGACCACGCTGAACGGCGACTACAAGGCGAACTACGGGCCCGGCAACTACATGCCTCCCGTCGAGACGATCTACTGGAGCATGCGCGGGATGGCGTACTCCGGCTCGTTCGTCGCCCTCGTCGCGCTGATCGGCGCGTTCCTCCTCTGGAAGCGCCGGCTCGAGCGGCTGAGATGGTTCCTCTGGGTCGCCGTCGTGACGAGCTTCCTTCCGTTCGTCGCCTGCATCTTCGGTTGGATGCTGACCGAGATCGGCCGCCAGCCGTGGATCGTGCAGGGGCTGCTGAAGACCAACGGCGCGAACTCGCCTGCCGTGAGCACGACGTGGCTCGTGATCAGCCTCGCGGTCTTCGTCACCCTCTACATCGCGTTGCTCGCGGTGGACATCTGGCTGATGCGGCGCTACGCCGAACGTGATCCCTCGAGCCCGGGTGAGGAGCCCGGGGCCGCCGCGCCCGCGCCGGCGATCGGCTACTGATGAACCTCCAGAACCTCTGGTTCGTGCTGATCGTCGTGCTCTGGTCGGGCTATTTCCTGCTCGAGGGCTTCGACTTCGGGGTCGGGATGCTCCTGCCGTTCCTGCCGCGGGACGAGGAGGAGCGCAACGAGATGTTCGAGACGATCGGGCCGGTCTGGGACGGCAACGAGGTGTGGCTCGTGACCGCGGGCGGCGCGACGTTCGCCGCGTTCCCGGCCTGGTACGCGACGATGTTCTCGGGCCTCTACATCGCGCTGCTCGCCGTCCTCTTCTTCCTGATCATCCGCGTCGTCTCGTTCGAGTGGCGCTCGAAGAGCACGAGCCCGCGCTGGCGCAAGGTGTGGCTGTGGGCGAACGCCGTCGGCAGCTTCGGCGCCTCGCTGATCTGGGGGGTCGGCTTCTCGAGCCTGCTCTACGGCCTGCCGATCAACTCGAGCGGCGACTTCACCGGGACCTTCTGGGATCTGTTCAACGGCTACACCGTGCTCGGAGGGCTCGCGGTGGTCGCGATCTTCGCCTTCCACGGGGCGACCTTCCTCACGCTCCGCACCACCGGCGACCTGCTGGAGCGGGCGGAGGGGGCGTCGAAGCAGCTCTCGGTGCTCGCGGCGGTGCTCGGCGCGATCTTCCTGGTCCTGACCGTGGTCGTCGCGGTGAACCGCAACGACAAGAGCGTCTTCCCGCCGGTGCTGCCGGCGGCGATCGGGATCGCGGCGCTCACCCTCGCCGTCGTCTTCGTCCACACGCGCCGCTGGACCTGGGGATTCGCCATGACCGGCCTCGGCACGATCGCCGTCGTCGTCACGCTCTTCACGAGCCTCTACCCGCGCGTGATGGTGTCGAGCACCGACTTCGCGAACAGCCTCACCGTGAGCGGCACCGCGTCCGAGCACTACACGCTGCAGGTGATGAGCATCGTCGCGCTGATCTTCGTCCCGCTCGTCCTGCTCTACCAGGGCTGGACGTACCACGTGTTCCGTGCACGGGTCGGCGGGCCGGGAGAAGAGCCCACACACTAGGCTCCGGGGCGTGCGCCTCCTCGACCCGCGCCTGCTCCGTCGCGCACGGCCGGCGCGGCTGCTCCTCGGGGTGGACACCGCGCTCGGGCTCGCGACGGCGCTCCTCGTGCTCGCCCAGGCGGTGCTGATCGCCCGGGTCGCGGCGCGGGCGTTCGCAGGCGCGTCGCTCTCGGACGTGTCGCTGCCGCTCGAGCTCCTCGTCGTCGTCGTGGCGGCCCGCGCGGCGACGGCATGGGGGTTCGAGGCGGTTGGGCGGCGCGCGGCGACCGGCGTCCTCTCGCAGCTCCGGCTCGATCTCGTCGAGACTCGGCTGCGCGACCACCCGGCGGCGCTCGACGGCGCCGAGAGCACGGAGGTCGCGACGACCGCGGTGAACGGCGTGGACGCGCTCGAGACCGCGTTCGCCCGCTACCTGCCGCAGGTCTTCCTCGCAGTCGCCGTACCCGTCGCGGTGCTCGTGCTGGTGGCCGCGATCGACCCGCTCTCGGCCGGGATCATGCTCCTGACGCTGCCGCTCGTCCCCGTGTTCATGTGGCTGATCGGCCGCGCCACCGCCCGGCACACGAGGGAGCGCTGGCAGGCGCTGACGCTGCTCGCGTCGCACTTCTCGGACGTCGTCCGCGGCCTGCCGACCCTCCGCGCGTTCAACCGCGGCGAGGCGCAGACCGAGCGGATCGAGCGGGTCAGCGACGACTATCGCCGCGCCGCGATGGGGACGCTCAGGATCGCGTTCCTCTCCGGGGCGGTGCTCGAGCTCGCGGCGACGATCGGGGTGGCGCTGATCGCCGTCACCGTCGGCGTGCGCCTCGTGGACGGCGACGTCGGGTTCGAGACGGCGCTCACGGTGCTGCTGCTCGCGCCCGAGCTCTACCTGCCGCTGCGGAACCTCGGCGCGCAGTATCACGCGAGCGCCGACGGGCTCGCGGTCTCGGAGCGCCTGCTCGCTCTGATCGAGCAGCCGCCGGCGGTCACCGCCGGGGCCGTGATCGCGCCGAGCCCTCGCGGCGCCGCGATCCGGCTCGAGGGAGTCTCCTTCGCCTACCCGGCCAGGGAGATCCCGGTGCTCGAGTCGGTCGATCTCGAGCTCGAGCCCGGCGAGACGGTCGCGCTCGTCGGCGAGAGCGGCGGCGGCAAGAGCACCGCCGCCTCGCTCCTGCTCCGCCTCTGCGAGCCGACCGACGGGCGCGTGACGGTCGGCGGCGTCGACCTGGCCGCGTGCGACGCGGCCGCGTGGCGCGCGCAGGTCGCCTGGGTGCCGCAGGACCCGACGCTCTTCCGCGGCACGGTCGCCGACAACATCCGGCTCGGCGACCCCGCGGCGCCCGAGGGCCGCGTGCGGGCCGCCGCCGAGCAGGCGGGCGCCGACGCGTTCATCGGCCGGCTGCCCGGCGGGTACGGCTCGGTCGTCGGCGAGGGCGGGCGCGGGCTCTCGGCCGGCGAGCGCCAGCGGATCGCGCTCGCCCGCGCGTTCCTGCGCGATGCGCCGCTCGTGATCCTCGACGAGCCGACCGCGAACCTCGACCCGGTCAACGCCGAGCTCGTCGGCGAGGCGGTCGAGCGGCTGCGTGCCGGGCGCACCGTGCTCCTGATCGCCCACAGCCCCGAGCTCGCGGCGCGGGCAGACCGCGTCGTGCGGCTCGAGAGCGGCCGGATCGCCGAGGTCGCGCCCGCATGACGACGCTCCGTCGCCTGCTTCGTCTCGCCGGAATGCCGGCGCGCCGCGTCGCGCTCTCGGTTGCACTCGGCTCGCTCGCGGTCGCCTTCGGGGTCGGCCTGATCACAACCTCCGGCTACCTGATCTCGCGCGCCGCCGAGCATCCGCCCGTGCTGGCGCTGACCGTCACGATCGTGCTCGTCCGCTTCTTCGGGATCTCGCGCCCGGTCATGCGCTACCTCGACCGGCTCGCCTCCCACGATCTAGCGCTGCGCGCGCTCGGGCGGATCCGCGGGCGCTTCTACGCGCGGATCGAGCCGCTCGCGCCGGCGGAGCTGGCCGACTTTCGGCGCGGCGACCTCGTCAGCCGGATGGTCGGCGACGTGGACGCGCTGCAGGGGCTGTACCTCCGGGGGATCGGGCCGCCGCTCGTCGCGGTCGTCGTCGCGGCGGGGTGCGTGGTCGCCGCCGCGGTAGTCCTGCCGCTGGCCGGGGCGATCCTCGCGGCCGGGCTGCTCGTCGCCGGGGTCGCGCTCCCGGCGCTCGCGGCGCGCCTCGGTAGCTCTGCGGGACGCCGGCAGTCGGCCGCGCGCGGGGAGCTGACCGCCGAGCTCGTGGAGCTGCTGCACGGCGCCTCCGAGCTCGTCGTCTACGGCCGCGAGGAGGAGAAGCTCGCCACGGTCAGGGCGGCGGATGCCGAGCTGGCACGCCTGACACGGCGCGACGCGCTGGTCGCGGGCCTCGCGGACGGCCTCGTCGTGCTCGTGACGGGGCTCACGGTCGTGGGTGTGCTCGCTGCGGCCGTCTCGGCGCACTCCGCGGGGACGCTCGACCGCGTCCTGATCGCGACCGTCGCGCTGCTCGCGCTCTCCTCGTTCGAGTCGGTGCTGCCGCTGCCGGCCATCGCCCGCGAGCTCTCGGCGATCCTCGCCGCCGGCCGCCGCATGCTCGAGCTGTTCGACCGCGAGCCGGCGGTGCGGGACCCGGTCGCGCCGCTCCCGGCGCCCTCGGCCGGGGCGCCCGTCGCGCTCGAGGGAGTGACGGCGCGGTACCCCGGCGGCGACCGGCCTGCGCTCTCGGGCTTCGACCTGCGGCTCGACCCGGGCGCGCGGGTCGCGCTCGTCGGGCCGAGCGGCGCCGGCAAGTCCACGGTCACGAACCTCCTGCTGCGCTTCCTCGATCCGGAGCATGGCCGCGTCACGATCGGCGGCCACGACGTGCGCGAGTACCGGCAGGAGGACGTCCGCCGCACCTTCGCCCTCGCGGGGCAGGAGGCGCACGTGTTCGACTCCACGATCCGCGAGAACCTCCGGCTCGCGCGGCCCTTCGCGACCGACGCGGAGCTCGAGTCGGCGCTCGGCCGCGCGCACCTGTTCGAGTGGGTCGCCTCGCTCCCGGACGGCCTCGGCACCCTCGTCGGCGAGGACGGAATGGGGCTCTCCGGCGGCCAGCGCCAGCGCCTCGTGCTCGCGAGGGCGCTGCTCGCAGACGCGCCGGTGCTCGTGCTAGACGAGCCGACCGCGCACCTCGACCCGCCGACGGCCCGCGCGCTGATGGACGACGTCCTCGACGCGGCCGCCGAGCGCACCGTGCTGCTGATCACCCACCGGCAGGAAGGGCTCGAGCGGATGGACGAGATCGTCGCCCTTGAGGGCGGAAGTGCTCAAGGAATCCGCTAGATAGGCCGAAATACATTGTTGCTCGTGAGAACTGCGGATTCAAGACGATTGGTTCTCCTCGCCGCCGCCGGCTTCGGCTTCGCGGCGTTCTTCGTGGTGGTCGTCCTCTTCGAGCACCCCGGACTCGGCCTCGGGCGCTTCCTCTTCCTCCCGGTCGTGCTGTTCGCGCTCGCGACCGACGCCTGGCTCGGTGCGCTCGGCGGCGTGTTCGCCACCGCTCTCTACATCGCCGCGGTGTTCATCAACCCGAGGATGCCGGAGTCGAGCATCCTCACGACGTCGATGCTCGTCCGCTTCGTCTCGTTCGTCGCGGTCGGAGCGCTGATCGGCTACTTCGCGAAGGAGCACCGCGAGCTGGTCGGCCGCCTGCGGGCGCTCGCCGAGCGCGACGAGCTCACCGGCCTCCCGCGCGGGCGGGCGTTCGAGTCGGAGATGAGCAAGCGGCTCTCCCAGGACGGCCCGTTCTCGCTCCTGCTCGGTGCGATCGGCCCGCTCGTCGATCTCGAAGGACGCGACGAGGCGGACGCGCTCCTGCGCGTCTCGCGCCTGCTCACGACGTGCCTCGACCCGCGCGACGCCCTCGTGCGCGTCGGTCACGACGAGTTCGGCGTGCTCACGTCGCTCTCGTCGGGCGAGGAGGCCGGCAAGCTCGCGGCGACGCTCGAGTCGGTCCTCGACCAGGAGGGCCTCGACGTCACCTTCGGCTGGGCGGTCGCGCCACAGGACGGGCAGAACGCGCTCTCGCTGTGCCAGGCCGCCGACGAGCGGCGGTACGCGCGAACGCTGATTCGCGCCGCGCGCCCGCACTATTCGACGGCCTAGCTCTCCTCCTACTCCGCCGCGGCTTCGAGGCCGACGGCCACGAGGTCTGTCGGATGGATCCATGCGTCGGCTAGAAGCACGCCGCCGGCCCGCTGGATCGTGTCCCGGAACGGAATCGCCCAGACGTGCTCGAGCAGCGCGATCGCCGCGGAGGTCCCGTTCGGGATCGTGTCGGCGATGTACCAGGCCTGCTCCTCGTCGAAGACATGGCCGTCCTCGAGCGCCTCGGCGCCCGCGGCCGCGCCGGCCTCGGCCCCCTCCTCGCCGTTCTCGCCGAGCCCGATGAGCGCGCCGATGGTGGCGCCGAACTCCATCGCCTCCTCCTGGTCGAGGTCGCTCGCCTGCAGGATCGCGATCTCGCCCTCGTCGTCCTTCATCACGAAGAGCAGGTCGACGAGGCGGACGATGTCGTGCTCCTTCAGCTTCTGCAGCTCGGGGATGATCTCCCCGGTGAAGTTGTTGCCCTCGAAGCCGATCACCAGCATCTGCACGGGTCCCATATCGGTCACATCCCCTGCAGGATCTTCTGCTTCTGCACTTCGAACTCGGCGTCGGTGAGGATGCCCTGCTCGTGCAGCTGCGCGAGCTTCTGGAGCTGGTCCATCGACTCCTGGGACATCGCGCCGCCGGCCTGCGGGGCCGCGGCCGGGGGCGCCGCGTACTCCTGCGGCGGCGGTGCCTGCTGCTGCTGCTGCTGCTGCTGCTGCTGCGCCTGCTCGGCTCCCGACTTCGCGCCGGCCTTGCCGGCCACGTATGCGGTGCCGCCGACCATCGCGGCGGTCATCAGGGGTCGTCGTCTTCCACGCATGGTTCCTCCCTTCTCGGTGGTGCAGCACACAGCATCCGTCTGCGCCGGGCCGGTCGCAACGTCCGGATGGGGTGAAATCGCGGGCTAGAGCAGGCCGAGCTCCGTCGCGCGCTCGACGGCCGCGCTCCGGCTCGACACGTCGAGCTTGCGGTACATCGAGACCGCCTGCGACTTGACCGTGTTCCGGGAGAGGTGCACGCGCTCGCCGATCTCCCCGAAGGTGAGGTGCGTCGGCAGGAGGTGGAGGAGGCGGACCTCGGCGCCGGTGAGGCTCGAGGCGCCCTCGTATCCCGAGGCCGAGAACGCGCCGGCCGTCGCGCTCAGGTCCTCGAGGGCGGCATCGAGCGAGCCGAGGTCGGTCGCCGCGGCGGCGATGCGCCTCGCCTCGGCCAGGAGCGAGCGGGCCGTGGCGACGTCGGCGAGGAGCAGGCTCGCGCGCGCGAGGTTCAGGCGTGACTCGACCGCGAGCCACGGTGCGACCTCGGCGTCTCCGTCGATCAGCTCTCTCGAGTGGCGGATCCCTGCCCGGGCGCTCTCGACGTCGCCCTCGTGGGCGTCGACGAGCGCGGAGATCGTGTAGATCGGAGCGACGGTGACGATCCCGACCAGGCCCGCTCTGTGCAGCTCGTCGGTCCCCAGCTTCGCAAGCCTCGCGGCGCGCGGCCAGGCCTCCTCGGCGACCGCGAGCGCGGCGAGCTGCGCCAGGCACATCGCGCGAACGGTGACCGCCCCGAATGCGGCCGCGAGCCGGTCGCCCTCGTCGAGTCGCCGGCGCGCGAGATCCGGGTCGCCGGAGAGCCGCGCGGCTGCGCCTTCGATGTAGCGCGCCCGCGGCCACCACGGGCTGTCCTCGCCCTCGAGCTCGCTGAAGAGCGCGGCGTCCTCGCCCATCCGGTTCACGCCGTCCTTCGCGATCGTCGCGCGCAGGAGCGCGAGCGCCGACTCGAGCGAGGTCGTCCCGTCGGAGAGCGGCCCCTCGTACCAGCCGCGCGCCGCCGTGGCCGCCCAGCGCTCGACCCCGCCGCTCTCGACGCCGAGGCTCGCCCATGCCGCCGCCAGGGCGAGCGGCGGGTAGCCGGCGATCTGCTCCTCGGTGAAGGCGGAGAGCCAGCGCAGGAGCA
>Ga0335069_10013082_pt1 | contig 11661 bp, 12 predicted proteins | sample Lox_Sample_11_FD_206714 | JGI IMG/M metagenome (GOLD analysis project Ga0335069, IMG submission 206714) | Soil microbial communities from Loxahatchee National Wildlife Refuge, Florida, United States - Lox_Sample_1.1 | ecosystem: Environmental > Terrestrial > Soil > Wetlands | place: USA...
GCGCGTGCTCGACGCCCGCCGCGACCGCCGCCACCGCGACCGCGGCCGCCGCCTGCGCGGCGCGGCGCGGTCCGGAGCGGAGCGCGGCGGTGGCGAGCGGCACGAGCCCGAGCGCGCCGACCGGTGCGAGCAGGGGGCCGAGCGCGAACAGGAGCCCCGCGCGCGGCTCGCGCCACGAGAGCACGAGCCAGGCGAGCGCGACTGCCGCGTACACGATCCCGAGGCCGAGCGAGACGTTGCCGAGCGGGAGGACGGGGACCGCGAGCGTGAACGCGAGCCCGGCGCGGGGACGCAGCGCGGCGAGCGCCGCCGCCGCGGCCGCGAGCCCGAACGCCCACGCGTGCGGAAAGAAGGGGAGCGAGATCGACGTCCACGCGGTGACGGCGGCGGCGAGCGCGGCGGCGCCGGCGCGGCCGGCCTCGGCGGGCACCGAGAGCCCCACCGCCCGCACCCGCTTCCGGCGCTCCGGAGCCGAGGCGCCGCGGAGCGAGCCGGCGAGCTCGGCGGCCGACGGCCGGCGGGACGGGACGAGGGAGAGGCAGCGGTCGACGAGCTGCACGAGCCGCTTCGGCAGGTCGGGGCGAAGCGTCGCGAGCGACGGCGCTCCCGCCTCGATCGCGCGCGCGGTCTCGAGCATCGACGTGTGCCAGAAGGGGTGGCGGCCGGAGAGCGCCTCCCACAGCATCACGCCGACGGCCCACACGTCCGCGGCCTCGGTCGCGCCGTCGCCGGCGAGCCGCTCCGGCGAGATGTAGGCGAGCGTGCCCGGCACGTCGCCCTGCGCGGTGAGCGTCTCCGCCTCCGCCATGCGCGCGAGCCCGAAGTCGAGCAGCCGCACCGAGACGCGCTCGCCCTCGGCGAGCAGCACGTTCGACGGCTTCACGTCGCGATGCAGGATCCCGGCGCGGTGGGCGTGGGCGAGGCCGTCGCACACCTGCGCGCACGCCTCGACCGCGTCCGCGTCGCCGAGCTCGCCGGCGCGGAGCGCCTCCCGGAACGTCCGTCCCGGGATGAACTCGTACGCGATGTAGACGTGGCGGGAGTCGCGCGCGAACGCGTAGGCGCGGAGGCAGCTGGGGTGGCGGAGCCGCGCGGCGGCGGCCGCTTCGCGCTCGGCCCGCGCCGCCGCCTTGCCCTCGCGGGCGACGATCTTGAGGGCGACGTCGAGGCCGGTCTGCTCGTCGCGGGCGAGCCAGACGGAGCCCGACCCTCCGCTCCCGAGCGGACGTAGCGGCCGGTAGCGACCGAGGACGGGCTCGCTTCCTTGAAGAGCGAGCGCGGCGCTGGACATCCGTTCGGTCAGGTTGGCGGCAACCGGCCGATTTCCTCTCGGTTCGAGAGCCGCGTTACAGTCTGGCCCGACCGCAGGACGGCATGTCCAGCTACGACGACGACCACATCGAGTTCGACTTCTTCGACGAGCCGGAGACGGAGGAGGCTCCGCGCACCCGCCGCCGGCCGCGCGGCGGCGGCCCGCGCCGCACCGGCCCGCCCCTGCGTCCGCCGACCGGCATCGTCCCGCTCGCGCGCCTCGTCGGGCTCATCGCGATCGCGATCGCGATCGTGGTCGCGTTCGTCTTCTGGGTCGGCGCGTGCCAGGGCAAGAGCAAGCACGACGAATACGCGTCGTACGCGGCGAAGATGCGGACGCTCGCGCACAGCTCGAACGCCCTCGGCGGGAAGTTCGAGACGAAGTTCACGTCGACGCTGAAGCAGTCGGACTTCGCCTCGCTCATGCAGCAGTACGCGCAGCAGGAGCAGCAGGAGTACGACGAGGCGCAGCAGGTCCGCGCGCCAGGCCCGCTGCGCCAGATCCACCAGCGCGTCATCGACGCGCTCGAGCTGCGCGCGAAGGGCTTCGCGGCGCTCGGCGACGCGATCACGCAGTGGAACCCGAAGAGCGACAGCTCGACGACGGCGACGGCGAACACGCTCACTTCCCACGGGCAGCTGCTCGCCGCGAGCGACGTCGACTGGGAGCAGCTGTACCGCATCCCCGCCACGCAGATGCTGAAGACCCAGGGCGTCACGGGCGTCGTGATCCCGAAGTCGTCGATCGTCCCCAACACCGACCTCGTCAGCGCGCGCTCCTTCGGACTGCTGCTCACCCGGCTCACGGGCGCGTCGACCGGCGGGACGGGCGCCTCCGGCAAGCACGGCGACGCGCTCGTCTCCCTGGTGGCGAACCCCGGCGCGACCGCGCTCTCCTCCGGGACCGCGACGACGATCAAGGTCTCCGCCGACCTGAGCTTCGTCGCGACGGTGCAGGACTCCGGCAACTTCCCCGAGTCCAACGTCGTCGTGCACCTGACGATCACCGCGGGCACCTCGACCATCAAGCGGACGCAGACGATCCCGGGCGTCGCGGCCGGCCAGCAGCAGAGCGCGACGTTCGGCAACTTCAACCTCCCGCCCGGGGCGTTCGGGAACCGCGCGACGATCAAGGTCGACGTCGCACCCGTCCAGGGCGAGACGAACCTCGCGAACAACACCGCGACCTACACCGTGTTCTTCACCCTCGGCTGATGCACGTCGGCGCCACCAACGCCGCCTGGATCGCGATCGGCGCCGCCGCCGCAGCCGCGGTCGCGCTGCTGCTCTCGCTCGGCTATTTCGCCTCCCTTCGCCGCGTGCGACGCTCGCAGCTCGTGCTGCTCGGCGGCGGAAAGGCGGACCTCGTCGACTTCGCCGTCTCCCTCCAGAGCCGGATCGACGACCTCCACCGCGCGATCGACGAGATCGCCGCCGGGCTCGCCCGTGTCGACCGGCGGGTGGACGAGAGCGTCTCGAAGACGGCAATCGTGCGATACGACGCGTACGAGGGCAGCGGCGGCCACCAGTCCTCCTCCGTCGCGCTCCTCGACTCGGCCCGCAGCGGGATCGTCGTCAGCGCAATCCAGGGCCGCGACTACGCCCGGATCTACGTCAAGGAGATCGAGCGCGGCCGGGCCTCCGTCGCCCTCTCCCCGGAGGAGCTCGAGGCCGTGGAGCGGGCCATGGCCTCGTAGCACGCGGGCCTCGCTGGTACTTTTCTCCACAGGCAAATGGGGCATGTCCTCGTCCTGAACGCGAGCTACGAGCCGCTGAACGTGTGCACGGTTCGGCGCGCGCACGTCCTCGTCTTCAAGGGGAAGGCGGAGGTGGTCGAGCACCTCGACCAGCCGCTCCGGTCGGCGACGGGGAACTTCCTGTGGCCGCACGTGATCCGGCTCGTCCACTACGTCCGGGTCCCCCGCGCCGTCCAGCGGAAGATCTCCCGGCGAGCGCTCTTCGCCCGCGACGGGTGGCGATGCGTCTACTGCGGCACGACCTCCGGGCGCCTCACGCTCGACCACGTCGTCCCGCGGTCGAAGGGCGGCGAGTCGGTCTGGGAGAACGTCGTCACCGCCTGCGCGCCGTGCAACCTCCGCAAGGGCGACCGGACGCTCGAGCAAGCGGGGATGGAGCTGCCCACGCTGCCCCGCGCCCCACAGCCGGTGCTGTTCATCAAGCTCGCCGCGCCGCGCATCCCGCACGGCTGGTCGCAGTACCTCGGCGAGCTGGGCGGCGCGGCAGCCGCGTAATCGCCGGCCGGTGTCTGACACCGGTCTTCGGTGTCTGACACCTGTGACATTTCGGCCCCCCGCGCCGTATCGGGGGCATGAAAACTCTCGCGATCGTCGCGGTCGTCGCCACCGCCCTCCTCGCCGGAGGGGCCGATGCGGCCTCGACCCCGACCGGAACCGGCAACACCGTCACCGTGAGCGGGACCGGCACCGTCACCGCGGTGCCCGACCAGGCGTCGTTCGACTTCACGGTGCAGACGAAGGCGTCGACCGCGAACGCGGCGCTGACGAAGAACGGCGCCGACGTGCGCGCCGTGATCGCCGCCGTCGAGGGCGCAGGCGTCCCGGAGGCGAACATCCAGACGGCGGAGGTCTCGCTCAGCCCGGTGACCTCGAGCGATGGCACGACCATCACCGGCTACACGGCGTACGACACGATCACGGCGTCGAAGCTCGCGATCGCCAAGGCGGGCGCGGTCGTCGACGCGGCGGTCGGCGCGGGCGCGAACGGGGTCGACGGCCCCTCGCTCACCGTCTCCTCGCAGGACGCCCTGTACGCGCAGGCGCTGAAGGCCGCCGTCGCGCAGGCGAAGACGAAGGCGCAGGCGCTCGCGGAGGCGGCGGGCGAGCCGCTCGGGCAGATCGAGACGATGGTCGAGGGCGGCGGCCAGCCGACCCCGCTGCCGCTCGCGGCCGCCGGCGCGGCGAAGGAGCCGTCGACGCCGGTCGAGCCGGGCACGGAGCAGATCCAGGCGACCGTGACGGTGACGTTCGGGCTGGGCTAGCCGCGTTCGACCGGCAGGCCGCGCGTCTCCCAGTCGCTCCACGAGCCCGGGTAGAGCAGGCCGTCGCGCCCGCGCAGGTGCGCGCGGTGGAGGACGACGCACGCGGTGACGCCCGAGCCGCAGTAGGCCACGAGCTCCCCGTCGGGGAGCTCGGGCTGCGGCTCGCCCCACGGCGCGTTGAGGGCGCCGGGGATGCGCCCCGGCACAACGTCGATCGGGTTCGCCTCGCCGCGCCAGCGCTCGGGCCGGCGGGCGTCGACGAGCACGAGCCGCGGGTCGGCCAGCCGCTTCGCGAGGCCGGCCGCGTCCACCGTGTCGCCGGTGCGCTCGCGCGGGACGAACGTCGCCGGCTCGATCTCCTCGTCGCCGCAGCAGAGCGGGCCGCCCCAGGCGTCGATCCCGCCGAGGAGCACCGCGCAGTCATCGTGCCCGTAGTGCCGGAGCAGCCACCAGAGCCGCTCGGCGCCGCCGATCGTCCCGTACGCGACGACGAACGTGCCGGGCCCGATCCCCGCCCGCGAGGCGGCCGCGGCGAAGCGCTCCGCGTCCGGAAGCGGATGGCGCCCCTGACCCGGGACCGAGAGGTCGGAGAGCTCGGTCTCGACGTCGAGGAACGCCGCCCCGGGGACGTGCCCGGCGCGGTACAGCTCGAGCCCCCGCGCCGGCGCCCCGAGCTCCCACCGGCAGTCCACGAAGCGGTACTCCACGGCGGGATTGTTTCGGACCGCCGTTCGGGTAGAAGATCGGGCGGATGCGCAGAGTGCTGCTCGTCGCCGCCGGAGCCGTCGTCGTTCTCCTGGCCGGGGGGACGGCCGCGATGGCGCTCGCCCGCCAACCGCCGCGCCTCTCGACCTCCGCGGACGCCCTCGCGCGAATCGCCCTGCCGCGCCTCGGCGGGGCGCTCGAGGCGGTGCGCGTGACGGCGCCGGACGGCGCGGCCGTCCCGGTGCTCGTCCGCGACGGCGCCCTCTGGCCGCAGCAGCCCCTGCCGCAGGGCCTCGCGCTACAGGTGGAGCTCACCGTGCGCCGGCCGGGCTGGGCGGGATGGCTCCTCGGGCGCACGTCGACGCGGAGGTTCGCGGTCACCACCCCGATGCTGCACGTCCGCACGCGCTTCCTCCGGGTCGGCCTCGGCGAGGCGATCACGATCCCGCTCGACGCGCCGGCGGCGCGCGTCTCGATCGACGACCGCCCGGCCCGCCTGGCGGCGCCGGCCGCGCGCGTGCGCACGGGCGTCGTCGCGACGGGCGAGCACAGCGCGGGCAGCGTCGAGATCGCCGCAGCGCCGCGCGTGTGGGAGCGCCTCGGCGAGCCTGTCCGCGTCAGCTGGTTCCCGCGCCTCCACCGGCAGCAGCTCGTCGCCGTGCCGGCCGTGCGCTCCGAGATCACCCCGCAGGAGCGGCTGACGCTGACGTTCTCGTCGCCGATCTCGGGCGTGCTCGCCGACAACCCTCCCCGGCTGCGGCCGGCGACGCCCGGCCGCTGGCGCGCGCTCGACGCACACACGATCGCGTTCGAGCCGTCCGGCCTCGGCCTCCCGCTCGGCGGCACGGTGCACGTCGTCCTGCCCAAGGCGATCCGAGCGTCGCTTCCCGGCAGCGAGGCCCCGGTGCGCGCGCTCGTCTGGCACGTCGCCCCCGGGTCCCCGCTTCGCGTCCTCCAGCTGCTCGCGCGCCTCGGCTATCTCCCCCTCGGCTGGAAGCCGCGCGAGGCCCCGCCGGCCTCGATGCGGGTGCAGCTGCGGGCCGCGCTCGACCCGCCGGCAGGGACGTTCACGTGGCGGTTCCGCAAGACGCCGCGCGAACTTCGTGCGGCGTGGGCCACCGATCGCGCCACGGTGGTGCGCGGCGCGCTCATGCGCTTCGAGGACGACCACCATCTCCCCGTCGACGGGGCTCTGAGCCCCGCGGTGTGGCGCGCGCTCTTCGCGTCCGCGATCGCGGGCGACAGCTCGAGCGGCGGGTACAGCTACGTGTTCGTCCACGAGGCGGTCCCGCAGTCGCTCACGCTGTGGCACGACGGCAAGGTGGTCGTGCGGACGCCGGGGAACACCGGCATCGCGCAGGCGCCGACCGAGCCGGGCACGTACCCGGTGTTCGAGCACATCCCGGTGGGGACGATGAGCGGCACGAACCCCGACGGAACGCACTACGACGACCCCGGCGTGCGCTGGATCAGCTACTTCCACGGGGGCGACGCGATCCACGCGTTCCCGCGCGCCTCGTACGGCACGCCGCAGAGCCTCGGCTGCGTCGAGCTGCCGTACGACGCCGCCGCGACGGTGTGGCCCTACACGCCGGTCGGGACGCTCGTGACCGTCGAGCAGTGAGGCGCTACGCCGCGACGGCCTCCTCGGCGTAGGTCGGGACGGTCTCGATCGTCTGGAGGATGCGGCCGGCGATGCGATACGGGTCGCCGAGCGAGTTCGGCCGCCGGTCCTCGAGATAGCCGCGGTGGCCGTCCGCCACGAAGCTGTGCGGGACCCGGATCGACGCGCCGCGGTCGGCGACGCCGTAGTTGAACTTGTCGATCGCCTGCGTCTCGTGCAGGCCCGTGAGACGGAGGTGGTTGTCGGGCCCGTAGACGGCGATGTGGTCGAGCTTGTACGCGTCGAACGCCGCCATCAGCGCCGAGAAGTACTCCTCGCCGCCGACCTCGCGCATGTACCGCGTCGAGAAGTTCGTGTGCAGCCCGGAGCCGTTCCAGTCGAGCTCCGCGCCGAGCGGCTTGCAGTGCCAGTTGACGTCGACGCCGTAACGCTCGCAGAGCCGCATGAGCAGGAAGCGCGCGAGCCACAGCTCGTCCGCGGCCCGCTTCGAGCCCTTGCCGAAGATCTGGAACTCCCACTGCCCCTTCGCCACCTCGGCGTTCGTGCCCTCGAGGTCGATCCCCGCCTCGAGGCAGAGGTCGACGTGCTCGTCGACGATCCGGCGTGCGACCTCGCCGACGTTCCTGTAGCCGACGCCGGTGTAGTACTCGCCCTGCGGCGCGGGGAAGCCCTCCTTCGGGAACCCGAGGGGGGCGCCGTCGCGGTAGAGGAAGTACTCCTGCTCGAAGCCGAACCACGCGTCGGGCTGGTCGGGGATCGTCGCGCGGCTGTTGGACGGATGCGGCGTCCCGTCCGGGAGGAGCACCTCGCACATGACGAGCAGCGCGTTCGTCCGCGCCGGGTCGGGGACGACGGCGACGGGCTGCAGGAAGCAGTCGGAGCTCGAGCCCTCCGCCTGCCTCGTCGAGCTCCCGTCGAAGTTCCAGAGCGGCAGCTCCTCGAGCGCCGGCATGGCTGCGAACGAGGCGATCTTCGTCTTGCTGCGCAGGTTCGGCGTCGGCTCGTAGCCGTCGAGCCAGATGTACTCCAGCTTGAACTTCGTCATCGTCGGCCTCCGTCTCGGTCCAACAAAAAAGCCCCACGACTCCGCGAGTCGTGAGGCCCCATTGCCTCGGCGCCCGCCTTCGGCGGCGGACGTCCCGGCCGAGACTGTATCAGCTGGAGCGGGCGGTGCCGGGCGACCAGACGGCGGCGGCGACCCCGAGGCCGACGAGGATCGCGCCGCCGAACCAGCGCTCGAAGCGGGCAATCCCGCGCGAGCCGCGGAGCCGGTCGGCGACGGTTCCGGCGGCGAGCGCGTACGCGTTGTCGCTGAGGAACCCGAGGGCCGCGAAGCTGAGGCCGAGGACGAGCACCTGCAGCCCGACGTGGCCCGCGTGCACGTCCACGAACTGCGGGACGAAGGCGAAGATGAAGACGATCGTCTTCGGGTTCGTGAGGTTCACGACGACGCCCTGCGTGTACGCCCGCTTCCGGGTGCGCGGGATGCGCTCCTCGTCCACCTCCGCCACCTTCCGGGTGAACAGCCGGCGGGCGCCGAGGAAGACGAGGTAGGCGGCGCCGACGTACTTGACCACGTCGAACGCGAACGTCGACGCGAGCACGAGCGAGGAGAGCCCGGCAGCGGCGAGGCCGGTGTGGACGACCGTGCCGGTGGTGATCCCGGCCACCGACGCGAGCCCGCCCGAGCGTCCCATCTCGATGCTCCGCGTGACGACGTACAGGACCGCGGGGCCCGGGATGGCGAGGAGCGCCATCGCCGTGGCGAGGAAGACGGCGTACGTGCCGAGGGACGGCATCTACGCAACGTACAGGGCGGCTATGCGCCGCGCAGCCCCCGCGACGCGCGCCCGGAGCTCCTCCGGCGCGATCACCTCGAGGTCCGGGCCGTAGCGGAGAAGCTCCCGCTCGGCCTCCTCGAGGCTCGCGAACGTGAGCGTGCGCTCGCCCTTCTCGCTGCGCACTGCGACCTCGATGCTCGGGAGGCTCTGCTCGAAGTTCCGCGACCACTCGTCCCAGTAGGCGGCGAGCTCGAACCCGGCCGGGCGCTCGAGCTCCTCGTCGAGGGCGCGGACGGAGACGATGCGGGAGACGCGGTACACCCGCATGCCCGCGACGCGGTGGGCGACGAGGTACCACGCTCCCGCCTTGAGGACGAGCCCGAGCGGGTCGATCGTGCGCTGCACGACCTTCGGCCCCTCCCGGTACCGCATGCGAAGGCGCCGGCCGCGCCAGACGGCGGAGGCCAGCACGGGCAGGTGGGGGACCCGGTCCTCCGCCCGGAACCAGCCCCGCGAATCGAGGTGGAAGAGCCGCTGCGAGCGGGTGGCCCGCTCCTGCAGCTCGGACGGGAGGGCGGCGAGCACCTTGAGGCGCGCGGCCGCGAGCTCCCCGCCGAGCCCGAGCTCCGCCGCCGGCCCGGGCATCCCGGCCGCGAACAGCGCCTCGGCCTCGTCGCCGGTGAGGCCCGTGAGCCGCGTCCGGTACCCGCCCGCGAGCCGGTACCCGCCGGCCGGGCCGCGCACGGCCTCCACGGGGACGCCGGCGGCGGCGAGCGACTCCACGTCGCGGTGGACGGTGCGGACCGAGACCTCGAGCCGGTCGGCGATCTCCGCCGCGGTCAGCTGGCCCCGGGTCTGGAGCAGGAGGAGGAGCGAGACGAGGCGGGTGGCGCGCACGGAACGATTCGGAGACTAGTTGGTAAACATGCCAGAAGATGTCCTCTTTGTGTGCGAGGGTCCTGCCATGAACGTCTGGGACGACGACTGGGGCGAGCAGGAAGAGGACTGGTCGGGCGGCGGGGCGCTATCGAAGCGGCTCGTTGGACGCGGCCCGATGCTCGGAGCGAGCCTGTACGAGCTCGGTCCCGGCAACTTCATGATCTACCACGCCCACCACGGCTCGGAGGAGCTGCTCGTCGTGCTCCGCGGCCGGCCGACCCTGCGCACGCCCGAGGGCGAGCGGCAGCTCGAGGAGGGCGACGTCGTCCACTTCACCACCGGCCCGGAGGGCGCACACGGGCTCCGCAACGACACCGAGGGGCCGGTGCGCTACCTCGTGGCGGGGACTCGCGTCTCGCCGGAGGTGGTCGAGTACCCGGACCTGAAGCAGGTCACCGGCCAGTCGCGGCACGGGATCTTCTTCATCCACGACGTCGAGGAGGGCGCGTGAACGTGATCGAGCTCAATCCGCAGAGGCGCCGGGGCCGTAATCCAGAGGCGATGGACGAGCAAGAGAAGCGGAGGTTCGCCGAGGTGCTCCTCGCCGACCCGGAGATCGTCGCCTGGCTCGACGAGCGCCGCACGCACGAGGCCGACGACGAGGCCGACGACGGCGAGCCCCCTCGCGCTGCGTAGACCGCCTGCACAGCCTCGACATTTGACGTTGTCCGGTTAAGCGCCTATCGTTCGACGGCCATGTTGCTCGGCTACGGAATGAACACGGTCCCGCAGGGTTGGTGCGCCAACCCCGCGGTGGCGCGCGGCCACCGCTAGGTCCGCGCCCCGCCGTTTGTCGGCGGTCTCCCGTTCTCCGTATCCATCTCGTTTCACAAGGAGCAGCATGTCCACGTACGCACCACCCACATCTCCGATCGCGTCCGCGCGACGCGACGTCGCCGCGGTCGAGGTCGAACACCTGACGAAGGTCTTCCGGCGGCGCGACCGCAAGGCCGGGCGCTTCAAGCGCAGGCGCCTTCCCGCGCTCAAGGACGTCACGTTCACCATGCGCCGCGGCGAGTGCATCGCCATCCTCGGCCAGAACGGGTCGGGCAAGTCGACGCTGGTCCGCTTGCTCTCGACGCTCCTGCTCGAGGACGGCGGGACGGCGCGCGTCTTCGGGCACGACGCGTTCAAGGACGCAAGAGCGATTCGCCGGCTCGTCAACCGCGTCTCCGTCGAGGCGAGCTTTTTCAAGAAGATGTCCGCGCAGGAGAACCTCTCCTACGCGGCGCGCTTCTACGGCATGACGCCGTCACAGACGCGGAAGGCGATCCCCGAGATCCTCGAGAAGGTCGGGTTCCCGCCGGAACGCCGGACCGAGGCGATGGAGAACCTGTCCCGCGGCATGCAGCAGAAGGTGGCGCTCGCGCGGGCGCTGCTCACCTCGCCGGTGCTGCTCCTGCTCGACGAGCCGACCACGGGCCTCGATCCGCGGTCGAAGCTCGAGGTGCAGGAGTTCATCCGCGAGGTGCGGCGCACCCACGATGCGACCATCCTCCTCTGCACGCACGACATGGCGGAGGCCGAGGCGCTCGCCGACCGGGTCGGCCTGCTCGACCGCGGCGAGCTCCTGTTCCTCGAGACCGTCCCCGAGGTCAAGCGCCGGTACGGCGTGCAGACGCTCGAGCAGGCGTTCTTCGCCGCCACCGGCCGCGAGTTCGTCGCCGACGAGGACGAGAACGAGGACGACGAGATCAGGGAGGTGTACGCATGACCGCCTTCGCGGCGTCGATGCGGCGCGAGCTCATCAGCCTCGGCGGCATCGTCGAGCGGAACGTCTACCTCACGAAGCGGTACATCCTCTGGGACGTCGCGTTCATGGTGTGGACGATCGCGAACACGCTCACGATCGTCTTCATCGCGCGCGCGGCAGGCCTGCCGCCGGCGAAGGAGAACGTCCTCGCGACGCAGCTCCTCGTCGGTGCGGTGATCTGGGCGTTCCTCGGGATCATCTTCGAGTTCATGACGGAGACGGTCGCGTGGGAGCGCTGGGAAGGGACGATCGAGTACACGTTCATGGCCCCGCTCTCGCGGATCATGCATCTGGGCGGCCAGGGCGCGTACGCCGTGCTCTACGGCCTGATCCGCGCGACGATCCTGTTCTTCGCCGTCGCGGCGTTCATCGGCGTCCACCTGCCGCACGCCAATTACGGGGCGGCGTTCGCCCTGCTCGCGATCGCGTCGATCTCGTTCATCGGGATCGGGATGATGACGTCGGTGCTGCCGCTGATCTCGCCGGAGAAGGGCGCACAGCTCGGGTTCGTCGGCCAGGGGTTGATGCT
>Ga0335069_10013084_pt1 | contig 11660 bp, 9 predicted proteins | sample Lox_Sample_11_FD_206714 | JGI IMG/M metagenome (GOLD analysis project Ga0335069, IMG submission 206714) | Soil microbial communities from Loxahatchee National Wildlife Refuge, Florida, United States - Lox_Sample_1.1 | ecosystem: Environmental > Terrestrial > Soil > Wetlands | place: USA: Florida...
ATCGGCGAACTGCTCCGGATGGTCGTGGAAACGACGCGAGATCTTCTCGTAGGCCGGATCGAAGCGCAGCGCGAGGTCCGTCGTCAGCATCGATGGCGCATGCCGCTTCGACGGATCGTGGGCGTCCGGGACCGTGCCGGCGCCCGCACCGTTCTTCGGCGCCCACTGATGCGCGCCGGCGGGGCTCTTCGTCAGTTCCCACTCGTAGCCGAACAGGTTCTTGAAGAAGTCGTTGCTCCACCGGGTCGGCGTCGACGTCCACGTCACTTCCAGGCCGCTGGTGATCGCATCGCCCGCCTTGCCGGCACCGAGGCGGTTGCGCCAGCCCAGGCCCTGCTCCTCCAGGCCCGCCGCTTCCGGTTCCGGGCCGACGAACTTCGCGTCGCCGGCGCCATGCGTCTTTCCGAACGTGTGGCCGCCGGCGATGAGCGCGACGGTCTCCTCGTCATCCATCGCCATCCGGGCGAAGGTCTCGCGATTGTCGCGCGCCGCGGCGCGCGGGTCCGGGTTGCCATTCGGCCCCTCCGGGTTGACGTAGATCAGGCCCATCTGCACGGCCGCCAGCGGATTTTCCAGGTCGCGGTCGCCCGCGTGGCGCTTGTCGCCGAGCCACTTGTCCTCCGAGCCCCAGTAGACATCTTCTTCCGGTTCCCAGATGTCCTCGCGCCCGCCGCCGAACCCGAACGTCTTGAAGCCCATCGATTCGAGCGCGACGTTCCCGGTCAGGATGATCAGGTCGCCCCAGGAGATCTTGCGCCCGTACTTCTGCTTGATCGGCCACAGCAGGCGACGCGCCTTGTCGAGATTGACGTTGTCGGGCCAGCTGTTGAGCGGCGCGAAGCGCTGGTTGCCGCCACCCGCCCCGCCGCGTCCGTCGCCGATGCGATAGGTGCCCGCGCTGTGCCACGCCATCCGGACGAACAGCGGCCCGTAATGGCCGAAGTCCGCCGGCCACCACGACTGCGACGCGGTCATCAGTTCGCGCAGGTCCTTCTTCACCGCGGCCAGGTCGAGGCTCTTGAATTCCTTCGCATAGTCGAAGCCCTTGCCCATCGGATCGGACAGCGGCGAATGCTGGTGAAGGATGCCCAGCTTCAGCTGGTTGGGCCACCAGTCGCGATTGGACGTCCCACTGCCGGCGGCGTGGGCGAAGGGGCACTTGGCTATCGTCGTCATGGACTCTCTCCTCGAAGTCGGTCGGTCCAGCACCGTGAAAAAGATCCTAGGCGCGGGCCCTGCGGGCATCCAATTGCATTTCGCTACGGGTCCGATTGCTCGTATCACGACGGCTCGAATCACCTTGCGCGAGTCGCGCCCTGCGTGCCAGATTTGTGTCAAGGAACCGGCCCGAATTTCTCGCCGCCGGGTACCGCAAGCACGCCACCCGCCTCGCCGGAAGTGCGCGGCGGTCGCGTGGCGGCAGAGCATTGACACGGCATCCACCGCCGGATTTATCCTTTTCAACCCCGCTCCCGACGGACCGGCCCGATGCCATCCCGCCGCCCCGGAGAGGTGGCCCACGCGGCGGGCCAGTCCGCGCGACACAGGAGCTAGCGATGACCCTTCCGATCACCTATGGCGAATTCGAGTCCGACGCGCTGGCGCTCGGCTACGACGAAGTCCTCGAGCGGCAATGGAAGCCGGCCGCCGTGGTCGAGGAGCACGTGCATCCTTTCGCGGTGAAGGCGCTCGTCGTGCAGGGCGACATGTGGCTGACGGTCGACGGGACGACGCGCCACCTGCGACCGGGCGACAGCTTCGAGGTGGGCCACAGCGTGCCGCATGCGGAGCGCTATGGAGACCAGGGCGCGACCTACTGGGTCGCGCGACGCCACGCCGCCCGCGCTCCGCATCCCGCGAATTCGCCGCGGACCGCCAAGGCGTGAGCGCGCACGACACCGCATCGGCGTGGTCCAACGAATCGTCGCCGCCGGCCTGAGCGCTTGTAAGGCCCTGGCGGCTGTCGCGACTTACCGTGGTGCCGGCGCAGGAGCAGCCGAGGCCGCGGCACTTTCCCGCCTGGAGGTTTCATGACACTTTTCCGTCACCTCGCCGCACTCGTGCTGGCGACTCTCGCATCCGCGGCGTTGGCCGCCGGAATCAAGCCGTTCGACGCGTCGGAGTTCGATCGGCTCGCGGAGGCTGGAAAGCCGATCGTCGTCGCCGTCCAGGCCCCGTGGTGTCCGACGTGCAAGGCGCAGAAGCCGATCCAGCAGGCGCTGATGGCGGACCCGCGGTTCAAGGACTACACGCTGTTTACCGTCGACTTCGACAATGACAAGCCGCTGCTCGCGAAGTTCAAGGCGACGATGCAATCGACGATGATCGTGTACCGGGGCCGCACGGAAGAAGGGCGCTCCGTGGGCGACACGACACGCGCCGGCATCGAGGCGCTGATGCTGAAGGCGGCGGGCTGAGCGGCGACGGCGGCGGCGAGCGCGAGCCGACATCGCGGCGACCGCCATGACCTTCGGCGCCGCGTCCTACGCCTTGGGCCTGCTCGCCGGTGTGCTGTCGACGCTTTCGCCCTGTGTCCTGCCGCTGGTGCCGATCCTTCTGGCGAGCGCGGGGGCGGCCCATCGCCTGGGCCCCTTGGCCCTTGCGGCCGGACTCGCCGTTTCCTTCGCCGCGCTCGGCACGGCGATCGCGTCGGCGGGATCCGCGCTCGGTTTCGGCCAGGACACGCTGCGCCTGGCCGGCGCGGCCATCCTGGCGCTGGTCGGATTGCTGCTGCTTTCCGCAGGCATGCAGCGCCGCCTCGCGGCGGCGAGTGCCAAGCTCAACGCCGCGGGCGCCTCATGGTTGTCGCGGCTGACGCCGACGGGTGCCGGGGGCCAGTTTGCGCTGGGCGGCCTGCTCGGTCTCGTCTGGACGCCTTGCGTCGGCCCGACGCTCGGTGCCGCGATCGCGCTGGCAAGCCAAGGGCATGATTTGCCGCAGACCGCGCTGCTGATGTCGCTCTTCGGTTTCGGCGCGGCCCTGCCGCTCGCCGTCGTCGGACTGCTGTCGCGCACCGCGTTCGTCCGCCTACGCGGCCGGATGCAGCACGCCGGCGCCGTCGGCAAGGTCCTGCTGGGCGTCTCGCTGCTGCTGCTCGCGGCGCTCATCGTCTCCGGCCGCGATCACGCGCTGGAGGCCTGGGTCGTGGACCACGGACCGTCTTGGCTGTCAGAATTGACGACCCGGTACTGAAGCGCGCCGCGCGACCCGCCGTCGACGGATGGTCCGCCGACCGCGTTTCCACGTGCCGTTGTGCCCGCCGTTGCGCCCCTCCGGCCCACCAGGAGCCCTGCCCGTGACCTATCGCGTCGCCGACCACATCGCGTTGCGTCGCGTCGAGCGCGCCACGCCGTCGCCCGATGGGCGATGGCTCGCCGTCGAGGTGAAGCGCCTGTCGCACGACGGCAGCCGCTACCTGTCGGACATCTGGCGCGTCCCCACCGACGGCAGCGCGGCGACGCGGCTGACGCGCGGCGAATGCAACGATTCGGCGCCGTGCTTCCGGCATGACGGCGCGCTGGCCTTCCTGTCGGATCGCAGGCCGACGGAAGGCGAGGCGGCCGGCGCCGACGACGAGGCGAAACGCAAGCAGGTCTGGATCCTGCCGGTCGAGGGCGGCGAACCGCGGCAGCTCACCGACGAGCCGCTCGGCGTCGACGCGTTCAAGTTCGCGGCGCGGGGCGACCGCCTTGCCTACCTGGCCCCGGTCCTGCGCGATGTCCCGCTCGCGGACCAGCGCAAGGCCGCCGAGGAACTCCGCAAGAAAGGACCGAGCGGACGCCGGTATCGGCGCCAGCCGGTACGGCACTGGGACGACTGGCTGCAGCAAGGCCGCGACCGGCCGGTGACGCACCTGATCGCCTGCAACGCGCAGGGCGGAGGCCGGCGCGACCTGACGCCGGAATTCGGCTGCGAACTGGCGATCGAGCCGGATTTCGATGTCTCCCCCGACGGACGCCGGATCGCGGTGACCCCGGACGCCCCAGGCGCCGACCGCGAACTTGACCGGACGATCTGGGTCGCCGACCTGCAGACCGACGTGCCGACGCTGCTGGGCGCCGGCGTCGCGGTGCGCAGCGAATCGGTCCGCTTCTCGCCCGACGGCGATCGACTCGCGACCGTTCGCAGCCGCCGCTCGGCGCAGTCCGTCGAGCGGCCGACGCTCGTCATCCACGACCTCGCCGCCGGCACCGAACGCGACATCGGCGCGGCCTGGGACCGCTGGCCGCACGTCGAAGACTGGACTGGCGACGGTCGCGCCCTGATCGTGACGGCGGACGACGACGGCCATGTCCCGCTGTTTCGAATCGAGCTCGACAGCGGGTCCGTCGAGCGCCTCGGGGCGGGCGGGGACGGTCGGGGCGGCACGCACGACGGCTGCCGGCTGCTCGCCGACGGCCGCATCGCCGGCGTCCGCTCGACGCTGCTGTCGCCGCCGGAAACGTTCGTCTGCGACGCGGTCGGCGACGCGACGCCGCGGCCCCTCGCCGCGCTCTCCGGCTTCGACACCGGTGACGCATCGGCGTGGGCCGAGGTCGAGACGATGCGGATCGCCTCCACCGATGGCGCGCCGGTACACGGCGTCCTGGTGAAGCCGCGCGGCGCCCGCGGCAAGCTGCCGACGCTGCTGTGGATCCACGGCGGCCCGATCGGCATGTGGGGCGACGGCTGGCACTGGCGCTGGAATCCGCTCATCGCGGTGGCGGCCGGGTACGCGGTCGCGCTGCCGAATCCGCGCGGTTCGACCGGCTTCGGGCAGGCCTGGATCCAGGGCATCTGGGGCAACACCTGGGGCGCGCAGTGCTACGAGGACCTGATGGCGTTCGCCGACGCGCTCGCCGCGCGGCCGGACATCGACCCGCAGCGGATGATGGCGATGGGCGGCTCGTTCGGCGGCTACATGACGAACTGGATCGGGACGCAGACGCGGCGTTTCCGGTGCCTCGTCACGCACGCCAGCATCGTCGGCATGGCCACGTTCACCGGCGTGACGGATCATCCGCCCTGGTGGTACCTGGAGATGGGGGGCCTCGACCCGTATGCGGACCAGGCGTCCTTCGACCGCTACGCGCCGTGGACGGGCCTGCGGCACTGGAGGACGCCGACGCTGATCATCCACGGCGAGCGCGACTATCGCTGCCCGATCGGCGAGGCGTTGATGCTCTTCGAGGCGCTGCAGTATCACGGCGTCGAATCCGAGTTGCTGGTCTTCCCGGACGAGAATCATTGGATCCTGAAACCGGGCAACATCGTGCAGTGGTATGACGCCGTGTTCGACTTCATCGGGCGGCACCTGGAAAAACCGGCATGAGCGAGAAACCGATCCCTCCGGCGGCGGCGCGCCGCCCGCACGCGGTGGAGTCGCCCAACGGCACCCGCACCGACGACTACTACTGGCTGCGCGACGACACGCGGGAGTCGCGCGAGGTGCTCGACTACCTGGAGCGCGAGAACGCCTTTCGCGACGCCTGGATGGCACCGGTCGCGCCGCTGCAGCAGCGCCTCTTCGACGAACTCGTCGCGCGCCTGAAGCCCGACGACTCCAGCGTCCCCGTCCGGCAGCGCGGCGCCTGGTACTACGCGCGCTACGAGCCGGGACGCGAGCATCCGGTGTACGCGCGCCGCCGCGGAGCAATGAGCGCGCCGGAGGAGGTGATGCTCGACGGCAACGCGATGGCGGTCGGCCACGAGTACTTCCAGATCGGCGATACCGATGTCAGCCCGGACGGGCGGCTGCTGGCGTTCACGATCGACACGAACGGGCGGCGCCAGTACACGCTCCACGTCAAGGACCTGCAGACCGGCGCCGTGTTGCCGGACGCCGTGCCGAACGTCGAGCCGGAAATCGTCTGGGCCGCGGACAACCGCACGCTGCTGTACGTCGAGAAGGACCCGGTGACGCTGCTGTCGGTGCGCGTCCGCCGGCACGAGCTCGGCGCCGATCCGGCGCGCGACGCGCTGGTCTACGAGGAGCAGGACGACAGCTACTACGTGAGCATCGGCCGCAGCCGCTCGGAGCGCTACCTGCTGATCGCGCTGCACAGCACGCAGCAGAGCGAATGGCTCTACGCCGACGCGGCCGACGCGCAGCTGCGCTTCCGCCCGGTACTGCCGCGCGAGACCGACCACGAATACGACGTCGAGCACCTGGGCGACGACTTCATCATCCGGACCAACTTCGAAGCGCCGAACTTCCGGATCGTGCGGGTGCCGATCGCGCATTGCGCCGACAAGGGTGCGTGGCGCGACATCGTCGCGCATCGCGCCGACGCCTATGTGGACGGCTACGAGGTCTCGACCGGGTTCCTCGCGGTCAACGAGCGCTCCGGCGGCCTGCTGAAGATACGGATCCGCCCGTGGGGAGGCGCCGCCGACACCGTCATCGACGCCGACGAGCCGGCCTACGCGATGATGCTCGTCGACACGCCGGAGATCGACAATCCGGTCGTGCGCTACGTCTACTCGTCGCTGACGACGCCGCGGACCACGTTCGACTACGACGCATCGACCGGCGTGCGCGCGCTGATGAAGGTCGACCCGGTGCTGGGCGGCTTCGACGCCGCGAACTACGCGACCGAATACGTGCACGCGACGGCGCGCGACGGCACGCGCGTGCCGGTCTCGGTGGCGTTTCGCAAGGGCACGCCGCGCGACGGGACGGCGCCGCTCTACGTCTACGGCTACGGCGCCTACGGCCTGTGCGTCGACCCGACGTTCCGTTCGAGCTGGGTGAGCCTGCTCGATCGCGGCTTCGTCGTCGCCATCGCCCACGTCCGCGGCGGACAGGAACTCGGGCGCGCCTGGTACGAGGCGGGCCGCCTTCGGCACAAGATGAACTCGTTCACCGACTTCATCGACGCGACGCGCCACCTCGTGCGCCAGGGCTACGGCGCCCGCGACAAGGTCGTCGCGCAGGGCGGCAGCGCCGGCGGCCTGCTGGTGGGCGCCGTCGCGAACATGGCGCCGGCCGACTTTCGCGCGATCGTCGCCTACGTCCCGTTCGTCGACGTCGTCACGACGATGCTCGACGAAAGCATCCCGCTGACGACGAACGAGTACGACGAGTGGGGCGACCCGCGCAGGAAGGCCGACTACGACGGCATGCTGTCGTATTCGCCGTACGACAACGTACGTGCGCAGGCCTATCCGGCGATGCTCGTGATCACCGGCCTGTGGGATTCGCAGGTGCAGTATTTCGAGCCGGCCAAATGGGTCGCGCGGCTGCGCGCGCTGCGCACGGACGACAATCCACTGGTCTTCAGCGTCGACATGTCGGCGGGCCACGGCGGCAAGTCCGGCCGCTTCCAGCGCTTCCGCGACACGGCGCTGGAATACGCGTTCATCTTCCGCCTCCTCGGCATCGAGCGATGACGACCGCGTGGAACACGCAGGCCGCCGGCCGCTCGCGGCGGCTCGAGCGGGCCCGCGCCGCGCTCGGCGCGGCGCTCGACGGCCGGGTCGTGGAAGCGGCGGCCGTCGGCCGCCTGCTCGCCGCGGTCATCGAGAACGGCGACCGCGTCTGCATCGAGGGCAACAACCAGAAGCAGGCCGACTTCCTCGCCGCGGCGCTTGCCGCGCTCGATCCGTCGCAGGTGCGCGACCTCCACATGGTGCAGTCGGTGCTGGCGCTGCCGGAACACCTCGACGTGTTCGAGCGCGGGATCGCCTCGCGCCTCGACTTCTCGTTCTCCGGCCCGCAGGGCGCGCGCCTCGCGCGCCTCGTGGCTGGCGGCCGGATCGCGATCGGCGCGATCCACACCTACCTGGAGCTCTTCGCGCGCTACGTCATCGACCTGACGCCGCGCGTCGCACTGGTCGCCGCGCAGGCCGCCGACCGCTCGGGCAACCTCTACACCGGCCCCAACACCGAGGACACCCCGGTGATCGTCGAGGCGACCGCGTTCAAGAGCGGCATCGTGGTCGCGCAGGTCAACGAGATCGTCGATCGCCTGCCGCGCGTCGACATTCCCGCCGACTGGGTCGACTTCGTCGTCCGCAGCCCGCGGCCGCACGCGATCGAGCCGCTCTTCACGCGCGACCCGGCGCAGATCTCGGAGATCCAGGTCCTGATGGCGATGCTCGTGATCAAGGGCATCTACGCCGCGTACGGCATCCAGCGGCTGAACCACGGGATCGGCTTCGACACGGCGGCGATCGAGCTGCTGCTGCCGACCTACGCCGCGTCGCTCGGCCTGAAGGGAAGCATCTGCCGCCATTGGGCGCTCAACCCGCATCCGGCGCTGATCCCGGCGATCGAGGCGGGATTCGTCGAATCGGTCCATTCGTTCGGGTCCGAGCTCGGGATGGAGGCCTACATCGCGGCGCGGCCCGACGTCTTCTTCACCGGCCCCGACGGCTCGATGCGGTCCAATCGCGCGCTCTGCCAGGCCGCGGGCCACTACGCCTGCGACCTGTTCATCGGCTCGACGCTGCAGATCGACCTCGCCGGCAACAGCTCGACCGCGACGCGCGACCGCATCTCCGGCTTCGGCGGGGCACCGAACATGGGCGCGGACGCCCGCGGGCGCCGGCATGCGAGTCCGGCCTGGTTGCAGGCGGGCGAGGAGGCGCGCGGATCGGCCTGCGGGTCGGAGTCCGGCGCCGGCGCCGACGGCACTGCGATGCCGCGCGGCCGCAAGCTCGTCGTCCAGATGGTCGAGACCTACCGCGAGCACATGGAGCCCGCGTTCGTCGAGCGCCTCGACGCTTGGGAGCTCGCGCGCAGCGCGCGAATGCCGCTGCCGCCGGTCATGATCTACGGCGACGACGTGACGCACGTCGTGACCGAGGAGGGCATCGCGAACCTGCTGCTGTGCCGCAACGACGGCGAGCGCGAGCAGGCGATACGCGGCGTCGCCGGCTACACGCCGGTCGGACTGGCGCGCGATCGCGACGCGGTGGCCGCGCTGCGCGCGCGCGGCGCGATCCGACGCGCCGAGGACCTCGGGATCGACAAGCGCCAGGCGACGCGCGACCTGCTCGCCGCGCGTTCGATCAAGGACCTGGTCCGCGCCTCGGGCGGCCTCTACGACCCGCCGCGGCGATTCCGGAACTGGTAGCCGGCCTCGACGACCCGCCTTCCGCCACCGGCCGCCGCGACGTCGAGCACCGCTATCATCGCCCCATGGAAACCCTGCAGTTCGACTTCCAGGCGTCCGCGCCGCGCCCGCTGCGTGCGGCGCCGGTCGTCGTCGGAGTCGTCGCGTCGGGGAACCTCGAGGTCCTCGTCGAGCATGCGGACCTGGACGGCGCCTGCCGCGTCGAGGTGAGCACGGCGGCGCAGGGATTCGGCATCGTCTGGCGCGCCGTCCTCGACGATTTCGTCGAGCGCGCGCAGGCCGCCGACGTCCGGATCTCGATCAACGACGTCGGCGCGACGCCGGCCGTCGTGAGCCTGCGCCTCGACCAGGCGATCGAGGAATACCGCGCGGCGCCTCGCTGAGCGGCGGGCGCGCGGCGAGCACTCCGGCGATGGCGCAGAGCTACTACGAAGCGACGGCGCGCCAGCGCCTCGCCGGCGTCCTGGATGCCGGCTCGCTGCGCGAACTGCTGCCGCCGGCCGAGCGCGCGACGAGTCCGCACCTGCCGCGGCTCGACCTTCCGGTCGCGTTCGACGACGGCGTCGTCGTCGGGCGCGGAACGCTCGCGGGCCGCGCCGTGCTCGCGGCCTCGCAGGAGGGCCGCTTCATGGGCGGCGCCGTCGGCGAGGTCCACGGCGCGAAGCTCACGGGCCTGCTGGAGCGTGCGCTCGACGAGCGACCGGCGGCCGTCCTGCTTCTGCTGGAGTCCGGTGGCGTGCGGCTGCACGAAGCCAACGCCGGCCTTATCGGGGTCTCGGAGACGATGCGGGCGCTGCTCGATGCACGTGTCGCCGGCATCCCCGTCCTCGCGCTGATCGGCGGCACGACCGGGTGCTTCGGCGGCATGGGCCTCGTCGCGCGCTGTTGCGACCTCGTCATCATGAGCGAGGAAGGCCGGCTCGGGATGTCCGGCCCCGAAGTCATCGAGACCGTCCACGGCGTCGAGGAATTCGATTCGCGCGATCGCGCGCTCGTCTGGCGCACCGTCGGCGGCAAGCATCGCTACGCGCTGGGCGACGCGCAACGCCTCGTGCCCGACGACATCGCGGCATTTCGCGCGGCGGCCGTCGCGGCGCTGGACGCCGCGGAGGCGAGACAGCCGTTCGCGCTCGAGACGCTCGTCGCCGAACACGCCGCGCTCGGCGAGCGGATCGCGCGGTTCGGCGCCTGCGGCGACGCACTCGAGGTCTGGCGCGGGCTGGGCGTCGCCGATCCGGCGGCGCTGCCGATGCTCGACACGGCCGACTTCCTGGCCGTGATCGAGCGCACGCTCGATCACCGCGGGGCAACGCGGCGATGAACGTCGAATCCCTGCTGGCGCGCCTGTTTCCCGGCGGGCACGAGGTGCGCGTCGACGGCGACTTCATCGACGGCAACGCGACGGTCGGCGGCGGCCCCGACGCCGCGACGATCGCGGTCACCGGCACGGCCCACGGCGCCGCGATCGGCGTGGAGCTGGCGCACGCGATGGCCGGCAGCGTGCTGCGGACCGTCAGCGGGCACCCGGGACGCCCGCTGCTGCTGCTCGTCGACACGCAGGGACAACGGCTGCGGCGGCGCGATGAACTGCTCGGCATCAACGCGTACATGGCGCACCTGGCGAAGTGCGTCGACATCGCGCGGCGCCGCGGCCACCGCGTCGTGAGCCTCGTCTACGGTCGCGCGGTGAGCGGCGGCTATATCGCGAGCGGGATGATGGCCGACCGCTGCTATGCGCTGCAGGACGCGGAGCTCAGCGTGATGAACCTGCCGGCCATGTCGCGCGTGACGAAGATCCCGCTGCAGCGCCTCGAGGAGCTCGCGCAGACGTCCCCGGTGTTCGCGCCCGGCGCCGGCAACTACGTCGCGATGGGCGCGCTCGATGCGCTCTGGAGCGGCGACCTCCAGGCGGCGCTCGCCGCGGCGCTCGCCGCGGGCGACGACCTCGGCCACGACGGCCGACGGGAGCGCGGCGCGGCACGCGGCGGCCGCCTCGCGGCGCTGGCGGTTGCGCGGCAGGTGCGGCACGGTGGCCTTGCCTGACATCGACCGTGCGGGCTGGGCGCGGCAGATCGGCCGCGCGGCGGTGACGAGCCTCTACGACGAGCTGGCGCTCGCCCCGAAGCCCGGCCTCGTCTGCCCGGGCGACGACGGCAGCCACCGCGACATGGATGCCCGGTTGCTGTGGCGCAGCCTGTTCTCGTTGCGGCATTTCTTCCTCGCGGCCGCGCGCGCCGGCGCAGCCGGTTCGCCGTTCGAGGTGCTGCGGGATCTCGGCGTCGCGGCCGAAGCCCGGATGCTGGTCGCGACCCGTGGCGTCAACACGCATCGCGGCGCGATCTTCAGTCTCGGACTCCTGGCGGCGGCCGGCGGCGACATCGTCGCGCAGGGACTCGCGCCGACGCCGTTCGCGCTGCGTGATTCGATCCGGCGTCGCTGGAGTGCGGCGATCCGCGCCGAGCAGGTGCAGGTGCACCTGAAAGCGACCCCGGAATTCGCCGGCCCGCACGACATCCGCGCGACGAGCCATGGCGTCGATGTCGCGCGGCGCTACGGCGCCGGCGGCGCGCGCGGCGAGGCGGCACTCGGCTTCCCGTCGGT
>Ga0335069_10013085_pt1 | contig 11660 bp, 5 predicted proteins | sample Lox_Sample_11_FD_206714 | JGI IMG/M metagenome (GOLD analysis project Ga0335069, IMG submission 206714) | Soil microbial communities from Loxahatchee National Wildlife Refuge, Florida, United States - Lox_Sample_1.1 | ecosystem: Environmental > Terrestrial > Soil > Wetlands | place: USA: Florida...
AGGCACTGTCGCTGCTGTTCTCGTAGAACTGGCGGTTCACGGATCGCAGCAATGCTTCCGGCTGATCGCAGGCCAGGCCGGACTGGCTCCGCAGGCTGGCCTGCAGATTCGCCATGAGCAGAGCGGCCGCGATCCCTTTTCCCGAAACGTCGCCGATGACGAGCCCCAGGCGCTCCGGCCCCAGATTCAGAAAATCGAAATAATCCCCTCCCACCTGCCGCGCCTGCAGGCAGACGCCCGCGTACTCCACCGATTTCAATTCCGGTTTCACCTGCGGAAACAGGCGCGCCTGTACTTGCTTGGCGATTTCCATTTCCTGCGCGGCGCGGCGTTCGGCTTCGAGTTTTTCGACGTGCGCCTGCCGCCGCAACTCGAGCGTCCGCCTCACCTCATCGAAGCCTTCCAATCCAAACTGATTCCCGTCTGGGTCTTCGAACCGCGTGTAAATCCCGCCCCAGCCGGGCGTCTCCGGCTCAAACAGGAAGCGGACGCCGCGCTCACTCCATTCCTTGTACTTGGCGTCGACATCCTCCGTCATGAATAAAACCCAGCGGTATCCGCCGATGAGCTGGTACTCCGGGCGGTCGGGTTTGGGCTCAACCAGCGCGAGATTCGCGGTGCCGTCGGGCGGTGCCACTTCGATCCAGCGAACGCCAGTGGGAAGGGTTTGTTCGGTGATGAGTTCGAAGCCGAGCAGGTCGACGTAAAAGCGCTTACTCACGTCCAGATCGCGGACGAAAACAACGATGTCCTGGATGCACAGAAATGGCTCATCGCGCCCCGGACGAAGCACGGACCGATCCGCCCACGAGAGGAAAGCATCGCTGGCCATCGGCGAGATTATAAGCGGTGGGCGTGGGGTGCCGCGTGGATCGGGGGCAGCCGGTCAGTACAACTACATTCGAAACGTCGCAAGGGGCAAGAGCCCAGGCTTTCTATTGGTCGGCCAATGTGTAGTTAATTGCGGATTTAGTTGGGCCGCATCCTGTCCCTGGTTTGAACTTCGCTGATCTTGCTAATTCAAGCAGGAGATCAGGCTCGATAAGTGCACGATCGCGGGAATGAATTCGTCGGAGATTCCCTGAATGCGGTGTTTGCGGACTTTGTGACCGGTCGAGAACGTCGGCGATGCCGCCGGCTCCACGGGGAAGACCTTGATGGCGGGATTCCGCCGGCAACAGTACTCACGCAACCCGCAGCTACTCCACCAATCCCTGCCGCACGCCATGAATGAAATCCGTGTACGCCGGTTCCAACCCCGCCGCGCGCATCTCCATCGCAATCTGCCCACGATGATAGGCCGAGTGCATCACCACATGTAGAAGGATGTCCTCCACGCGGCTCGACCACGCCTCGCCCTTGCTGTTGCGGTATTCAATTACTTCCTCGAGTTCGCCCGCGGCAAGCCTCGCCAGGTAGTTGTGCCACGCAGATCCCACGCGATCGGCGAGCGTAAGGCACTCTTCGAGGCTCGAAGTCGGCCAGACCGGCAGGCTCTGCTTCTCGTGCAGAATCCGTTCCAGCCACAACTTCTCCGCCGAAAGGATGTGGGCGATCCGGCCAACGGCGTTGTTCGCTGCCGCCTGATCCTTCGCCGCCTTCAGGCATTCAAGATTCGCCCAGCGATCGTAGGCGAACAGCCGCACAAAGTCTCTCGCGTCCATCATGATTACCCCACCTCATTCTTGTGCTCGATTGCGACCCATCCCGCAGAAACGATACGATGACAATATCTGAGATGTTGCACTACCAAACAAGGAATATTGCGCGTAGAGACGGAGTCCAGAATGGCGGCGAGGCTCAGCCCCGCCTCCACACACTTCTCGCGAGGTGCAGGCTTCGGACGGCACGCACTCTATTGGTTTTTGTCATTTTCGGCTCTGCTACTTGGCTCTGCTCCACCGCCTTCGCCCAGACTCAATCGCAGGCCCGCGAGCAACTCCTGCGACAGCTCGACGCCGGCCAACTACAGGAGGCCGTCCTTTTCGGGCAACAGTCCGTCGGCCGCTGGCCCAAGGACCCCAAGTTCCGCCACTATCTCGGCGTTGCCTATTTCAAGTCCGGCGATCTGAAGCAGGCGCAGGATCAACTGTCGCACGCGCGCGACCTCGACCCGAAAGACGCCACGGTTCATTTCGACCTGGCTCTTGTGTTCTTAAGCCAGCACGACTACGTCGCCGCCGCAACGGAACTCGAGGCGTCCAACCAGCTTGATCCGTCGAAAGTTCTGGGACACATCCTGCTGGGCCGCGCCTACTTGAACTCGAATCGCAGCCTGCAGGCGATTGACGAGTTCAAAACCGCGCTCAAGCTCGACCCCGCTGTCCAACTCGGGCATTACCACCTGGGATTTGCCTATGGCAGCCTGGGCCGCAACAACGAAGCCATCGCGGAATATAGAGAAGAGATGAGCCGTTCCGGCGAATCGCCGCCGGTCGTGTACGAATTAGGCCGCTCGCTGCTCGAGCTTGGGCAATATGACGCGGCAATCTCCAATTTGCAGCGCGCTACGCAAATGGATGTCGGCAACGCGGATGCCTGGTACAACCTCGGCAAGGCGCAGCTTTTGGCGGGGCAGGCCGCGTCCGCCGAGACCTCTCTGCGGAAAGCTGTCGAAATCAAGCCTGACGACGCCAGTTCCCACTATCAATTGGCGCGCGCGCTGGACAAACTCGGCCGGACCGCCGAGGCCCGTGCCGAACGCGACCGCTTTGCCGAACTCAAGAAGGCGGAGCGCCCCACCGCCGGAATGGCGACCGGGCGCGACCGGTGAGCATGAGAATTGTGCGCGCTGCGATGCGACCGCTTTCGAGTTTGATTGCGGCCGCTCTCATCACTGCGATGGCTGCCGTGGCCCAGCCAGCCAAGCCAGCCGCCACTCAGCGAAAGCCTCTCGCATCCTCCGCCGCGCAACCGGCGCCGAAATCTTCTCCCGCGAGCGAAGGCCTGTTTCGCGATGTCACGTTCGCCGCCGGCATTAACTTCAACCTTCTTTGTGGCAGCCGCGAAAAGCTCTACATCGTCGAAACCCAATGCGGCGGCGCCGCCGCCTTCGATTACGACAACGACGGCTGGCTCGACATCCTTCTTATTGACGGCTCCTCCATCGAAGACTACAAAGCACACAAGTGTCATCCGCCGCGGCTTTATCACAACAATCGTGACGGCACCTTCACCGACGTGTCGGCCAAGTCCGGCCTCAACTTCTGCGGCTGGGGCTATGGCGTCGCCATTGGCGACTACGACAACGACGGCTGGGAAGACGTTTACATCACGGGCTTTAAAGGCTCGGCCCTCTACCACAACAATCACGATGGCACTTTCACGGATGTGACGGTGAAGGCGGGGGTCGCGAATGCCGACCGCTGGGGCGCCAGCGCCGCATTCGGCGACTACGACAATGATGGATATCTCGATCTCTTTGTCGCCAACTACGTCGACGTGGACATGAACAACCTGCCGCCCTTCGGAGAGGGCCCGTTCTGCCAGTACCGTGGAATCCCGGTGAACTGCGGCCCGCGCGGGCTGAAGGGCGCACGCGACCGCCTCTATCACAACAACGGCGACGGTACCTTTACCGATGTCACGGAAAAACTGAATATCGATCCAGACAAATATTACGGCTTAGGCGTCCTGTGGCTCGACTACGACAAGGACGGCTGCCTGGACCTTTTTGTCGCCAATGATTCGTCGCCCAGCCTGCTTTATCACAATAACTGCAAGGGTGGATTCGATGAGGTTGGCGCGGAAGGCGGTGTCGCCTTCAGTTCCGACGGCCATGAGCAAGCCGGCATGGGCGTTGACTCTGCCGACTACGACCGCGACGGCTGGCCCGACATCCTGAAAACGAATTTCTCCGATGACGAGAACAACCTCTACCACAACGACCACAACGGCGAGTTCACCGATCTCGCCGGCCCCGCCGGCATCGGCGCAATCAGCTATCCCTATCTCGGCTTCGGCGCGAAGTTTCTCGACTTCGACAACGATGGCTGGCCTGACATTTTCATCGCCAACGGCCACGTCGACGCGCAGGTCGAAGGACAGTCGTTCGGCGTCGGCTACGCCGAGCGTCCCTTTCTCTTTCACAATCTCGGTTCTCAATCCAAGCCCGGCAAGTTTGAAGAGATCGCCGAAAAGTCTGGCCCCGCACTCGCAAAGAAGTACATCGGCCGCGCCGCTGTCGCCGCCGATTTCTGGAACCGCGGGCGCCAGGATCTGCTCATGACCGTAATGGACGGCTCTCCGGTTCTTCTGCGTAACGAAGTCCCGCAGCCGGGCCACTGGCTGCGCATCAAGCTCGTCGGCCACAAATCGAATCGCGACGGCTACGGCGCAAAAGTGGAAGTCACCGCCGAAGACGCCATTCGCTATGCCGAGGCCCGCGCCGCCGCAAGCTTCGAAAGCTCCAACGACCCGCGCCTCTTTTTCGGGCTAGGCGCTGCCAAGCGCGTCGAGTCCATCGTCGTGCGCTGGCCGAGCGGACAGGTCGACCGTGTCGGGCCTCAGACCGCCGATCAGCAGCTTACGATTGAAGAAGGTCGTGGTTTGGTCCCTGGCAGTTCCGCCGAGCGCCGCTGATCGAGTCGTTCCGATCGGTCCCGACTGGCCGACCCATCACACGGTTCTACAAAATTTGGAAGATCAGTCCCATGTAAAAATTCACTTCATCATAGTTTTCGCTGTCATTCCGTCTTAACCGCTTGAAAACAAATGCATTTTCATTTGGTTCCACAAGTGCGACCATAACGCCAAAGTACTAGATGGGTCGGTTTTGGCTGTTCGTCACCGGCACAACCGAGAAAAAGCAAGCAGAATCAGCAAGATATGTTGACAAAAGAGCGCCGGACGTAGAGAATTTCGCGCTATCGCATTTGTAATTGTCTTAAACAAGGTTTTGTCGTCCGATCAGTTCTTCGACAAGTGGACGTTTTGAGTTCGAAGGTTTTCTGCCTTCAGTTCGTCAGACAAAAAGCAAGTTTCGTGCACCACAACAAACTGGGCACACCAGTTTTTCAGGGGGTAGGGTAATGAGAAGATTGCAGTTTTGCCTAGCAGTATTTGCCGTGCTGGCTCTCAGCTTCAGCGCCTTCGCACAGGTTCAGAACGGTCAGTTCACGGGAACCGTAACCGATCCCAGCGGCGCAGCCATCGCCAACGCCAAGATCACGGTGAAGAACACCGCCACCGACCTGAGCACCTCGACGACGAGCACTTCCAGCGGTAACTACGTCGTCAAAGAACTGCCCGTCGGCACCTACACCATCACGGTGGAAGCGGCTGGCTTCAAGACTAAGGCCGCCAGCGGCGCTACGATCAACGCGGGCACAATTTCGCACGTCGATTTCCCGATGCAGATCGGCAAGGCGTCGGAAGTGATCGAGGTCACTGGCGCTGCCGCACAGGTTAACACCGAAGATTCCAAGCTGGCAGAAACTGTCAGCAGTCAGCAGATCAGCAACCTCCCGCTGAATGGCCGCAACGTGTTCGACCTGATGCAACTCAGCACCGGCGCGGTCAACGTGACCGGTGTCGACTTTGAAGGTGGCAACCGCACGGTCGTCAATGGCGTCCGGGAAGACTTCAACGGCTTCCTTATTAATGGTGTTTCGAATAAGGGTCTGAGCGGCGGCGCTGTAAACATTCCAATCGAAGACTCGGTCGAAGAATTTCAGCAGTTGCAGCTCAATATGTCCGCGCAGTACGGCAATAGCGCCGGTGGTACAGTGAACCTTGTCACCAAGGCGGGAACCAATTCCTGGCATGGCAGCGGGTGGGGATTCACGCGCTGGCAGGCCCTCGATGCCAATTGGTTTTTCCTGAATCAGATTGGTGCCGAAAAACCGCCCCTTCACTTTAAGCAGTTCGGCGCTACAGTTGGCGGTCCAATTATTAAAGACAAATTATTCTTCTTCTTATCGTTGCAGGGAGATCGCTTCCAGACCATTGCCGATCCCGTGACTGTTCTCCAGGAATCGGATGCGTGGCGTCAAGCGGTGATCACCGCGGATGCTAACTCGGGATTGAACTCGACGGCTGCCGTTCTCTATCAAAACTACCCGACGATCAATCCGGGCCTGCCCACCGGTCTTACGGCCGACACCTACACCGGCGGCAACTACTCTAATTTCCTGTGCCTTGACAACTTCTTTGGTGGACTGACGACGCTGCAGCACCAGAAACTCGGTGCGATTTTCGGTGTTACATCTGCCGACCAGACTGCGATGGCATCGGCGGGATGTAACAACATCCCGGGCCTCCTCACGGGAACACTTGACCGTTCGGCTTCGATCCAGGAATCGAGCGTTGCGACGTTCGGCACGCAGACTCAAAGCCTTGGTAACCTGTTCAATGGGAATGAAGGCTCGTTGCGCGTGGACTACAACTGGAATGCCAGCAACCGCATGTATCTACAGTTCAACTACCTGCGCGAGACGGACAAGTTTGGCGCTTGCACGTCCGCATGTTCTCGCGGCTTTACCAACCCGACGCGGAATCTGTTCCCGCAAGGCTCGTTCAGCTATGTCCACACGTTCAGTTCGTCAATCCTGAATGAGTTCCGCGCAGGCTATTTGCAGAACAATACCAATATCCAGGTGAACGCCGGTGGCGTGCCGCTGATCGGCTTTGCCGACGGAACGGCTCTATTGGGTTCCTATAACGGCTATCCGCAGACGTTCAAGGAGAACATCTACACCTACTCCGACATGGTCTCGATCGGCCACGGCAACCACAACATGAAGATTGGTGTGGATTTCCGTCGTAACCTAGAGAACAGCGAGTTCAACGTCGCTCGACCGTCGTATTACTTCTACGACCAGGTATTCTTTGCCGCTGATTCTCCCTACCTCCAGCTCGCTGGCGTGGATCCTGGAATTTGCAAGGCTCCGTGTCCACAGTCGGCCTACAACCCGAATCCACAGGCGCAACTGAGTGATAACTTCCGCCACTGGCGCAACCTGGAATTCGGTACCTACTTCCAGGATGACTGGAAGGTCAATAAGCGGCTGACCTTAAACCTTGGCATTCGCTATGACCTCTACCAGCGTCACCATGAAGAGGGCAACTATGCGACCACGTTCATTCTCGGACCCGAAACCGCGAATTCCTTCATTTTGGGGCCGAGCAGTGGCCTACTGAACCGGCTTTACAATGCGAACAACCCGGCCACCTGTGTGGCTAACGGCGGCAATCTTGCACTTGCGCAGTTGATCGGCGGCTGTGGATCGGGCAGCACCGGCTTCTCACCAGCGGGCAGTCTCGGCCAGGGTGACCACAACAATTTCGGCCCTCGCGTTGGTTTTGCCTGGGACCTCTTCGGCAATGGCAAGACTGCATTGCGCGGCGGCTTCGGTGTAGCCTACGAGGGCACTCTCTACAACCCACTCTCGAACTCCCGCTGGAATCTCCCCTACTACTCGTTTAACCAGGTCATCGGCGGTCCGGAGGTTGCTGGCCAGGACATCGTTTACGGTCCCTCGGTTTGCAATGGTCCGCAGTTCCCCGGGGATTCGAACTGCCACCAGGTTTCAAATGTGCCGGTGGCGATCAGTGGAGCGGGAAGTAACCCGAATCAGGGACCTCCCGGACAAGCTCAGGCGCAAGGCAACATTGATGGCTGGGATCCGGCCAACCCGAACCAGGCTACCTTGACAGGAATCATCTTCCCGAAAGGTGTCCGCGATCCTTACGTCTATAACTTCTACTTAGACATTCAGCACGAGATCATGCCCAAGACCATCATTGACGTGAAGTACGTGGGCACGGCGGGGCACAAGCTGTTCCGCGCCGAAGACATCAACCGCCAACCGGGTTCTTACTTGCCTGGCGACACGTTGGGCAACGGAGCCACAGTGGTTGACAACCTAGGACGTACTTTGACCGGCATGGGTGGTCGTCTAAATCAAGACTACGGACGTCTGCGCGTGTGGGAGAACATGGTCAATTCGAACTACAGTTCACTACAGGCCTCGTTAAAGCGGCAAATGTCGCATGGACTGATGTTCAACGTGGATTACACCTACAGCCACTCGATCGATAATGGGTCTACGTGGCACAGTGGTGCGACGACCTCAAACGGTGCGGCGGCGGGCGAAGGCTTCACGACTGACCAGACGTTGCCTGGGTTGGACCGTGGTGATTCGATCTTCGACATTCGCCACCGTCTCAGCCTGAACTACGTGTACCAGTTGCCGGGACAGAGTCTTAAGGGCGTAGCGGGGGCAATCCTCGGCGGTTGGTCCTACAACGGCATCTGGTCGTTCCAGACCGGTCCGCACTGGGAAACCTTTACATCGGCAGGTCCGAGACTCCGGGAGATCAGTGATTCGAGCGTTCCTTGCTCGATAGCTGACGTTCAAGGTGGAAACTGCCAAAACTTGGGTGGCGATTTCAATCTGGACGGAGGCAGGAATGACCGGCCGAGCGCCAGTGTTACCCGGCTCAGCGGCATAACCCATGACCAGTGGGCGGATGGTTTCTACAACGCACCGAACCCGGTGAATATCACCTTCTCCAGTCCCTGCCTCGGTTGCGTTGGCAACCTGGGCCGCAACACCTTTGTTGGTCCCGGTCAGTGGATCGCGAACATGACGCTGTCGAAGACCTTCAAGTTCACCGAACGGGTAAACATGAAGTTCACCGCCGATGGCTTCAACGTCTTCAACCACACCAACTTCCTGCTCGCCACGGCGGGTGGAGGAGCACACAACAAGTACACCAGCGGCAACTTCGGGCAGGCTGCTGGAACGCTCAACCCGCGCGAAATTCAGCTCGGACTGAAGATTAGCTTCTAACCGACGCGGTGCAGTTCCGGGGGCTTGTTCCCAAGTATCGGGAACAAGCCCTTTTTGTTTGGTGGTATGATTTGCACCACTGGGGTGATGCCATGGCACGCGGTTCTCGCCTGCCCGTCTTTCTTGCGCTTTTCCTCTTGCTTGCATTCCCAGATCGCCTTCTTGCTCAAAAAGCGAATGCCCTCGGAAAAATCATTGGCATGCTTCGCGTCTCCAGGGCCGACTTCCCCGATCACCCCGTCCTTGTTTACCTGGAAATGCGAGGCTCCCCCGTTTACAGCGTGTACGCAGACGGGCAAGGACGTTTTGGCTTCTACGGTCTGATCGCAAACGACTACACAGTAATCGTGAACGACGATGCTTTCGAGCCGTTCCGGGAGACGATCAACGTAAACCCTGAGACCAACCCAACGAACATACTTTCGGTCACCTTGACTCCTCGCTCCACCACAAAAAAAGACCCTCTCTCCGGCCGCGTCGAAGGCAGCAATCCTTACCTCATCGATCCCACCGATTACGCCCGCAAGTTCCCCAAAAAGACGCGCAAGGAATTCGACAGCGGCGTCGAAGCTGACCATGCCGGCAAGACCGACGAAGCCATCGAGCACTACAAGAAGGCGCTCGGCTACTCCCCCGACTTCTATCCCGCCCATAACAACCTCGGCTCTGCTTATCTGGCGCGCCGCGAGTTCGATCAAGCGCAGGCGCAGTTCGAAGAGGCCATCAAGGCCAACCAGAACGACGCGCAGGCCCACCTCAATCTCGCCAACGTCTTTCTCCTGACGCAGCGCAACGATCAGGCGCTCTTCGAGATTGAAGAAGGATTGAAGCGGCAGCCGAACTCGGCTTTTGGCCACTTCCTGCGCGGATCGCTGCATTCGCACGACAACCATCCCGAGCCTGCCGAAAAAGACTTGCTGCTGGCCATCGAACTCGACCCAAAGATGTCGCAGGCCTACCTGCAGCTTGTCAATCTCTACGTCCAGCAAAAACGCACACCGGACGCGATCGCCCAGCTCGAAACCTATCTGAAGGCATTCCCCGACTCGCCCTATTCGCCGAAGGCGCGCGAGCTACTAAAGCGTCTTCAGCCCGATGCGCCGTCAGCACCCAAGTGAAGACAGTTCCCTGGCCGCCTCCGCCAGTTCGCGATGATAAACTTTCCGTATCCTATGCAATCTTTGCTTCGCCCCGTGGGCTTGCTGCTATGTGCGCTCCTGCTCGCCGCAAGTGCGCTGGCCGCGCCTCCATCGGCTTCCCCTTCCAAACCCGCGCGGCCCAACGTAATCCTCATCACGCTCGACACTACGCGCGCCGACCGCATGGGATTTCTCGGCTCGAAGCGCGGCCTCACGCCGAGCCTCGACGCTCTGGCGCGCCAGTCGGTTGTTTTCACGCGCGCCTATTCGCAAGTTCCGCTGACCACCGCGTCGCACGCCACCATTCTTACCGGCACTTATCCGCAGTTTCACCAGGTTAACGATTTCGGCGTGCCGTTGTCGCAGGATCTTCCTTACTTGCCTGCGATTCTGCGCGGCAACGGATATCACACCGCGGCCTTTGTCGGCTCGCTCGTGCTTGATCCCGAAACCCGCTCTGCGCCTGGGTTTGAACGCGGTTTCGATTTCTACGATGCTGCGTTCCACCGCCGGCGCACCGGCGAGGATCGTTATGAATCGATCGAGCGCCGCGCCGGAGAAGTGCTTGGCCGAACTTTGGAGTGGCTGACGCAGCACCACGACGAGCCGTTTTTCGTGTGGCTTCATTTCTACGATGCGCACGACCCTTATGAGCCGCCAGAGCCCTACAAGACGCGCTACGCCTCGGCTCCGTACGATGGCGAGATCGCCTATACCGATGCGGCCGTGGGCAAGTTCATCGAATGGCTGCGGCTGCGCGGATTCTATGACAACAGCGTCATCGCGGTGATGGCTGACCACGGCGAGGCGCTCGGCGAGCACGGCGAAACCACTCACGGGATTTTTCTCTATGACGAAACGATTCGTGTGCCGCTGCTCTTCAAGTTGCCGCACGGACGCTTCGCCGGAGCGCGTGTCGCAAGCCGTGCCGGGCTCGTCGACGTCTTACCGACGATTGTTCAAGCCGCGGGCGCCGCCGTGCCCGAGCAGGCGCAAGCTCAACTTCAAGGCGAGTCACTGCTGACCCTGCTCAAGCCCGCGTCAACGGCAGCCAAAGGCGCGGCTCACACACCCCTTGAAATTCCGCGTGAACGTTCCGCCTACGCCGAGAGCGACTACCCGCACCGGACCTTCGGCTGGAGTTCGCTGCGTTCGCTGCGTACGGGAAAGTATCTCTACATCGATTCGCCGCGCAAGGAACTCTACGACCAGTCGGCGGATGCAAACGCCGAGCACAATCTAGCGTCGACATCTTCGGCCGTCGCGGGAACACTCGCCGCTCAGCTCAACGACCTGCGCCAGAAAACGACGACGAGCAAGGAAGCTCCCAAGGTCGCTCCCGACCCGGGTCTGCAGGAACGGCTCGCCGCTCTCGGGTACGTTGCCACCGACAGCACGTCGGCTTCGATGCCCGGCGTTCGCGACACGGGCGCTGATCCGAAAGATAAAGTGCAAGTCGTGAACCTTCTGCACCGCGCAGAAATGGCCAAGGAGGATATGCGCTTTGCGGAGGCTGTGCCGCTGCTTGAGCAGGTGATCGCACTCGAGCCCAATCTCGCGATCACCTATCTCCAGCTCGGCACATCGCTGACCTCGCTCAAGCAATACGAAAAAGCTGTGCCGGTGCTTCGCAAGGCCGTTGAGATGCGCCCGGACCTGACCATTCCGCGCTATCAACTCGGCTCCGCGTTGTTTGAGACAGGCGATTTCGTGGGCGCCGCGGCGC
>Ga0335069_10013086_pt1 | contig 11659 bp, 16 predicted proteins | sample Lox_Sample_11_FD_206714 | JGI IMG/M metagenome (GOLD analysis project Ga0335069, IMG submission 206714) | Soil microbial communities from Loxahatchee National Wildlife Refuge, Florida, United States - Lox_Sample_1.1 | ecosystem: Environmental > Terrestrial > Soil > Wetlands | place: USA...
TGGCTCGGACTTCGAGGGCGGGTTCGGCGGTGGCCACGGCGACATGGGCTACGGCTTCGAGACCTTCCTCGCGGTGGTCAGCGCCGTCGTCCGCAAGTTCGGCTGGCTCTCCCGGACCAAGGCCCGCGCGGAGGACCGCCTCTCGCAGTCGACCGCGGACACCGCCCTCTACGTCCTCAACCCGCCCCGCGACGGCCGGGCGCGCGCGGACTGGGAGAAGTTCGTCGAGGAGCTGAACGAGGGCCCCGAGGACATGGAGGAGGCCAAGAAGGTCATCGACTACGTCCGGGACACCATCGACTTTCGCAACGAGACCAACGAGTTCCGCTACAACCTCCGGGTCGCCTTCGGCCAGGACGTGGTCTACACCAAGCTGGCGGGCATCGTCGCCGCCGGGGTCATGTTCTACCAGAAGGAAATGCAGAAGTTGAAGGAGCGCGAGGGCCTCCGTCAGCCCACCAGCACCGAGTTCATCGGCACCATCGGCGAGAAGGTCGAGCTGGAGAACGTGCAGCTGGTCTTCCGGCGCCGGCTGGAGGGCAACTGGGGCGGGTACGACCTGGCGAAGTTTGTGACCGCGGACGGCAAGTCCGTCACCGTGTTCGGCCAGGTGGACGGCTCCATCGGCGACTTCGGCTCGCTCGTCGGCAAGGTTGTGAAGCACGACAACTACCAGGGCAAGAACACCACCCAGGTCAAGGGCCGCACCCTCTTCACCACCGCGGCCCGGCTGGCCGAGCTGGCCGAGCTGAAGGCCGCCCAGAAGGCGGAGAAGGCTGCGGCCGCCAGGGCCCGCCGCGAGGCGAAGAAGGCGGAGAAGGCGGCAGCGGTTGCGCAGCCCGAGTAGCCCCGTTAAAGTCACCGCATGCAAGGGTGCCGTCACTACAAGTTAGTCTTCGTCAAGGAGGGGCGCTTCCGGGACCTGAAGCGCTGGCTGACCCCGGGCGAGGCTAACCTCCTAGCCGCCCTCAAGGGCCAGACGCTCGAAGACGGCCCCCTAGCCCTCACTCCCGGGCTCGGAATCCTCATTTCTATCGAGGAGTCCCATGGGCACTGAGGACTGGGAAATCTTGGAGTGCATCTTCCTGGCGCTGATTGTGCTAGGCCTCGGTGTTACACTGTTCCGACTGGGCGTCGTCATGTGGAACGCCCGAAAGAGAGACCTATGAGACTCAAGCCCGCCGTATACGTCGAACGCCGTGCCTTCCTGTTCAACCTCCTGACCGCCAACCCGGAGACCAGCTACGCCTCCCTGCAGCGCGCCCTCAAGGAAAAGTTCGGTCACGCCATGCAGCAGCGTATCCTGCGCAGCATCCGGGCGGACTTTGACATCCAGGCCTCGCCGGCCTACGCAGCGCTCGTCCTTACGCCGCAGCCCACCGTCGGCTCGAACGAGGCCGTGGTCCCTACCCCTGGCCGGGCCGAAGAGGTCGTAGGCGTCGAAGCCTCGGACTTCGAGTTCTGACATGCCCTACCCCTCTTTCCCCATCATCGGTGTGAAGGGCTCGGCCCGGTCCGGCAAGGACACCGTCGCCGGCTTCCTTGCCGAGGTCCTCGGTGGCGTGCTCGTCGCCCAGGCCGACCCCATGAAGCGCTTCGCGGGCGACGTCTTCGGCTTCAGCGAGGAGCAGCTGTGGGGCGGGGCGGCCAAGGAAGCGGTCGACCCCCGGAGCACGGATTCTTCGTACTGGGCCCAGGCCGAGCAGCGCTTGCTGCGCGTGGCCAGCGACTACTTGGAGCAGTGGGGCCTCGAAGGCCGGGACCTTTCGGCGTTCACCCTGCTGCAGCGTTGGTTCCGTGGCCTGGAGGAGACTCCCGGGCGATTCTCGCCGCGCGTGGCCCTGCAGACCCTCGGCACCGAGTTCGGTCGGGCGGTGGACAAGGACATGTGGAGCAGCCTGGCTCTCCTCACCGCGAGCAAGCTGCTGGATGGCGGCCACTCCTACAGTCGGGAGAAGGGCTTACTGTTCACCAACAACCCGCCCCCGGGCTGGGTGCTCATCACCGACGTTCGCTTCCGGAACGAGGTGCTGAACATCAAGGCCCACGGCGGCTGGATTCTCGAAGTCATCAACCCGGCCTCGACCGGACCCTCGACCGTGGGCATCGCCGGCCACGCGTCTGAGACCGAGCTGGCGTCCATCCCGGCAACGTGGACGGACGTCCGGTTCACCAACGACAAGGAACTCGGGCTCGATGCGGCCCGGGAACAGGTGAAGATGCTGGTGCGCCAGCTCTTCAAAGTAGAAGCGCCATGACGACCGAGACCAACCACGGTGTCCCTTCAATCATCCTTGATGTGGACGATGTTTTGGTCGATTTCGTCCCGCACTGGCTCCGGTGGATTGAAGCCACCTACGGCGTGCGCGCCGAGAAGGAGCAAATCACCGAGTGGCTCTTGTCCGAGTGCACGCCCGAGCTGGCGGCGCTGGGCGAGGAGAAAATCTGCAAGGCCTTCTCGGAGCCGGGCTTCCACCTGTCCGCGCCCCCGATGGAAGGCGCCCTCGACGTGGTCCGCCGCCTCAACAAGGACTACCGGGTCTACTTCGTCACCGCGCGCCACGGCGCCGAGGGCATCTCGGAGACCTTCAAGTGGTTCAAGAAGTACCTGCCGAAAGTCCAGCACGCGCAAATCGTGTTCAGCCGCACCAAGGACATCTTCGTCGCGAATGCGGCCATCGACGACAAGGGCGACCATCTGCGCGCCTACCAGCGTGCCCCGCACCTGGAGAAGTCCATCATCATCGGCATGGAGCAGCCGCACAACCTCCGTGACCGCGACGCGGCGTCGTACTGGGTCTCGCCGGATGCTTCCGGCTGGACCACCATCGAGAAACTGATAAGGAACATGCTATGAAGAAGTCCGCAGGAATCCCCCCGCGCCGCGCCATCATGGTCGAGAGCGAAGGCGTATACTTTCGTCGAGTCGTCGGCAGCAACTTCGTCTCGGTGCAGGTCGGCGACGGCCCCAGGAAGTACATCGAGCTGTCCGACCTCTCCTGGATTATCCACAGCCTCGAAAAGCCAGAGCGTCCGTGATTAGTTACTACGCCATTATCGCCACTGCGGAAGTCATCGCCGTGCTCGTACTCTCGTTTTGGCTCCTCGTCCGCCTCGAAGGCGGCTTCGAGAAGACGCTGATGCGCTTCTTCCCGCACTACGACATCGTCAACGGCGGCGAGCTGTACCTGCGTCGCTTCATGGTCCGCAAAGATGCGGTGAAGGGCAACATCTTCATCCACCACATCCTGAAAAGCGACAGTGACAGAGACCCTCACGGGCATCCCTGGGCCTTCGATAGTTTTATCTTGGCCGGGGGGTACGTCGACGAAGCCTACGAGGTCAAATGGTTAAAGGGAAAACCGACCAGAGCACAGGCCGACGCCGAGCCCTTCAAGCAGTGGCCAATCATTCGAGACGCACTGCCCACGAGGACTCGCGCTAAGGTCTTCAGATTTTACCGACGCCCAGCGTCCCACACGCACATGCTGAAACTCCATCCGGGTAAGACGGCTTGGACCTTCGTAAGAACCACCGGTCAGGAGCAGCCCTGGGGTTTCGCCAGCAAATTCCACTGGACCTTTTGGCGCGGGTACCTGAACGATTTCGAGAACGACCCTGGGTGATGGCTCGCCAGAAAGCATTGTCACCTCGCCGGTGTGCGACGTGCTTAGTCTGGTTCCAGCCAGCACCTGGCGGATACAATGCTCTCTACTGCCAGCGCAAGTGCAAGCCCAAGGGTCCCCGAAAGTCCAGGGCCGGTAACTCGCAGTACTGGCTAACCATCAAGGCAGACCCCCGTCGGTATTCACTTCACAGGCTCCGTTCTGAAGTCAGTCGCAGGAAAGTCCGGGATTGGTTGGCCAAGTACAAGCTGGGCCAAGGGTGCATCGACTGTGGCTTCAAAGGGCACTATGCAGCGCTTCAACTGGACCACACCGGCCCCAAGGGCGTCGAAATCGCAAAGGCTCGCTCCAGCATCGGGCGTCTGTTAGAAGAGATAGAGAAAGGGAAGTGTGTAGTCCGCTGCGCGAACTGCCACTCCATCAAGACATGGGAACGAAAACAGAAGTAGACGAACTCGACGTCAACGCTCCCATCGTCGGGGGCGAGGAAGGCATCATCGCCGGCCTGACGCAGATGGTCCGGAACGCCAAGTTCAAGCAGAACTACGCCGAAGGCGAAGCTGACCGACTGGCCGTTGCGCTGGGCGAGCTGCTGGGTTACGTCACCCGCCACCTGCTCTACCAAGGCGAAGAGAATGCCCCGGTCCAGAAGGCTGCCGCCATCCTTTCCGAGTACCAAGACAACAGGAGACAACGATGAAAACCTATCTGTACGTGCACGCGAACACCGGCCTCACGATGGTTGCCAATAAGCCGCCCGCCTACCGGGGGAAGGACTTGGTCGCCACAACGTTCGGCTTCGCCAACTGGGACAACGAAGCCCCGGTGTCTGAGATGTTCAAAGGCTATGACGACACATCGTTCAATGAAACCCATGTGGCCGCGAGTTACTTTCAGAAGTTGGTGCGCCCGAGCCGCGAGGATTACAAGCAAGGGTACTTCTACGAGTACATCGGGCTGGTGACGCCGTGATGACGAACATCTTCTTGGGGCTGTGCTTTTGGGTCGGCATCCTACTGCTGTTGTCGCTGTTCCGGAAGGACTAGATGTTGTCGTTGCCGTAGCTACCCACGGGATTGTCGAAGCTGGCGTCACGGCCCCCGTTGGCGGCCGGCTTGTCCTGGTTCTTGACGATTTGAGCCGTGTGATTCAGGAGCAGTCCATCGCCTCGATGCGCGCGAAACTTGAAATGCTTTCCGACGTTCTGCTTCAGACGAGTTTCGATGTCAGGGTGAACTGGGTCGAGCGGGTTGTGACCAGCCCCACGAGCATGGAGGTCATACAGCACGCCCGCCTTGTGGGCTGCTTCGTGGTCCCCTACCGCCTGCGCCTGCCTGATTTGCGCGAGGTGATGCGCAGCCGCGTCGAGGTGGTGCTCGTGGACGTAGTCCTTGTGGGCCTGGTCTTCGGCCTGCTGGCGAGCCAGGCCGCCCTTGAACTCGTGCACCGCAGCGCGGCGGTCCAAGTCCTGGGCGTCCTTGGGGTGGATGATGCTACGTCCCTTCCAGAGAGCTGCGTCCATGGGGTCTAGATTGCCTTGAGGCTGCGGATGAGGGCGCGGGCCCCGTCCTGGTCGATGTCGTCGCCGAAGTCCAGCACGTAGCCGTCCGAGTACGCGGTCGTCCGGATGGACTTGGCCAGGTCGGCGAAACACGCACATCCAGCGAATCGAGCCCCGTGGAACTGGTGGCCACCGCAGCGCGTGCACTTTCGGGCCGCCTCGGCCTTGCCCACGGACAACGATGGGGTCCTGCGCGTCCTGGGAAGGCCCTGGACGCCCTTGGGCTTGGCTCCCTTGGCCTGGACGCCCTGGGGGCCCATCGGGGGCTCTGGGGCCTGCGGAGGCGCTGCAGGGCCCGGTCCCTCGGACGCCTTGCCGAACGGGCGGCCTGGCTGGGCCCACAAGGCGGCCCCTTCGTCGGTCTGGAGCTTCGAGGGGCGGATGCGCTTGCCAGTGTGGCGCTCGGCGTGCTGGTACATGGCGGTGGCCAGACCCTTGCGCTGGTGCTCCTCGTCGACCACCACATGGCCAGGGACGAGGTCGCCCGTGGAGGTGTGCCGGAGCATTGCGGCCCCGACCATCTTCCCGGACGGGGCGTGGGCGGTGATGTGGAGCCCCATCCCGTCTGGGCCCTCGGTCTCGCGGTGGCGGATGGAGTAGCCCTCGGAGGGGTCGAGCATCTTTTTCGACATCTCGTGCCGAAAGGAGCCGCCCCACATCGTCTGCTGGCCGTCGGCGTAGTCGGCCGCTTCGCGGGCGGAGCGGATGGCTGAGCGAAGGATGCCGCCCGACTTGGCGACGACCATGTACTTACCGTCCTCGGCCTTCTCGACGCGGTAGCCGCCGTGCTCCGAGATGACTTTCGGGGTCAGCGACTTCTTCAATTCGGACAGCTCGACCTGGGTCTGGGCCAGCGAGTCGATATGCTTGCCGAGCGCGGTCAGGACCTGGTCGCGCAGGCGGGGGTCTGCTGGGCGGCAGTCGACGTCGAGCGCCGCGGCGATGGTGGCTGCGAGGTGCGAGAGGTTGGCGCCGTAGAAGGGGAGCAGCCCATCGGTGTCCGGGAGCGACACGTGGCCGTCGTACGACCCGCGCTCGTTCTTCTCGAACTCCAGGTAGCTGTTTTCAACGCCCGGAATGGCGCCCTCGAACGAGTCGTCCTGGTGGCACACGAGCCAGCCCACGATGGCGCGGGGGACGAGCACGTCGGCCAGGCTGGAGTCACGAGCGCAGGCCTTCTGGAGGGCTTCCGCCCCCTGTTTGCCTAGAACCGCTGTGAGGAAACTTACGCCCGTGTCCATGATGACTTAGATTCCTATCGGGGACCGAAGCCAGGGCTGTCGGGGGCCTGGTCCTGGCGGAGGGAGTTCGGGGGCGTGCCTGGCGTGCTGCATGACGCGCGGCGGGCTTCGTCGGCGGACTGGAAGACGTCGCCTTCGTTCTGGGCGTTGAGGAAGAGGTACTCGCGGTTGAGGACGCACTGCTGCGGGTTGCGGATGAGTTCGCGGGTGCCCGTCTCTTCGTCGGACTGGGACACGCGGATTTCGTGCTGCATCCGGGCCACGTACCAGAACGGCCGATAGAGGTACCTCACGGAGATGACGGCCTTATTCGAGCCGCCCGTGTCCGGGACCGGGGCCTTGCCGGGCACCCATTCGATTTGCCCGTTGATGTTGATGTTGTAGTCCGTTCCGAGGGTGTACTCGACTCCGCGCCAGTCCACGAGGCGGACGACGCGGGCGATGGGGAACGCCGTACGCTCGGTACCCGTGCCGGAGCAGATGAGGGTCTGCCACGTGGGGACGATGAGCTTCTTCTCCTTGAGGTAGAAGCGGTCGAACGGGGCCACGTAGAAAGTCTTGTCCCCGCCGCAGCAGTCCCCGGCGGCGTCGTAGTTGCGCGGGAAGGTGGCGAAGGCGCTGGCGCCGTTGGTGTAGCCGTAGTCCTCCAGGCGCTGCTGCTTCGAGTTGCCCTGGAAGAACACGGTGATGTCGCCGAAGTACTTGTAGAGGAACCCGTTGCTGCAGCCAGCGTGGTCAGCGTGCGGGCGGCGGTTGTCGTCGATGTCCACCATGCCCACGGGGCAGCGCATCGCAACGAAGTGCTCCAGGAGCACGCCCTGGGAACGAATCATCGCGTCGAAGGCGTCCTCGTCCCAGCTGATAGCCGAGTGAGGCATCACCGTGTCGATGAACTCGTTGGAGCCTTGGGCAAGCTCTGCCATGCGTTACTCCTGGCCGCTTTCCAACGAGCGGAGGCGCTCAGTCAGTGCCTCGGCCTCGGGCAGCAGGTACTCGTAAGCGCGGATGTCCACGTGGTCGGCCTTGGACAGCTCGGTCCACATGATGTCGGGCTCCCGGCGGCCGGCGAGATGCTGCGCGACCACCCAATGATGACCAGCCCCGAGGGTCTCGAACGCCGTGCCCTTGGGGGCCGCCACGATGTGGTAACCCCCTTTAGTTCTCACGTGCATGACGGCCCTACCCTTCAAAAGGCCGATTTTGCGGGGCGGGAACTTGGGGTCAATCTGCTTGCGGTCGATGTTCATCGTGGACTTTCCTCTTGCGCGCCCTAGATTACCTTGTTACAGGCATCGGGCAGCCCCACCTGCTTCCGGAGTTCCCCCGCCATGAAGAGCCTCACCCTCGTCGCCATCCTCTTCACCGCCTGCGCCCCCGCCCGCTACGCGCTGCCTGGCCATCCCGGCTGGTTCGTGCAAGAGAGCGCCATCCCCGTGAAGGGCATCCCGGACGACGTGCCGCCCGCGTGCGGCGCCCAGCGCCCGAGCACTCAGTACGGCCCGCCCGCGCCTCCGTGCGGCATGACGGACGCGGTGACCTCGTGCGCCACGAAGACCGTGACCATCTGGTGGTACGCCCGGCCCGGCGCGATGGACCACGAGCTGACCCACGTGAAGGAGTGCAAGTGAGCGCGGCACAAACGCTTGCCATGAAAGTGGCACCTATCAGGACCGTGAAGTTTGGCGTCTGGGACATTCACGGGTTCGCACGGAGCAGGAACCAGCATACCTTCCTCGACCTCTGCTGGAGCGGTCCCGACGACCAGCGCCTCTACCGGTCCAGCGAAGGGGTCGGTGAGTCGGGCATCGTCTGGGCCATGTTCCTCCTGCTTGCGGACGAGGTACTGCACGCGCCGTACCACGACGAGGAGGCGGTCGAGGACTAGAGGTAGTAAACGACCCAGTTGCAATCGGACCGCCTGGGGCGTAAGCTAGAATGATGAAGCCAGAACTGCGCCCAAGTGACCCTGTCAGCATCCTCGACTCCTTCCGCGCGGAGGAGCTGGTCGGCCAGTGGCTGCACGCCACCGTGGTCGAAAACCTGGACGAGCAACGAGCGGACATCGACCTCCGCGACGCCCGGGGCACGACCTACAGCGTGAAGTACCAGAAGACGGCCTACCGCACGGGGAACTTCTCGTTCGAGGTCCTCCAGGCCACCGAGGACCGCTCGAAGACGGTGCCCGGGAACTTCTCGAACTGCCGGGCCGACCGCTACGCCCTGGTCTCCCCACTGGACGGGACCACCCTCGACCTGCTCGTGGTCGACGCGGCGAAGCTGAAGACCCTCGTGGCCGACCCGAAGTACCGCAAGACCTGGTTGAACCCCCGGGGCGTCGAAGAGAACCGGCGCCGGGGGAACAAGTATGTCCACGCCCAGAGCGTTCTCGTGCCACGGGGCGACGTGCTCGCCATCACCGACCCCAAGGACCGGCATGTCATCGAGCTGGAGGTCCGGTAGTTGCACGCAGGTTGGGCTACAATCCCAGCCAACACTCGTCGATAGCGCGGGACAGTGACTCGGCCGACGTCGCGGCGCGCTTGACAGCGTCGAGGCGTCGGAGCGCCGGTTCGGCGCGGATGCCGTAGCGCGACATCACCTCGGCCATCTCCTCGGGCGAGATGTCCTCGACCCACTGGCGGAGGGCTTCGTCTTCGCCGAACCCCAGCTTGGGCATCGCGTCGAGGCGCTCCTTCGAAGACATCGTCTTCCAACGCGGGCCTGCGGAGGCGCGAAGGTAGAACGGGACGAACGACTTGGTGTCGTGCCCCGGGTCGAAGCCTTCGCCCGCGAACGTCGACCCGTGGTCGATGAGGCGGAGCTGGTACCCGTTGCTCCTGGGGGAAACCATGATGTTCCCGCCGTGGCGGTCGGCGTTGCCCAGGACGAAGTCCAGCACCGCCCAGCGGTGGACGATGCCGTTCTCGATGGGGGCCTGCAGGGCATCAGCCAGGGCGTGGGGGTCCTTCTTCAGCTTGTCCAGGTTCTGCCACGACTCCGGCAGCAGGTGCATCACCGCCGTATCCTTGCCGTCGATGTTCAGCAGCGCGGTCGGGGGAAGCCAATACTCCAGCCCGAACTGCTTGGCGATGGCGTAGAACGCAGCCTCGCGGGCCGACTGGGACGCCGTCTCTTCACGCACGCCGGCCGCAGGGGACAGAGGCCCCGAGCCCGGCTTGAGCAAGAAGCGATGCTTCGACCCTTCGTCCGTCACCACGAGCATCCCACCGGTGTGCTTGCCCTTGAAGTTGACGGGCTTGGCGTCACCGCGCTCCAGGCACTGCTGGATGAGGGCGGCCAAGGGCTTGTCCTCGCCAAATACGCGGTGCTCTTCGCCCTTACGGAGGACGGGCGCCGGGGACTGGGACTGAAGGGCCAGCACCGCCTGGAGGCCTTCAAGGTTCTCTTTGGTAGGCTCCAAGCCGACTGCCTTGAGGGCAGCTTCCTCGGGCTCCAGGTCCAGCGCGATGGCCGAACGGTAGCGCTCCAGGTCCGGAGCCTGGCCACCCAGGAACGCGGCGGCGAGCAGCAGGGGGTCGGAGGTCCCGGCGGCGCCGGCCTGCAGCACAGCGACGGCGTTGTAGAGGTCGTCCTCGTTCTTCTCGAACAGGTGCTTCTGGTAAGGAAGGTTGTACGTCGCCCATGAAGTGCGGCGCTTGTGCTCGGCGAGGGCGTCGGGCACTTCGCCGCCACCCGTGCGCTTGCCGCCGATGGGACGAGCGAGGTCCTGGCCGAAGGAGCCGAAGGAGTAGCCTGCGGGGTCCACGACGCCGAAGCTGGCCAGGTGGCGCTCGATGGAGGGGCTGACGCGTGGGCGCACGGGCTTCGTTCCGTGGCAGTAGTCGAACCACTCCTGGGCCATCGGGCGGTGCTTGGACTTCATGCGGTTGATGGACGCCTGGGCCAGCTCCTTCTGACTGGGGCCCTGGTCCTCGGACAGCTCTTCGCTGAACTCCGGGGTGTCGCCCTCGGTCTTGGACAACCAGGCCTTTGCGAAGACTTCGTCCTCTTCGCCCTTCATGACCTGCAGAGGCTCGTCGTGAACGTTAACGCCCAGGCCCCGGGCGGTCTGCAAGGCGGCTTCGTGCGTCGGGGCCACAAGGTGAGTCAGGGGCATCAAATTTTCGTCTAGGGCAGTAGCGCGCCAGCGGGAGCGGTCGTGAGCGTCACGGCCGACCACCACGTGCCCCGTGGCGGTGCGCCAGGCGCTACCCTTGGTCGTGGCAGCCAGCTCGGCGATGCGGGCCTTGGCCTTGCGGTTGGCCTCCATGATGGCTCCGAGCTTGTTCCGGAGGCCCTCGGGCAGGTCCATGCGCTGGCTGTAGTCCTCGTCCTCGTTCTCGGGCCCGTCGGACATGAGGGCCTTCCCCAGCTGCTCGCTGGGCATGAACTTGGTCCATTTGTCGGTAGCCTTCGCAGCGGCGCCCTGCAGATGCTTGTACGCCTGCTTGAGCATCTTGTTGTAGATACGGCGCTCTTCGTCGGTGTGGCCCGCCTTCGTGTGGTAACGCGTGCGGTCCGCGTCACTGTTCATGTAATTCATCAACGAAGCGAGCATCTCTTCGTGGACGTTGTTCGGGTCGTTGCGCTCGTACCAGTCCCCGTGGAAACCGTGGTGCACAGCGTCGATGACGTGCTGGTGCTCAGGAGGGAGGGCACGAAAGAGGTTTTCGGCGAGCTTACGGCGGCCGTGCTGCCCGTACTTGCGCTCGACCAAGCCCATGAGGCCGTGAAGGTTCTCGTGCTGGATGTTGCCGCGGACGACGTTCTCGCGGTTTGCGGTATCGCGATAGCGCAGCCAGCGGCCTTCCTTGGAACGGACGGACATCATCGGGTCCTTCTCGGGACGCAGATACTTGGGGCCCATCACTCCAGAGATGGCCCCAGACGGATGCGTGAGTTGCCATCCTTCCATCGGTGGGTGTTGTTCCCGGGCAGCCACGAAGTCGCGGGTGGCGTTTATCTTGCTCGCCGTGGCCGCGGTGGCGCCCTTAACGCCCATGTTCCGCATGTCGGCGGAGTGCAGACGGCGCAAATGCCCGTACAGCTCCTTGTCCGTGTTCAGCGCTGCGGTCTCACGACGCTGCGGCCCGATGCCCAGATGGGGGAAGTTCGGGGGCGGCGATGCCTTCTGGATTGGCTGCGGGTCGTGGTGCTCGGCCATCTCGCCGAAGGTGTGGCCCGCCTGGTTGCCCAAGATGGTCTGGGCGATGGGACGCTCGCCCTTGTGT
>Ga0335069_10013087_pt1 | contig 11658 bp, 3 predicted proteins | sample Lox_Sample_11_FD_206714 | JGI IMG/M metagenome (GOLD analysis project Ga0335069, IMG submission 206714) | Soil microbial communities from Loxahatchee National Wildlife Refuge, Florida, United States - Lox_Sample_1.1 | ecosystem: Environmental > Terrestrial > Soil > Wetlands | place: USA: Florida...
CGCTCCCCGGTGTCGGCGGCCGTGCACACCCTGACCCATCCGTTCGACGGCGCCGTCGCGGTCAGCGCCGAGGTGTTCGTCATCGCCCACACCGACACCAACACCGCCTACACGGCCACCACCTTCACCAGCCAGGCCTCCGCGGTCGATCACCTCAACCAGGCGATCGCCGCCGATCCCACCCTGGCCGGCACCCTGCACATCCTGCCCCAATTCGAGGTCGCCGCATGAGCACACCCATCGCCGCATACTCCTTTCTGCCCTGGATACGCCAAGGCATCGCCAACGCGATCACCGCCGCCGACAACGATCCCAGCGTGGCCGCCCGGGCCACCATCCACATCGAGCTCGGCGTTTCCGGCGATGCGGTGGGTGGGGGCACACCGCTGTCATCGACGGTGGCCCAAGACTTCGCCCTCTACGGCCCCGGCGATGTCGTCGGTATCAAGGCGCCGCGCATTCTGCGCACCGAACCGCGCGACGGGATCACCAACTTCGAACCCAACTACCTTGCCGCGGTGGACTTCTACGACGAGGACGCGCCGTGGCGCATGACTCCCTGCGCGCCGGATGCCTCGGGTTTGCATCTGCGCCCGTGGCTGACTCTGATCGTGCTGGCCGACGCCGAATTCACACCTGCGAAAACCGCGGGAACGCCCATGCCTTATATCACGGTGACTGCCACGAATGTGTTCCCGCCCGCTGACGAGCTGTGGGCGTGGGCCCACGTGCATGTCAACGACCTATTATCCAGCGGCCCAGGCCAATTGGTCGCCACCGATGTTCCCGCGGTCATCGCCCGCCTGGAAACGGTGTTGCAGGCCAACCGCGACGCCGCCTACTCGCGGTTGGTCTGCCCGCGCCAGCTGCAGCCCAACACCAGCTACCACGCCTTCGTGATCCCCACGTTCGAAACCGGCCGGCTGGCCGGGCTGTTCCCGAAAGACTCGATCCCGTCCGCACCCAATGCCACCTTCTCAGCTTGGGCGGGCTACCAGCAGCGGCCGATGTCGCAGAGCCACCCCTACTTTTATTCGTGGTCGTTTACCACCGGCGACCGCGGGGACTTCGAATACCTTGTGAGGCTGCTCAAACCACAACCGGTCGACCCCAAGGTCGGCCACCGCGACATCAACGTCCAAGATCCCGGCTCCAACCTGCCCGGCATCACCAACCCCGCGCTGAACGGGATCCTGCGCCTCGGCGGCGCTCTGCAGATCCCGGGTTCCGACCAGAGCCCCGACGAGAACTGGGACCAGCCCTACCCGGATGCGTTTCAGAGCGCACTGGCGGCGTTCATCAACCTGCCCGACACCTACGCCTCACAGACTGCGGCCGCCGCCAACGCCGCCTCCGGCCTCGGGCCTGAGGCGATCAATGACCCCGACCCGCTGATCACCGCCCCCCTCTACGGGCAGTGGCATTCCCTGACGAGCCGGCTGCTCACCGACACCGCGGGCAACCCCGTGCCGAATAGCCAGAACTGGGTACATCGGCTCAACCTCGATCCCCGATTCCGGGTGCCGGCAGCCTTCGGCACGAGCGTGGTCGAAACCAACACTGAAACCTACATGAACGACGCATGGGAACAGATCGGCGACGTGTTGGCGGCCAACTCAGCCATCCGCCGCCTGCACCTGGCCATCGGCGTGGCCAGCCGCTGGCACCAAACCCACCTGCAGCCATTGGCTACCACCAACAACGAGCGCGCTGCCGCGCTGCTGGCCCCAGTGTCCAGCCGGGTCATGATCGCCGGAAAAACCCTTTTCTCAACACAATCGGCCAGCATCGTCCCGCCCGTGCTCACCTCGCCCGCGTTTCGCCGCGCCGTGCGCCCCGGCGCGCGGCTGATGCGCACCCTACCGTTCAACACGACGATCCGCCCGGACAACATGCTGGCCCGGGTCGCGGCCGGCGCGGTCTCGGCCGCCCCACCAAAAGCGGTCCCCACGGGGCTGGTCACCGTCGACCAAGCCGCCGCCGCAGCACCCCAAGCCGGCATCCCGGGCATCGTCAAATGGCTGCTCACCCACTTCGGGTGGCTCCCGAAAGCGCTCCGCATCGCTGCCATCGTCCTGGCGATCGTGGGCGGCGTGCTGACACTGATCATCCCGCCGCTGGGAATCGTGTTGCTTTTGCTGGCCACGCTGGCCTGGTTCCTGTCCCACAAACTGGCGCAATGGCAATCCACCCTCACCGCCGAAGGGGATCTGCAAGAAGCCAACCAAACCCCCCAATCGGTCGACCAGTTGCCCACCAGCTCCAACTTCGTCCTCGAACTGCCAGGGGCCACCTTCCGACCCACCCCGGGCGGGCCCGACAACCAAACCGCCACCCGGTTCAAGACCGCACTCAAAGACGCCTGCACCCTCGTTGCGGCCGCCAACACCGTGGGACGCACACTGCCCCCGCAGCCGATCGATTTCGCCGCAGCCACCACCGCCAGCATCACCGCGGTCACCCCATCGGTCGCGATCACCCGGCGCGGCCTGACCACACTCGGTGTCCCGGCGTGGATCATCGGCCAGCTGGTCGGCGGCTGGGGCGACGTGGGGTCCTTCGATGAGGTGATGGCCTACCCGAAGATCGACGTGCCGATGTACCTGCCGCTCAAAGCGATCTCGGTGGAAAACTTCCTGCCCGGCATCAACTACATCGCCCCCAACAGCATCACCCTGGTGGAAACCAACCAGCGGTTCATCGAGGCCTACATGGTCGGCCTCAACCACGAATTCGCCCGCAAGCTGCTATGGCGCGAATACCCCACCGACCAGCGCGGCAGCTATTTCCGCCAATTCTGGGACGTCCAAAGCTACATCGACCCCGTCGACGGCCTGAGCACCAACCCGAACAAGGAAAAGCTCTACGACATCCCCGAACTGCACCGCTGGCCGCTCACCTCAGCCCTGGGCGAGCACAACAACCGGCTCGGCCCCGGCGAGACACCCGGATCAGAGCAGGCCGTCCTGGTGATCCGCGGCGAACTGCTCAAGAAATACCCCAACACGATGATCTATGCCCAACGCGCGAAATGGCAGGCTGATCCCAATGGCCGCGTCGACGTGACCCTGCCGCGGCTGCCTGTCACGCTGAACGCGGCCGAAGAAGACAAACCACCACGCGACAAGCTGCGCAGCCCCCTGTATGAGGCCACGGCCTACCCCGACATCTACTTTTTCGGTTTCGACCTGACCATTCCCGAGGCCAAGGGCGGCCCCGGCACCAGCCCCAGCGATGACCCCGGCTGGTTCTTCGTCCTCCAACAACGCCCCGGCGAGCCGCGATTCGGCCTAGAAACCGACCGCGCATCAACCGACCCGCTGGATGTGTTCGACATCCTGACGTGGCAAGACACCGGCGTCGCACCGGGCGATTTCCTCCCCGCCGGCGCTCTGGCCACCCCAACCCTGCAACCACCGGCAAACCCCGACCGCAAGGACCAACACGACGACGACGTCCAAGTCGCCACCGCAGCGCCGAGCTCGGCGCGCTGGGCCTACCTGCTGTTCCGCTCCCCGGTGCGGGTGGATATTCACGCCGCCGAGATGCTCGCGCAGGCCGGCGTATGACCACACCCGGGTTCGACCAAACCAGAACGCAACTCGTGGCGGCCCGCGCCCAGGCCGCCACGGCCCATGCCCAGCTCGCGGGTGCCCGCCAGGCACTTGCGGCCGCGCAGAGCACGCGCGACCAGTTCGCCCGCCACGCCGACACCACCAATGCCGCTGATGCGCGCCAGCTCGCCGACCTCGAGCAGGCGATCGCCGCCGCACGCGACCAACTCGCCAGCGCCCAAACCCAATTCACCACCGCCACGACAGCCGCCGCGTCGGCCGTGACGGTGTTCGCCGCGTTCACCGACCCCCGCGACAACATCACCCGCTTCGACGACTCCGCCCCGATCGCCCTGTTCCCGGTGCGCATCGAAACCCGATTCGCCGGCCCCCGCCCCACCAACACACCCGTCCCCGACCGCCCCACCCCCGTCCTGGACACGGCGCTGGCCCGCGGACCTGGCCGGCTGCTCATCCGCATCTACCCCGACGACTGCCTCATCGACACCTTTGAACCCGCCCTGTCGGCCACCGAACTGACTAACACACAACGCTATTGGTGCAACATCTGGCGCGCCGGGGGCATCGACGGGGACCAGCGCGCCGCCTGGGCAGACCTCGTGGCAGCCCACGGCTCCGGGCGCGCCGGCTATCTGGTCGACACCTACCAGCCCACCAACCCCGCCGACGCGCCGACCAAAGCGTCGGCTTCCGATGAGATCCTGGTTATCGCCACCCAAACACCGCCTACCGCAGCCGATCTGGCGCCACTGCGCACCTACTGGGCCGCCTGGTGGCGCGCCGGCGACAACCTGGCCGCACAAACCCAGGCCCGCGCCACCCTCGATGCCGCCGTCGGCTCAGCGCAGGCCGATACCCTCATCAGCATCTATCAGCCGTTCAACCTCACCGACACGCCCACCCCACCAGCCACATTGGCCAGCATTGCGGTCACGGTGGCAATCCTGCTGTTTCCCCCCGACCCTCCAACCAAACAAGCCGCGTGGTCACAGGCCCCCCAAGTGACACTGTTTCCCGACCGGTTTGTGGCGATCGGCTACACCGCCGGCCAACCGGTCGCGCAGGCGCTGGGCGCGCCGGTCACGCTGCCGCTGTATGTGGGCCCGGACCCCGGCGCCGACGCCAACACCGACCCCACCACGGTGATCCACCCCGACGCCAACGGCGACCTGTTCGTACCCGACCCGCTGAAGTGGATGGTCGACTACGACACCGCGCTGGCCGAGGGCATGGCCATCGAAATGCCGCTCACCGCCGAGCAATCCCGCGCCGGGTTCGACCGGCTCGTCGTCATCGGGCTGCAACTGTCGGCCAGCTCCGCCGACGGCGCCACCGCGCTGGCCACCCTGCTCGAGCATCACCAAAACGGCCGCAACGGCCTGGAACTGGTCCCGCAGGGCACACCGACGCACAACACCACCGGAAACCAGACTGGTTACAGCCGGCTCGAGGACCCGGATCGCAGCTACGACGACCGCAAGAACACGCCCCTGTTCACCCCCAGCACCGATCCTCGGGCACGCCGCGACGGGGACTGGCTGGCCACCGCGCTGGGCATCGACCCCACCATCCTGGCCGGGACCAGCGGCGCGGGCGGGCTAGACCAATCCCGTGCTCGCGCAATGCAACTGGCCTTGTGGCCGGCCACGCTGGGCTATTGGATGGACAAACTGATGGCCCCGGTGTTCGGCGACGACACCGTGGAGGCCACCCGCACCTTTTTCACCAGCTATGTGCGCGGCCGCGGGGCTCTGCCGGCGATACGCATCGGCGGACAACCCTACGGTGTGCTGCCCACCACCGCGTTTTCCCGCATCCGCTGGATCGACCGAACCGGCCCCGACGCCGCACCCAACCCGTTTTTGTCGCGGCTACACCGGATCCTCACTGCCGCGCGCGGCGACTGGAACACCCTGAGCAGCACCGTCTCCCACGTCGGCGCCCCCGGAGACGCTCATCAAATCCTGCTCAACGTGCTCGGGCTGCACCCCTCGTCGGTTGAGTACTACTCGCGCTACGCCGAATCGCTTTCCGAGATGTTCAATACCACCAACCTGGCCGGGCTAGGACCCGGCTTCTTTCAAGCGCTCGTCGCGCTGGCCCTTGACGTCGCCGCGCAGGCGAAACTCACTTCACTCGGCTACAGCGGTCCCACACCGGATCTGTTCAACCACTTCTTCTTCCAGCAGGCCAACCTGCTCAAGACCGTGATCGATGACCGGCCGCTCTCAGAAACCGACCCGGTGCGCATCTACACCGACGACAATCTCAACTACCTGCAGTGGCTGCACAAGGCCGCCACCCAATCACTGGATGCGCTCACCGCTGAGGCCGGCTTCAGCGGAGGGGTCACCCCGCAGGCCGTGCTGTACCTGTACCTGCGGCACGCTTTGATGCTGGGTTACTACGACACCTCCTATCGGCTCCACAAAACCAACGGCGTCTTGAACGCAACCGAACTGGCGGCCACCAAGATCGAGGCGCCGTTCGTGCACGTCGACACCACCACCGCGGCCAGCGAGAGCCGGTTTGGGCTGCTGTACAAGACGGAGCCGGCCATCACCGGCTCGCCGTCGCTGCTCATCGGCGACTACATCACCGCCAACGTGGCCACCCTCATTGAAGCTCAGGATTTCAACGATCAGCTGCAGGCCCTCACTGTGCTCGCCGATGCACCGACCGCCGAGCTGGACCGCCTTTTCGCTGAGCACATCGACACCTGCACCTACCGCTACGACGCGTGGCTGCTCGGGCTGGTCGAACTGCAACTTGACACCATGCGCCGGCCCACCCGCAACGGGCACCCAACCGGCGGACTGTTTTTGGGCGCCTACGCCTGGGTTGAAGACCTCCGACCCCGCCCACCGCTGGCACCGGCACGACGGGCCCCCGACGTCGCCGCCGCGTTCCCCGGCACCGCCCCGATCATGGCCGACCCCACCAATGGCGGCTACATCCACGCGCCCTCGCTCACCCACGCTCGCACCGCCGCCGTGCTGCGCAGCGGATACACGGCCAACGCCACCGCCAATAACCCCAACACACTGTCGGTGAATTTGTCCTCGGACCGGGTGCGGGTTGCCCTGTCCACCCTCGAGGGCATCCGCAACGGGCAAAGCCTCGGCGCGCTGCTGGGATACCAGTTCGAACAAGGCCTGCACGACTCTTACGGCCTGGCCGAGGTCGACTCCTTCATCTTCACCCTGCGCAAAAATTTCCCACTGGTGGCTGACAAGATGGCCAGCACCGCCACCGGCCCCGGCGTGGTTATCGAGTCGATCGAAGCCCGCAACGTCATCGATGGGCGCAAATTCGCCGACTACGTCAACACCGCAACGCAGAAGACCTACCCCTACGGGCTTTCCGGCATGCCAGCGGCCAGCGCCGCGCAGGCGGCCGCGATCGACGCCCAAACCAACGCGGTGCTCGACACATACGACGCGATCGCCGACATCGCGTTGGCCGAAGGTGTGCACCAGGCGGTGCAAGGCAACTTCAACCGCATCGCCTCCACCCTGCAGGCCTACTCCACCGGCCACTTCCCACCCGAACCCGACGTCGTCCAAACACCCCCGGCCGGCATCGGTTTGACCCACCGCGTCGGGCTGCACCTGCAACCAGGGGCCACCGCGGCGGCCGGCGCGACCCCGGCCGCGGTCGCCGAACCCGCCATCGACGCATGGCTGGCCGCCAAGCTGCCGCCCCTTGCCACGATCGAATGCACCGTCACCTGGACCGACCCCGTCAGCGCCGCTGCCCAAACCGTCGTGGTCAACCTCGGCGACCTGAACATCAACGCGGTCGACGTTTTAGACCTTGTGCAGCCCGACAACCTGCAGGCCATGACCCAACTCGACGACCGGGTCCTGCAATACGTCCACACCACTGCCGCGCCCCGCCCCGCCGCCACCCTGCAGATCGCCTACATGACCGCCGGCACTGGCGTCAGCGTGTTCGACGTCTCGGCGCTGATCCGCCAGCTACGCACCCTGATTCGCTCGGCCCGCGAACTACGCCCGACCGACATCACCCTCAACTCCGACGCCCGCCCAGCCCAAAACGACACCCTGGTCGCCGACCCGACCCGCATCAACACCGTGCAGGCCACCGCCACCACCCTCTCCGGCGACATCGCCACCCTGCTGTCCACCGTGACCCCACTGGTCAACGACCCCACCACCAACCGGGCCACCATCCTCGCCGACGTCGACACCCACATCGACACCACGATCGGCCTGCTCACTCGCGCCGCGGCGCTGCGCATACCCAGCAGCGGCTGGGGCTTCCTCAACGCCTGGCGCCACGAAAGCTTCACCGCCCTGATCGCCGCCATCCACCAGCTCCTCGATCGCTGGCAGACCCGCCTGACCGACTACGACGCCGCGATCACCGCCTACAACAACCTGCCGGCGAACACTAGCGACACCGACCGATTCGCCGCTCTGCAAGCCGCAGAAACCAAAATCAGCACCACCATGGAACCGCTGCCGGCCACCCCTGCCGCCCTGCGCGCCGACCTGGACACCAAACGCGCGGCATTCGCTACCCGGCGCGACGGGTTCGCCGCCGCGGCCGCCACCACCGCCGCCACCACCTACACCGCGCTGCTCAACCAGGTGCGCCCGCTGCTGCCGATCACACAGTTCGACACCACCGGCTTTGACCTCACCCCGTTCGAAGACCGCGCCATCGTGATCGAGGAGGACCTGGCCCACGTCCTGAGCGGGCTGAAAGCAACCCTTGACGCCCGCACCGCAGACGCCCAAACCCAGCTCGACACCGCCGCGACCGCCACCACCGCAAGCGCGCGCCTCGACGCCGTCACCGCCGCCGCCAAAGCGCTGCTTGGCAAAGACTTCACCATCGTGCCCCAATTCACGCTCCCCGCAGCGCAGGCCGACGAATGGAACAACGCCAAAACCGCCGCCGACAGCGGCGCCCTGCTGGACTACCTCACCACCACGCTGCAGATCGATCGGCCCGTGGACGAATGGCTCACCGGCATCGCCCGCGTGCGCCCGATGATGCGCACCTTCGAGCTGGCCTGCTCACTCGTCGACGCGCTCACCGGGCCGGCCGCCGCCCCCACGCTGACACCCATTCAGTTCCCCTACGAACAGGGTGCACCCTGGGTCGCCATGCAGTTCCCCACCGGCTACACCCTCGACAGCGACCGGCTCTGCTACACCGCCCACTACTCGGTCGCGTTCGACAAAACCAGCCCGCAATGCGGGCTGCTCATCGACGAATGGACCGAAACCATCCCGCTGCGGCACAGCTACCAGGGTGTGGACCTCAGCACTCACGACACCGGCATCACCTTCAACTACCAGCGCCCCGATAACGAACCACCCCAAGCCATCCTGCTCGTCACCCCGGCAGCCTCGACCGGAACCTGGCTCTGGGACGACCTGCTCGGCGCCGTCAACGAAACCCTCGACCTAGCCAAACTGCGCGCTGTCGAACCCAGCCAGCTCGACGAGACCCCCTACGCCATGCTGGTGCCCGCCACCATCATGGCCACCACCACCTACCTCATCACCATTGCCACCGACCTCAACGTCGCCAACGGCGTGATCACCGAACTCGGGAGCCTCCATGCCTAGCATCCGCCCGATCGGCAACATCCGCGAGGCCGTCATCCAACGCGCCTTCCCGACGATCACCCGCTGGAACCGCATCGAAGGCCGACCCCGCACCACCAGCTTCGACCGCGCGCTGCGCGCCGAGGTCCGCGACGCGCTGTGGATGCTGACCAAACAATGGCAGATGGGGGAATTCCGTGGCAGCGACGCCGGCTCACCAGTTTTCGCCAAACTCGACATCACCACCACCCGGCTCACCAAATACCAGCCCGGATCGCACAGCACCATCGCGTTCCCCAACGACATCCCGCTCGAAACCGTCGTCGAGCGACGCCCCATCTCAACCACGGTCGCCAACCGGGTCAGCGCCCTGGATCTGCGGATCGCCACCGGCCGCCGCTGGCTGGCCATGATCGAATCGGTCGGCCCCTACCGGCAAGCCTTCATCAATGCCTACCCCGTCGCCGCGCCCAACCCATCGGGCACCGCCGACGCCGACATCTGCGCCCACCCCGAGGTGTGGCAAACCTTCGCCGCGGCCGCCGGCCGGGCCATGGACGGATACCTGCTCTACGAACACCTCAAAGCCAACCGGGCCAACCACGCCTACGACGGCGTCACCGGAATAACACCAGCCGACCAGGCCACCATCGACGCACTGGCTACCCGGTTCATCGCCTCCGTCGAGCGCATACTGTCCCCACCCACCAACGGCGACAATGCCTGGGCGCCAACACAACTGGAATACCAATTCGCCGCCTCAGCCCCCCTCCCGGCCCCCGGCACCGAGAAGGTATACGTCGCCGACCAGTACTACGAGGGCCGGCTGGACTGGTACAGCGTCGACCTCGACCCGACCATCCCCGCGCTCGGTGACGTGCCCGGCTCCCAAAACACCGGCCTGCCCCCCGATGCACCGCGCAGCATGATCCCGGTGCCGGTCTCATTTGCCGGCATGCCCAACACTCGCTGGTGGGCTTTCGAAGACCGCGCGACCAACTTCGGCGACATCGACGCGGCCACCACCGACCTCGCCAAACTCCTGTTCATCGAATTCGCCCTCGTCTACGCCAACGACTGGTTCGTCATCCCCTACACCCTGCCCGCCGGTGCCATCGCCACAATCAACGGCGCCGTGGTCACCAACGTCTTCGGCGAACGACTCTGGATCACCCCAGCAGACGCGGGACCCGACGCCGCGTGGCAGCGCTGGAGCATGTTCACCATCAACACCCGCGGCGCCGGAAGCGCCGACACCAGCCTGCTTTTGATGCCCAGCCCAGCGAAAATCCAAGACGGCCCACCCACCGAGGACATCTGGCTCATCCGCGACGAAGTCGCCAACATGGTGTGGGGCATCGAGCGCGCCATCCCGCTCGCCAGCGGCGACACCAAACCGGGCCTGGAAGCAGCCCGCCAAAGCCTCAGCTTCTACGAAACCGACCTTGCCAACCGGCTCGGCCACCCCCCGAGCCCACCCGCCACCACCAACACCGCCCCGCGCTATCAGGTGATGACCACCGTCCCCGAGAACTGGATTCCGTTCCTGCCCGTGCACGTCGACGGCGACAACCGCACGATCCAACTACAGCGGGCCGCCATGCCGCGCATCCTCGAAGGCGACCCAAACCCTGCGCGCAAAGTTCAACCGCGAACCGTCTTGCTACGAAACGGATTAGACGACACGCCGCCGCAACCCTACTTCGTCCACGAAGAGGAGATCCCCCGCGCCGGCACCCGCCTCACCCAGGCCTACCAGCGCACCCGATGGACCGACGGACAGGTCTACACCTGGCTGCGCGTGCGCCGCCAAACCGGCCGAGGCGAAGGATCCTCCGGACTCGCGTTCGACCAACTCATCCCATAGTGCCCGTCGCCTTCCAGCATGGGCGTGGCCGTCTCGCTTTCGTGGATAAGCGTGAGTATCCACGACTCCGTGGATAAGTTTGCTTATCCACCAATAAGTACGCCATTTTCGGCTCTTCTGACACTTCCGCGAGCGGATCGGCCACGCCAACGTCGGCTTCTTCCTGCAGACCTACGCCCATGTCCTTCGAAACGATGACCGCGACGCCGCAGAACAAGCGGCGGCCTTCCTCATCGGCAACACGTGGGGTCCAGCTGACGAGGACGAAAGTTAGATGATGAGCAAGGCTAATGTGACCAAACACGTGACCATCGGGCATGAAAACGGCCCCCGGAGGAGTCTCCGGGGGCCGTTTCCGCTGGTAGCGGGGACAGGATTCGAACCTGCGACCTCTGGGTTATGAGCTGATATGTAGTTCAGTCTGTCAAGAGGCAGGGTGAAGCGGCGGCCGCGACCGTCGTCGTGGCCGCCGCTTCGTTGCCAGATGGGGTTCGCTGTCGGGGTTGTTGCCCGGCGCTCAAGATGAGCAGTATGGCGGCGTTGACGGTGAGGATGTGTGGACATGAAATGACCCCGCCGGCTGGTGTCCGGCGGGGTCGGTGGTGTTCGGGGTGTCGGGGTGGTGTTTAGT
>Ga0335069_10013088_pt1 | contig 11658 bp, 11 predicted proteins | sample Lox_Sample_11_FD_206714 | JGI IMG/M metagenome (GOLD analysis project Ga0335069, IMG submission 206714) | Soil microbial communities from Loxahatchee National Wildlife Refuge, Florida, United States - Lox_Sample_1.1 | ecosystem: Environmental > Terrestrial > Soil > Wetlands | place: USA...
GCCGTCGGCGCCGCGTGGGAGTTCGGCGAGCGCTTCGGCGTACGCCCCTCCGCCAACGCGTGGATCTGCGCCTTCCTTCTCGCCGGAACCGACCTCTTGTGGTGTGCGATGCTCGGCGACGTGTGGTTCCTGGCCCACGTGAGCGCGGTCGCGTTTACGCTGCTCGCGCTCGTCGAGTTGGCGGGGCAGCGGCGCGGCTGGCTCGTCGCGCTCTACGCCGCGTGCGCGGCGGAGTCGCGCTTCACGATGATCGCCGCGATCCCCGTCTACTGCGTCATGCTGAGCGGAGTCCGCGGTGTCACCCGCAGCGGAGTCCGCGGTGTCATCCTGAGCGGAGTCGAAGGACGGCGCATCGCGTCGTTCGCGGCCGTGCTCGGTGCGGTCGCCGTTCTTTGGGTGCTCTACAATCGCGCGCGTTGGGGAACGTGGAACGACATCGGTTACGCGACCTGGTACCATCAGGATCAAGTCGGGATGCCGACGGGATCGCCGTTCCGCTTCTCCTATCTGCCCTATCAGCTCTGGTCGTTCTTCGTGCAGGCGCCGACGCAGCTTCCGTCGTTTCCCGGGCTGCGGCCGGAGTACTCCGGGGTCGCGCTCACGTGGACGTCGCCGGCGCTCGTCCTTGCGTTTCTCGCGCGCTCGCCGCTTCGTTGGGTCGCGGCGCTCTGGGCGGCCGCTCTGCTGACCGCCGTGCCGAACTTTCTCTACTACGTCAACGGCTTCGCGCAGTTCGGCATGCGCCATGCGCTCGACTTCGAGCCGTTTCTCGTTGCGCTGATGTTCCTCGGCGTGCGAGATCGTTTTCCGGCGTGGGGCTACGCGCTCGTGGCGTACTCGATCGCGGCTGGATTCTGGGGCTGCTGGTACTGGCTCTCGTTCGTGCGCGTCTAACGTTGCGCCGCGCCGAGCGCCGGCAGATCTTCGTAGGCCGCGCGCAGCTCGCCGGCGCTCGAGACCGGCGGTCCGCACGTGCCGGTGATGCAGAGGTACGCCGCCTCTTGCGCCGGCATCCCGAGTTGCGCCGCCGCGTCCGAGTCGAGCGTGCGGATCGCGACGAACGGCGATGGAAGCCGCGCCGCAGCTTCGCGAAACGCGTCGGTCGATGCGGGATCGCCGACGATGCGTAGGCTAAGCTCCGGCGCGAGCGCGCGGCTAAGCGCCCGAGCGTACGTCGCCGCGAACGATCCGGCCGCGAGCGCAGCCGATCCGTAGAAGCGCAGGACGCTCTCGGCGCGAACGCGGTAACCGCTGTCGCCGGTAAGCGCCGCGAGGCGCAGCAAGACGTCCGCGAACGCTCCGTTCTCGACGATCGGCGTATCGGTCACGGCGAGGCGTCCGAACGCGTCCTCCGGGAGCCGGTCGTAGAACGCGCCCGAGGGCGCTGCGAAGGCGCCGATTGCGGCATCGGCTATCGCACGGGCGCGCAAGAGAAAGCGACGTTCGCCGCCGATCTCGTGTGCGTCGAGCAACGCGCGCGCGTACGCGACGTGATCCGCGAAGAGGCCGCGCACGTCGCGCGTGCCGTCCGGGAAGTAGACGTGGTAGAGCAGACCGTCCTCGCCGATCAAGAGACGATCGATGCCGTCGAGCGTCTGCGTCGCCGCCGCGAGGAGCGCGTCGTCGTCGAGCGCGCGCGCGGCCCAGCACTGCGCGCCGGCGAGCGCGGCCGTCCAGTTCGTGTACGAGGTCCGATCGACGTACGGCGCGGCGAGCTTGCGCCGCTCCTCGAGCGGCAGCGCGTAATACTCCTCGTCGGCGTCTTGGCTGCCGGCAAAGAATCCGGTCTGCGGATCGCGCAGAACGCGCGTCACGTACCCGAGCGTGGAGGTCAGCGTGGCGTGGAACTCTTGCGTCGGGGCGAAGAGCGCCAGGCCGGCGAGCACGCGCACGAGGCCGGCGTGATCCTCGGCCATCTTCTCGAAGTGCGGGACGCTCCAGTCGCGCGTCGTCGAGTAGCGGAAGAAACCACCCTCGACGCGATCGTACATGCCTCCGCGAGCCATTGCGTTCATCGTGCGTGCGACGATCTCATAGAGGCGTGGTTTGCCGGTCAGCCGCCACTGCGTCAGCAAGAACTCGTGCACCTCGGGCTGCGGAAACTTCGGCGCGCCGCCGAAGCCGCCGAACTCGACGTCGTAATTTCGTTCGAGCTCCTCGAGCAGCCCCTCGATCGGCGCCGCGCTCAGGGCTGCGTCCGGGGACGGCCGGTGCGCCGCGGCGCTCGCGCGCAATTCGGCCGCACGCTCGGCGATCTCTCCCTTGCGCTCCGCGTAGAAGTCGGCGATCTCGTCCAGCGCGCGCCGCAGCTGTTGGGGTGGAAGGTACGTCGCGCCGGTCAGCGTCGTTCCGTCCGGCGCGAGGAAGGCGGTCGTCGGCCAGCCGCCCATGTTGTAACGCGCGTTGACGTCGGGACGGCGATCGTTGTCGACGCGGACCGGCACGTAACGCCGGTTGATCGTCTCGATAACTTCGGAATCCGAGTACGTCGTCTCGTCCATCACGTGACACCAGTGACACCAGACGGCCGAGATCGAGAGGAGGATCGGCTTCTCCTCGGCGGCGGCGCGCGCGAATGCGTCGGGGCCCCACGCCAACCATGCGATCTCGGCGGCGCGATTCGGACGCGGCGAAAAGCGGAACTCACTCATCTCGATCGGTTGCACCCCGTAGGAACGACGCGCCGTAGAATACGGCGATCACCGCATACAGCGCGAGCCCGGCGATGCCTGCACCCTCGAAGCGCAGCGCCGATGCGATAGCGAAGAACGCCGCGAAGAGCAGGCTGATCGCGGCGTAGCGCCGGTGCGCCGGGCCGTCCAAACCGTAGCTCTCGCGATCGTAGAAGCCGCCGGGGGAACGGCCGCGCAGCCAGGCGAGCGCGGCGACGCCGAGCGAGAGCGTCAGGCCGGCGAGACTCCAGATCATGCGCTCTAAGAGTAGCGCGATGGGCCGTCGAAGCCAACGATAATGGCGGCTCGAACGAGTTCGACGCGGCCGGGCTCGCTCTCGACGTACCGCAAGAAGCGCGACTTCGACCAAACGCCGGAGCCGAGCGGCCGCAAGGCAAAAGCGCCCGCTTCGCGGCGGCGTCTGCGCTTCGTCGTGCAGATGCACCGCGCGACGCGTTTGCATTACGATTTCCGGCTCGAGGCGGACGGCGTCTTGGCGTCGTGGGCCGTTCCGAAAGGGCCGACGCTCGTTCCGGGCGACCGGCGTCTCGCGATGCACGTCGAGGACCACCCGCTCGACTACCGCGACTTCGAGGGAAACATCCCCGAGCACCAGTACGGCGCCGGCAGCGTGATCGTCTGGGATCGCGGAACGTACTCGCTCGCCGAGGGCGACGATCCCGCCGACGAGATCGCGCACGGAAAGATCAAGTTCGTGCTCCACGGCAAGAAGCTGCGCGGCGAGTTCACGCTCGTGAAGATCAAGCCGCGCGAAGACGAGCACGGCGATCCGTGGCTGCTGATCAAAGACCACGACGAGTACGCCGATCCGCGCTACGATCCGGCGAAGCATCCGGAGTCGGTGAAGAGCGGAAAGACGCTCGGGGAGATCGCAGCCGATCCGCGTGCGAAGACGTGGCAATCGAAACCCGCGTCGCGCCACGCCGGCGCGGCGCGTCATCGCGCGAAAGCGCGGCGCGACCCGCTGCCGCATCCGAAGTCGCTCATGCTTGCGACGCTCGTCGAGGAGCCGTTCGACGATCCGAACTGGCTCTTCGAGATCAAATGGGACGGCTATCGCGCGCTCTGCACCGTCGAGCGCGACCGGCTGACGCTCGTCTCGCGCAACGGTCTCGACATGCTGCGCCGCTTTCCCGATCTCGAGGCGCTCGCCGGTGCGTTCGCGAGCCTGCCGGTCGTCGTGGACGGCGAGATCGTCAGCCTCGATTCGAAGGGACGCTCGGATTTTCAGCGCCTCCAGGACGCACAGAAGCGGCCCGCCGGCCTAACCTACGCTGCGTTCGACGTGCTCTACGCCGACGGCGAGGATCTTCGCTCGACGCCGCTCGAGCAGAGAAAGGCGCTGCTCGAGCGCCTAATACGCGACGATACCCTCGTGCTCTACTCAAAGCACGTCGTCGGGCGCGGCAAGGCGCTCTTCGAACGCGCGAAGGAGCAGCATCTCGAGGGGATCATCGGTAAGCGCCGCGACTCGACGTATCAAGAACGGCGCAGCCGCGATTGGCTGAAGATCAAGACCGGCTACGAGCAAGAGTTCGTCGTCGGCGGTTGGACCGAGCCGAAAGGGAGCCGGAAAGGCTTCGGCGCGTTGCTGCTCGGCGTCTACGAAAAAGGCAAGTTGCGCTACGTCGGCGCGGTCGGCACGGGGTTCGACGCGAAACTGCTGCGCGATCTGCACGAGCGGCTGCGCAAGATCGAGCGAAAGACGCAGCCCTTCGTCAACGAGGTGGTCGCGAACGCGCCCGTCCACTGGGCCAAGCCGGAGCTCGTCGTCGAAGTGCGCTTCGCGCAGTGGACGAACGACGGCTATTTGCGTCAGCCGGCGTATCTCGGTTTGCGTCCCGACAAGCCCGCGGCGGCCGTCGTGGCGGAGCGGCCGGTGAAGAAGTGACGGCCGCGCAGCGCGTCTCCGCGCGCGTCGGCTCGCGCACGCTCTCGCTCTCGAATCTCGAAAAGGTTCTCTGGCCGCGCGACGGCTACACGAAGGGCGATCTCATCGAGTACTACGAGGGCGTTGCGCCGGCCGCGCTCGCGCACCTCAGGGGCCGGCCGCTGACGCTGCAGCGCTATCCCAACGGGATCGACGGCGAAGCCTTCTTCGAAAAGCAGATGCCGCGCGGCATGCCCGATTGGATCGACCGCGTCACCGTGCCAACGCCGGGCGGATCGCGCAGCCACGTTACGTTCGTCCTCTGCAACGACGCGCCGAGCCTCGTCTATCTCGCGAACCTCGCCGCGATCGTCTTGCACGTCTGGACCTCGCGCGTCCCCGCGCTCGACGAACCCGATCTCATCGTCTTCGACCTCGATCCGGGAGAGCGGTGCACCCTCCAGACCCTGGCGCGCGTCGCGCTGACGATCCGCGAGATGCTCGAGGAGATCGGGCTCAAACCATTGGTGAAGACGACCGGCGGCTACGGCGTGCACGTCGTCGTGCCGCTCGTCTCCGGCTACTCGTACGACACGGCGAAGATCTTCGCGGAGATCGTCGCGCGCCGGGCGGCTGCCGATCTCGGGAAGCTCGCGACGCTGCAGCGGACCGTCGCAAAGCGGCCGCAGGACGCGGTTTATATTGATTACGTGCAGGTCGGTCAGGGCAAGACGATCGTGACGCCGTACTCGGTCCGCGCGAGAGACGGCGCGCCGGTTTCGACGCCGCTGCATTGGAGCGAGGTAGAGGCGTTTGCGCGCAAGCGCGCGGCCACGCCGCCCGCCGACGAGTTCGCAAAGTACGCGATAACGACGACGCCCAAGCGCCTCGCGAGCGAGGGCGATCTCTGGGCAGGCGCGCGCTGGAAGCGGCAGCGGCTCGAACGAGCCATCGCAAAGGCGCAGCGGTTGTGGTCGGACTCGTCCTGAACCCCTATCCCTAGGGGGTGGCGACCCGCCCGGGGCCTTGGGTAGAATAGTCGGGCTATGGCGCACGCAATATGGTCCGGTTCGATCAACTTCGGTCTCGTCACGATCCCGGTGAAGTTATTCACGGCGGTGAAGACCGACGAGCTCTCCTTCAACCTGCTTCACGCTAAAGACGAAGGACGCATCAAGTACGAGCGCGTCTGCTCCGTCGACGGCAAGACCGTGCCCTGGGATGAGATCGTCAAGGGCTACGAGTTCGAGAAGGGCGAGTACGTCGTGCTGACCGACGACGACTTCGCGAAAGTGAATCCCGAAGCGACGCAGTCGGTGGATATCCTCGAGTTCGTCGAGCTCGACAAGATCAATCCGATGTTCTTCGACAAGCCGTACTATTTGGAGCCGACGAAGCAGGGGCGTCACGCCTACTCGCTGCTGCGCGAAGCGCTGACCGAGACCAACCGCGTTGCGATCGCGCGCGTCGTCATCCGCACGAAGGAGTACATCGCGGCGGTTAAGCCGATCGACGGCGCGCTCGTGCTCGAGCTGATGCACTGGGCGAGCGAGATCGTTCCCTCGGCCACGCTCGAGATTCCGGAGAGCGAGAAGCTTCCCGATAAAGAGATGAAGATGGCGCGCATGCTGATCGATACGATGAGCGTCGAAGAGTTCGAGCCCGAGAAGTTTGCGAACAAGTATCACGACCAGTTGATGACGATGATCGAGGCGCGCGCCGAGGGCAAGGAACTGCCGAAGGTCAAGAAGGCGCCGGCTCGAGCGAAGGTCGTCAACCTGATGGACGTGTTGGCGCAGAGCCTCGAAGAGAGCAAGAAGCGGCGCGCCTCGAGCAACGGCAAGACGGCGGCCGCGCCGAAGCGCCGCAAGAAAACCGCCGCGTAGCCTCTCGCCGTGGCGCGTCCGCCGACGATCGAAACGCCGCGGCTGGTCCTGCGCGAATGGCGAGACTCCGACGTCGAGGCGTGGGTGCGGATGAACGCCGATCCGCGCGTCACCGAGTTCCTCGGCCGCACGTACTCGCGCGAACGCTCGGAGGCGACGGCGCGCGACATACGCGCCGCGCTCGACCGTTACGGCTACGGCTGGTGGGCGGTGGAAATTCGGGGCGGCGCTTCGTTCGCGGGCGTCATCGCATTGCAGCCGGTTCCGTTCGAGGCCGCGTTCACGCCCGCCAACGAGATCGGCTGGCGCTTTTCGGCCGAGCACTGGGGTTGCGGCTATGCAACCGAAGGCGCGCGCGCGGCGCTCGAGTTCGGCTTCGACGAACTGGGCTGGAACGAGATCGTCGCATTCACCGCCGCTTCCAACGTTCGCTCGCAACGCGTGATGGAGCGTCTCGGCATGACGCGCGATCCGGCCGACGATTTCGATCACCCGAGAATCGAAGCGGCGCATCCGCTGCGCCGCCACGTGCTCTATCGCGTCGGGAAGCCGGGTTAGTCCCTACCCGTCGGCGGCGTTGGCCGGTTCGGCGCGGCGCGCGCTGACCAGCCCCATCCCCAACGCGATCGCGGAGAGCGTCAGCGACTCGATTCCGGCGTAGCCCGGTCCGAACGCGCCGAGCAGTCCGGTGGACACCGGTGGCGCGAGAATTCCCGAGAGCGAATCGAGCGAGGAGCTCGTACCGAGCACGATGCCCTGCTCGCGATCCGAGGCCGCGTTGCTGATCAGCGCGACGATGCCCGTGTTCGTCAACGCGATCCCGAACGAGAAGAGCAGCATCATCGCGGCGAGGAGCGTTATGTCGTGCACGAACGGAATGAGCGCGTAGCCGGCGACGAGCGAGGCGAGACCGATGTTCGACATCGTCCGGTCGCCGAGCCGCGCCGACGCGCGGCCGACGACGACGACGTTCATGAAGACGTTGACGACGGCGAATGCCGAGAAGAAGTAATCGGTCTGCGTAAGCGTAAAGCCGAGCTGCCGCTGGAAATAGAGTGCGACGACCGAGAACCAACCGTAGAGGGCGAGCGCGATCGCGAGTTTCTGCCAGAGGATGCGGGCGACGCGCGGCCGGTGAAACGCGATCAGCAGCGCGCCGATGCCCGTGGGCTCCTCTTCCTCTCCTTTCGCGCGCGACTCGGGCAGCATGACGATCGTCAGCAGCAGCGTGACGAGTTGAAGGCCCGCCGCGACGAGGAACGGCATCGCGAAGCCGAAGCGCGCGTAGAGAACGCCGCCGCCGAACGGACCGAAGACCATGCCGGCGGCGAACATCGCGCTGATCAGCCCGAACGCGCGCGCCCGTTCCTTCGGCGCTACGAGATCGGCGACGTAGGCCTGCGTGATGCTGATGTTGCCGCCCGAGATTCCCTCGAGCACGCGGGCAACGAAGACGACCGCGATCGGCGCGATCGTCAGCGCCGCCGCGATATTCGGCGCCAGGCCGAGCATCGCCCAGCCGATCGTGGCGCCGATCTGGCTGACGATCAACACGCGCTTGCGCCCGATTCTATCGGAAATGTGGCCCCACAGCGGCGCCGATACGAACTGGCAGAACGAGAACGTTGCGGCCAGCAGGCCGACGACGACGGCCGAGGCGCCGAAGTGCGTCACGAAATACGGCAGCATCGGAATGAGCATGCTGAAGCCGACGATATCGATAAACGTGACGCCGAGAATCGGCAGGAGCTTACGGATCATCTTCGGCGCCTATTCGACGTTCTTATTGCGGCGACTCTACCGGCAGCACGATCCGCGAGAGCCGCTCGCTCTTGCGAACGAAATCGACCATGTAGGAACGGGTGAGATCGATGCTGGTCATCACGTTGTGGAGCGCGTCAACCCCGTCGAGGCGGTTGCCTTCGAACGCGAGCAGAACGTCGCCGGCGCGAAGGCCGGCGGTATCGGCCGGACTGCCCGGCTCGACGGAGTCTATCAGCACCGCGCGCCGGTCGTCGAGCCCGAGCCGGCGGGCAGCCGATGCCGGGAGCGTAACGTCTTGCGCGGCGACGCCTAAGTAACCGCGGCGCACTCGTCCGTCGCGCAGGAGGAGGCCCGCGATATGCTTCGCGGTGTTGATCCCGATCGCGAAGCAGAGCCCCTGTCCGGGAAGCACCGCGGTGTTGACGCCGACGACGTCGCCCTCGGCCGTGACGAGCGGCCCGCCGGAGTTGCCCGGATTGAGCGCCGCATCCGTTTGAATGATGTTGTCCATCAACCGCCCCGACTGCGATCGCAGCGAACGCCCGAGCGCGCTGACGACGCCCGCCGTCACCGTGTACGCCAAGCCGTACGGATTGCCGACCGCGACGACGAGTTGACCGGGGCGCAGCGCCGACGAGTCGCCGAGCGTCGCGTGCGCGAGCTCGGGCGCGTCGACGCGCACGACGGCGAGATCGGAGTGCGGGTCTTCGCCGACGAGCGTCGCGGGCAGTTCGCGTCCGTCGAGCAACGAGACGCCGATACGCGTCGCGCCGTGCACGACGTGGCTGTTGGTGACGACGAAACCGTCGGGTGCGATGACGAAGCCGCTGCCGTTGCCGCCGCCGCGGCCGGTGCGCGCTTCGATGCAGACGACTGCGGGGCTGACGCGCTCGGCCGCCGCGGTAACGGCTTGCGAGTAGGGATCGAGCGCCGGGGGAGCCTCGGTCGTGAGGGAAAGGACCATACCGGTCGCTCCAAACCCGCGCCTTCCGCGGCGGGTTTCGCTGGTTACTGTCCGGCTACTTTGAGATCTGCAGCGAGCGCCTTCGCAGTCGGCTCCGGAGTTCCGAGCGCGACGAGAGCGGAGGCGGTGAACTTTCCGTCGATGATTTTGACGATCGTCCACCCGCTCTTGGCCTTCTTCGTCAGCGCTTGGCCGGCGGAATAGTTCTTGCCGGCGCTCCAATACGCGACGATGTACGGTTTCTCGGCAACCATCTGAACGCTGATGTCGGTTGCCCGAAGCCGGTCCTGGACGATGCCGGAGACCGCGATCGCGTCGTCGGGGTTGGGTATCTCCGCGGCGGCAGGCGCGGCGCAGGCCAAGGCAAGGGCGATTAATACAGCTATTCGCATGGTCGGGCGCTTCAGCGCACGCTGACCGCGCCCTCCCGCGTCATCACCAGAGGAGCGCGGTGTCGCCGGCCACGAAGCGATGTCAGCCGCGCCCAGATGGCGGAATTGGTAGACGCGCTGGTTTCAGGTACCAGTGGTGGCAACACCGTGGGGGTTCGAGTCCCTTTCTGGGCAGAGCGGCTCGCATTGCTTGGCGGGAGAGACACGTGAAGAATTTTCCAATCGTCGCAATTTTTGCTTTAGCGTTCGCCGGCTGCGGCGGCGCGAAGCAATCGTCATCGCAAGGATCCTCGAGCGAGACCTACCGCGTCTTGCTCGAGACGACGCAAGGTCCGGTCGTCATCGACGTGGATAGCCATCTCGCGCCGAACGGCGCGAAGCGCTTCCACGAACTCGTCGAGGCGAAGTACTTCGACGGCGCGCGCTTCTATCGAGTGGTGCCGGGATTCGTCGTGCAGTGGGGCGCGGCGGCCGATCCGGCCGTCACGAAGAAATGGGACGTCACGATTCCCGACGACCCCGTCGTCGGGTCGAACGAGCGCGGCACCGTCACCTTTGCCGCGACCGGCGCGCCGAACAGCCGCTCGACGCATCTCTTCATCAACCTCGGCAACAACGCTCGGCTCGATGGAATGGGCTTCGCTCCGATCGGTAAGGTAACCAGCGGCATGGACGCGGTCGATCGCATCTATCCCGGCTACGGCGAGCAGCCGGATCAAGGGCAGATCGGCGCGCGCGGAAACGCATATCTCGAGAGCTCGTTTCCCAAGTTGGATTACATCAAGAGCGCGCGGATCGTCGGGTCGCAGTAGTTCGTGACCGCAAGAGCCGCGCTGCTATGCGGCGCGCTCGCACTCGCGGCTCCGCTCCCGCGGAGTTACTTCCTCCGCGAGCCGCCGTCTACGAAAGATCCGGACGACGACTGAGCGCGCGCGCCGTCTGACCATCGCTCTCGTCGCCGCGGCCGCCTCGGCGATTCTCTTCTTCGTCTTCTACTCGGTCTACGAGAGCCTCAGCGTCTCGGCGAAGGCGGTCGGCTACGTCGATCCGGCGACGCAGGGCGGGATCTACTTCGGATATGCGGTGATGCTCGGCGGCGCCGCGGCGCTCGCGGTCGTCGCGGTCTGGTCGGCGATCGGGTATCTGCGTCTGCTTCGCCGAGAGCGGTAACCGTGCGCGCGCTCCTCGTGATCAACCCGCACTCGCGTCGCGGGCACGAACTGGGCGGCGAGGTCCGATACGAGTTGCGGCGCGCCGGAGTGGAGATCGTCGAGGGACGCGCCGCGGGACGCGACGTCGAGGGGATCGTCGCGGTCGGCGGCGACGGCACGTTCGCCTCGCAGATACCGCGAGCGCTCGCTCTCGGCGTGCCGCTCGGGCTCGTGCCGGCCGGCACGTTCAACGATCTCGCGCGCACGCTATCGATTCCGGGCGACGTCGCGGGCGCGTGCGCGACGATCGCCGCGGGACGGACGCGCGCCGTCGACCTGGCGTGCGTCAACGGCGTCTACTACGTGACCGAGGCGAGCATCGGCATCTCGAGCCGGCTCGCGCGCGAGCAGCGGCCCGCCGACAAGAAGCGCTTCGGTCTGCTCGCGATTATCGCGAGCGCGTTTCGAGCGCTCGGGCACGCCCGCCCGTTTCACGTCGAGGTTGGCTACGATGGACGGCGCGAGCGGCTGCGCACGATTCAACTCACGGTTGCCAACGGCGAGCGCTTCGGCGGAATCGTGACCGTAGACGAGGCCTCGATCGACGACGGCTGGCTCGATCTCTACTCGGTGGAGATCGACAACGTCTTCGAGGCGCTCTCGGTGGCCGGAGCGGTCGTGGCCGGCAAGCGTCGCGACGTTCGGGGTCTGCGAACCTTTCGCTCGATCGCATTCGAGGTTCGGACGCGCCGGCGGTATCACATCACGGCCGATGGCGAACCGGCCGGGACGACGCCCGCCCGCTTCGAGCTCGCCCCGAAGGCCCTGCGCATCTTCGCCCCTTGAACGAAAACATTCGCGCCGCATCGGCGTATATAGGGCCAGAACCCCTTGGAAGCTCGCACAGGAGCGCCCGGTATGAGCCTCTACGAATTCGG
>Ga0335069_10013089_pt1 | contig 11657 bp, 12 predicted proteins | sample Lox_Sample_11_FD_206714 | JGI IMG/M metagenome (GOLD analysis project Ga0335069, IMG submission 206714) | Soil microbial communities from Loxahatchee National Wildlife Refuge, Florida, United States - Lox_Sample_1.1 | ecosystem: Environmental > Terrestrial > Soil > Wetlands | place: USA...
ATCATCGACAAGAACCCGCCCGAGATGACCAGCACGGACGCGATCGCGATGATATAACCGGCCCCGCACAGCAGGGCCGTGGTCACCGCGCTGGTGCCGCCGAACGTCTTGCCCACGAACGTGATGAAGCCGCCGGTGCTCGGGTGCGCCCGGGAGAACTCTGACAGCGTGTTGCCGAGCAGCGCGATCGCGATGATGGCGACCACGAGGACCAGCGGCGAGGCGACGCCGACCAGGGCCACGATGCCGGCGAAGCCGAAGTAGAAGCTGTAGGCCGGGCCGATGTTGGCCATCGTCGAGGCGGAGATGTCGACCAGCCCCAGGGCCCCGCGGTGCAGCCGCTCCGCGGACTCGGGTGCCTTCGTTTCGGTGAACGGAACGTGCGCCGCTTCGCTCATGCGCTCACTCTCCCTCGAGGGGGCCTGCGTCAGCTGGCATGGCCAGGCCCGTGCGGGTACGTCTTCAGTTCGGATCATGCGCGGGTCACGGTTGACAGTCAACGACTGTGGTCACCACCGTTGGCAAGCGCTTTCCAATTTGTGCGAAACGTACCTGACGAGAGGGCCGACGCGCAAGGGGGCGCGGTGCTGCCAGACGGCTAGCGGGCGGGCGGATGCGGGAGGGTGCTCTCCCGCAGGATGACCTCGCCGGGAACGGGGATGACCCGTGGCTGCTGCGGCCCCGGGACACCGACCTCTCCGGACAGGACAAGCTCCGCGGCCATCTCGCCCATCCGGGTGAGCGGCAGCCGTACCGTGGTCAGCGGCGGGTAGACGTCGCGGAGCGTGCCGATGTCGTCGAACCCGGCCAGCGCGATGTCGGCGGGAACCTGCAGGCCGTCGGCCCGCAGCCGGGCCAGGGCGCCCATCGCCATCACGTCGGTGACGGCGAACACGCAGTCCGGCAGCGGCTCGTCCGCGGCCAGCACGGCGCTCATCGCCTCGTAGCCGCCGTCCCTGGTGAACGCGCCGTGGATGACCTGGTCCCGGCCGAGCGGCACATTCCAGGCCGCCAGCCCGGCCCGGAAGCCGTCCAGCCGGTCCCGCGCGGTCAGCAGGCCGCGCGGCCCGGCCAGCACGGCGAAGCGGCGGTGGCCGAGCGCGACCATGGCGCGGGCCAGTGCCCCGGCGCCGGCCGCGTTCTCCGGCAGGACCGTGTCCACGCCCAGCAGCTCCTGGCCGACGGCCACGGCGCGGCCGCCGGAACGGGTGAAGGCGGCGATCTCGGCGCGCAGCGCCTCGCGGGCCGCGGTGTCGTCGGTCCGGCTGCCGATCAGGATCACCGCGCGCGCCCGCTGGGCGCGCATCAGCGCGACGTACTCGCGTTCGGCCGCCTCGGTGGCCGCCGTGCTCGACATGCAGACCAGCAGCCGGCTGGCGTCGGCGACCTCGATCAGGCCGGCCGCGATGGAGGAGAAGTAGGGGTCCGCGATGTCGTGCACGACCACGCCGACCATCGTGCTCTGCCCGGTGGCGACCGCTCTGGCCTGCAGGTTGGCGGTGTATCCGAGCTCGGCGACGGCTTGGTTGACCCGCTGCGCCAGCTGCGGCCCGACCCGGCGCGAGCCCTCGTTCACCACCCGGGACGCGGTGGTCAGCGACACGCCGGCCCGGTCCGCGACGTCCTGCAGCGTCACCCTGCGGACCGGCTGCACCTGCACCTCTGCTGGCACCCCCTCGCTGGCACTCCTCGCTTGACCGGGCTCCAGGGCCAACCTAGTCTGGGAAAGCACTTTCCCGAGGTGCCCAGGGTAGCACCGAGAAGCAGGATCCAGCTAAAGGACAGAGCCATGGCGCGGAAGGTCATCCACGTCGCCGTCAACGGTGTCACCGGCCGGATGGGGTACCGGCAGCACCTGGTGCGGTCGCTGCTCGCCATCAGGGAGCAGGGCGGCATCCGGCTCGAGGACGGCTCCTGCCTCTACCCCGAGCCGATCCTGGTCGGGCGTACTGCGGAGCGGCTGCGGGCCATCGCCGAGCGGCACGGCCTGGAGCGCTGGACCACATCTCTGGACGAGGTGCTGGCCGACCCTTCGGTGGACGTCTACTTCGACACCCAGGTGACCAGCGCGCGCGAGGCCGCCCTGATGCGGGCGATCGAGGCAGGCAAGCACGTCTACACCGAGAAGCCCGTGGCCGCCTCGCTGGACGGCGCGCTGCGGCTGGCCCGCGCGGCCAAGGCCGCCGGGATCACCCACGGCGTGGTGCAGGACAAACTCTTCCTACCTGGAGTCCTGAAGCTCAAGCGATTGCTCGGCGGCGGCTTCTTCGGCCGGGTGCTGTCGGTCCGGCTCGAGTTCGGCTACTGGGTGTTCGAGGGGAACGAGATCCCGGCGCAGCGGCCGTCGTGGAACTACCGCGCGGACGAGGGCGGCGGGATCGTGCTGGACATGTTCCCGCACTGGCAGTACCTGCTCACCGGCCTGTTCGGCCCGGTCAGCGCGGTGTACGCGCGGACCGCGACGCACATCCCGCGGCGCTGGGACGAGTCGGGCACGCCCTACGAGGCAACCGCGGACGACGCCGCGTACGCGGTGCTCGAGTTCGCCAGCGGGGCGTTCGCCTCGGTGAACTCGTCCTGGGCGGTCCGGGTCAACCGGCGCGAACTGCTCGAGCTGCAGGTGGACGGCACGGCGGGCAGCGCGGTGTCCGGGCTGCGCGACTGCGCCGTGCAGCACCGGGTGTCCACGCCGATGCCGGTGTGGAATCCCGACCTGCCCGACCCGATCGACTACCGGGCGCTGTGGTCGGACGTGCCGGACAACATGACCTTCGACAACGGGTTCAAGGCGGAGTGGGAGCTGTTCCTCAGGTGCGCCGCCGAGGGGCGGCCGTTCGCCTGGGACCTGGCGGAGGGAGCCAAGGGGGTGCAGCTGGCCAACCTCGCGCTGCAATCCTCGGCCGAGGGCCGGCGGCTCTGCGTGCCCGCGCTGGACGTCTGACGTGCCCGCGCTGATCCGGCTACCGGGGCGGGACGGGCCGCTGGTCATATCGCCGCCGCGCTGGGCGGCCGGCTACCCGCCGCCCGCCCGCCGCAAGGTCTTCGCGGCCGCGCACGTGGCGGCCACTGTTCCGGCGGGCGCGGTCAGCGGGGTCCCGGTCATCGACTGGGAGTCGACCATGCGCTTCCGGGAGCACCTGTGGGCGCACGGGTTCGGCGTGGCCGAGGCGATGGATACCGCGCAGCGCGGCATGGGGCTGCCCTGGGAGCAGGCCAGGGAACTGATCGCCAGGACCGCGGCGCGGGCCGCCGTCGCGGGCCGGCTCGACGCACTGGCCTGCGGGGCCGGGACCGACCAGCTCGCCGACGGCGCGGACCATCCGCTCGGCGCGATCATCGACGCCTACGCCGAGCAGGTGGCGTTCGTCCAGTCGGCGGGGGCGCAGGTGATCCTGATGGCCAGCCGGGTGCTGGCCGCGGCCGCCCGCGGCCCGCGCGACTACCTGGAGGTCTACGGCGAGCTGCTGAAGCAGGCGGACCGGCCGGTGATCCTGCACTGGCTGGGCGAGGCGTTCGACCCGGCGCTGCGCGGCTACTGGGGCGGCACTACCTTCGACGCGGCCGCCGCGACCGTGCTCGAGCTGATCGAGCGGGCCGGCGGCCAGGTGGACGGCGTCAAGCTGTCGGTCCTGGACGCGGCCCGGGAGGTGTCGCTGCGGCGGCGGCTGCCGGCCGGCGTCCGGCTCTACACCGGGGACGACTTCGACTACGCGACGCTGATCCGCGGGGACGCCGACGGTTCGTACAGCGACGCCCTGCTGGGGACGTTCGCCGCGATCACCGCCCCGGCGGCCGCCGGGCTGGCCGCGCTGGACCGGGGCGACCTGGCCGGCTACGACGCCGCGATGGAACCGACGGTCCCGCTCAGCCGGCTGATCTTCGAGCCGCCGACGTATCACTACAAGGCCGGGGTGGCCTTCCTGGCCTGGCTGAACGGGCTGCAGCCGCAGTTCGTGATGCTGGGCGGTCTCGAGCGGCGGCGTCGGGCCGGGCACCTGATCCGGCTGTTCGAGCTGGCCGTGGCGGCCGGGGCACTACGGGAGCCAGAGCTCGCGGTCGAGCGGATGGGCGAGATGCTGGCCCGTTCGGCCCATCCGGGGCGGGCATGAACGGCGGGATCGGGCTCGATCGCCTGTCGCTGAACCAGGCCACGGTCACCCGCCTCGCCCTGAAGGAGGCCGTCGCGCTGTGCGTCCGGCACGACATCCCGGCCATCGGGCTGTGGCGGGACCCGGTCGCGGACGCCGGCCTGGCCGATGCCGCGGCCGCGGTTCGCGCGGCCGGGCTGCGGGTCTCCAGCCTGTGCCGGGGCGGCTTTTTCACGATGGCCGATCCCGACGGGCGCCGGGCGGCGCTGGCGGACAACCGGGCCGCCATCGCCGAGGCGGCCGAGCTGGGCACCAGCACGCTGGTCCTGGTCTGCGGTGGCCTGCCACCCGGGCAGCGGGATCTCGACCTGGCCCGGCGGATGGTCGCGGATGCGATCGGCTCGCTCGTGCCGCAGGCGCAGCGTCTCGGGGTGCGGCTCGCCATCGAGGCGCTGCACCCGATGTTCTGCGCCGACCGGTGCGTGATCTCCAGCCTGCGCGAGGCGGTGGACCTGGCCCTGCTGTTCCCTGCTGACGCCGTGGGCGTCATGGTGGACACCTACCACGTCTGGTGGGACGCGCGGCTGGCCGACGAGATCGCCCGGGCCGGGCGGCGGATCCTCGGCTTCCAGGTGTGCGACTGGGTGCTGCCGCTGCCGGCCGACGCGCTGCTCGGCCGCGGCCACCTGGGCGACGGGGTGATCGACTTCGCGCCCATCGCGGCCAGCGTGGCGGCGGCCGGCTACCACGGCGACGTGGAGGTGGAGATCTTCAACGCGGCGATCTGGGACGCGCCGCCGGACCAGACCGCCGCGACGGTCAGGGAGCGCTTCGCCGCCGTGCTCGGCGGGGTGCTTGGCGTCAGGAACGGCGGAGCCGGAGGGCCACGGCGACCAGGGTGAGACCGACCAGCAGGGCGATGCTGTTCGGGACGACGAGCCACATGTTCCCGGCGGCTAGCCCGTAGGAGATCCAGAGCAGGAAGCCGGCCAGCAAGATCGCGAAATAGCCGAGCGAGACCTCGCGCGAGGACCGCTGGCGCAGCATCCGGCGGATCTGCAGAACCGGGGAGAGACCCATCAGCACGCCCCAGGCAGAGGCGGCGGCGGCGAGTACGGAGATGACCATGGCGTTCCCTCGGTGAGGCGCCCTGGCCCGGTGGATCGTGCTCGCCAGTGATCTGGTGAGGGGCGCAAGCACGACCAGCTCCCAGTATAGAGACTGGAGGTCATGAGTGTCCGGCTTAGCCGCGGCTGGGGACACGGCAGCGGAGAGGTCCCCCGCATCGCCTCTCCGATGCCGTGTAACCCCCCGCTTGCACGGCCGGGCACGGCTTGCACGTGCCCGACATTGACTCAGAGGGGGCCTAGCCCGGTCCTGATACACCTCCGGCGCGGAAATCTTCCGGCCCGGTGGACGGGGCAGGGCGGCGGCTGGAGTTGTGCTGGGACAACCCGGTGGCGCTGTTCGGGCTACCTGAGCCGGTCGGCGGCGGCTAGCAGCCCGGTGACCCGGTCCCGGGGCAGGGCCGGGGTGCGGTGCCCATCGCGGCCGGTCATGTCCTCGTTGGCGACCAGCGCGTTGACGACGGCCTCCTCGGTGGCCTGCACGACGGCCTCGTAGTAGGGGTCGAGACGCTCCCAGGGGACGAAGTCCAGCCTGGACATGGCCGCCTCGCCGGGCCGGAAGGCGCCGGGGTTGGCGGTGGAGAAGGCCAGGAACAGGTCGCCGGAGAAGTGCGACCCGCTGGTTCCGGTCCTGGCCAGGCCGGCGGTGACCCGCCGGGCCAGCGCCTGGCACTGATGCGGGAACAGCGGCGCGTCGGTCGCGACCACAGCGATGACCGAGCCTGAACCGGGCGGGGCGAGCCTGGAGTCCGCCATCGGGTTGTCGTCGGCGAGCGCGTCGCCGAGCGGCACCCCGGCCAGCACGAGCTCCCGGCGGGCACCGAAGTTGGCCTGGACGAACACGCCGACCGTGTAGCCGTCCACCAGGCGGGAAGCGGTGCCCGAGCCGCCCTTGAACTGGTAGCAGGTCATCCCGGTGCCGCCGCCGACCGAGCCCTCCTCGACCGGGCCGGGGCGGGCCGCTTCGATCGCCGTTACCACGTGCTGTTCGGTGACGTGGTGGCGGTTGATGTCGTTGAGATAGCCGTCCCAGGTCTCCGCGGCCACCGGCAGCAGCCAGACCTCGGCCACCACCGGGTGGTGCGTGACCGTCCAGGCGATGATCCCGGCGTGCGCGACGCCGACCGCGTGGGTGTTGGTGATCGCGACCGGCCCGTCGAACGTGCCCGACTCGTTGATCCAGGACACCCCGGTCATCTCGCCGTTGCCGTTCTGGGAGTGGAAACCGGCCGCTACCGGGTCGCCCGTTTTCTCTGGTCCGCGAGGGTGGATGGCCGTCACCCCGGTCCGCACGAAGCTGCCCTCGATCAGCGTCACGTACCCGACCTCGACCCCGCGCACGTCGGTGATAGCGTTCCACCGGCCGGGGCGGCCGCCGAACGGGATCCCCAGCGCGCGGGCCCGCGGCTTGCCACCGGGCGTGGTCAGATGCGGATCTGGCGTGGTCATAGTGATCAGCGTAGCGATCCGTGGCGCGTCGTCCCCGGATGTGCCGCCGTGACGGCGCCGGTCGTGCATGATGGCGTGTGTGGACCGCAAGCAGCGGGTCAACGCGATACTCGAGCGCACCATCGGCTATCAGTTCTCCCGCCCGCTGGCGGACCGGGCCTGGCGGGTTCCGCCACCAAAGTTGCTTAACTCGGTGCTGGTGCGAGCGACCGGGTACCAGTTGTCGCGTCCCCTCGCGGGCCGGGGCTGGAAGCTGCCCGCGACCGGCGGCGGGCGGCTGCTGACCGCGCCGGTGTTCATCTTTTCCGCGCCCCGGTCCGGATCCACGCTGCTGCGGGTCGTCCTGGGCAGCCACTCATCGCTGTATGCTCCGCCGGAGCTGCCCCTGGCGCATCTCGGCGTGCGCGCGGAGACGCCGTGGATCCAGGCTTCCCTGGACGGGCTCGAGCTGGGTGTCGAAGATCTCGAGCACATGCTGTGGGACCGGGTGCTCGCCGAGGCGCTGCACCGCAGCGGCAAGCCCCGGCTGGTGGTCAAGACGCCGAGCAACGTGCTGGTCTGGGAGCGGATCGCTGCCTGCTGGCCGGACGCGCATTGTGTCTTCCTGCTCCGTCATCCGGTCGCGACGGTGGCCTCGCTGCACTCCTCCTTCGATCCGGCGTGGCGGCCCGAGGAAGCCGGGAGCATGGAGGAGTCGGTGGCCCGCGGGCTGCGATACATGACCGTGGTCGAGCAGGCGCGGTCGGTGCTGCCCGGCCTGACCGTGCGCTACGAGGAACTGACCGCTTCGCCCGAGCGGGTCGTCCGCGAGCTGTGCGGGTTCCTGGGCGTGCCGTTCGAGCCGGGCATGCTCGACTACGGCTCCTTTGGTCACGCCGGATTCACGCCCGGGCTCGGCGACAGCTCGCTGAACATCAGGTCAGGCCGCATCCAGCCGCCCGCGCCGCTCCCGGAGGAGATGCCCGCCGGGCTGGCCGGGATCTGCGCTGCCTGGGGATATCCGCATCCGGAGAACGAGCCGAGCAGCGTCCGCGAGCCCGTATCCCGGTAAGGCGGCGGCCACGGTATTGACCAGCTCGCCGTACCGGCCTTGTCCCACCGTGGGTACACGCAATGCCGAAGTCGCATAAATACCGACAAAACCCCCAGCAGCAATGGTTTCACAGGAAACATTTCGGCCGGCCGACGGCCCCGCCTCCTTGACAAATCCGGCTACGTCGTCGGCGCCGGCGCCACGATGTCGCGGTGCGGGCGCCAACGGCGGGATAGCACACCTCGGCCACGCTGGTCTGAACTGGCGGAGGTGCGCTCAAGGGAGGGCGAGGGTGACGGGGGTGGCGCGGGGAGGGGCCAGGACGGTGGCGGGGGTCTGCGATTCGCGGATCAGTGCGGTGAAGTGGCCGGGATTGCCCGTGTTGCCGACGATGCATTCGTAGTGCATGGGGATGACGTAGGAGGGGCCGACCTGGGCGCAGAGCCAGGCGGCCTCCGTCTCGTTCATGTTGCCGACGATCCCGCGGGCTTCGCGCATGTGGTCGCGGCCGTTGATGGGGATCATCAGCACGTCGGGGGCGAGCGCGGACACGGTGGCGGGGAGCTCGGGATAGACCAGGCAGTCACCGGAGTGGTAGAGGCGGATACCACCGATCTCGAGCACGTAGCCGAGGAACCGGGCCGGGCCGCCGTCCGGGGAGAACTCGTACACCACGGGCTCGTCGCCGCCGATCCCGTGCAGGGCCGGCACCGGGTGCACGGTCACGTCCCGGTCGCGCAGTTCCTCTCCCGGCACCGCGCCGGCCAGGCGCGCTCGGTCGATCCCGCCTCCGGCCGCGATCTCGACCACCGGTAGCGGCACCACGATCCTGGCCCCGGGGTTGACCGCGCAGAACTCGCGCAGGAACGGCAGGTCCAGGTGGTCCCCGTGCTCGTGGGTGCAGAGCACCAGCGTGACGTCGGCGAAGTCCGCCGCCGCGGCGGGCGGCCGGTAGTTGCGATCGTCCCGGTCGGTCAGGAACGGGTCGATGAGCACCCGGCTGCCGCCCGCCGTCAGGCGGAACCCGGCCTGGCCGTACCAGGTGAGGGAGACGGATCGCCCGGCCCGTTCGGTATCAATGTCGTTCATCGGTCGTCGCTGAGCACGACGGGCTCGGGCAGCGTGCCCGCGTTGTGCTCGACCAGCCGCCAGCGGCCGTGCCGACGGCCGAGCACCGACCAGGAACAGTTGGACAGCGGGCCGAGCACGCCGAACAGTTCCTCCGGCATGCCGAGCAGCCGCGACATGCCCAGCCGCAGCGCGGCGCCGTGGCTGACCACGACGGCCAGCCCGGTGGCCATCCCAGGTTCGGCGACGGCCTCGGCGATGCGGTGCAGCGCACCCGCGACCCGTTCGGCGACCACCGGCGACGGCTCGCCGTCCGGCGGGGTCCAGTTGGCGTGCTCGACCGGGTACTGGGTCCTGATCTCGGTGTCGGTCAGCCCCTCCCAGCGACCGCCGTGCCGTTCCCGCAGGTCCTTGTCCAGCGTCACCTCGAGGCCGGTCAGCCGGGCCAGCGGCGCGGCGGTGGCGGCCGCCCGGGTCAGGTCGGAGGAGACGATCAGGTCCGGGCGCAGCGCGGCGAGCAGACGCGCGGCCCGTTCGGCCTGGGCCTGGCCGGTCTCGTCGAGCGGGATGTCGCTCTGCCCCTGGAACCGGCGCTCGGCGTTCCAGACCGTCTGGCCATGCCGCCACAGCACCAGCCGGACCGGCTCGCTCAGGGCGTCCTCCCCGGGTTCACGACGAGCTCGGGGAGCGGGATCTGGGGGCAGTCCTTCCAGATCCGCTCGAGCGCGTAGTAGGTACGCTCCTCGGAATGCTGCACGTGGATCACCACGTCGAGGTAGTCGAGGAGCACCCAGCGGCCCTCTCGTTCGCCCTCGCGGCGGACCAGGCTCGCGCCCGCCTGGCGCATCCGCAGCTCGATCTCGTCGATGATGGCCTTGACCTGACGGTCGTTCGGCGCCGAGCAGAGCAGGAACGCGTCGGTGATAACGAGCTGATCGCTCACGTCATAAGCGATTATGCCGTCGGCGAGCTTGTCCGCCGCGGCCAGCGCAGCGGTCTCCACAAGCTCGACGGCCCTCGGTGTGGCAGTCACGAGTGCTTGCCGGCCTCCTCGGTAGGTTTCCCTGTCTTTTATTACCTTCTCACGCCGGGGTGTCATCCGCCTTGGCGTACAGGCCGCGCTTGGCGATGTACTGCACCACCCCGTCGGGGACCAGGTACCAGACCGGCTGGCCCGCGCCGACCCGGGCGCGGCACTCGGTCGAGGAGATCGCCAGCGCCGGGATCTCCACCAGGCTGACCTTCCCGTCCGGTAGGCCCGCCCCCGACAGCCGGTGTCCTGGCCTGGTACAGCCTACAAAATGCGCCAGGGTGAACAGTTCGTCCGCAGCGTGCCAGGTCAGGATCTCGGCCAGCGCGTCGGCGCCGGTGATGAAGAAGAACTCGTCCTCGGGCGCGGCCGCGGCGCGCAGGTCGCGCAGCGTGTCGATGGTATAGGTGGGCCCGGGCCGGTCGATGTCGACGCGGCTGACGCTGAACTTCGGGTTGGACGCGGTGGCGATGACCGTCATCAGGTAGCGATCCTCGGCCGGGGAAACCTGGCGGTGATCCTTCTGGTAGGGCTCTCCGGTCGGCACGAAGATGACTTCATCCAGCGTGAAGTCGTGCGCGACCTCGCTCGCGGCCACCAGGTGCCCATGGTGGACGGGGTCGAACGTGCCGCCCATCACTCCGATCCGGCGCATGGCTAGCGGTCCCTCATGCCGTCGTATCGTACCGGCGTCGCATACCGGCCCAACGGGCCGGCGCGGGGGTTACCATACGAGATATGACTTCAGTGCCAGATCGCGCGCGAGTCCGGCTCACCGGCATCTCGTCCCGCGCATACGAGCATCCCGCCGACCGCTCCGCGCTAGTGGCGCTGCGCAAGCTCAGCGGGTTCGACACGCTGTTGAAGAAGCTGTTCGGCCTGTTCAACGAGCGGGCCTTCCGGCTGACGTACCTGGCGGGCAGCGTCCGGGTCTCCGAGCGCCAGTTCCCGCACATCTACGAGATGGTCAGGGACGGGTCCTACATCTTGGACCTGCCCGAGGTGCCCGAGTGCTACATCTTGCAGTTTCCGCTCGTGAACGCGATGGCGCTGGGCCGGGACAAGCCGTTCATCGTGATCAACAGCGCCATGGTGGATCTGTACGACCCGGAGGAGCTCCGCTGGGTCGTCGGTCACGAGCTGGGCCACATCCTGTCCGGGCACGCGGTCTACCGCACCATGCTGCTGTTCCTGATCCGGCTGGCGGCGCGGATCGCGTGGATGCCGATCGGGTACATCGGCCTGCGGGGCATAATCTGGGGCCTGGAGGAGTGGTTCCGCAAGTCCGAGCTGTCCTGCGACCGCGCCGGGCTGCTGGCCGGGCAGGACGTGGATGCGGCCCGGCGGGCGCTGATGAAGCTGGCCGGCGGCGCGCAGCTGTCCGAGCTCAACCCGGACGCGTTCCGCGAGCAGGCGCACGAGTACGATGCGGTGCCTGACCTGCGGGACAGCATCCTGAAGATCATGCAACTGCAGGGCACCACCCACCCGCACGCCGTGATCAGGTTCTCCGAGCTGGACTACTGGGCCACGCACGGCGAGTACGAGCGCATCCTCGGCGGCGACTACCCGCGCCGGGACAACGACACCAGCGCCTCGGTCGGCGAGGAAGCCAGGAACGCGGCCAAGGCCTACCAGGACTCGTGGAGCCGGTCCCAGGACCCGCTGATCGGGATCTTCCGCGGGGTGGCGGAGAGCGCGGCACGGGCTGGCGGCGGCCTGTTCGACCGCCTGCAGCAGAACCGCCCCCCAGGCAACGGCGGCACCAACGACGACAACTAGCGGCTAGTTAGTACGGCGGGTTGCCGACCGTACGGCGGCCAGCCGAGGAGCGAAGCTTCGAGCTCGCGCGGCCCGCGAGG
>Ga0335069_10013091_pt1 | contig 11656 bp, 10 predicted proteins | sample Lox_Sample_11_FD_206714 | JGI IMG/M metagenome (GOLD analysis project Ga0335069, IMG submission 206714) | Soil microbial communities from Loxahatchee National Wildlife Refuge, Florida, United States - Lox_Sample_1.1 | ecosystem: Environmental > Terrestrial > Soil > Wetlands | place: USA...
CCAGCGCATGCCCTGCACGCCGGTGACGATTCCGATGGTCTTGCCCTCGGCTTCCAGGATCGGACCCTGTTCGATATGCAGCTCGAAATGCGCCGCGAACTTGCGCGCGCCGCATGCCTCCGTGCCGCGATAGCCGATGCGGTCGAGCTCCGCGCCGAATGTCTTGCCCTCGCGATCGACGCGGCTGTCGGCATAGGTGCGGTCGAACACCCCCGCGAACACGCCCGAGCACAGCATCGCCGGCGCGAAGCGGCTGCCCTCCTCGTTGGTCCAGTTGACGACCTCGATCGGCGCGTTGGTCTCGATCTGCAGGTCGTTCAGCGTGCGCAGCAACTCAAGGCCCGAGAGCACGCCGATGATGCCGTCGAACTTGCCGCCCGTCGGCTGCGTGTCGAGATGGCTGCCGACCGAGACGGGCAGCAGCGTGTTGTCGCGGCCGGGCCGGCGGGCGAACATGTTGCCCATCTCGTCGATCGTGACGGTGCAGCCCGCGGCCTCGCAGGCGGCGCGGAACCAGTCGCGGACCGTCCTGTCCTCATCGGTCAGCGTCAGCCGCCGGACGCCGCCCTTCGGCGTCGCGCCGAACTGCGCCGTCTCCATGATCGTGTCCCACAGACGCTCGGCATTGACGCCGATATTGCCGGGAATGCTCATTCGGCCGCCTCCGCGACACGCAGCGGGTTGTTCGGGTGCTGCGCCCATGCGAGCTTCGGCAAGGTCGAAGGCTGCGGCTGCATGGTGATGCAGCCATCGACCGGGCAGACATGCGCGCAGAGGTTGCAGCCGACGCATTCCGCGTCGATCACCTCGTAGCGCCGCGTGCCGTCCACGCGCAGCGCGGCGACCGCCTGGTGGGAGGTATCCTCGCAGGCGATGTGGCAGAGGCCGCACTTGATGCAGAGATCCTGGTCGATCCGCGCCAGTGTCTTGAAGTTCAGGTTGAGGTCGCCCCAGTGGACATAGTTCTTCACCGCGGCCCCGCGGAAATCCGCGAGCGTGCGGTAACCCTTCGCATCCATCCAGTTGGAGAGACCGTCGATCATGTCGTCCACGATGCGGAATCCGTGATGCATCGCCGCGGTGCAGACCTGCACCGTTCCCGCGCCGAGCGCGATGAACTCCGCCGCGTCGCGCCACGTCGAGATCCCGCCGATGCCGGAGATCGGCAGTGCCGGCATGTCGCGCGCGATGTCGGCCACCATGTGCAGCGCAATCGGCTTGACCGCCGGGCCGCAATAGCCGCCATGCGTGCCCTGCCCGTCCACCACGGGCTCCGGCGCCATAAGGTCGAGATCGACGCCGGTGATCGACATGATCGTGTTGATCAGGCTGACCCCGTCCGCCCCGCCCGCGTTCGCCGCGCGCGCCGGGCCGAGGATGTTGGTGATGTTCGGCGTCAGCTTCACCAGTACCGGCAGCTTCGAGTGCTGCTTGCACCAGGCCGCGACCATCTCGACATATTCCGGCACCTGCCCGACCGCCGAGCCCATGTTGCGTTCGCTCATGCCGTGCGGGCAGCCGAAATTGAGCTCGATGCCGTCGCAGCCGGTGTCCTCCACGCGCGGCAGGATCGCGCGCCACGCCTCCTCGGTGCAGGGCACCATCAGGCTCACCACGACCGCGCGGTCGGGCCAGTTGCGCTTGACGCGCCGGATCTCGTCGAGGTTGACCTGCAGCGGCCGGTCGGTGATCAGCTCGATGTTGTTGAAGCCGGCGACGCGCACGCCGTTGTAGCTGACCGCCCCGTAGCGGCTTGAAACGTTCACGATCGGCGGGTCCTCGCCGAGCGTCTTCCACACCACCCCGCCCCACCCCGCCTCGAAGGCGCGCACGACGTTGTATTCCTTGTCGGTCGGCGGGGCGGAGGCGAGCCAGAACGGGTTCGGGGAGCGGATGCCGCAGAATGTCGACGAGAGATCGGCCATGTGTCGCGCTCCCCCTGTCAGCCCATCAGTTGCCGATGGATCGCCTCGGCGGCGATCTTGCCGTCCTGCACGGCCACGACGGTCAGATCCTCGCCCGCGATGCAGTCGCCGCCGGCATAGACGCCGGCGAGCGAGGTGCGCCGCTCGACGTCCACCGCGATCCGGCCATCCTCCACTGCCAGCATGAGAGTCCCGTCCTGCCGCAGCGGGTCGGGCACAAAGACCTGTCCCACCGCCTTCAGCACCATGTCCGCCGCCAGCGCATAGGTCTCCCCGGTCGGCACGGCGCGGCCCGCCGCGTCCAGTTTCGTGCGCATGAACTCGACCCCCGTAACGTGGCCGCCCTCGGCGAGCAGGCGGTGCGGCGCGGCGAAGTGGCGGATGCGCACGCCGTTCGTCTGGGCGAAGTCCTGCTCGTGGTGCGTCGCCGACATCTCGGCCGGGCCGCGGCGGTAGACGATCGTCACGTCCTCCGCCCCCAGCCTGCGCGCCTGCGTCGCCGCGTCGATCGCGGTGTTGCCGCCGCCGATCACCACCACGCGCCGCCCGACCGCGAGCCGCGACTTGTCGGGCGCCTGCCGCAACGCGGCGATGAAGTCGACCGCGTCACGCACGCCGCCGAGCGACTCCCCCTCGACCCCCAGCGCCCGCACACCGGCGAGGCCGAGGCCGAGAAACACCGCGTCGTAGTCCCGCCGCAGTGCCGCGAGGTCGAGAGTCTGCCCGAGCGTGCGCCCGTGCTCGATGGTGATCCCGCCGATCGCCAGCAGCCAAGCGACCTCCTTCTGTGCGAAGTCGTCGGGCAGCTTGTAGGCAGCGATACCGTATTCGTTGAGACCACCGGGCTTCGGCCGCGCCTCGAACACCGTCACCGCGTGGCCGTGGCGGGCGAGGCGGTGGGCGCAGGAGAGGCCGGCGGGGCCGGCGCCGACCACGGCGATCCGCTTGCCGGTGGGGGCGGCGCGGGTGAACGGGGTCGGCGCATACGCCATCAGCCAGTCGGTGGCGCGGCGCTGCAGGGCGCCGATGCGCACCGGCCGCGCCTCCTCCGCCATGCGCACGCAGGCGGCCTCGCACAGCACCTCGGTCGGGCAGACCCGGGCACACGAGCCGCCGAAGATGTTGGCCTCCAGGATGGTCAGGGCCGAGCCGCGCAGGTTGCCGGTGGCGATCTTGCGGATGAAGCCGGGGATGTCGATCCCGGTGGGACAGGCCTCACGGCACGGGGCGTCGTAACAGAAGTAGCAACGGTCTGCCTCGACGATCGCCTCGTGCGGGGTCAGCGGCGGCTTCGCGTCGGCGAAGTTGGCCGCGACCGTCCCGGCGGGCAGGCGGAGGGCGGCGAGATCGGCGGTGTCTGACACGGTGCGGCATTCCCCGGAATGCGTGGCGGGAGGGCGCACATGCTAACGCCATGCCATGCGCTCGCGTCAATCCCGATTCTTGACCGCATGGTCAAGTTGCGTTTCGTTACTATTTGCCATCGCGCCCGCTTGACCATCCGTTTTGACATCGCTAATGTCTCAGTAGCGAGATGGCAACCGACCGTTGCGATCATGGAGCAACACAGGCCATGACAGGTGAGAGCCTTGTCGTGATCGGCCCGGCCTTGCGGGGGACGGCGCGGCGAAGGACCGCGCCCGGCAAGGGATCGCTGCGCCGGACGCGGGCGGCCTGGCACTGCCGGCGCGGCATCGCCGCCCTGGAGTTCGGCATCCTCGCGCCGGCCCTGTTCCTCATCATCATCGGCGGCATCAAGTTCGGCTTTGCCATCAACCAGTACATGATCGTTACCGCTGCGGCGCAGCAGGGCGCGCAGACGCTCTCGATGATGCGGGGCAATTCCGCCAACGCCTACACCACCGCCCATGCCGCGGTCACCGCCGCCGCAACGATGCTCACCGGCACCGGCACCCTCACCGTGTCGATGTCGGTGAACGGCACGGCCTGCACGTCGAGCAGTTGCACAATCAACACGGCCGGTCAGACCGCCTCGGTCACGGTCAGTTATCCCTGCGATTTGACCATCATGGGTACCAATTTCGGCGGAACGACCTGCCGGGTTTCGGCCACCAGCGCGGCCGTTGTTCAATAGGGGAGCGTGCGATGATCTTTCGGTTTGCCTCCGTCCTCCGGGCCCTGCGGAACGCCTGCCGCGACCGCCGGGGCATCACCGCGATGGTGGTGGGTTTCAGCGTGCCTGTCATCGTCGGGGTGGCCTCGATGGGCGTGGACTATGCGCTCGTCATCGCGGGCAAGACGGCGCTTCAGGCCAATGCCGACGCCGCGGCGCTGGCCGGCGCCCAGACCTGGTCGGCCTCCGGCGGCACCGCCAACGCGGCCCAGACGACCGCGCAGACCTGGTACTCGTCCCATCCGGTGCAGGGCGTCACCGTCACCAGCGCGAGCGCCAGCACGCAGTGCCTGACGACATATGCCAACGTCCTGCCGAGCTGCTCGAGCAGTTCGCCGAACGTCGTCAAGGTGACCGAGACGGGGACCGTAAACACCTACATGTGGCGGTTCTTCGGCATCGACGCGGTCACGATCTCGACCTCGGCGACGGCGGGCAAGTCGGGCGGCGGGTCGGTGCCGCTCAACGTCGTCATCGTGATCGACGCCACGGCGTCGATGGGGAACACGACCGACGACACCGGCTGCGCGGTGCCCGGCTACAGGTCCCCGACGAAGTTCGAGTGCGCGCTCTACGGCGCTCAGACGATCATGAAGCAGCTGATCGCGGCGCAGGACAATGTCGGGTTGCTGGTGTTCCCCGGCACCGCGGGCACCTCGACCAACCAGACCTGGACCCCGCCCTGCTCCGGCAGCTACACCTCGCCGGTGCCGTACCGGACGAGCAACATCGCCTACCAGATCGCCAACACGTCCGGCGCGACAAACTCGACGCTTGACAACGCCTACAACAGCGGGGTCGGCACCCTCACCCACAGCGATCCGCTCGTGAAGGCTGTCGGCGACTTCGCCAGTTCCACCGCACTGGCCGCCTGCCTGCAGGCCAGGGGCGGCGAGGGGACCTACTATGCGGAGATCCTGGCCAAGGCGACCAGCCTGCTGACCGCCCAGACCAACGGCTACCAGAACGTGATCATCATGCTGAGCGACGGCGGCTCCAGCGCCACCAGCAGCGACTTCGCCTCCGGCGCCTACGCAACCTACGGTCCGTCGCAGTGCAACCAGGCGGTGCAGCAGGCCTACAATGCCGCCAACTCGCACTCGATCTGGGTCTATTCGATCGCCTACGACTCCAATACGACGTCGGGCTGCCCGACCTACACCAGCGGACACACGACGACCTACGACACCAACACGGTCAGCGCCTCGACCACCGCCGGCGTCGCCCTGGGCACGACATGGACGCCCTGCCTGACCATGCAGGCAATCGCCTCCGACCCGACGAAGTTCTTCTCCACCTCGTCCGGCTGCAGGCTCTCGACCAGCCCGAACAGCTATTCCAGCGTGAACTCCGCCTTCCAGCAGGTCGCCGGCGCACTCGGGATGCCGCGGCTCGTGCAGAACTGATCCCCGCCGCCGTCCGCCGTCCGCCGCCCCCGGCGGACGGCGGCACAAAGGCGCCTTGTCGTCGCTCCCGATGCCCCGCCGTCCGGTGCGAGGGCGCGTCACCTGCAGCACCCCGAACGATCGGACGACCTGCGTCGTCACCGCTCCTGCACGTTCAACTTCTTCCTGCCGGTATTCGCCTCCAACAGCGGTACGGTTTCGGAGAAGGTGAGCCCAAAATACTGAGCCGGTCGCGTCGAACTTGACCTGCCGGTCAGACCTGGGGTGTCATCGGGTCGCACGAAGGGACGGGACGTCATGGACACGTGCGTGCGCCTCGGCAACGGGCCGGCGACGGGGCCGGGGGCGGCGCGGCGGGACAGCACCGCGAGCATCCTCGCCGCCGCCGAGCGCGTGTTCGCCCGCCGCGGCTTCGACGGCGCGCGGATGGCGGAGATCGCCGCGGAGGCCGGACTGCCCAAGGCCAATCTGCATTACTATTTCGGCACCAAGGAACGGCTCTACCGCGCGGTGCTGGAGGGCATCATCCGGCAGTGGCTCGACGCCGCCGCCGACTGGTTCCTGCCTGAGCGCCATCCGGCGACGGCGCTCGCTGGCTATGTGCGCGCCAAGCTTGCCGACGCGCGGGCGCGGCCGGGCGCCTCGCGCATCTTCGCGGGCGAGCTGCTGCGCGGCGCGCCGCTGTTGATGCCCTTCCTCGCCGACGAGTTGCGCCGCCGGGTGGCCGAGATGGGCGCCGTGATCGAGACCTGGGCGGCACGCGGCTGGCTGGACCCCGTCTCGCCGCCGCATCTCTTCTTCTGCGTCTGGGCGATGACGCAGACCTACGCCGACTTCGACGTGCAGATCCGCGCCGTGCTCGGCCCCGAGGTGGACGAGGCAACGATCTTCGCCGCGGCCGAGGCAACCGTCACGCGCCTCGTGCTACGGGGGACGGGCGTGCAGGCAGAGGGAGACTGAGCGGATGGCGGCGACCGGACGGTGCCTGTGCGGCGGCGTGCGCTACGCGGTGACCGGCAAGCTGCGCCCGGTGATGGCCTGCCACTGCACGCAATGCCGCCGCTGGAGCGGGAATTTCGTCGCCGCCACGAGCGCGCGGACCGCGGACCTGACGTTCGCGGACTCCGCCACGCTGGCCTGGTACCATTCCTCCGAAACCGCCGAGCGCGGCTTCTGCGTCCGCTGCGGCAGCCCGATGTTCTGGCGCGAAGTCGGGGGGAGGCATACCAGCATCATGGCGGGTACGCTCGACCCGCCGACCGGGCTGCGGCTCGACCGGCACATCTTCGTCGCCGACAAGTCCGACTACTACGACCTCACCGACGCGCTGCCGCAGCACGAAGGCTGGCCGGATTAATGAAAGCAACCTGCTTCAATTAATCCACGGCGAAGATCGTCGCCCCGGCGTCGGCCCGGGCGACGTTGGCGCGGAACGATCCGAACAATTCCCGCCCTACCCCGACACGGCGCGGCGCGAGGTCGGCGGTCGCGGGGGTGCGTTCGGCCCACTCCGCCGGATCGACCAGCACGTCGAGCCGTCCCGCGACCGCATCGACCCGCACGATGTCGCCGTCGCGCAGCAACGCGATCGGCCCGCCCTCGGCGGCCTCCGGCGTGACATGGATCGCCGCCGGCACCTTGCCCGAGGCGCCGGAGAGCCGCCCGTCGGTCACCAGCGCCACCCGAAGCCCGCGGTCCTGCAGCACGCCGAGCGGCGGCATCAGCTTGTGCAGCTCCGGCATCCCGTTGGCCTGCGGCCCCTGGAAGCGCACGACGGCCACGAGATCGCCCTGGAGGTCGCCCGCGCGGAAGGCCGCCTGCAGCGCCTCCTGGCTGTCGAACACGCGTGCCGGCGCCTCGATCACATGCCGCTCCGGCGCGACCGCCGAGGTCTTGATCACCGCGCGACCGAGATCCCCCTCGAGCACGCGCAGCCCCCCCGTCGGCTGGAACGGCGCCGATGCCGGACGGAGGATCGAGGTATCGCCGCTCTCCCCCCGCGGGTCGCGCCAGACGAGGCCGCCATCGGGCGCGAGGCCGGGTTCGGCCACGTAGCCGCGCAGGCCATGGCCCCAGACGGTGGTCACGTCCTCATGCAGCAGCCCGGCGCCGAGCAGTTCGTGGATCACGTAGGCCATGCCGCCCGCCGCGTGGAAATGGTTCACGTCGGCACGGCCGTTCGGATAGACGCGCGCGAGCAGCGGCGTCACCTCGGCAAGGTCGGCGAAGTCGTCCCAGGCAAGCGAAATCCCCCCCGCCGCCGCCATGGCGATCAGGTGGATGGTCAGGTTGGTCGAGCCGCCGGTGGCGTGCAGGCCGACGATGCCGTTGACGAAGGCCCGCTCGTCCAGCACCCGCCCGACCGGCGTGTAGCTGTTGCCGAGCGCCGTCAGCGCCAGCACCCGCCGCGTCGCCTCCGCGGTCAGCGCGTCGCGCAGGCCGGTACCGGGATTGACGAAGCTCGACCCCGGCAAATGAAGGCCCATGATCTCCATGAGCATCTGGTTGGTATTGGCCGTGCCGTAGAAGGTGCAGGTGCCCGGTCCGTGGTAGCTCGCCATCTCGGCGGCGAGCAGTTCGGTGCGCGTCGCCTTGCCTTCGGCGTGCAGTTGCCGCACGCGGCTCTTCTCGTCGTTCGGTAGACCCGATGTCATTGGCCCGGCGGGGATGAACACGGCCGGCAGATGGCCGAAACTCAGCGCGCCGATGACGAGGCCCGGCACGATCTTGTCGCACACGCCAAGATAGACCGCGGCGTCGAAGGTCTGGTGCGACAGCGCAACGGCCGTGGCGAGCGCGATCACGTCGCGGGAAAACAGCGAGAGTTCCATCCCCGCCTCGCCCTGCGTCACCCCGTCGCACATGGCCGGCACCCCGCCCGCCACCTGCGCCGTCGCCCCGGCCTCCCGCGCCGTCGCGCGGATCACCTCCGGGAAGCGCTCGTACGGCTGATGGGCCGAGAGCATGTCGTTATAGGCGGTCACGATCGCGAGATTGGGCGTGATCCCGTCCTTCAGCCGCAATTTGTCCGTCGGGCCGCAAGCCGCGAAGGCGTGCGCCTGGTTGGCGCAGCCGAGGCGGCCGCGCCGCCGCTCCGGCTGCCCCGCCGCCTCGATGCGGTCGAGATAGCGGGCGCGGCGGTCGTGACCGCGGCGGGCGATGCGCTCGGTGACCTCGCCGAGGCGGGCGTGGACAGACATGGCGGACCCCGCTGACTTCTGGTGCGATGCGGTATAGAGAAGGCGCGCACGCCGTTCCATGCAAGCGAGGCCGCGATGCCCTTCGACGAGACCGGCGAGGGCTTCGGCCGTCGCCCCGACCGCGCGCCGAGCCGCAACGTGCTGGGCGGATGGCTCGCGCCGTGCTCGGAACGGCCGCTCACCGGCTTCTTCCGCAACGGATGCTGCGACACGGGTCCGGCCGATCTCGGCAGCCACACGGTCTGCGCGGTGATGACGGAGGAATTCCTGGCGTTCTCGCGCGCGGCCGGCAACGACCTGTCCACGCCGCGCCCGCTGTACGGGTTCGCCGGCCTCCGGCCCGGCGACCGCTGGTGCCTCTGCGCGCCGCGCTGGCAGGAGGCGCTGGCGGCGGGTTTCGCGCCGGACGTCGTGCTGCGGGCGACACATGTGGGCGCGTTGCGCTATTGCGAGCTCGACGACCTGAAGCGCTTCGCCGTCGATCCTGAATGACCGGCCGCCTGGCCGCGCTTGCCGAACCCGCGCCGAAGTGCTGCAAGCGGCACGTCCCCGATCGCCAGGATGCCGTGCCATGACCGACGTCGCCCCCGAATCCGAGCGCGTTCTGATCCTCGATTTCGGCAGCCAGGTGACGCAGCTCATCGCCCGCCGGGTGCGCGAGAACGGCGTCTACTGCGAGATCTGGCCCTACTCCGTGGACCCCGAGCGCATTCGCCGCTTCGCCCCGGCCGCCATCATCCTCTCCGGCGGTCCGGCTTCCGTCGCCGAGGGCGACAGCCCGAAGACGCCGCAGGAGGTGTTCGACTCGGGCGTGCCGGTGCTCGGCATCTGTTACGGCCAGCAGACGATGTGCGCACAACTGGGTGGCGAAGTGGCGCGGTCCGACCACCGGGAGTTCGGCCGCGCCTTCGTCGACGTGGTCGCGCCCTGCGCGCTGTTCCGCGACGTGTGGTCGCCGGGCGGACGCGAGCAGGTGTGGATGAGCCACGGCGACCGCGTGACCGCCCTGCCCCCCGGCTTTCATGTCGTCGCAGCCAGCGAGGGCGCGCCCTACGCCGCCATTGCCGATGATCACCGCCGGTACTACGGGCTGCAGTTCCACCCGGAAGTGGCGCACACGCCGCACGGCAGGCAGCTGCTGCGCAACTTCACCCATGCCGTCGCGGGTCTCTCCGGCACATGGACGATGGCCGGGTTCCGCGCCGCCGAAATCGGCCGCATTCGCGAACAGGTCAGCGACGGGCGGGTGATCTGCGGCCTCTCCGGCGGCGTCGACTCCGCGGTCGCCGCCGTGCTGATCCACGAGGCGATTGGCGACCAGCTCACCTGCATCTTCGTCGATCACGGGCTGCTGCGCGCGGGCGAGGCGGAGCAGGTGGTGCGCACCTTCCGCGACCGCTTCAACATCCGCCTCGTGCACCGCGACGCCGCCGCGCTGTTCCTCGACGCGCTCACGGGAGTGGACGACCCGGAGGCGAAGCGCAAGACGATCGGGCGGCTCTTCATCGACGTGTTCGAGGAGGAAGCGCAGAAGCTCGGGGGTGCCGATTTCCTCGCCCAGGGCACGCTTTATCCCGATGTGGTCGAGAGCGTCTCGGTGCGCGGCGGACCGAGTGCGGTCATCAAGTCGCACCACAATGTTGGGGGCCTGCCCGAGCGGATGCGGATGCGCCTCGTCGAACCGCTGCGCGAATTGTTCAAGGACGAGGTGCGGGCGCTTGGCCGCGAACTCGGCATGCCCGAGGACCTGATCGGCCGCCACCCGTTCCCCGGCCCCGGCCTCGCCATCCGCATCCCCGGCGCGGTGACGCGCGAGAAGCTCGACCTGCTGCGGCGCGCGGACGCGATCTTCCTCGAGGAGATCCGCAGCGCAGGCCTCTATGATGCGATCTGGCAGGCGTTTGCCGTGCTGCTGCCGGTGCGCAGCGTGGGCGTGATGGGCGACGGGCGCAGCTACGACCTCGCCTGCGCGCTGCGGGCGGTGACGAGCACGGACGGCATGACGGCGGACGTGTTTCCGTTCGACATGGCGTTCCTGACGCGGGTTGCGAACCGCATCGTCAACGAGGCGCGCGGCATCAACCGTGTGACCTACGACATCACGAGCAAGCCGCCCGGCACGATCGAGTGGGAGTGAGGGGAAGTAGAAGAAGGTTGGCGTGGGATAGCGAGGGATAGGATCGCGTGACGAGACCAATCGATCGACTTCGATAATCTCTGACACCGCGTGATGCCATTAGCGACATAGGTATGGCCTGCCGGCATAGAGCGGGCTTACAGTCGTGAATGACTAGCGCCCTCGCATCAGGTTTTTCCGCTTCGCCGCGTCCTTGAGCAATGCGCGGATCTTGTCCGCATCTTGGGGCGTCGCGGGATTGTAAATCACCATGGTGAGGTCGGGGCGGCCATCGACGGCGAAGCCCGAAAATTCCATCGTGAGCTCCCCGGCGATCGGATGGTGCAGGATTTTATAGCCGTCGCCATGCCCCTGCACGTCATTGTCTCGCCACATCGCCGCGAATTCCAGGCTCGTGGCGCACAACTCGTCGACCAGCGACTGGACATTGCGCGCCGCCCCCGCACGGGCCACATCCGCGCGGAATGATGCCACCACATATCGCGCAACGCTTTGCCAGTCGGACTGCGCGCCGCGCACGCGGCTGTCGCGGAACATCATGCGCAGGACATTGCGCTGCCCGTCCGCCAAACTACTGTAATCCATCAGCACTGCCGCAGCTGCTTTGTTCCAAGCGAGCACATCCCAGGTCGCGGTGCGGATGAAAGCGGGGCTGTGGTCCAAGGTGTCGAGCAGACGCTGCAGGCGGGGCGTGATGCCATCCGGCTCCCGATAGCGGGCCTCCGGTGGCCGGCCCAGTCCGAGCAGAAACAGATGCTCGCGCTCTACATCGGTCAGCATCATGGCCCGGGCAATTCGATCCAATACATCGGCGGAGGGTGCGCCACCGCGCCCCTGCTCCAGCCAGGTGTACC
>Ga0335069_10013093_pt1 | contig 11655 bp, 12 predicted proteins | sample Lox_Sample_11_FD_206714 | JGI IMG/M metagenome (GOLD analysis project Ga0335069, IMG submission 206714) | Soil microbial communities from Loxahatchee National Wildlife Refuge, Florida, United States - Lox_Sample_1.1 | ecosystem: Environmental > Terrestrial > Soil > Wetlands | place: USA...
CGATGCACGGCCACCGCCGCGGCGACGTGCGGCGCGTCATCCTCACCGCGTCCGGCGGGCCGTTCCTGCGCACGCCGCGCACCGCCCTGCGCGCGGTCACCCCGGAGCAGGCGCTCAAGCACCCGATATGGAAGATGGGGAGCAAGATCACCATCGACTCCTCGACCCTCATGAACAAAGGGCTCGAGGTGATCGAGGCGCACTGGCTGTTCGGCCTGCCGCCCGAGCGGATCGACGTCGTGATCCACCCGCAGAGCATCGTGCACTCGCTGGTCGAATACATCGACGGCTCGGTGCTCGCCCAGCTCGGGATCCCCGATATGGCCATCCCGATCTCCTATATCCTGGGCCATCCGGAGCGCTTGCCGCTCACCCATCTGCCGGCGCTCGACCTGGTGCAGGCCGGGACGCTCGAGTTCCACGCTCCGGACCTCGAGCGCTTCCCCTGTCTGAGCCTCGCCTACCGCGCCTTGCGCGAGAAGGGGTCCGCCCCGGCTGTGCTCAACGCCGCCAACGAAGTGCTGGTCGAGGCGTTCCTCAACCGCCGCATCGGCTACCTCGACATTCCGCGCATCGCCGGTGAGGTGCTCGACCGGCATGCGCTGGTGGTCGGCGCGTCGCTCGAGGAGCTCCTGGCGGCGGACGCGTGGGCGCGGCGCACGGCCACCACGCTGGCGGCCGGCAACCCGGTGGCGGCAACGGCGTAGCGGCGGTCCGCGGGTGGATCGAAAGTGGGTTTACAGGGACGTGCCGGGCTGGTAGCGAAGAAGGTTGCGGGGAGGTTGGACGCTTGAATCAACACGATCTCAATTGGTTTCGGGACTTGCTGAACAGCCGGCGCCAGGAGCTCCTCGGCGAGGCGGGGCGGACGGTGAGCGGCATGGTGGACGGCAAGGAGAACTTTCCCGAGCCGGCTGACCGCGCCGCCCTGGAGTCGGATCGAAACGCGACCCTGCGCATTCGCGACCGCGAGCGCAAGTTGATCGGCAAAATCGAAGCGGCCTTGCAGCGCATCGAGGACGGCGTCTACGGCGTCTGCGAGACGTGCGGCGAAGCCATCGGCGTCGAGCGCCTGCGCGCCCGGCCGGTGACGACGCTCTGCATCCAGTGCAAGGCGGATCAGGAAGCGGAGGAGCGCCGGCAACGGCGCGCATAGCGCGCCGTTGCCGGCGCGTTATCCGTTGTCCGTTGGCGACTCGCGCTACCTCTTTCGGGCGCGCCGCCTGCCATGTGCCGCCCGCTGGAACGGAGCATGTAGCGCGTGCGGAGCGAGCAGAACGCCTCGCCGAACGGACAACGAATGACGCAGAACGGCGCGCCCGCAGGGCGCGCCTAACGCGGCAAGCCCAGCACCTGCATGGCGATGATGCCGCGCATGATCTCCGAGGTCCCGGAGGCGATGCTGGCGGCGGGTGACTGCAGAAATCCGTTCTGCACCCATTGCGGCATGGCGCCGCGCTCGCCCGGCTGGGGCGTGTCGTAGAGCAGGCCGGCTGGACCGAGGATGGACATGCCGATCTGCGGCATCGCCTGGGTGAGCGCGGTCCAGTGCAGCTTGATGATCGACGCCTCGGGGCCGGGCATGCCCATGCGCAGCAGCTTGTCGAGGGTGCGCTGGCAGGTGTGTCGAAAGGTCTCGACGCCGAGGTAGATGTCGGCGAGCGCCTGGCGGATCACCGGGCTGCGGTGCGCGCCGCGCTCGCGCGCCAGGCGGACCAGCGCATCGCGGGCCTTGGCGAGCAGGATCTGCATCTCCACCACGTACAGGATGCCACGCTCGTTCTGCAGCGCGGCGGTGACGATCGGCCATCCCTGATGGAGCTCGCCGAGCAGGTTGGCGCGCGGCACGCGCACGTCGTCGAAGAAGAGCTCGTTGAACTCCGCCTGACCGCCCATCTGGCGCAGCGGTCGCACGCGCACCCCGGGGCTCTTCATGTCGACCAGCAGACACGAGACGCCGTTGCGCCGGCTCGAGGCGGGGTCGGTGCGGCAGAACACCATGCACCAGTCGGCATGCTGCGCGTAGGTGGTCCACACCTTCTGGCCGTTGAGCACGAAGGTGTCGCCGTCGATCTCCGCCTTGGTGCGCAGCGCGGCGAGGTCCGAGCCGGCGCCGGGCTCGGAGAACCCGCAGCACCAGAGATCCTCGCCGGTCAGGATGCGCGGCGCGAAGCGGCGCTTCTGCTCCTCGGTGCCGAAGGCGAGGATGGGCGGCCCGACGATCCCGATGCCGAGGTTGTTGATAATCTCCGGCGCGTCGAAGTGGCTCATCTCCTCGACGTAGGCGATCTGCTCGGCGATCGAGGCGCCGCGGCCGCCGTACTCGGCGGGCCACGTGATCGCGACCCAGCGGCCGGCGGCCAACCTCGCCTGCCAGGCGCGCAGGCGCGGGATGCGTTCGCCCTCCGGCAGCGCGGCCAGGTGCTCGCGCTGGAAGTCGTCGGTGAGATGGGCCGCGAGCCAGGCACGCAGCTCGGCGCGGAACTCGGGAACGGTCTCGGTGCTCATGGGTCGCGTCCTTTAGTCGCCTCTGCGCCACACGTCAAAGTCGCGCTCTTGGGCCACCGCCCGTGCTTGCAGCTGCAAGCCGAATCGGTTAAGCGAGCACAGTCCGCCGACGGGGCCGTAGCTCAGTTGGGAGAGCGCTAGAATCGCACTCTAGAGGTCGTGGGTTCAACTCCCATCGGCTCCACTTGGATGCCTGCTGACAGGGGCGGCCCGCCGTCGGGCCGCCGGTCGCACGCCACGATGGCACGCTGCGGGCGCTCAGCGCGGGCGGCTGACGCGCTTCGCAGGTGCGGGCACCGCGCGCAGGGGGGGGGTGCGCAGGCGGTTGACGCGCTGTTCGATCAATTTGTCGACCTTGGCCAGCAACGCGCGGTCGGAGCTGAACTTTTCGATCATGTAGCTGAGGTCGCCGAGGTCGTGGATGAGGATCTGCACGGCACGCTCGCGCTCGTGCTCGCCCTTGAGGGCGCTGAGGAGATCGAGCACCAGGTCCTCGATCTCGGAGCTCTCGATCGCCAGCGCGGTCTCGAAGGCGCGGGTGAGCGAGATGCGGCCACGGGCGTCCACTTCGGCCTCGTCGAGCAGGTTGCGCAGGTGCTCGACGTGGGCGCGGGTCAACGCCGGCGCGGCCGGCAGCGTGCGCTGGGGCGAGCTCTCGAGCAGGCCGGCGACCATCGCCAGGGCGCCGTAATGGCGCGACTCGTGCTCGGCCATGTCGAACCAGAAGGCGCGCACCTCGTCCGGGGTGGGGAAGAGATTTTCGTACTGGCAGTACAGCTGCATGGTCCGGCGCTCGAGCTCCATCGCCACGGCGATGAGCCGGCGGAAGAGCTCGGGCGGGCGCGTCTTGACCGTCGTCGTCGACGGGCGCTTGCGACCGGCCGGCATGCGTGGCTTCTAGCACGCGGCCCGCACGGCGTACCAGCCGCGAGGCCGGTCAGAGCCGCTGGCGTGTCCGGCGGCTGGCGGTGTGGCTGCTGGGTCGAGCCGCGAGCTCGACGAGCAGCGCGCTGACCAGCGGGTACCGCGTGCGCAGCGCGTCCGCGCCGCCGGCGATGGCGATGGGAACGCGCCAGACGCCGCCGACGACGGCGGCGGCGGGATGGTGATGGTGGGTGGCGCGGCGCCCGCCCCGGCGCGTGCTCGACGGAAGGCGGCGGGCCTGGTCTCCGCGCGGCGAGCGCCGCGGCTGCGGGTCCGGCATTCGCAGCGGCGTCCAGGTCGCCAGGAATTCGCTCGCCGAGGCACGAGCCGTCACCCACGAGCTCAGGCATCGGGCGACGAACGACGTCCATTCCGGCTTGGCGCTTCCGAATGGCCGTCGCGCTTCGGCGGTGGTCTCAAGCCGCGGCACGGATGCCGCCAACCGAGAGGCGCGTACGTTGATCTTCGCTCGGGCTCGAGCCGCAGGAGGCATACCCATCGGTTCCTCTCCGCACGCCACTGGCGCCACGCCGCGAAGCGGATGGCCACCAGTCCAGGGATCAGACCTCATCCCACGCCGTGCCTTCGAGGAAGCGGGCCGGCAGCGCGCGAACCGCATCGCGCATGCGCTGCACGGGATCCGAATGGCTCGCGGCCGCAAACGTCGTCGGCTTGGGAAGTGCCCGCTGCGCCATGCGCCCGCCACCCTCGCTGGCCTGTTCACTCCTCATGTCCATCCGCCTCAGCGCTTGCGGCGCCATCCGACGTTTCGTCACCACCTCATCCACCAGCCCACAGAGGAACTGCGGATCGAACTCTCCGCGACACGAACCTTCGATGCCGGCTACCTAGCAGGCCATCTGACCTGCCAGGTAACGAAAATGTAACACGGGCTGGAAAGGTTTTGGAAGTTGGGATTTTCCCTGAGTCGACCTGGGGTTTTCCCTTGTCGTCGGTCGCGTGTCCCCCGCGACGGACGGCTAGAACGCCTGCGGCGGGGCAAAGTCCTTGCCCCGCGCCAACAACCACAGTCGGATCAAATCCGCCAGCGAATCGGCCTTGAGCTTCTCCATCACGTGCGAGCGGTGCACCTCGACGGTCTTGGTGCTGAGCTCGAGCTCTGCCGCGATGAGCTTGTTGCTCTTTCCAGTGACCACGCGGTTGAGCACGTCGCGCTCACGGGTGGTCAGCAGGCGCAGCCGCGCCTCGACCTCCTCGCGGGTCGCGCGCCGCCGCCGCGACGCTTCATCTTGCACGACCGCCGCGCGGATGCGGTCGAGCAGGGTCTGATCGCTGAACGGCTTCTCGATGAAGTCGAACGCGCCCGCCTTCATGGCGCGCACGGCGAGCGGCACTTCGGCGTAGCCGGTGATGATCAGGATGGGGATGCTGATCTTGCGCGCGGCCAGCTCGCTCTGCAGATCGAGCCCGCTCATGCCGGGCATCCGCACGTCGAGGACCAGACAGCCGGGGTCGGTGGGCTGGTAGGTGTGGAGAAACTCCTGGGCGCTGGCGCAGGTGCGGACGGTCAGCCCAACCGATTCGATCAGCCAGCGCAGCGACGACCGCATGGCGGGGTCGTCGTCGACGACGTACACCGTCGGGCTCGCGCTGCCCGCCGGCTCCTCAGGCTCTTGCGCCATGATCGCGTCCTTCCCCAGGGTGCTGCTGACCCGTCTCACGTGTGATCGTACCACATTCCCCTCGTCACTCGGTGAGCCGGCCAGCCGTATCCCTGGGTCAAAGATAGCGCGTCCGACTGAATGCAATCAATTAGGAAAACCCCTAGGCCTTTGTGGCGAAGACGGCCCCCACCTCCCGGAGGGAACGTTCCTGGTTGAAGCTGCGCCGGGCGTGTGGTTCATAGAGAGGGATGGGGACCACGGCGTCGACGAACAGCGAGCGCGTCCGTGCGGGACGCAGGCGATGGATCGGCGTGCTGCTGGCCGCGGGACTGTGGGCGGGCCCGGTGGCGGCCAAGCTGTGCGGCGACAGCGTCGACGGGCACGACGTGCCGTGTGCCTGCGGCGACGTGGTCGTCAGCAGCGTCACGCTGACCGACGACCCGGTGGTGAAGGGCGGCGCCTGTCCGCACGACGGCTTGGTCGTTCGCGCGCCGGACTCGCCGCGCGCGCTGACCATCGACCTGCACGGCGCGACGCTGCGCGGCAGCGGCTCCGGCGTCGGCCTGCGCGTGGTGGCCGGGGGACCGGGTGGCGCGCGGGTGATCAGCAGCGCCGGCGTCGGCACCATCGCCGGCTTCCTCGACGGCATCGTGGCGCGGGGCGGCGACGCGTTGGGGCAGGTGCAGGACATCACGGTGACGGACAGCGTGCGCGACGGCCTGCGCGTCGCCGGGAACTCGTTCGAGGTGCGGCGCGCCGTGGTGCGCAGCGCCGGGCGGGACGGCTTCGCCCTGAGTGGGCGGGGTTTCCAGATCGTGCAGTCGCAGGCCAGCGACTGTGGTCGCTACGGGTATTTCGTGATGGGAACGACCGCCCAGATCGGGCTGGCGGGAGCCGGCAACGTGGCGGAGCGCAGCGGCGAGCTGGGTTTCAACGTCATGGGGGTTGGACACATCCTGGCCGACTGCACGGCTTCTCTGGGACGCAAAGCCGGCTTGCACCTGCAGGCGACGCAGCTCGACGTGCGCGGGTGCCGCGCCCTCGACAACGGCGGCGACGGCATCGAGGGGCTGGGCAACTACTGGCAGATGAGCGGCAACGTGGCGCTGCGCAACGCCGGCGACGGCATCCGCGTGCGCGGCGTCGGGGTCGTCGATGGCGGCGGCAACCACGGCGCCGACAACCGCGGAGAGGATCACTCGCGCGCCCGCGGCGCGATCCAGTGTGCCATCTCGGGCGCGCCCTGCGCGCTCTGACGCGGGCGGAGGCGGTGGCGATGCCGAGCCTGGCCGATCGGCCCTGCGTTCCATGCCGCGGGGGCGTCCCACCGCTCGGCGCGGCGGAGATCGCGCCTCTGCTGGCGCAGCTCGACGAGTGGCGCGTCGTCGAACAGCATCACCTGGAGAAGACGTATCGGTTGCGAAACTTCGCCGCGGCGCTCGCGTTGGTCAACCGGATCGGCGCGATCGCGGAGGAGCAGAACCACCACCCCGATCTGACGCTCGCCTGGGGGCGGGTCGGGGTGACGATCTGGACCCACAAGATCAACGGGCTGACCGAAAGCGACTTCGTGTTTGCGGCCAAGTGCGATCGCGCCTTCGGCGATCCGCAGGCGTGAGCGCGCGCGCAGGATCGGACGTACCGGGGCAGGAGGAGTAGATCGGCCATGAGCTTGTTCCCGCGCCCGGTGCCGGCGCTCGAGCCCAACACCGAGGCGTTCTGGCGCGCCTGCCGCGCCGGCCGTTTGGAGTTCACGCACTGCACGCGGTGCGGCTGGTTCATTCACCCGTCGCGGCCGATCTGCCCGCGCTGCCGCGGGCGCGACCTGGCCGTCGCCGCGGTGAGCGGGCGAGCCCTGCTGCACAGCTACACGGTCAACCACCAGCGGTGGTTCCCGGGCCAGGAGGTGCCGTACACGATCGGCTTGGTGGAGCTGGTCGAGCAGGACGGGCTGCGCCTGACCACCAACATCATCAACTGCCCGCTCGACCGGCTGGCGATCGGCATGCCGCTGCGCGTGGTGTTCGAGATCGTCAACGACGACATCGCGCTGCCGCTGTTCGAGCCGGCGGAGATGCCATGATCGACAAGCCGGAACGGCACGCCATCCTCTCCGGTGTCGGTCAATCGGCGATCGGCCGGCGCCTCTTCCGCACCGACCTCGACCTGACCTGCGAGGCGGCGCTGGCGGCGATCGCCGACGCCGGGCTGACCCCCGACGACATCGACGGCATCGCCGCGTACCCGGGGCCGATCGCCGGGCCCGCGGGGTTCGCCGGCCCGGGCGTATACGACGTGCAGGAGTCGCTCGGCATCGACCTGCGCTGGCACCTCTCCGGGGCCGAGGGCCCGGCGCAGATCTCGCCCATCATTCACGCCATGCTCGCCGTCGCCGGCGGCCTGTGCCGCCACGCGCTCATCTACCGCACCGTCACCGAAGCCACCGCGGCGGCCGACACCGGGCGCCTCGGCATCGGCGTCGGCTCGCACGAGATCCGCGGCTTCGGCGCGTTTCTCATTCCCTTCGGCGCCATGTCGGCGGCCAACTGGCTGGCGCTCTACGCCCGCCGCCACATGTACGAGTTCGGCACCACCCGCGAGCACCTCGGTCTCATCGCCACCACGGCGCGGCGCCATGCCGGGCTGAACCCCAAGGCGATCTACCGCGAGCCGATGAGTATGGACGCCTACCTGGCCGCCCGGATGGTGAGCGATCCGTTCGGCCTCTACGACTGTGACGTTCCCTGCGACGGCTCGACCGCCGTCATCGTCTCGACCGCCGAGGCGGCGCACGATCTGCCGCACCGGCCGGTGCATTTCGAAGCCGTCGGTACCGCCATCCGCGCCCGGCCGTCGTGGGATCAGTGGGGCGACATCACCACGATGGCCTCGCGCGATGCGGCGGCGCAACTGTGGACGCGCACCGACCTTCGACCGGCCGACGTCGACACGGCCCAGCTCTACGACGGGTTCTCCTTCCTCACCCTGGCCTGGCTGGAGGCGCTCGGCTTCTGCGGCCACGGCGAGAGCGGGCCGTTCATCGAGAACGGGCGCATCGGTCTCGGCGGCGCGTTGCCGCTGAACACGTGGGGCGGTCAGCTGTCCGGCGGCCGCCTGCATGGCTTCGGCTTCGTGGCCGAAGCGTGCCGCCAGCTGCGCGGCGAATGCGGCGATCGGCAGGTGGCCGGGTGCGAGGTCGCGGCGGTGGGCGTCGGGGGCGGTCCGGTCGCCGGCTGCATGCTCCTCACCCGCTGACCGGCAGCGAGTCGCCGAGCAGGAGCAGCGCCCACACCCCGGCGATGGCGGCCCCGAGCACGACCCAGACGAGGACCGCCGCCCAGACGGGACGGCGTGGCGCCGCTTCCGGCGTCGCCGGCAGGTGCGGCGCTGTGCCGGCGGCAGGGTCCGGACGCGAGAGTACGAGCGCCGCCGTGCTGCGATGGCGGAGATTGGGCGGCTCGCCGGGGAAGCGGCTTGCGGGCATGGCCCTCCCGTCTGACAGTTCCAACCTGGCGGCGCAACGTATCCGCCCTCCGGGAGGGCGAGACTCCAGCCGAGCCGTCTGGCCACGCACCTTGCCGCGTTCGTTGTACGCGGCTCGCCGGGAGGCTCGCCCTCCCATAGAGTGAAGGGAAACACATGATCGACCACGCCACCTCGGCCGAGCCGATGTTGATCGCGATCGCCATCATTCTCGGCGGACTCGCTCTCGCGCAGCGGCCGGCGGCCGCCGCGACCTGTGTCGGCGATTGCAACCGCGACGGGATGGTCAGCGTCGATGAGCTGACCACCGGCGTGAACATCGCGCTCGGCGCTGAGACGCTCGACCAGTGTCCGGCGTTCGACTGCAACGGCAACGGAATCGTCTCGATCGGCTGCATCGTGCACGCCGTCGACGCGGACCTGGGTGGGTGTGTCCCGGCGGTGCCGAGCCCGAGCCTCGAGGGACCGATCACCGGCGGCTCGGGGAACCCGTTCATCGCTGCCACTGTGTTCGACCTGGCCGAGGTCGGCTACTCGCAGGCGGAATACTTCATCGGCGGCACCGCCACCGCCTACGCCAACGCCGGCCCGTTGACCGAGGATGGTCGCTGGACGGTCGCGCCGGCCGCCACGGCGGCCTACAAGACGCGCCTGCTCGTCTATCGCCCGCTCGAGCGCGAGAAGTTCAACGGCACGGTGGTGGTGGAGTGGCTCAACGTCAGCGGTGGCCTGGACACCGCACCGGACTGGATCACCGGACACACCGAGCTGATCCGCGACGGGTATGCCTGGGTGGGCGTGTCGGCACAGGCGCTTGGGGTCGAGGGCGGCACCTCGATACTCGGCCTCCCGTCGATGCCGCTCAAGACCGTCGATCCCGCGCGCTACGGATCGCTCGTGCACCCGGGCGACAGCTTTTCGTACGACATCTTCTCTCAGGCCGGGCAGGCGGTTCGCCACCCGGTCGGGGCGAGCCCGCTCGGCGACCTGGCGGTGCAGCGGGTCATCGCCGTCGGCGAGTCGCAGTCGGCCTTTCGCATGGTGACGTACATCGACGCGATCCATCCCCTCGCCGGCATCTACGACGGCTTCCTCGTCCACAGCCGCGGCGGCATCGGCGCGGCGTTGTCCGAGGCGCCGCTGCCGGCGATCCCCGTGCCCAACACGGCGCCGATCCGCGCCGACCTCGACGTTCCGGTGCTGCTCTTCGAGACCGAGACCGACCTGACCTTCCTCGGCTATTTCGCCGCTCGGCAAGCGGACACCGACCGCGTCCGCCTGTGGGAAGTGGCGGGCACGTCGCACGCCGACACGTACACGGTGTTCGTCGGCAGCACCGATCTCGGCAATTCACCCGCCGCCGCGCAGATCGTCCTCACCTCGGAGCCCATCCCCGGATTCGCCTGCCCGATCCCGATCAACTCGGGCCCCCAGCACTTCGTGTTGAACGCCGCCCTTGCCGCACTGCAGCGCTGGGTGCGGGACGGCATCGTGCCGCCAAGCGCGCCCCGCCTCGACGTCGAGGCGGGCCCGCCAGTGGCCATCCAGCGCGATGCGCACGGCAACGCGCTCGGCGGCATTCGGACCCCACAGGTCGACGTCCCGATCGCCGTCCTCTCCGGCGAAGGGCAGAGCGGATCGGTGCTGTGCACGCTGTTTGGGAGCACGGCACCGTTCGATGCCCCAACCCTCGCGGCGCTCTACCCCGACCACGCCGCCTACGTCGCCGCGTTCAACGCCGCGACCGACCAGGCGGTGCAAGCCGGGTTCATCTTGCCGCCCGACGCGGAGCTCATGAAGGCGGAGGCCGCGGCATCCGACGTCGGCGGGTGAACCGTGGCCGGCAGGCGGCGGCTGTGAAGCCCGGCGCTGATTCCGCTATGCTGTGCCTGCACCGTCAGTAGACAAGGGGCGACGACATGGCGACGATCTACTCGGCCGACTCACACATCACCGAGCACCCGGACACCTACCGTGCCTACATCGAGCCGGCCTTCCGGGACCGCGCCCCGCATCTCGTCCACGGCGACGAGAGCGACGTCTACGTCATCCCCGACATGCCCGACGCCGTCCTGCCCATGGGCCTCATCGCCGCCGCCGGCCAGCGCGGCGACGAGATCAAGCTCACCGGCCGCTTTGCCGACTGGCATCGCGGCGGCTGGGATCCGGATGCGCGCTTGGACGACCAGGATCGCGACGGCGTCGCTGGGGAAATTCTCTACCCCACCGTGGGCATGGTGCTGTGCGGGCACCGCGATTTCGACCTCAAGCACGCCTGCATGGAAGCCTACAACCGCTGGCTCGCCGAGTACTGTGCGACCCATCCCGATCGGCTGTTCGGGGTCGGGCAGACGGCGATGCGCTCGCCCGCCGACGGCATCGCCGACCTGCAGCGCATCCGGGACCTCGGCCTGCGCGGGGTGATGCTCCCCAGCCGGCCGGCCGAGGCCGACTACGACAGCCCGATCTACGATCCGTTCTGGGAGGCCGCCATCGACCTCGGACTGCCGCTGTCGTTCCACATCCTGACCGACACGCATGACTTTTCGCGCCCGCGCGGGCCGGTCATCAACCACGCCGTCGCCATCATCCGCGGCAACCAGGACATCATCTCGATGCTCGTCTTCGGCGGCGTCTTCGAGCGCCATCCGCGCCTGCGCATCGTGTGCGTCGAGGCCGATGCGGGCTGGGTACCGCACTGGATGTACCGGATGGATCACTATCACGATCGACACCGCTATCTCCGCGCCGCGGCGCTCTCCAAGAAGCCGAGCGAGTACGTGCAGGAGAACATCTACGTCACCTTCCAGGACGACTGGGTGGCGTTCCGGACGGCCGATCTGATGAACCCGGCGCGACTCATGTGGGCGAACGACTTTCCGCACAGCGACTCGACCTGGCCATGGTCACAGGACATCCTCCGCCGGCACGCTGGCGGCTTGAGCCCGGCGCAGCGGGAGATGATTCTGCACGACAACGTCGCGGCGCTGTACGATCTCGCCTAGCCCCGGCCGCCGCGCCGCGCGCCTGAGGCACGCTGGTCACGGCGAGCGGCGTGCCGCTCGGCAGCGGCCGGCGGCACCCGACTGCTGGAGAGCTCCATGGTGAAGTTGAC
>Ga0335069_10013094_pt1 | contig 11654 bp, 10 predicted proteins | sample Lox_Sample_11_FD_206714 | JGI IMG/M metagenome (GOLD analysis project Ga0335069, IMG submission 206714) | Soil microbial communities from Loxahatchee National Wildlife Refuge, Florida, United States - Lox_Sample_1.1 | ecosystem: Environmental > Terrestrial > Soil > Wetlands | place: USA...
CACCGCCTGTTGGCAGGTTTCGACCCCGGCCGGGAGGTGACCTCCGTCCGCGGCAGTCCGCTCGCCTGGACACCCGCCGGCGAGCCGCGACGACAGTCGGTCGCCGACTACTTTCGTAGCCGTGACGAGGATGTCGTCGCGACCGCAGGCGGCGCCCGCGGATGACTTGCCCCAGGCCTTCGGTGCCTCTGCACCGCGACACCGAGACGATCCGGCGCTTCGCGTCCGACCCGGCCGCGACGTTTCTAGTCAGCTTCCCGCGCACCGGCAGCCACTGGCTGCGAATGCTCATGGAACTCTACTTCCGCCGGCCGACCCTGACGCGGGTGTTCTACTGGCCGGGCCGGACCGACTACCTGCTGCTGCACAGCCACGACCTCGACCTGTCCCTGATCAGGTCGGACGTGATCTACCTCTACCGCGAACCGGTTGCCACGGTGTACTCGCAGCTGCTCTTTCATCGCGAGAGCACGACCGACCGCGACCGCATCCGCCACTGGAGCGACTTGTACGGCCGTCACCTGGAGCGCTGGCTGCACATCGACGGGTGGACCACCCGTAAGACGACCCTGACCTATGACGGGATGAAGCTCGACCTGAACACCGCGTTCGCCCGGGTCTGCGCCCATTACGGCGAGGTTCTGGACCCGTCCAGGCTGCATGCCGCCGCCGCCCGCGTCACCCGGGCGGAGGTCCGCGACAAGGTGCCCGACGACCCGCGCGTGATCACCGAAGGGGACCGCTACGAGGTCGGGCGGGCGGAGTTCCGGGAACGCTGCGGCGCCCAGGTCTGGACGGCACTGCTGGACGGCCGCCCCCAGCTCGAATCGAACTTCGCGCCCGGTTCCGCCCAAAGACGGCAAGATGACGTGGATTGAGGCGGTTACCGCGCTACAGCCGACGTAGTCACGCGCGGCGGCGGCTACGTTGCCAAGTAGCTTGGGGGACGACGTGCTCGCGCCCAACTGGGCACCATCACGCTACCTGGAGGGAGGCGGTCCCCACCGCGTTCGGCGTGATCGTCCAGCGATGGGCGTGGTACGCAGCCACCTCGGGCCGGTTCGCCACCGAAATCACCGTCGTGTGGGGCAGACGCTCGGCAAGCAGGGCGTAGGCGCGTTGCTCCATCTCTTCATCCAGCGATGAGGTGGCCTTGTCCAGAAACACCCATTCGGGTTCGTTGAGCAACACCCGCACCATGGCGAGGCGCTGCTGCTCGTGCGGCGAGAGCTGTTGATCCCACGGCGCCGTGTCGTCGAGACGCGTGGTCAGATGATCGAGCCCAAGCAACCGCAGCACCTCGCGGACTCGCGTGTCGGGAAACGTGCCCTCGGGCGCGGGATACGAGACGGCGGCGCGCAACGACCCGAGGGGCAGGTAGGGCCACTGGGGAACGAAAAGCGTACGGGCGTGCGCCGGCACGTCGATGCGCCCCCGGCCGAACGGCCAGATGCCGGCGATGGCGCGCAGCAGAGTGGTCTTGCCCACGCCGGAGGGCCCGGTGATGGCGACCCCCTCCCCCGCCTTCACTGTGGCGTTGACCGCGTCGATCAGGGGGTGGCCATCCGATGCATCGATCGTCAAGTCGACGAGCCGCAGTGCTGGCGCCTCGACGGGCACGACGTGGATGTCCGAGCGCTCCAAGTCCCTTGCCGTCGCGTCGATGACCTCGGCGAAGGTCGAGAGCCGCTCGACGTTCGCGCGCCAGCGCGCAATCTCCTGGTAGGCGTAGACGAACCAGTTGAGGGCTCCCGAGACCTGGCCGTACGCGATTCGGACCTGCACGATGGTCCCGAGCGTGATCAGGCCGGCGAAAAAGCCGGGAGCGGCGATGAGGAGCGGCACGACGCCGTTTGCCTGGCCGACGAGAGCGGTGAAGACCGTCAACCGTCGCTGCGCGGCGATGAGCTGCCACCAGTTGCGGATCACGTTCTCGAAGCGTCCGAGCGTGCTGCGCCGCTCGAGGGCTTCGCCGCGCGACAGCGTCACCACCTCGACGTTGTCGCGGAAGCGCATGAGCCCATAGCGGAAGTCGGCCTCGTAGCGTAGGCGCTCGAAGTTGAGCGGCACGAGCCGGCGGCCCACGACGTGCGTCAGCCACGTCGACAGCCCGGCATACAGCAGGGCCACCCACAGCAAGACGCCTGGAATCTGGAAGTGCCAGCTGTCGACGGGGAGCGCCCATTTGCTCGAGAGCTCCCACAGCAGCCCGCCGAAGGAGACGAGGGTTGCCATCGCGCCGAGGAGGGAGAGCGAGAGGCCGAGTGCGCTCGCCGTAAAGTCACGGATGTCCTCGGCGATGCGCTGGTCCGGGTTGTCGACGTCAGCGCCGTGCAGCTTCTCCTGGCAGAGGGCGCGCTCGGTCATCCAGCGATCGACGTAGTAGGCGGTAACCCCGCGGCGCCAGCGGATCTCGAGGAGTTGCCGGAGGTAGATCCGATAGGCGGAGGCCAGGACGAAGGCGGCCGAGATCGCCGCGAAGAGCCCCACGGCATCAAGGAAGATCGTGGCCTGCTTGTCCTGGACCGCGTCCATGATGCGACGTTCCGCGTCGGCGAGACGCAGATTCGCGTAGACCGTCCCGAGCTCCAGGAAAACTGCGCCGGCCAGGAGCAACGCGCCCCGCGGAGCGTCGGACGATCCCCAGTAGACGCGGATCAAGTTCCAGAAATGCCCGATAAACCGGCGACCGAAGATCGGCTGTCTCACTAGCTCGCGCATGTGGGGCTCCTTCGGATGCGATTATCACAGCCGTCGTGGGGGTGTGGTCAAGCGATCGCCGCGTCGTTCTTCATGGGGCGAGCGCAGACAATCGAAGCGGCCGGGACGTAGGTCTCGGAGCGCTGCACCGGGCCGCTGACCGATACTGGAATCCCCTTGACGGCTTCCAGCGGCTCGTTCTGATCGGCGAGTTGCGCCGTCTCGCTCATTGCCGGATCATTCCAACACTGCCACGCGGCCCAGCAATCACCAGGAGGAGATCGAGTTGGGCGCGTGCTTGGCGCCAACGGCTGGCATCGGAATACGAGAGGAGCGGATTGCAGCCCTCGACGATCAGCGCCCGCAGCCGTTGCGGATGATCAACCATGATCTCTTCCGGTACAAGCGTCGGCGAGAACATCCCGAAATTGCCGAGCGACCGGATGGCGGCAATGCGCGACGCCAGGGCGCGTTGGGGGTCGCGCACACGGCTCTGGTCGAGTTCAGCGGGCATCAGGCTTTCGAAGAAGACGTTGCCCCCGCTACGTGGGACATTGTCGGTGAGCGCGGTGACCACGAGCGCCTCGACATCGATGCCGCAACGTGTGGCCATGAGATTCACATCACCGGCGGCGAGTGTTTCACACAGGCTGTCGAAGCCGAGCGTCCGACTGCGCAAGCTGGTCGAACACGGCATCCTTGCGCAATGAGTTCCAAAACGGAACTTGCAGGGGAGCGCGGCTATGTCAACTAGACACTACCAAGTGTCTACCAAGTGTCCTCGCCTACGGTTTCTCGCCCACTGCGCTGCTGAGTTTGCGCGCAGCGCTTCGGAGGCAGAGACTTGCAGGGCAATGTGTCGCGACTACACCATCGTTCTCTGGCTGTTGAAACTCGGGAGTTTGATCAATCTATACTTCCTGGTGAACACACGTCCGCTCGCATCGGGTGACGCGGATGCGTACGTCGTCCTGCCTGCGCAAATTCTCTTTGCCGTGTCCGCCTATCGGTGCCTTTTCCCAGTTCGGTACGAGCACAACGTCGTCTTCCATGAATCCATCTTCTCTTCGATCTTGGTGACGCGCCTGCTCGCCACGTTCTCTGAGATCGCCTACATCCTTTTTGTTATTGCTGCTGCGCGTGACAGCGTGTTATGGGTTCCGAGGCGGCGCCACTCGACGGCCGAGTGATGGGAACGCCAATAGAACGAAGGAACGAAGCGACGCAGTGACGTCAGAGCCGCGATGGTGATTTTCGACGCGTCGGCTCATGAGTCGTAGCGAAAGGAAACAGGATGAAGGTCTCATGTATGAGGAATGGTGGTGCGCTAGGCTGTGTCCTAGCCATGGCCGCGCTTGCTGTGTGGGCCCCGCGAGCCGGGGCTTACCCGAGCTACGATGACGGGGCGGGTAACGGCTGCGTGCAGTGTCACAACAATTCCTCCGAGGACGGCGGATTTACTGGCGGCAACGCCGGTAACCTGCACGTCCTGCACCTGACCAAGTTCGCCATTACCAGTTGCGCCCTCTGCCACTCGAGTTCGGCCGGAGGCAGCAAACCGGTCCTCACGTATTACAGCGGCGATGGGTACGGGTGCTCGGGCTGTCACGGTCGCGACCAGGGTGAAACCTCTATTCACAGCGGCAAGCCGAAATCCACGGCCTACGGCCTGCGCCTGGTGCACGCGGCCGCTGGGATAACGGTCTGCGCGACCTGCCACTTCCCCGGCTCCAGCATTACCGGGGATCCGAGCCCGGCTCCGGCGGTCCTCCCCGAGACTGTCCAGCCCCCGTACTACCTGCTCTTGAACAACAACCTGACCGATCCGTGCAGCAGCGCCCAGGAGAGTTTCGACAACACGGTGGGCCTCGATAACGACGGCAATGGTACGCGCGACGCGGCAGACCCGGCGTGTGCGGCGCGGGTTACGACGCCCACTGCGAAACCCATTGCGACCGCCACCCCAACTGCCGGCAAAGCTAAGAAAAGCGTAAAGGTGCACCCCGGAGAATCGATTCAGGCCGCGGTCGACGCGGTGGCCGAGGGCGGCACGGTCTCCGTGCTACCCGGCACGTACGAGGAGACGCACGATGGGACAGCTGCCGTGCACATCACCAAGAACGGTATCAAGCTGATCGGGAAGCCGACCAAGACCCAGAAGGTTATCCTGGTGCCGCACCCGGGGCAGGACAACGGAATCGTCGTCGAGCCCGCCGTCGACGGCCAGCGAATCAACGGTGTCAAGATCCAAGGCTTCACCGTGCAGGGCTTCCCGCACAACGGTATCTTCACCCGCTATGTGGATAACTTCACGATCCAGAAGAACGAGTCGATCGACAACCTGGAGAACGGGATCTGGCCGACCCTTTCCGCGAACGGCTTGGTGAAGAAGAACGTCGCCTACGGCTCGCTAGACAGCGCCCTGTGGGTCGAGGGTTCCGAGAACGTCCGCGTTCTCAACAACGAACTCCATCACAGCCCGACGGGTCTCGAGATCACAGTGTCCAAGGAGGTCACCGCGCAAAAGAACGAGATCCACGACAACACGGTAGGAATCGGCCTCTACCATCCTGCGGCTGCTGGGCTAGGGCCCGGAACGCCGGGGCTACCGCCCTACGCCGACGACGGTCCTTGGCACATCGTCAGCAACCACGTGTACGACAACAATGCGCCCAATAATGGGGAGGGATCTTTGGTCAAGCAGCTGCCGTCCGGTGGCGGCATTCTGGTCTTGGGCGTGGACCACGTTGATGTTCAGAAGAACCAGATAGAGAACAATGACTTCTATGGGGTTGCCGTAGTCGACTACTGCCTGCCGTTGGCGCAAGACTGCCCACTGCCGTCGGCACTGCCGGAGACGGCGCCGGATAACAATCAGCTCCTCAAGAACACGCTGGTCAACAATCACGGCAACCCCCCGGACTCACCCTTCAAGTCTGTCGCAGCGGACATAGTGGAGTTGCAACTTTCTGGAACACCTGAAACACATGGCGACTGCTACAGTAAGAACACGATTACCAACACCGCACCCCTTGAGGCCCAAACGATCCCCGACCCGCTCCCCCAGTGCAAGTAGGGTCGGCGTTGGCGGTCGGGTGGGTGCTCGGCGCGCGACCGGGGCGTGGTCCGGGGTGTGACGTGGTCCACCCAAACGCCTGCTCGACCCGCCTCCGACGGTTTGGCGGCCCGGAGGCGGACGAAGTCGCGATACTCTGTTGCCCGGACGCCCGATCGCTGGATACGGTCCACCAGGCCGAGGCGGCCTACCGCGCGTTGGCGGCGCTCCTTGCCGCCCAGCAGGCGTCGTTCCAGGATCTGACGCGTGAGACGCTCTTTGTGCGCGACGTCAGGCGCGAGCTTCCGCTGCTGCTCGGCGCCCGAACACGAGTCCTCGCCGACCTCGGTCAGAGCGCCTGTGCGCCGCCACCCGCGTTCATCCAGCAGGCGCCCGTCAGCCAGGGCACGAGCTTCGAGCTCTCGGCGTGGGCCGTCGTCCCCCACCATCGCGACGCCTGGTCGGCGCGCAACGTCAGAGCGGCGCCGGTGTGCGGGTGTGAGGGATGCGCTCGATCCGGTGCACGGCTGGTTCGCCTCGGTGACCAGGTATCGCTCGACACAACGAACATCTACGGCGCCGGTGGCGATGCGTTCGAACAGGCATGGGACATGTTCTGTGCGGCGGAACGCCTGCTCGACCAGTGTGGCATGGGGTTCCGCGACGTCGTCCGCACCTGGATCCACCTGCGCGACATCGATCGGGACTACGACGCTCTCAACCAAGCCAGGCGCGAGTTCTTCCGCCACCGCGGCATCGAGCGAAGGCCCGCCAGCACCGGTGTCCAGGGAACACCTTTTCCCGACGCGCACGACTTTTCCATGAGTCTCCATGCGGTGAAGTCCGCTCGACCGCTCGATGTCGCTCTGATGTCCACCCCATCTCTCAACGAGGCATGGAATTACGGTGTGGACTTCTCGCGCGGCCTGAGGCTCACCGAGGCGAACAAGGTGACGCTCTATATCTCCGGAACGGCGAGCCTCGACGAAGCGGGGCGGACCGTGCACGTGGGCAACTTCGCGGCTCAGGTTGATCGCATGCTGGACAACATCGCTTCGCTGCTAGCCCAGCAGGGCGCCACCTTCGACGACCTAGTCTCTGGGGTCACGTACCTGACGAACGCAAGCGATGCGCCGCTTCTGCGTTCGATGTATCGCCAGCGCGGCTTCGACGGCTTCCCGTGCGCGCTCGTGGAGGCCTCGCTGTGTCGACCCGAGCTTCTCTGTGAAGCCGAAGCGGTTGCGATGGTGCCTCTGTCGGGCTTGGCGGACGGTAGCCACGCATCGGGAAGCGGTCCCGCCGACCCGACGCCGACGGCAGATCCAACAGCTGGAGCGTAGTCAGCGAATTCTGACAGCCACAAGGGCCAACTAGACGGCCGTGGCGTGTAAGCGTTGCGCTTGCGACCTTGTTTTCCGACCGGGCACCGCGTTGAACACCAACGTTCACTTCCACACGCTGGTCGCGCAAGGTGTGTTCATCGTGGATGCCGAGGGGACGCGGCGCAACCACCTCGTCGGGGTGATGGACACAGAGCCTTACGGGTTCGTGCCGAGCGACAGAAATTGCATACCGACGGTATGGATGCTAGTAGGCTCGACAGTGTGAGCCCCAAGGCGAAGATCGCTATTTCTCTCGCTCCCGAGGTTCTTGCCCTTGTGGATCGCCACGCGGGGGGCCGCTCGCGCTCGCGATGCATCGAGGAGGAGCTGCTGCGCGCCTTCAGAGCGCGAGAATGGGAACGACTGTCGGCCCAGCTCCAACCTGCGGAGGCCGCAGACGAGGTCGCTTGGGCTGCGGGTGCCTTTGCCGCTACCCACGACTCGCTCGCCTGCGACGAGCGGCCACGACGCCCACCGCGGCGCAGGCGTTCGCGGTGATTCGGCGCGGCTTCGTCTACCGAGTGGCCCGCGTCTTCCGCGACCCCAAAGAGACCCGGCCGGTCGTGGTGATGACCGGCGACGCCTGCAACCTCGATCCGCGTTCTGCGACGGTCGTTGGTATTCCGTTGACCACCAGCCTCAAAGGTGGCGCGTTCCGCGTCCGTCTCAAGAAGGGCGCAGGCGGTGTGCCGGACAATTCAGAGGCTGCCTGCGAGCAGGTCGTACAGGTGCCGAAGCGCAACTTCCTCGCGGACGAGCACGGCGTCGTACGTCCCATGGGCGGACGTTTGGACGAGAGCCTCCTGGACGATATCGTCGCCGCAGTGATTGCGGTAATCAGCGCGTGATCCGTGGAGTTCCCGGCGAGCATGCCAGGACCCGACGGCGGCACGGCGCCATCAGCTGCCTTGTCGTGGTCCTGTACTCGTTGCCCGTGTTGCCGTGGCGATGCTTCCGCTAGCAACCCCCGGAGCGTAGGATGCGTGAATGCTGCGGAATCGTCGTTCGCTCGTGGTTGCCGCACTCGGCCCGGTTGCTCTCGCGGTGGGCTTGTTCATTGCTGGCTGCGATCGCGACCCGAGCACGCCGGCGATCATCGCCGCCGCAGCCGATGCGACCGCAGCACGACTGCAGATCACCTATCCGATAGAGGGAACGCTGTTCCCCCCCGAGAGCGTCGCGCCGACCTTCGTGTGGGAGGACAAGACAGGGACTGTTGATCGCTGGTACGTCGTGGTTCGCGATGATACCGGCGGTGACGTGCTGCGGGTCACGGTCGACGCGCCACGCTGGAGACCTTCGGAGGAGAGCTGGAGGCAAATCAAGCAGCACAGCTCGGAGCGCGATGCCGAGGTGATCCTCGCAGGCGTCAGCCAAAAGAAGCGTGCCACCGTTTTGTCATCGGCGCGCGTGCACATTCGCACATCGAAGGACGAGGTTGGCGATTCTCTGTTCTATCGAGAAGTCCCGCTGCCGTTTCTGACGGCCGTACAGGATCCATCCCGTATCCGTTGGCGTTTCGGAACCATCGACGCGCAGGCCGGCCCGCCGATCGTGCTGCAGAACCTGCCCGTATGCGGGAACTGTCACTCCTTCGCGGACAACGGAAGTATTCTCGGGCTCGATGTCGACTATGGCAACGACAAGGGCGCCTACGCCATCATGCCGGTGTCGAAGCGCATGGTGATGGACGACGCGAAGATCATCACGTGGGCGGATTACAAGCGCGCGGACGGCGAGCTCACCTTCGGGTTGTTGTCGCGGGTCTCACCGACGGGGCGGTATGTGATCAGCACAGTCAAGGACCGGTCCGTCTTCGTCGCCATCCCGGACATCATGTTCTCGCAGCTCTTCTTCCCCATCAAAGGCATTCTCGTCGTCTACGATCGGGAAACGAAGGCGTTTGCGGCGTTGCCGGGAGCCGACGATCCGCAGTACGTGCAGACGAATGCGGTGTGGAGCCCCGACGGCAAGGAGATCCTGTTCGCCAGGACGACGGCCCACCACGCGCAGCACCTCGAGCAGCAAAATAGTGTCTTGGTCGATGAGAAGGACGTCCCGGAGTTCACCGTAGAGAAGAAGCCCTTTCGCTATGACCTGTACCGGATCCCGTTCAACGACGGGAAGGGCGGCACGCCGGAACCGTTGCGAGGCGCCTCGGGCGACAGCATGAGCAACTTCTTCCCGAAGTACTCTCCGGATGGCAAGTGGATCGTCTTCTGCAAGGCCAACAGCTACATGCTGCTGCAGCCCGACAGCGAGCTGTACATCATTCCGGCGGCAGGCGGCGTCGCCAGACGCCTGCGCTACAACACCGCACGCATGAACTCCTGGCACAGTTGGTCCTCGAACAGTCGCTGGCTGGTTTTCTCGTCGAAGGTGAATACTCCGTACACGCAGCTGTTCCTCACGCACATCGACGAGAACGGAAACGACAGCCCGCCGGTACTGCTCGAGCGATTCACCTCGCCCGATCGGGCCGCGAACATTCCGGAGTTCGTCAGGCTACCCGGCGATGCCATCGCCGACATTCGCGAGCAGTTTCTGGATCCCTACTCGTTCCTGCGGGCCGGGACGGCCAACGAGAATACGGGGGACCACAAGGGCGCGGAACGTGCCTATCGGCGCGGGTTGGAACTTGCTCCGGATGACGCGGAGCTGCGCAACGCGCTGGGATGGACGTTGTTCCAGGAGGGGCGGCCCGCGGAGGCGGTAACGGAATATGAGCGAGCCCTGGCGGCGAATCCCCGGCACGTGAAGTCGCACAACAACCTGGCACTCGTGCTCGTCGAGCTCGATCGGCTCGAGGAGGCGGCCGGTCACTTCAAGACGTCACTCGAGCTCGAGCCCAAGGCGGAAATATACAGTGACCTCGGATTCATCATGGCGCGGCTGGGCAAAGCGGAGGCAGCGCTCGCGGATTACCGGAAGGCGCTCGAGCTGGACCCGCACTGCGCGTCGGCACACTTCAATCTGGCGGTTGCCTTCGTGCAGGCGGGGAAGCTCGGGGAGGCCGAGTCCCACTACCGCAAGGCACTCCCTGGAAAGCCTACCGCAGAGACCCACAACGGCTTGGGATACGTTCTCGCCCAACAGGGCCGAACCGATGAGGCGGTTGCAGAATTTCGAAAGGCGATCGAGGTGGACGCGAAATTCACGCCTGCCTACAACAACCTCGCCGATGCGCTGGCGAAGCAGGGGAAGCTCGAAGAAGCGGAGCATTACTACGAGCTCTCGCTGGCGGCGAAGCCGAGCTCGGCGGTGTACAACGCTCTCGGCCTGGTCCTGCGGCGGCTCGGCAAAATGGATGAGGCCGCGGACCAATTCGCGAAGGCGAAGGCCTTGGATTCGATTCGGTGACGCGAACGTCCGTGCAACACGAGCAGCGTCCGGGAGGCGGACAGGTGACGTCGCACAGGGGTGGAGTCGATGCGGAGACGTTTCGACTCTGCCCAGAAGCGTCGGTCAAGGTGTCCAAAGCGTCACCTCTTGCCGGTGCGCGTCAAACTCATGCGACCTACCAGACGAAAATTGGGGCTCGCGGTGGATGGGGGACTCGCACCTGACATCGACTCCATCACCGTCTCTTCGGATGACGGGCGCGACTGTGTGCGCTCGAGGCCGTGCGGTCAATGCCGGGGGTGGCACGTTTCCCAGACTCCGAGTGCGCACGGCCGAAACTGTTCCAAGCAAAGAAACGACGCGGAACACGGGGCGCGGCTTCTTTACGCTCGTTCGGCCATCCGCTGCCAGCCGCGCGTAGCTACCAGCGCCGCGACGCGTCTGTGGATCTCATCACGAATCGTCCGTACGTGGGCGACTGGTTGTCCCTTCGGGTCGGCAAGAGTCCAGTCGTCACGTGCAAGGCCGGGAACGATTGGGCACATCTCTCCGCAGCCCATCGTGATGAGGAGTGCGGCGCCACGGGCCAAGTCGTCGGTGAGTCGGGTGGGCTGCGCGCTACTCAGGTCGATGCCGACCTCGCGCATGACCGCCACGACCTCCGGGTGCACATGCTCGGCCGGTTGCGTGCCTGCCGAGAGCGCACGCGCCCGCTCAGGGTCGGCGAGCGCGTTGAAGAAGGCAGCGGCCATTTGCGAGCGGCCGGCGTTGTGCACGCAAGCGAAAATGACCGTCTTCATGCGACCGCCTTGCGCACCACAGCAGGTACGTCGTCGCGGAAGTAATGGCGCCGGAACCACAGCGCCACGTTGACCAAAGCGATCATGACCGGCACCTCGACAAGCGGGCCGATTACCGCAGCAAACGCCGCACCGTGGTGGATGCCAAAGGTGGCTACCGCGACCGCGATCGCCAGCTCGAAATTGTTCGAGGCGGCGGTGAAGGACAGTGTCGCCGCTTGCGAGTAGGTGGCGCCTATCGCCTTGCTCATGAAGAAGGCGAGCACGAACATCACCACGAAGTAGACGAGCAAGGGAACGGCAATACGCCCTACGTCCATCGGCAGCTGCACGATCGCTTCGCCCTTGAGCGAGAACATCACCACGATAGTGAAG
>Ga0335069_10013095_pt1 | contig 11654 bp, 11 predicted proteins | sample Lox_Sample_11_FD_206714 | JGI IMG/M metagenome (GOLD analysis project Ga0335069, IMG submission 206714) | Soil microbial communities from Loxahatchee National Wildlife Refuge, Florida, United States - Lox_Sample_1.1 | ecosystem: Environmental > Terrestrial > Soil > Wetlands | place: USA...
GACGCGCGGCGAGCGCGTCGCGGAGGAACGCGCGGACCTCGGTGCGCAGCGCCTCGGCGGCCGCCGGCAGCTCGCACGGCTCGAAGGTGAACGTCGACATCCGGTGTGGGGGCGTACTCTACACCCTGAGCATGCGCCGCCGGCAAGTGGCTCGGTGCCGCGCGGGCGTCACTCGGTCGCGAGCGCACGCCGGCGCACGGCCTCGGCGCTCGGGACCCGCTCGTGGCCGGTCGCGATCAGCACCACCGCCACGACGATGACGGCGCCCGCCAGCAGCATGCGCGGCGTGATGGGCTCGCCCGCGAACGCCCACCCGAGGCCGACCGCCACCACCGGGTTCACGTAGGCGTACGTCGCCACCAGCGCCGTCGGCGCGACACGGATCAGCCACGCGTAGGCCGAGAACGCGATCAGCGAGCCCATCACGATCAGATACGCGACCGCCAGGAGCGATCGCGTCGAGAACGTCTCCGGCCGGAGCCGACCGAGCTCGCCGGCCGCCGCGGAGACCACCAGCAGCAGGCCGCCACCCGCGATCATCTGCATGCCGGTCGCGACCGCGGAGCGCTTCGGCAGCGGCGCGTGCCGGGCGTAGAGCGAGCCCGCCGCCCACGAGAGCGACGCCAGCGTGCACACGGCCGCGCCGAGCAGGTCGACGCCGTCGCCGCTCGACGGCTGCACGAGCAGCGCGACGCCGACGAACCCGAGCGGCAGCCCGATCGCCGCCAGGCGCGACGGCCGCTCGCCCAGCACGAGCCACGACAGCAGCGCCATCCAGAGCGACAGCGTCGCGACCAGCAGCGCCGCCACGCCGGACGCGATCCGCTGCTCCGCCCACACGACCCCGCCGTTGCCGCCCAGCAGCAGCGCCCCGCCGACGGTCATCGCCGCGCGCCACTGGCGTGGGCCCACCGGATCGCCAGCGGTGTCCCCGCGCCGGATCGACGCCGCGAACAGCACTCCGCCCGCGATGAACTGCCGCACCGACGCCATGAAGAACGGCGGCATCGTCTCGATCGCGATCCGGATCGCCAGGTACGTCGAGCCCCACACGACGTACACGATCACGAGGGCGATCCAGATCCGGGCCATCATGGTGCGGGGCACCAGAGCATGCGGGTCGGGCTGGCGAAAGGGGATCGGTCGCGAGGGACGGGGCGTCGCCCGCGAAGTGGGTCCCCGCCGGCCGGGGGACCGGCCGACGCCCCACTTCGCGGGCGGCGCTCCGTCGCCTCGCTCGGCGGTGCCATCGCGTGTCGACGCGCTTGCGGTGGGCTGTTGGACGGGACAAGAGTCGCGGGCATGAAGCCTGCGCTCGTCACTGGAGCCAATGGGCACCTGGGGAACAACGTCTGCCGGCTGCTGGCGCTGCGGGGGGAGCCGGTGCGGGCGATGATGCGCGCCAGCGCCGATGCGGCGGCGGTCACGGGACTGCCGGGCGTGGATGTGGTGCGCGGCGACATCATGGACGCGGACGCGACGGCGCACGCGATGGCGGGCTGCGGGCGCGTGTACCACACCGCGGCCGGGTTTCTCATGTGGTCGCGGGATCCGGAGCGCGACATCGTGCGGCCGAGCGTCGACGGGACGCGCAACGTCGTGACCGCGGCGGTGCGGGCCGGCGTCGAGAAGGTGCTCTACGTGAGCACGTCGGGCACCATCGGCTTCTCGCCGACGCCCGATCGCGTGCTCGACGAAAGCCACCGGAACACCGAGCCGCACGTGCTCTACTTCCGCGGCAAGATCGCGGCCGAGGACGAGGCCTTCGCGACCGCGGCGCGCGAGGGGCTCCCGCTGACCGCGATCAACCCGGGCTTCATCCTCGGACCGCGGTTCTGGAAGCTCAGCGAATCCGTCCGGCAGGTCGCCGACTTCCTCAACCGCGGCATGCCGGCCTACTTCGACGGCGGCTTCGGCGTCGTCGACGTGGAGGACGTCGCGCAGGGCGCGCTGCTCGCGATGGAGCAGGGGCGGAGCGGGGAGCGCTACATCGTGTCGGGCGAGAACGTGACCGTGAAGCAGCTCTTCGACCTGATCGCCGAGGCGAGCGGCCTCCCCGCCCCCGCGCGGAAGGCGCCGGTCCCGGTCATCCGCGCGCTGGCGACGGTGCTCGAGCTGTGGGGCCGGCTCACCGGCACCCGCCCGATGATCGACCGCAGCCAGGTCGACGAGTTCGCCGGCACCTACGCCTACTACGACTGGAGCAAGGCCGCGCGCGAGCTGGGCTACACGGCGCGCCCCACGCGCGAGGTCGCGCGCCGGACCGTCGCCTGGCTGATCGACCACGGCTTCGTCGACGAGCGGCGGCAGCGGCTGCTCGCGCCGCATCCGTCGCTCAAGGGAGCCTACTGACGCGATGGGCGCCGGCGTCGTCCGTCCGGCCCGCCGGCCCGCGGGTTGGCGCGCGCCTGGACCGCCGCCCCGCGGGCGGACGGACCTCGCGCCCGGGCCGGGCGAGGACCTCTGCTACCTGTCGGGCGACTGGCGCATCTTCCAGCGTACAGACGGCCACCGCTGGTCGCTCGACGACCTGGTGACGGCCTGGTACGCGGCGGACGGCGCGCCGCCCACGCGCCACGCCGACCTCGGCTGCGGGATCGGCACGGTGCTCCTGCTCCTCGCGTGGCGCTTCCCCGCGCTGCGCGGTGTCGGCGTCGAGGCGCAGGCGGTGAGCATCGACCTCGCGCGCCGCTCGCTCGCGTGGAACGGCGTCGCCGACCGCCTGGAGGTCCGGGCGGGCGATCTCCGCGACGCGACGCTGCTGCCCGCCGCCGCCTTCGACCTCGTCACCGGGACGCCGCCGTACCTTCCTCCGGGCACCGCCACGGAGTCGACGCGTGTGCAGGTCGGCCCCTGCCACGTCGAGCATCGCGGCGGCATCGAGGACTACTGCGTGGCGGCGGCGCGGCTGCTCGCGCCCGGCGGTCGGTTCGTCACCTGCGCGGGCGGCGCGCACACCGCGCGCGTGGCGGCCGCGGCGGCGGCCGCCGGGCTCGGCGTCGTCCGGCGGCGCGACGTCGTGCCGCGCGCGGGCAAGGCGCCGCTCCTCGGCGTCTACGTGCTGGCGCGCGCCGGCGACGCCGGGCCCGGGACGGTCGAGCCCCCGCTCGTCGTCCGCGACGCGCGCGGCGCGCGCACGCCGGCGTTCCGCGCGCTGCGCCACGACATGGGGATGCCGCCCTGACGCCCGGCTGGCGTCGCCGGGCGACCGTTGCTATCTCGGGCCGATGTCGGACCAGGACGTGCAGGCGGAGCTGGCGCGGCTCAAGGCGGAGAACGAGCGGTTGAAGCGCACCGCGAGTCGCGGGGTCAGCCTCAAGGTCAGCGAGAAGGGCGGCGTGTCGGTCTACGGGCTCGGGCGCTTCCCGGTGACGCTCTACAAGGAGCAGTGGACCAAGCTGCTCGACATGGCGGACGAGATCCGCGCCTTCATCGCCGACAACGCCGCGGCGCTGAAGACCAAGGAGTGACGTGAAGGTCCGCATCGGTCTCGGGCTCACCGGACTGCCGTTCGCCGACGCGCGCGGCTTCTGGCGCTTCGTCGACCTGTGCGAGGACAGCGACGTCGACTCGCTGTGGCAGAGCGACCGGCTGATCTCCTCGCAGCCCCAGCTCGAGGCGATGAGCACAATGGCCGCGCTGGCGGGCCACACCCGCCGGCTCAAGTTCGGGATGAGCGTGACGGTGGTGTCGTTCCGCGACCCGCTCGTGCTGGCCAAGGAGTGCGCCACCATCGACTGGCTGAGCGGCGGCCGACTCCTCCCCGCCTTCGGCACCGGGCCGGACTTCGCACCCGAATGGAAGGCCACCGGCCGCTCGCCCAAGGGCCGCGGCGCGCAGGTCGACGAGGCGCTGACGATCATGGCCCGGCTCTGGAGCGAGGAGCGGGTCACGTTCCAGGGCAAGCACTACCGGTACACCGACGCCCGCATCGCGCCGCGTCCCGTCCAGCAGCCGCTGCCGCTCTGGCTGGGCGGCTCGAGTCCGGCGGCCGTCCGGCGGACGGCGCGCGTCGGCACGGGGTGGCTCGGCGGGATCCAGACGCCAGAGAACGTCGCCCCGGTGATCGCGGCGATCCGGACCGCGTCGGCGGAGGCCGGGCGTCCGATCGACCCCGACCACTACGGGGCGAGCTTCGCGTTCCGCTTCGGCGCCTTCGACGAGCCGATCGTCCAGGCGGGCGCCGCGTTGCTCGGGAAGCTCGCGCCGGGCCAGGACCCGCGACGCCTGGTCGCGATCGGCGACGCGCGTGCGATCCTGGATCGCATCGCCGACTACTGCGCCGCGGGCGCGTCCAAGTTCGTCCTCCGGCCGATCGGCCTGGCCGAGGCCGACGTCCTCGAGCAGACGCGGCGTCTCATCGCCGAGGTGCTGCCGGTGGCGCACGCCCCCGGCTTCGCCAGCGCCGCCTGATCGTGCCGACGGCCGCGCACAGGGTCGCCGTCGTGACGGGCGGCGGCCGCGGGATCGGCGCCGCCACCGCGCGGCTCGCCGCGCGCCGCGGCTACGCGGTGTGCGTCAACTACCTCACCGACGGCGACACCGCACGGCAGGTCGCCGACGCGATCGCGCAGGCGGGCGGGCGCGCGATCGCGGTCGCGGCCGACGTGGCCTCGGAGCCCGACGTCGTGCGCCTGTTCGCGACCGTCGACGCGACGCTCGGGCCGGTCAGCGCGCTGGTCAACAACGCCGGCATCCTTGAGCGGCAGATGCGGGTCGAGGACATGGACGCGGCCCGCTGGCAGCGCGTGCTCGCGACCAACGTCGTCGGGACCTTCCTGTGCGCGCGGGAAGCCGTCCGCCGCATGTCGACGCGGCACGGCGGCACGGGCGGCGCGATCGTCAACGTGTCGTCGGGCGCGGCGCGGGCGGGGTCGCCCGGGGTGTACGTCGACTACGCGGCGTCGAAGGGCGCGGTCGAGACGTTCACGATCGGGCTCGCGCGCGAGGTGGCCGCGGAGGGGATCCGCGTGAACGCGGTCCGCCCCGGCTTCATCCACACCGACATCCACGCCGCCTCGGGCGAGCCCGACCGCGTCGCGCGCATGGCGCCGTCGGTGCCGATGCAGCGCGGCGGCGAGCCCGACGAGGTCGCCGCCGCCGTCCTCTGGCTGCTCTCCGACGAGGCGTCCTACGTGACCGGCACGTTCGTCGACGTCGCGGGCGGGAAGTAGCCGATCACGGGCACCCGCCCGGCATCAGGATCGGATACGGGCTGTCGACGACGTGGTTGCCGCGCACGGCGGGATCGTCGTCGTCGTGCTGCCGCAGGCGTCGGGGGCCGGCGCCTTGGCGGCGAGGAATTTCTTCCCGTCGTCCTTCTTGAGCTTCCCCCCGAAGAGCGCGCACAGATGCAGCGTACCGGCGTCGACCGAGACCGAGACGCTGCCGAGCGGGCCTCCGAGCGCGGGCAGCAGCGGCCCATGGGCCGAGACCTTCACCAGCGTCCCGGCCTTCAGCACGGCCACGACGCCGCTGCCCGTGGCACCGTCGTGCGCAACGTACTTGTAGGTGGGCGGCTTCGTGGACTTGCCCTTGGCCTTCTTCCAATCCGCAGCGGGGAGGCTCAGGGTGACGGTATAGCTGCCGCCGTTCGAGACCGTCACCGTACAACCGTCCTGCGTGGGATCGACGCCCGTCAGATCGACGGCGCCGGTCAGCACGAAGGCCACGCTCCGCTTCCCGGGCATCGTATCGCGCAGGCGGAGCGTCTTGCCGAGCAGCGGCGTGTCGACTGCGCCGGCAGGTGGCGCCACCGCGAGCAGCAGAAAGAGGAGAGGTCGGAGGGTCTTCATCTTTGATCTCCCAGGTGAGCCACCCTGGCGGGGACGGCTCCCCTACCATGTGGTTCACTCCGGCCAGTCGCGGAGCCAGTCGCGCGGCACCCGGAGCGTCCATCTCGGCGGCCGGCGTTCGAGGAACGCCATCACGCCTTCCAGCGCGTCGGGCCGTCCCATGACGACGTGGTGCAGCGCAGTCTCCTTCCGTCCGACCTCGTCGCGCGTGAGGCCGCGCCCTTCCCACAACAGCCGCTTGGAGAGCGCCACCGAGAGTGGCGCCGTGTTGGCGGCGATGTCGCGTGCGATCTCGAGCGCGGCCGGCAGGACGTCGGCCGACGGCAATGCGCGGCTCGCGATCCCGAGCGCCACCGCCTCCTCGCCGAGGAAAGTCCGGCCCGTGAGGAACAGCTCCGCGGTCCGCGCGAAGCCGATCTGGCGCGGCACGCTCCAGTGCGAGTGCGCATCGGGCAACACGCCGCGGCGGACGTGCGCGAACGCGTACTTCGCCTCGCGCGCCGCGAGCCGGATGTCGCACTGCATGGCGATCGTGAGCCCGATCCCGACGGCGTGCCCGTTCATGGCGGCGATCACGGGCTTCCGCACGTCCCACGCGGCGGGCGAGATCGGATCGGCGCTGAACTCGGGCTCGTCGCGGCGCGCGAAGGTCTCGGTGCCCATCTGCATGTCGGCGCCGGCGCAGAAGGCGCGCCCCGCGCCCGTGACGACGACGGCGCGCACCTCGTCGTCGGCGTCGCAGGCGGCGTAGGCGCGACCGAGCGAGGCCGCCATCGGTCCCGAGAAGGCGTTCAGGTGCTCGGGACGGTCGAGCGTGATCACCGCGACGCCGTCCGCGATCTCGAGCCGCAGGTGGTCGTAGGCCATCACGCCCCCTTCCGGATCTGCTGGAGCACCGTCGACCAACGCGCGCGGTCGGCGCCCTCGACGCCGGCGTAGCTGATCAGCGCCAGCCGCTCGACGAGCCCGCCGTAGCGGGCGTGCAGCTTCGCCGGCAGCTCCTCGGGCAGGCCGCTGATCGCGAACGTGTCGAGCATCTCGTCGGTGATGCGCTCGCCCATCGCGACCCATTCGCCGCGCTTGGACAGCGCGTGCAGCTCCTCCTGCAGCGCACCCCAGCCGTGCGCCTCCAGCACCGGGCGATAGGCCAGCGTCGAGCCGTAGAAGGCGAGCTGCTGGCGGGCGAGCTGCCGGCTCTGCGCGACTTCGTCGGCCGTCGTGCCGGTGGCGACGATCACCTGGCACGACACCGCGAAGTCCGCGCGCGCACGGCCGCTCTTCGCGAGCCCGCGACCGATGGCGGGCAGCAGCGACGCCTCGAGGAACCGCCGCGAGTTGAGCGGGTGGACGAGGAGCCCGTCGGCGACCTCGCCCGCCACCTCGGTCATCCGGGGCTGCACGCCGGCGAGGAATATCCGCGGCGGACCGTACGGGCTCGGGCCCGGCTCGAAGATCGGCGTCATCAGCGTGTGGGTGTAGAAGCGCCCGCGGAAGTCGAGCCGCGCTCCCTCGTTCCAGCACGTCCAGATCGCGCGCACCGCCAGCACCAGCTCCCGCATGCGCGCCGCCGGATGCGACCAGACCGCGCTGTAGCGCTTCTCGACGTGCGTCTTGATCTGCGAGCCCAGCCCCAGGATGAAGCGCCCCTTCGACTGCACCTGGAGGTCGTGGCCCAGGTACGCGAGGTTCATCGGGCTGCGCGGGAACGCGAGCGCGATCGCGGTCGCCAGCTCGACGCGCTCGGTGTGCTCGGCGGCGAGCACCAGCGGCAGGAACGGGTCGCCCTTGCCCTCGAAGGTGAACAGCCCGTCGTAGCCCTGGGCCTCGATCGCGCGCGCGGCCGCGGGCACCTCGTCGAGATGGAACGTGGTGAGTGCCGCGTCGATCTTCATATCGCGACCCGTCTTCCGACGAACGGCCCGCCGGCGTCAATCGCGTGCGAAACCGGCGGGCCCGTTCCGGCATCGAGCAGCCGTGGACGACCTCGAGGTCGCGGCCTATCCGGCGCTGGCGACGGCGCTCGGCACGTCGCTGGCGGCGCTGCTGGGCGCGCTGCTCGTCCACGGACTGCTCCGCCGCCTCGAGCGACGGCTGGCGGCGCGGCGCGGGGGCGCGCCCGGCACGACCGTCGTCCTGGCGCTCGCCGCCCCGAAGCTCCTGGCATGGCTCGCGGCGCTCCGGGTCGTGACCGGCCAGTTCGAGCTGCTGGGAGGCGTCCGCGACTTCGCGATCTGGCTCGTGACCGCGAGCCTGCGCACGCCGATCTTCATGCTCGGCGACCGGCGCTACGCGGCCCTCGACCTGCTCGTCCTGCCGGCGCTCCTGGTCGCAGTCTGGGCCGGCGTGAGCCTGCTCGCGCGGCTCGTCCACACCCGGGTGCTCCGGCTCCCGACGGAGGACGCGGGCGCGCAGCCCGGCGCGCTCACCGTGCTGCGCTACGTCCTCACCTTCGTCGGCAGCGTGGTCGTGCTCCAGGTGTGGGGCTTCGACGTGAGCTCGCTCACGGTCGTGCTGAGCGTGCTCGGCGTCGGTATCGGCTTCGGGCTCCAGCACATCGCCAACAACTTCGTCAGCGGCATCCTGATCGGCGTCGAGAAGCCGATCCGACCGGGCGACTTCGTGCACGTCGGCGCGTACCGTGGCACCGTGCAGCGGATCGGCGCGCGCAGCACCGAGATCCGCACCCTCGACCACGTGACGATCCTGGTCCCGAACTCGCGGCTGCTCGAGAGCGAGGTCGTCAACTGGAGCCACCGCGACCCGACGTCGCGGATCCACGTGCCGATCTCCGTGGCCTACGGCTCCGACCTCGAGCGGGTGTGCGCGGCGCTGGTCGAAGCCGTGCAGCGGCACCGCAGCGTGCTCGCCGAGCCGCGGCCGAAGGTCGACCTCGAGGCCTTCGGCGCGAGCGGCATCGAGCTGGACGTCCAGGTGTGGATCGCCGATCCGCGCGCCCAGCACGCGATCCGGAGCGACCTCAACTTCGCGATCGAGGCGACGCTCCGGCGGCTCGGCGTGGAGATCCCGTTCCCGCAGCACGACGTCCGCCTGCGCACGCCGGACCTCGATCGCCTCACCGGCGCGCTCGGCGCCCGCCCGGACGGCGCCGCCGCGGCTGGCTGAGCCGCCGCGTGCCAGCGGGGCGCCCGATGTGCTACCCCCTCGCCGTCGAGCATGCCGACGCCGCCGCCATCCGACCGCACGCCGGGCGCGCCCGGCCACCGCCCCCGGCGTCGCCGGCGGGGCCGCGGCGGACGCGGACCCGCGCGGGGCGGCGCTCCGCGTCCCGCGGCGCCGGTCGTCCCGACGGTGAGCCCGCTCGCCGCCGACGCGAGCGCCGCCGCGACGCCGCTCTCGCCGGACGAGGTGGCGAAGATGAAGCAGCACCTCGCCTTCCTCCGTCACTACAAGGACGCGCTGCGCTTGAAGCTCAACTCGCAGGAGGACCTGCTGGTGAACGGCCAGCGCGAGCCCGCGGACCGCGGCGTCTGCCGGCACCTCCTCGGGAAGCTCGACCGCGCCACCATCGACGCGGCCCTCCAGCGCGAGCCGCTGCGCTCCGACGCCGCCGGGCGCGCCCGCATGCTGGCCGGCGCGGTGCGCGTCACCGCCGACCTGGGCACGCTGCTGAGCTACCTGGAGGCGCTGTCGCAGGTGCGCTCGCACGCCGAGGCGGCGCAGGCGTTCGCGGAGGTGGTCGAGCGCATCGACTTCGAGAGCCTGTCGGCGACGCGCGTCGTCCGCCTGCTCCAGGTGCTGATCCAGACCTTCGCCGACCACGAGCGCGTGCAGGTGCTGTTCAGCCTGCTCGCGATCCCGGGCTTCCGGCGCGCGTTCGACGCGGCCACGCCGATGCCGCCCGACGTCGCCGACGCGGTGCTGCCGCTGCGGGCGGTCCATCGCCGGCTGGTCGAGGGCGGCGGCGCCGACGCGCCCGCCGTGCTGACGACCGGCCTCGAGCGTGTGCTCTCCGCGCCCGACCCGGTGCTGCGCGGCTACGCCGAGCCGCTCCGCGCCGCGATGCTCGAGCTGGCGGTGGATCCCGCCGTGCCGCCCCCGATCGCCGACCGCGCCGCGGGCGTGCTGCTGCCGAGCCTGCCCCGCACCGGACGCACCTACGCCGACCTGGCGCTCCGGCGCGCCGCGCACCTCCTCGTGCGCCACGCCGACGATCGCGCCCGCGCCACGCTGGAGGAGTTGAAGCGCGCACAGCCCGGGCTCCGCCGCGCCGAGCGCTGGCTGGCGGCGCTCGACGCGCGTCGCCTGGGACGAATTGCGGTGGGCGGCACGCCGGCCGCCGGCCGCCTCGCCGAGGCGTTCTGGCTCGACGGCCAGCGGCCGGTCTGGCTCCGGACCGCGGCGGCGTCGGAAGCCGAGCGGCTCACGCTCGAGGCCAACCTCCAGGAGCAGCTCGCGCTCCCGGGCGTGGCGCCGGGCGTGGCGGCCGGCGTCGCGCGCGGGGGGCCCGGCGTCGCGGTGAGCGGCACCGGACGGCCGTGGACGATCGTAGAGCCGCCCGCGCCAACCGAAGCGCTCGAGCGCGCCGCGCACACGGCCCGCCTGCTGCGCGCGCTGGCGCTGGCGGGCGTCATGCTGCCCGACGTCGAGCCGGAGCGCTTCCTCGCGACCAGCGGCGGCGGCGCGACGCTCGTGCTCGCCGACCTCGACGCGGTTCGTCCCGCCGACACCGCGGTCGCCGCCGAGCGCCACGGCGCCCTCGCGGCGGCGCTCACCCGTCGCCTGCTGCCGGCGAGCGCGCTCGAGCACCTGGAGGCGACGGCGGCCGCGGCGCTCGGGCGGGCGCTGGAGGCACCCGTCGACCTGACGGCGCTGGTGGGCGCGCTCGACCGTGCCGCGCTCTACGCCGGCCGGCGCTGACCCGCGGCCGTTATCGCCCCCGCCCGCGCTGTGCTACGGAGGCGGGCGTGTCCGCCCGCGCCTTCTCCTTCCCGCAGCTGCTCTCCGACGCCGATGCCGACGCGATGATCGCGCTCTGCGAGCGCTTCGGCAGCTACGGCATGTACGGCCAGAAGCCGATCGAGGAGGAGCTGGGCCGCGGCCTCTTCCAGCGCCACGACGCGGCGATGAACTACATCCGCACCGGCGGGCGCTTCGGCCGGCAGGAGTCGTTCGCGCAGGCGGCGGTGCGCACCAACTACTTCCGCGAGACCTACGCCTACGCCGAGCCGGTCGTGGCCGGCATCGAGACCTTCCTGCACCACGAGGGCTTCCGCGCGGCTGCGCGCCGGCTCTTCGACCGCCCGATCGTCCAGCCCGCCATCGTGTACGCCAACCTGCTCGTCCCGGGCCAGGAGCTGGCGGTTCACACCGACGTGCCGGAGTTCCGCGGCGTGAACCGCACCAAGGACCCCGAGTGGCTGATGGTGGTCATGCACCATTCCGGCCTCTTCGAGCGCTGGCGGATGCCGATCGCGACCGGCGTCGCCTGGTTCCACGGCTGCCGCGGCGGCGCGTTCGCCCTCTACCCGGACGGGTTCCTCGGCCCGCCGACGACGGTCCCCGCCGACCACAACACCGCGGTGCTGCTCGACACCGACTCGGTCTTCCACGGCGTCGACCGGGTGATGGAGGCCGACGTCCCGCTGCCGCCGCTCGCGATGGGGATGCGGCTCACCTACGAGGGCCACGACCGCTGGCGCGTCGGCTTCGGCGACGAGGCCGTCGTCCGCTACCACTGGGACGACCTCCGGTTCTCGGTGTCGTGGAAGGCCTACTGCTTCGCCGACGAGGCCGAGCAGCGCGCCGTCGCCGGGCACACCGACGACTTGACGCGCGACGCGGTGGTGGCGCGGCTCGTCGACGACCTGCGCGCGCGCGGCCGGCTCGGCGACACGCTGC